>Ga0074044_10000013_pt1 | contig 175442 bp, 163 predicted proteins | sample BogForMeECP23OM1_FD_94443 | JGI IMG/M metagenome (GOLD analysis project Ga0074044, IMG submission 94443) | Bog forest soil microbial communities from Calvert Island, British Columbia, Canada - Bog Forest MetaG ECP23OM1 | ecosystem: Environmental > Terrestrial > Soil > Wetlands ...
GCAACGAAGCAAAGAAGCAAAGAAGCAAAGAAGCAACGAAGCAAAGAGGAGGGGGGCGACCCTCTCCTTTTTTTGTTGTAGGGGCAAGTGCGAATTTCGCTGCGACCTTTGCTTTTGTCGTTTGCGGAGATACGCTAGCTCGCGCGGGGCGATACGAGGTGCCGCGGGGGGTGCATCTGAATATCAGGGTATATAAGGACAAGAAGCTGCTGGGGCGCGCGGCGGCGGAGGACGCTGGGGTTTCTCTGCGCAAGGCCATACGCGAGCGGGGAAGTGCGCGAATCATTGCGGCGACGGGCGCCTCGCAATTTGAATTTCTGGAGGCTTTGACGAGCCTGGAAGATTTGGATTGGCCGCGCGTGGAAATGTTTCATTTGGATGAGTACATCGGGCTGTCCGCGGAGCACCCAGCGAGTTTTCGCAAGTATCTGCAAGAACGATTGATACGAGCGACGGGGATCACGAATTATCATTTGCTGGACGGCGACAAAGATCCGCAGGAAGTGATTTCCCGCGTTGGAAAGGAACTGGCCGCTGCGCCGGTGGATGTTGCGTTTGTAGGTTTCGGAGAAAATGGGCATCTGGCGTTCAATGATCCGCCGGCGGATTTTCAAACGGAGGCGCCGTATCTGATCGTGGAACTGGACGAGGCGTGCCGGCGGCAACAGGTGAACGAAGGATGGTTTGCAAATCTGGCGGAAGTTCCGCGGCGGGCCATCAGCATGTCCATCCAACAGATACTGAAGACGAAGGAGATCATTGCCTGCGTGCCGGACGCGCGCAAGGCGCAAGCGGTGAAAGCCTGCGTGGAAGGGGAGATCAGTCCGCTGGCGCCCGGCTCGATTTTGCGGCAGCACGCGAACGTTACGTTGTACCTCGATGGAGATTCCGCAGCATTGTTGAGCCCAGGACTGTGGAAATTGGCATAGCGGCGGCGGAGCGCCGAGAGCGGGCACACATCAACCGGGGCATTGGATGAGGCAAGAAGCTGGCCCGGACGTCACGCGAAGGAGCACACGACGGGATGCGCGATGCGCAGGAAATCGTCGTAGCGCATGCGTACGGCATCACGATGGGTACCTGCGTTGAAGACGATTTCAGCGTCCTTCGCCAGCGATTCATCCACGTAGACCGGCAAATCGTACAACGAACCGAACGGCGGCATGGCACCGAGTTCGCAGTCGGGAAAGAGGCTGCTGAATTCCAACTCGGTGGCCAGACGCACGGGTTTGCCGATGGCCGCGGAGAATTTTTCCAGCTTCACGTGCCGAGGGCCCGGCAGAACCGCCAGAATCGTTTCCTCGCCTTGCTCACCGGCGCGCAACACAACGGTCTTGGCCATCTCCTTGCCGGAGATTTGCATGACCGCGGCGACGCCCTGAGCGGTGTACGAGGTCGAGTGAGCGAGCGATTCGTAGGGGATCTGCTTGCTATCGAGGAATGACTTCAAACGAGAAGGAAGACTCATGGGCGTACTCCTTTCGCCCAAGACTGATGAGTGGAGTATAGTCCCGCGCGGAGAAGAGGGAAAGAAGAAGGGGTGGAGGACGAGGATTGGGATAGAATCCGAGTATCTTCGCAGAGGTGCATCCAAATGAACCGAAACATGTTGTGGTGTGCAGCGGTAGTTTTGTTTTTGGCGATGATGTTGAGCGGAGGAAACAAAGTGGCTCGCGCACAAGAAACGGGACTGGCGCCGACGCCGCCGATGGGCTGGAACAGTTGGGACGCGTACGGCGAGGGCGTGAAGGAAACGGACTTTCGCGCCACGGCGGAATGGGTGGCCAAGAACTTGAAGGCGTATGGTTGGGAATACATCGTGGTGGATTCCGGCTGGTACGTCCTCGAACATGGGGTGGGAAACAATTCGGAGAAGGCACAGTTCAGCATGGATGAATTCGGGCGGTACACGCCGGCCACAAACACGATTCCGTCGTCGGCGAATGGAGCGGGATTCCGGCCGCTGGCTGACTACCTGCATTCGCAAGGACTGAAATTCGGGCTGCACCTGATGCGGGGCATCCCGCGCGTAGCGGTGGCGCGGAATCTGGCGATCGCGGGATCGGAGTTTCACGCGAAGGACGCGGCGGACACGGGAGGCGCGTGCCCGTGGAACAGCTACAACTGGGGATTGGACACAAGCAAGCCAGCGGCCCAGGCGTACTACGATTCGCTGGCAATGCAACTGGCGGAATGGCATGTGGACCTGATCAAGGTGGATTGCATCTCGAGCCGCCCGTACAAAGGAGAAGAGATCCGGTTAATCGCGCAGGCACTGAAAAAGGTGAAGTGGCCGATCGTGCTGAGCCTATCACCGGGCGCGGCGCCGTTGGACAAAGCCGAGGAGATGGCGAAGTACGCGCAGATGTGGCGCATCTCCGACGATGAGTGGGACATGTGGTATGGCAAGGAGGATTTTCCGCAGGGCGTGAACAACCAATTCGAGCGCGCGGAGAAATGGGCGAAGTTCTCGCGGCCGGGGAACTGGCCGGATGCGGACATGCTGGCGATCGGACGGCTGGAGCCCTCGCCGGGATGGGGAGAGCCGCGGACTTCGCGATTGACGAAGGATGAGCAGAGGACTTTGTTCAGCTTGTGGTCAATGATGCGTTCGCCGCTGATTATCGGCGCGAACCTGACGCTTTGCGACGAATGGACGAAAAAACTTTTGACGAACGCGGAGGTGATTGCGATCGATCAGCACTCAAAGGGCAACCACGCGGTGCTCACCATGGAGAAGGCGGCGGTGTGGGCGGCGCAACCGGAAAAGGGCGACGGATATTACGTTGCGGTGTTTAACCGGAGCGATGCGCCGCAGGAGATGCGGTATTCGTGGAAGGAATTGGGGATGGGCGGAAAGAGCTATGCTTTGCGTGATTTGTGGGAAGGGAAAGATTTGGGGAATGCGGAGGGGATCCGTGTGAAAGTGGCGCCGCATGCGGCGATGGTTTATGCGGTGGGGGACGTGAAGAAGCCGTGACGGGTCCAAGAGAAGAGCGGAATCGTTGAGGCGGAGTGAATATTGCCCAGATGGGGCGGGGCTGCGGTTCGCATAAGCTAGAGGAAACCCAAGAGCGGCCCGCCCCGTAGCACCATTCGGGGCGCCAACGACGCGCCTCAGAAGGACGGGCCCTACGTTAAAAAGAGCAACCCAGGAAAAAGCCTCAGGCCTGAAGGCCTGAGCTACATGGTTGATTCGGGCTGGTGGTCGAGGATTTCTTCCTTGGCGGCGTCCCAATACTGCTTTTTGCCGGACCAGTAGGACTGCGCGGCCATGATGCATGCGACGGAATGGCTGAAGCCGGCGTCAACGGTGGCAACGGGCTGCTTGCGGGAACGAATGCAGGTAAACCAATTGGCCATGTGGCCGGTTGTCATGTCATCGATACCCATGGGCGGAATGCCCGTGTCGTGTGGCAGCAGCAGGTAACGCGATTTGCGCTGCTTGTCAATATCGGCGTTGTCTTCGTGATTGCCATTTTCGTTGATGACCTGGTAGCGGGGACTACCTTCGTCGCCAACATTCATGAGCGTGGCCTTCTTGCCCATGTAGCGGGAGGAACCCGGAGAATCGTTGCCGAAGCTGGTGGAGTAGCTCACGAGGAAGCCCTTGGGATATTCGAGCAGGGTGTGGAAAGTGTCGGGATTTTCGCGACCATCGGGCCAGGCAAAAACGCCACCGTGAGCGACGACGGAGCGGGGCGCGTGCTCGTCAGTGAACCAGTGGACCAGATCGATGGCGTGGCTCATCCACTGATCGGAGATGCCGCCGGAGAATTCCTTGTAGAGGCGAAATTCGCAATAGAGGCGCGGGTCGAAAGGGCGCATGGGCTTGTTGAGGAGCCAGCGCTTCCAGTCCGTATCGGATTCGCGGAGCTTGGCGACTTCCGGGCGTCCGCGCCAGCGCGGGCCATGATAATTCCAGACAATTTCAATTTTAGAGATGTCGCCGAGTTCGCCGCTCCGGATCAGGGTGTGAGCGAGTTTCTGGTAAGGCTCGCTGCGATGCTGCGTGCCAACCTGGACGATGAGGTTGCGGGAATGCACGGCGTCGCGGGCGGATTTGGCTTCCGAGAGGACGTTGCCCATGGGCTTTTCGATGTAAACGTCCTTGCCGGCTTCAGCGGCGAGTTGCAGAAGAGGAGAGTGGGAATGATCGGGAGTGGAGATGATAACGGCGTCGATGTCCTTTTGAGCGAAAATCTCTTCGGGAGTGGCGAAGGTGCGCGGGGCGCGGCCATACTGCTCGGCGGCGACAGCGCTAGCGGCTTCGCGATTGACCGACCAAAGGTCGCAGACAGCGGTGAGCTCGACGTTGTGGTCCCGGTGCAGCTTGGCGGCGATTTCGGCCAGATCGCGGCCGCGGCTGCCAATGCCGATATGGCCGAGAGAGATGCGGTCGTTGGCGCCGACAACACGGGCATAGGACAACGCGGAGCTGCCGAGGGCGGCTCCAGCGGCCAGTGCGGCGGCGGATTTGTTGATGAACGTGCGGCGGTCCATGCGATCGTCAGAAGTGGTCATGTTGGTGGTGCCTCCTGAATTAAGAAAGTTCTTTTGGGTGACGTGGACCAGCAAATCACAAATGCATTAAGAGGTAGCATAACTCAATCGAGGGAAGAAACGAATTGCGCCGATGGCCGCGGGTATAGAGTAGAGGAGAGCACGAGAGGGCAGCATGAGCGGAACGAAGAATTGGGGAAAGCGGCCGTGGACGGTGGAGTTCCGCGCAACGCCGCGCGCGATGCCGGCGGAAGTGGATTTTGCGGTTGTGGGTGGCGGGTTCACGGGATTAGCGGCGGCAGCGTGGCTGAAGCGTTTGGCGCCACAGCAGAGTGTGGCGCTGTTTGAAGCGGAGCAATTTGGAGCAGGGGCGAGCGGACACACCGGGGGAGTGGCGCTAGCGGAAAGCGCTGCGGGGGATTTGCCGGGGCTGGGCGATGTGCTTGGGGGATATCAGGAAATTTTGAAAGAGTTGGATGTGGACGGCGAAGTGTCGTTACCGGGCGCGTACGAATTGGGGAGAGCGGCGCCACTGGCGAATTCGCCGATACGCTGGAGGGATTCGGGAGATCTCTGCGCGGTAAGGGAAGTGCCGGGCGGTACGATCAATCCGGGAAAGACGGTGAGCGGGCTGGCGCGGGCGGCAGAGCGCGCGGGCGCGATGCTGTTTGAGGAATGCGGTGTGGAGGAAGCGAGGTTTGCGGGAGTAGTGGAGCTACGTACGAAAAGCGGCGTGGTGCGGGCGGGAAAAGTTCTGTTCGCGACGAATGCGTTTGCGTTGGAGATGACGGGATTGCAGGGGAGGGCAGGAGCGGCATTCACGCTTGCGGTGGCGACACAAGCATTGACGAACGAGCAACTGCGCGAGATTAGGCTGGCAGAGCGGAAACCGTTTTATACCGTGGACCTGCCGTATCTGTGGGGGCGGCTGCTAGCGGGGAACAAGGTGATTTTCGGCTGTGGGTTGGTGTTCCTGGAGGACTGGCGCGAACTTGGGACGCTGGATATAGAGCATGGCGAGGCGGCGGAGTTGTTCATGCAACTCGAGAAGCGCGTGCACCGGCTGCATCCGGCGCTGAAAGAGGTGGAGATCACGCACCGCTGGGGCGGACCCATTTGCATGACTTGGGAATGGAAACCGGTGTTTGAGCGGCATCCGGAAAGCGAGAATGCGATTGTGCTGGGGGCGTACTCCGGCCACGGCGTGGCGCAATCGGTGTATTTGGGATGCTGGGCGGCAGAGGCGCTGCTGGGAAAAAGAGCGCTGCCGAAATGGAGTTGAAGAAAATCTGGAATTCCAGAATCAACGCGCCATTACGGGGAGAGAGCCCAGAAGAGCGGAAAGGCCGTTCCAGAAGATTTGCACGCCAATGCAGACGAGAAGAAATGACGTGAGCCGCATGATTACCGTCATGGCGGTGGGGCCAAGAATTTGCGCGAGTCGGTCCGCAAAGGCGTAGCAAAAATAGACGCTGGCGGCGATGAGCAGCGAGCCGATGACGGCGCCAATGATGGGGAAAAGAAAGCTGCCGCCACGATGAGGTTCGTTGGCGCCAAGCGTGATGGCCACGGAAATGGAGCCGGGGCCGACCGTCAGCGGAAGTGTTAAAGGATAGAAAGCGCGGCTGGACAGGTCGCGGGAATCCACGGATTGCTGGACATTGCCGCGAGTTTCGTCTCCTTCTCTTTGCCGCAGCATATTCCAACCCGCGGCGATGACCATAAGGCCGCCACCCACCTGGACCACGGGCAGCGAAATTCCGAAGAACGCGAGGATGTGCGTGCCAATGAAGTAGGAGCCCATGAGCAGGAAGAAACTGTTCATGGCGATTTTGCGTGAGAGGATTTTGCGCTGAACCGTGGAGTAATAGTGGGTAAGCGAAAGGAAAATGGGGGCGCCCCCGAGCGGATTAACGATAGGGAAGAGCGCGGAGACAACCAGGATGCTCGATTTGATGATTGGGAGCATGAATAAGCCGGGAAGAAGTATATCCGACGAAGAGCGAAAATGCGCGAGAATGCCCAGCGCAAGGAGAAGGCTGAATTGACAGCATCATGAGCAAAACATACGATTGATGGAAATTTGCGGCCGAGAAAACGACAGAAGAGAAGGGGACCCAGTTTTCATGAAAGAACGATTGGCAGTGCGGCGCGCGCTGGGCGTCTTGTTGCTGGCGGTTTGCCTGGCGGCTGCGACACCCGTACCGACAGCGGTGGGGCCCGCGGATGCGCAGCGTTACGTGAACGATATCAAGACACTGACGCAGCCGAAGATGGAAGGCCGCGGAGAGGGCAGCAAAGGATTGGTGCGAGCGGAACACGTGATTGCCGATCGCTACAAGAGCGTGGGGCTGGAGCCGGGCGGGCAAAAGGGTTTCCTGGAAGCGTTCACGGTAACGACCGGGGCGAAACTGAAGGGGAAGAACCACCTGGTAGTGCAGAACGGCGAAGCGAAAGTGGAGACGAAGCTGAATCAGGATTACGTGCCATTCAGTTTTTCGTCTTCGGGAGAGGCCAGCGCACCGCTGGTGTTTGCGGGATATGGGGCGACGGCGGAGGAATTCGGCTACGACGACTACGCCGGGATTGATGTGAAAGACAAGATTGCGGTGGTGCTGCGTTTTGAACCGAGCGGATTCGCGGCCAAGAGCGGCAATCAGGGGCTGACCACGCACGCACAGTTCATCACCAAAGCGATTAACGCGCGAAATCACGGGGCAAAGGGGCTGATTTTAGTAAACGGGAAGCTGGGCGACGGCGAGGAGGATTTGCTGACGCACTTTGGCAGCGTAAACGGACCGGAAAACGTGGGGATTTTGTTTGCACAAGTGAAGAATACGTTGGCGGAGGAGTGGTTCCGCGCTGCTGGGAAATCGCTGAAGGACGTGCAGGAGCAAATCAATGCCGGTACCAAGCCGGCGTCATTCGCGTTTCCGGAAACGCTGCACGGTAGCCTGGCGGTGGGGATCGAGAATACGCGCGCAACAGTGAACAATGTGCTGGCGTATTTGCCGGGGAAGACGGATGAGTACGTGATCCTCGGAGCCCACTACGATCATCTGGGGCGCGGCAATTTCGATTCGCTGGCGCCTTCGCAGATCGGACAGATCCATCCGGGTGCGGATGACAATGCATCCGGTACGGCGGGTTTGCTGGAACTGGCGCGACTGCTGGCGCCGCTGAAGGGTCAATTGCAGCGTGGGATTTTGTTTGCGTCGTTTGCCGGAGAAGAACTGGGCTTGCTGGGGTCGGCGGCATGGGTGAAGGAACCGACGAAACCGCTGGATAAAGCCGTGGCCATGCTGAATATGGACATGATCGGGCGGATCAAGGACAACAGGGTGTACATCGGCGGGGTGGGAACGGGAACGACGTTCCAGAAAGTGCTGGAGCAGGCGCACGGCGATGCACCGCTTAAATTCGAGATTTCACAAGGCGGGTACGCTTCCAGCGATCACACTTCGTTCGTAACAAAGAAGATTCCCGTGCTTTTTTTCTTTTCGGGGCTGCATTCGGATTATCACAAGCCTTCGGACACCTGGGAAAAGATCAACGGCGATGCAGCGGCGCAGCTCCTGAATGTAGTGGGGCGGGTGACCGTGGCGCTGGCGGACGCGCCGGAGCGGCCGCAGTTCGTGACCGTGGCGGAAAGCAATCCACACAGCGGAGTGACGGGAGGAGGGGGCGGCTACGGACCGTACTTTGGATCCATCCCGGATTTTGGGCAAACGGAAAATGGCGTGAAGTTTTCCGATGTGAAGCCGGGGTCGCCGGCCGCGAAGGCGGGGCTTAAGGGAGGCGACGTGCTGATTCAATTTGGCGACAAGCCCATCAAAAACCTGTATGACTTCACGGACGCGCTGCGACGCAGCAAAATTGGCGATGTGGTGCGGGTGACGGTGTTGAGAGACGGGAAGGAATTGCAGGTGGACGTGAAACTGGAGCAGAGGAAGTAGCAGAGTAGAAGAAATCGCGGGGAAACTGGGGGCTCGTGGTGCAAACGTCGAAACTCGTGGGATGGGCGATTTGCGGGGCGCTGGCGGTGGCGTGCCTGTATGGGCCGGGCTGGATCCTGGTGAAAGCGCAGCAGAAGGGAGATGCGGGGCTTTTGTTGCCGGAAGAACAGAAGCATTTGAAAAATGCGAGGCAGCTCACGTTTGGCGGGCAAAATGCCGAAGCCTATTTCTCCGTGGACGACAGACAACTTATTTTTCAGCACCAGGGAGAAGGCGTGCCGTGCGATCAGATCTACACCATGCCCGTGGACACGCCCGATGGGAAAGCGGCGACGCCAAAGCTGATCAGCACAGGGAAAGGCCGCACCACGTGCAGTTACTTCTTCCCGGCGGGAGACAAAATACTGTTTTCGTCGACGCACGCCGCGAGCGGGGATTGCCCGGCTAAACCGGACTACTCGCGCGGTTACGTGTGGCCGATTTACAGCACGTACAAGATCTACACGGCAAAGCCGGACGGCTCGGAGTTGAAATTGTTGACGGATGCGCCGGGCTACAACGCGGAGGCCACGATCACGCGCGACGGGAAGCACATTGTGTTCACGTCAACGCGCAATGGCGACCTGGACATTTACACGATGGATGCGTACGGCGGCAACGTGAAGCAATTGACGAACGAGCTGGGCTACGATGGCGGGCCTTTCTGGTCGTATGACGGAACGAAGATTGTGTACCGCGCGGAGCATCCGAAAACGCCGGAAGAGATAAAGGATTACAAAGAGTTGTTCGCGCAGGGACTGATTCGCCCTGGGAACCTAGAGTTGTGGGTGATGAACGCCGACGGTTCGAACAAGCACCAGGTGACGCGTAATGGCGCGGCGAATTTTGCGCCGTACTGGCTGCCTGATGGCAAGCGCATTATTTTTGCGTCGAATCAGGCCGATCCGAAGAATGGGCGCGATTTCGATCTCTATCTGATCAACGAGGACGGCACGGGGCAGGAGCGCGTGACGTATCATCCGGACTTTGACGGATTCCCAATGTTCACGTCAGATGGGAAGCGGCTGGTGTGGGCTTCCAACCGCAACGGCAAGGCGCCGCATGAGACCAACGTGTTCATTGCGGACTGGGTGGAGTAGCGAGAGCCAGAGGGGGCAGGTGGCTGTGAGCAAGATTCGCACGAAGAAGGCAGCGAAGGAGCAGGAAGGGCACCGGCCAGGGGAAGCGCTGCGCGTCTTGATTTCGCACGCACGCATTCAGAAGAAGGTGGCGGAGATGGCGCGGGAAATCCGGCGTGATTTTCCCATGGACTCGCTGCATTTGATCGGCGTGTTGAAAGGGTCAATATTTTTTCTGGCGGATCTGGCGCGGGAGTTGGGCGGAGAAGTATCGTTCGATTTTCTGGGAGTATCGAGCTACGGCAAGGGCACGGATTCGACGGGCGAGGTAAAGCTGACGAAGGACCTCGATCTCAGCATCGAAGGGCTCAGCGTGCTGGTGGTGGAAGATATCCTGGACACGGGGCTGACGCTGAAATACCTGCTGAAATCATTTGAAGAGCGCAAGCCGAAGCACCTGCGGGTGGCGGTGCTGCTGGATAAGGTGGAGCGCCGCATCGCGGATGTGAAGGCCGACTACTGCGGGTTCACCATCCCAAACGAATTTGTGGTGGGTTACGGGCTGGACTATGACGAGCGCTACCGGAATTTGCCGGACGTATGCGTGCTGCAATTGGAATCACGCGGGAAAACTTAGAGCGAGCAGCCCCCACTTTTGCGCGCGGGGCAACGTCCGGCGCTGCAAGCGAATTGCACAGAGTGAACGCTCCGCCACCGGTGGGCCCGAGAAACGCCTGTTATAATTAGAAGATACATGGAAGCCACGGATCCCAAATCACAAGCAGCTCCCACCACAGAAAGCCCGGAGACTTCCGCGGAAGTGCTGGCGACATTTGCGGAAATCGGGGAAGAGGTAAACGCGTCGCTGGACTTGGATGAGGTGCTGGCGCGCACGGCCGCGCTGATCAAGCGGCACATTGACTATGAGCTGTTTGGCGTGCTGATGGCCGACGAAGAAGGCACCTACCTGAAGCACCGGTTTGCAATCGGCTACCCGCCGGGACTGGCGGAGAATTTGCGCGTTCCCATCGGGCAGGGGATTACGGGGACGGCGGCAGCGACGGGCCATCCGGTACGGGTGAGCGACGTATCGCAGGACCCGCGCTACATCAATGCGATAGATAGCGTGCGCTCCGAACTGGCGGTGCCGCTGATGTTCCGCGGGAAGTGCGTAGGCGTGCTGGATATTCAGAGCCAACATTTGGATTACTTCACGAAGGATCAGCAGCGGATATTGTCGTTGCTGGCGAGCCGGCTGGCGGTGGCCATCGAGAATGCGCGGCTGTTTCAGAAAGTAAGCGCGCAGGCGGAAACGCTGCTGGTGCTGAATGAAGTGAGCCGGGAGATCAGCTCGATACTGGATGTCGAGGAATTGTTGCGGCACGCGGCGGAGTTGGTGAAGCGCGTAATCGATTACCAGATTTTGAGCATCATGCTGTACGACGAAGAGCAGCATGTGTTCCGGCACCGTGTGGATGTGAAGCATGGGCAGAGAATCCAGGGCAAACTGCGGGTGGCGGCGAGCGAAGGGCTGGTGGGCGCGGCGGCGACGCTGCGGGAACCGGTGCTCGTGCCAGATGTGACCAAGGACGAGCGCTACCTGATGGTGAATCCGGAAACGCGGTCAGAGCTGGCCATCCCCATGATGCACAAGGGCAAAGTGATCGGCGTGCTCGATCTGGAAAGCCCGCAATTGAACTATTTCAACGCCGACCATGTGCAGACGCTTTCCATCCTGGCGTCGAACCTGGCGGTATCGCTGGAGAATGCGCGGTTGTACGAACAGGTGGCGAAGGACGAAGCGCGGCTCGACCGTGATTTGCAAGCGGCGAAGAGGATTCAAGGCGCGTTGCTGCGGCCGGTGCCGACCGATGACTACGGGTTGGATGTTGCGGCGAGGTATATCTCCGCGCGGGAAGTCTGCGGCGACTTATACGAGTTTTTGCGCTACGGACCGCAGCAATTGGGCATTGCGCTGGGAGACGTCAGCGGAAAAGGCACGGCTGCGGCATTGTACGGCGCGGTGGCTATCGGGATCATGCGCAGCCTGGCGCCACAGAAGCTGCAGCCCGCGGAAATGCTGCGGCAGATGAATCACCTGGTCGGCGAGCGGCGGATTGAAGGACGGTTCATGACGGCATGCTTTGCGACGTGGCAAAAAGGCCGGCAGAAGCTGCGCGTGGCCAACGCAGGGCAATCGCAGCCTCTTTTGTACAAGGACGGGCGATGCGCGCGCATTGAGCTGACGGGATTCCCGCTGGGAATCTTCGAGGAGACGCAATATGACGAGTGGGGCGTGACGTTGAACGCCGGCGACATTCTGGTGTTTCACTCGGACGGCATCGCGGAAACATCGAACAGCGAAGGGCAGTTTTTCGGCACGACGCGCTTGCTGCGTTTCATCGAAACGAATCATGAGATGACCGCGGCGGAAATGGCCGACCAGATCCTGCAGGAAGTGGACCTGTTCACGCAGAGCGCGCCGCTTTTTGATGACCGCACGCTGGTGGTTGCAAAGGTGAAATGAGCAATCCTGTACAGACCCGGAAAAATCTGGAGTACGTGGACCCGGCGCGATTCACGCCGCATTTTGCGTGGAAAGGGCGCGGTGCGGCGAAAGAGGTGTATTGCGAGGGCGTGGAGCTGGCGGAGATTGCCGGACGCTTCGGCACGCCAACGTATGTGTACAGCCGGCGAGCCATTGAAGAGGCGTTTGACGAGTTGGAGAGCGGGCTGGGACGCGTGCCACACTTGTTGTGTTTCGCAGTGAAGGCAAACGGGAATTTGACGATTCTGAAGCTGCTGGAGCAACGGGGCAGCGGGTTTGACATTGTTTCGGGCGGCGAGCTTGAACATTTGGGGCGCATCGGGGTGCGCGGGGACCGTATCGTGTTTTCGGGCGTGGGAAAAACACGGGAAGAGATTCGCGAGGGGCTGCGGTACAAGAGCCGCCGGACGGGCGCGGCGGGGATTCTGCAGTTCAACGTGGAGTCCGCGGCGGAGTTGGAAGTGCTGGCGGAAGAAGCGTCGCAACTCCGCGTGAAGCCCGGCGTTTCGATCCGGGTGAATCCGGATGTGAAGGCCGGGGGCCACCCGCACATTTCGACGGGGCTTCACGAGCACAAATTTGGAGTGAGCTGGCACGAGGCGCGCGAGATGTACCTGACGCATCGCGACGCGAAATTTTTCCGGTGGCAGGGAATCAGCGCGCACATCGGTTCACAGATTGTCGAGCTTGCGCCGTTCCAGCAGGCGCTGGAGCGGCTTGCGGGCTACCTGCTGGACTTGCGGAAGCAGGGCATCGCCCTGAAATACCTGGATATTGGAGGCGGGCTGGGCGTGCGGTACACGGAGGAGCGGCCCGCATCGCGAAAAGCTTACGCGTTGATGATTGCGGATACCGTGCGACGATTGGGAGTGGAATTATTGCTGGAGCCAGGGCGAGCGATTATTGCGCCTGCGGGAGTTTTGCTTTCGCGCGTGATCTACACCAAAAGGAATTCGGGCAAATCGTTTGTAGTGATTGACGCAGCGATGAATGATTTGATCCGGCCGGTGCTGTACGACGCGCCGCACCCGGTGACGCGCGTGAGTGAGAAGAAAACGGAAAGCGGCGCGCGGGAACGGGTGGATGTGGTCGGCCCGGTGTGCGAGACAGGCGATTGTTTTTTGCAGGGTTGGCCGCTGGGGAAAGTCGAGCCCGGAGATGCAGTGGCCCTGTGGGGTGCGGGGGCGTATGGAATGGTGCAGGCTTCGAATTACAATGGGCGCGCGCGGCCAGCGGAGGTGCTGGTGAACGGGAAGCGCGTGCGATTGATACGGCGGCGGGAAACGCAGGACGATGTTTTGCGGACGGATGTGCTGTTCTAGGGGGAAATCTGCGCTGGCGTGCGGCCCACCTCCCTCCTGCGGCGGGCAAGCAGAAGGCGGGCCCTACAAGACCGGAATCAGGCTTCGCCCCACTTTAGTTTGCTGCGGAGGATCTCGAAATAGGTTTTATTGGGCGGTTGAATGAGCTTCAGGCGCTCTGGAGAGCGCGTGATCCGCACACGATCGCCGGTCTGCATGGGGACGCCGGTTTGCCCGTCAAGAGTGAGAAAGACGGAATCGGAGCCAGCGGAAATACGCAACTCAATCAAGGAAGTGTCGCGCACAACGACGGGGCGATCGCTAAGAGTGTGCGGACAGATGGGCGTGATGAGAATGGATTCGACGGCGGGATGGACAATGGGCCCGCCAGCGGACATGGAATAAGCGGTGGAACCGGTGGGGGTGGCGGCAATCAAGCCGTCGGCGCGGTAGCGGCAGACGAAGCTCTCATCAATATAAAGCTCGAGTTCGATCATGCGCGCGAGAGTGCCCTTGTGGACGACGGCGTCGTTCAAGACGCGCTGTTGCGTGACGACCTGCCCGCAATTGACGCGCTCGACGAGAAGCAGCACGCGTTCGTTGATCGTGGCGTGGCCCGCAAGAACATTTTCGAGAGCGGGATACAGCTCATCCACGGTGAAACTCGTAAGAAAACCCAGGCTGCCCATGTTGATTGGCAAAACGGGGACGGCGCGCACGGCGGCTTCGCGTGCAGCGGCCAGCATTGTGCCGTCACCGCCAAGAACGAGCAGGAGATCGGATTCTTCGGCGATCTGCTGGCGCGTGGTGCCGAGCGCCCCTTCGTTCAGGGAACTCGCGGTCTCGGGATCGTATATTGTTTTCACGCCGCGCTGTTCGAGCCAGCGCAGAAGTCCAGGAATCACTTCGACCAGGTTGGAACGCCGGGGCCGCGAAATGATGCCGATCGTCTTAAAAGGAGAGTTTGGCTGCATGGATTAAGGTGATTCTACAGTAGCCGATTTCTTTGCGTGAAGGAAATACTCCTGGTTGCCTTCGGTGCCGGGGAGACGGCTGGGAGAGACGTGCAGGCCAGAGAGGCCGAGAGACTCAGCAGCGCGACGAACGCTGGCGATGGCTTTTTCGTGCAGCTTGGGATCGCGCACGATGCCGCCTTTGCCGACGTCGGCGCGCTCCAATTCGAACTGCGGCTTGATGAGGATGAGAAGGTCAGCGCCAGGTTCGCAGCAGGAAACGGCGCCGGGAAGGACTTTGGTGACGGAGATGAAAGAAACGTCGGCGACGGCGATGGCGACAGGTTCGGGAAGATCAGCGCGTGCAAGTTCGCGGGCATTTTTCTTGATCAGGAGCACGCGAGATTCTTCCCGCAATTTCCAGGCAATTTGATCGGTGTTGACGTCCACGGCGTAGACGCGTGCGGCGCCCTGCTGGAGGAGGCAATCGGTGAAGCCGCCGGTGGAAGAACCCACGTCGAGGCAAATTTTGCCCTGCGGGTTGACACAAAAATCTTCCAAGGCGCCTTCGAGCTTGAAACCGCCGCGGCTGGCATATTTTTGCAGGCGGCTGCGGACTTCGATGAGGGCGTTCTCTGCGACGGGTTGGCCAGCTTTTTCAGCGCGTTTGGAATCTACAGTGACTTCACCCGCCAGAATCATGGCTTGGGCCTTCTGGCGGGATTCGGCGAGGCCACGCTCGACGAGAAGAAGATCAAGACGCTTGCGTGGAGATTTAGGCGGCATTTCGTTTTTTCTGAGTGGCGGCGCGGCTGCGAAACTCGAAAAGTTCAAGTGCGGCGAAGCACCAGAAATTCGGCAATGGATCGCAGACGATCGGCGCGGTCGCCGTAGGGCTGCAATTCCGCGATGGCCTTGGTGGCCAGTTCATTGGCGATTTCATGGGAGCGCAGCAGGCCGAAAACGGCGGGGTAAGTGGCTTTTTGTTGGGCGATATCCTTGCCAGCCGTTTTGCCGAGCGCGGCGGAGGATTCCTCGACGTCGAGGATGTCATCGGTGACCTGGAAGGCCCAGCCGGTGGCTTCTCCGAAGCGGCGAAGGCGCGCAACGTCTTCGGGCGGCGCGCCTGCGGAAAGTGCGCCGGAAGCGATGGAAGCGCGAATGAGCGCGGCGGTTTTTGAGCGGTGAATGTATTCGAGAGTTTCTGGGCCGACGTGCCGGCCTTCCGCCTCGAGATCGGCGACCTGCCCTCCAACCATGCCGTTGACCGTACCCGCAGCGGTGGAAATCTCCGTAACCATGGCAACGCGGCGGCCGGGTGGGGCCGGGGAAGCGGCAACCGTTTCAAAGGCCAACGTGAGCAAGGCGTCGCCGGCGAGGATGGCGGTGGCTTCGCCGAATTTCTTGTGGCAAGTGGGTTTGCCGCGGCGCAGATCGTCGTTATCGAGCGCGGGCAGGTCGTCGTGAATCAGGGAATAGGTGTGGATGAATTCGATGGCGCAGCCGGGATAGAAGGCGGAGGAAACTTCAGGGTCAAAGATGCGCGCTGTTTCCAGGCACAGGATCGGACGAATGCGCTTGCCTCCAGCAAAGACGGAGTAGCGCATGGCCTGATGGATGGAAGGCGGTTGAACGGACTCCGCAGGCATCAAGCGGTCGAGATAGGCGTCAACGGCGATGCGGTCTTCTTCAAAGAACTCGGGAAGTTTCATCGGAATGAAAGGTATCCTGTCGTCGGAGTTGCGGGAGCGTTACGCGTTGCTCTCTCCTTCGGGCTCGAAAGGCTCTGCGGTGAGCTTGCCGTCGGCTTTCTTCAGCAGGATCTCCACGCGGCCCTCGGCTTCTTCCAATTGTTTCTGGCATTCGCGGGAAAGGCCAACGCCTTCCTCAAAAAGCTTCATGGCTTCATCGAGAGAAAGCTGGGGGCTTTCGAGCTTGCGCACAACTTCTTCGAGGCGCGCCAGGGAACGCTCAAAATCCGGCTTTTTGGGAGGTTCGGGCTTCTTGGGAATTGTTTGATTCACGGCGTTTCCTCAGGGAAATCCTACTTCTGGCAATGCAGACAACAATACGTGGAACGTCCGCCCTGTTCTATCCGCTCAATCGCGCGCCCGCAACGGCGGCATGGCAATCCTTCGCGCTGGTAGGCCCGAAGGATTTTTTCGATTCCCTGGAACCACCACTGCGGGTCGCGAAAATCGGGCGCAGGATGCAAACAGCATTCTAAAGCACGGCGGAGAACGGACACAATCGCTTTGTGGAGTTTGGCGGAATCTTTGCGACTGAGGGAATTTGCTGGGCGACGTGGATCGAGCCGGGCGTGCCAGAGCGCTTCGGCGGAATAGATGTTGCCGATGCCCGCGATGCGAGATTGATCGAGAAGGAACTCTTTCAATGGACGGCGGGAAGAAGAGAGGCGTCCATGGAGAAAGGAAGGGGTGAATTGGGACGACAACGCGTCGGGGCCAAGGTCACGCAGGGCAGGACAGGCAGCGAGCGAAGGCCAGTAGTGTACGCGCCCAAAATGCCGCTGATCGGCGAAGCCCAACACGCCCTTATCCAGTTCCAGAGCCACATCCACGTGGACACCATCCTGCGATTGATTGGCGCGGCGGAGAAGTTCGTTGACGCTGCGAAACCAGATGAGCTGGCCATCGAGGCGGAAGTGCAGTTCGAGCAAGCCGCGATCGAGGGGGAGGAGGAGATATTTGCCGTGGCGGGAGGCATCGAGGATGCGGCGGCCGCGGGCAAGTTCAGCGATTTTGGCAGGCGATTGTGGCTTGGTGACGATGGGATGAAAGATGTGGACACACCGGATGTGGCGTCGGCGAACGAGCGGGCGCAAGCTTCGCGTCACGGCTTCGACTTCGGGAAGTTCGGGCATGTGAGCTCAGTCGCTCAAGGTTTCAGGGTCAGCGTGTGCTTTTTGACCTTGGCTTCGGCAGCGTTGCTGAAGGGGCCATAGATCGGTTTGCCTTCGAACCAATAATGAAACTGGTCAGTGTAATGCTCGCTGCCGGGCTGGCCGGATTGTCCGGCGGGAATGAGGATGATGGAGTGATCCCAATCGGCAAGATTAGCGACAAAGCGCTCCGAGGGGCCATGGCTGCGGCTGGCAGCGCGGGGGCTGAAGTTCGTTCCGGCTTGCGGTTGATCGGCAAGGCTGAACAGCTTTTTCAGGAAACCTTCGCGGCCGAGGGGATGGAGCATATCCAGAGAGTTGAAGCGCTTCCATTGCCAGTCCTCGGGATCGGATTTGCCGGTGCGCTTTTCCAGCCGGTTCACGGCGCGATCGGCGGCGGCGCTCAGAAGTTCGTCATAGCTCTTGAACTGCGAAGGAAGCCAACGCGCGGGGCGTTCGGTGAGGACGCGCTGCAGAAAAGCGATTTTGCGCCAATGGTAGAGTTCGGTGTCCTGGCCAAGATACGGTTCGAGGATCAGATCGAGCGCCTGATACAGGGTTGAATTCAGGAAAGTGACGACGACGGAATTCGGATCGGCGATGCCGTTCCAATCTTTGGCTTGCTCGATAAGTTTTTTTGCGCGGGGATCCTTCGGCGGGGCCACTTGCGCGGCGGCAACGAGCTGCTCCGCGAGAAATGCGTGCGGGTAGCTGTAGGCATCGGTCTGAACCTTGAGCATATCTTCTGGGCGAAGGTCGTGCTTGTCGTGCAACAGGTCGTAGATGCGCGCAGTGCGGTAGGGTTCTTCCCAATCGTCGGTGAGATAGGGTTTGTAGGCGGGGCCAACGACTCGCGCGTTGGCCGTGACGATGAGGCCGCTCTCGGGATTGTAACTGCGGGGCAACTGGTCGAACGGGATGTAGCCTGTCCACTCGTAGTCGTCGGTGTCGCCGGGGACGGGCACTTCGCCATGGCCCTTTTTGCGGATGGGAACGCGCGCGGCCATGATGTAGCCGATGTTGCCGTTCACATCAGCATAAATGGCATTCTGTGCAGGGCCCCACACGGGCTGCATGATCTCCAGAAATTCGCGCCAATTCTGGGCTTTGCCGAGCCAAAGGTATGTGTTGGCTAAGGCGCCCGGTTCCAAGACCGTCCAGCGAATGGCGTAGCTCTTGCCGTCTTCCTGGCGAATCACGGGGCCGTGGCGCGTGACGACCAGCCTCAGATGTTCGTCCGGAGCGCCCTTCACATGAATGACTTCATCAAAAACGTCCGCCTTTTTCCATTGGCCGTTGACGCGATATTCGTCGGGGTTCGCGGGATTGAAGGTTTCCAGATAGAGATCCTGGACGCTGGCGCCATTGTTGGTGAAGCCCCAGGCAATGCGGTCGTTGTGGCCCACGACGACAAGCGGGGAGCCGGGCAGGGCAAAGCCTTTGACGTTCCAGCCGGGGGCGGTGATATGCACCTCATACCAGATGGGCGGCAGAGTGAGTTCCAGGTGCATATCGTTGGCCAGGAGCGGCTTGCCGGTGGCGGTATGCGCACCATTGACCACCCAATTGTTGCTGCCGAGCGAATGCCGGATATCATGCTGGGATTCTACAAGCAAGCCTTGCACGCTGGCGGCGAGCGCGGCGGTGAGGTCGGGTTGGCCGACGGAATCGGGAAGGGCAGGGAGTTCGCGGCCGGCTTTCAGCACATCGTCGCTATCCATCTCATCGTCATCATCATCGTCGTCGGCATCGCTTTGCGGGATATCGCGGCCGTTTTCCTTGGCGTTCGGGTCGCCCACGACGAAATGGTCCAGTGCGGCATCATCGCGGTAGAGATCCTTGGCGAGATCGGGGCCGATTTTTTCGGTGATTTTGGCGCGATCTAGCTTGTGCGGCCAGCTGTAAGTAAGCGTGCGATACATATACGCGCCAATGACGAGAGAGTCCGAAGCTTGCCAAGGCTGCGGCTTGTACTTCAGCAATGTGAATTCCATGGGCAACTTGGTGGAATGCTGTTCGATGAAGCGGTTGACGCCCAGGGCGTAGGCCTCGAGGACGCGGCGATGGTCGGGTTCCATCAGATCGAGGTCACGCTGGGCGGTGCGGGCGAAATTCAGGATGCGGTAGTCCTTATCAATTTTGAGGGTAGCGGAGCCGAGAATTTCGGAGAGCTGGCCGCGAGCGACGCGGCGCAGCAGGTCCATCTGGAAGAGGCGGTCCTGAGCCATGACGTAACCCTGGGCTTCGGCAAGATCTTCGATGGAAGAGGCGCGGATGTGAGGGACGCCCCAGTTATCACGCTCGACGGAGACGCTGAAATGCAGGCCGGGAAGCGGGGCGGTGCCGTCCAATTGGGGAAGCGGGCGATAGACAAAGCACCAGATGGTTGCAGCAAAGGCAATGACGATTGCAGCGAAGAGCCAAAGGAGCAGACGGAGGAAGATGCGCAAGTCGGGTTCCACCTCAAAGCTGAGTGATTAAGTTTAGTGGAGGCGGTAAAGGCGCGCAACCGGGGCGAGCTGTTGATCCATCGGCCGTGCCCATTTTTGTTGAACCATACTTTCCTCCCGCGACATCTTATGAGAAGCTGACAAAACCAATTTTGAGCCCACAGGTCAGGCAGATTGAGGAGACGTATGTCCACAATTCTTCCACCTGGTACGGCTGCACCAGAATTCACGCTGCACGTCACACCCGATCAAACACTTTCCTTGAGCGAACTGCGTGGAAGGCCCGTGATTCTCGCGTTTTATCCGGCAGATTGGAGCCCGGTCTGCGGCGACCAGATGGCGCTGTACAACGAAATCCTGCCGGAGTTCCAGAAATTCGGGGCGGAACTCCTCGGCGTCTCCGTGGACGGAGTGTGGTGCCACGAAGCATTTGCCAAGGACCGGCGGCTGCACTTTCCGCTGCTGGCCGATTTCGAGCCGAAGGGCGATGTGGCGCGGAAATACGGGGCGTACCGGGAGAAAGAAGGTGTGTGCGAACGCGCGCTGTTCGTCATTGATAAGAATGGAAAAATTACGTGGAGCTACTGTTCGCCGATTGCCGTGAATCCTGGAGCGGACGGCATCCTGCAGGCCCTGGAGGATCTGCCGAAATAGGAGGAGAAAATGGCGGCGCTGAAAATTGCGGTGTCGGATGCGGATCACGTGCAGGGTCCAGCCAATGCGGAAATTACGCTGGTGGAATATGGCGATTACGAATGCCCGCACTGCGGGCGCGCTTATCCCATCGTGAAACGGGTTCAACGACATTTTGGGAAACGTTTGCGCTTTGTGTTCCGCAACTTTCCCCTGGGCGAGATGCACCCGCATGCAGAGGGCGCTGCCGAGGCCGCCGAGTTTTGCGGGTCACAGGGGAAATTCTGGGAGATGCACGACCTGATCTATGAGAACCAGGAGCGGCTGAGCGGGCCCGTGTACCTGGAGCTTGCGCAAAAGATTGGCGTGGCGCCGGCGGAGCTGCGCGCTTCGCTGGAGAAGCGGGAATTCCTGGCGCGCGTGAAGGCGGATTTCACCGGCGGAGTACGCAGCGGAGTGAACGGCACACCCACCTTTTTTATCAATGGCCGGCGGCATGACGGAGCGTTCGACTACGAAGACCTGGTCGAAGCGATCGATGCTGCTGCACCTGCGTAAGACCCCTGACCTCGCAACAGATGGCCACGCCATCCCCCCGGGCAGGATAGGTACTGCTACAATGCGGCTGAAGGAGCAGACGAGAGAATGTTCCTGGTGCGTCTGATTGGCGTGTTTGTGCTGGTGGCGATGAATGGATTTTTCGCCGCGACGGAATTTTCGCTAGTGACGGTGCGGATGTCGCGGGTGCGGCAGTTGGTGGCGAAGGGCGACGCGCGGGCGCGCATCGTCGAGCACCTGTTGGGGGATTTGCACCGGGTAGTTTCCGGCGTGCAAGTGGGGATTACGCTCACCAGCCTGGCGATTGGCGCGCTTGGGGAAATGACGCTGGCGAAGCTTTTGCAGCAGGTAATGCCAACGCAAGGAAGCGTGCGCACGCTGCTGTTGGTACATGGTGTGGCGCTGACGATCGCCTTCCTGTTCCTGAGCGCCATCCATGTGGTGTTTGGCGAACTGGTGCCGAAGAGCATCAGCCTGGCGCGTGCTGGGCGCGTGGCGTTGATGGTGGCGCGGCCCTTCCAGTGGTTCCTCAATACATTTCGTTGGGCCATCGATCTTCTGGACGGCATTTCCAGAGCGATCGTGAAAGCGTTGGGCGTGGCCTCGCCCATGGGGCACGGCGTCGCGCACTCCACCGAAGAATTGCAGATACAGATTCAACAGGCGCGCGAGCGGGGGCTACTGGGGGCAGGGGAAGAGAAGTTTATCCTGAGCGCGATTGACCTGAGCCAGCTGCAGGTGCGGGAAATCATGGTTTCGCGGCCGGATATGCACACGCTGCCGGTGGAAGCGTCTCTGGAAGAGGTGATGCGCGTGTTCGCGACGACGCAGCGCTCGCGCATTCCCGTGTATCGTGGCACGGAAGATCACGTGCTCGGATTTGTGCACATCAAGGACATGATGTGGGTGCTGTTGGATCGCGAACGTCGTCTGGAAGAGAACCTGCCCCCGGCGCCACCGTTTGATTTGCGGAAGGTGCTGCGGGAAGTGCTGATCGTGCCGGAAACGAAGCCGGTCAGCGAGCTGCTGGTGGAATTGCGCGCGAGGCATGTGGGCATCGCGATGGTAGTGGACGAGTTTGGCAGCATCCTCGGATTGGTGACGAAGGAAGACCTGCTGGAGCAGTTGGTCGGCGAAATCCACGATGAGTTCGATGTGGTGGAACGGCCGTTGACGCTGGCCGATGGCGCGGTGGTGTTCGATGCGGCGCTGAACGTGCGCGACCTCGATACGCAATACAACATGACCCTGCCGGAAGACCCGGCGTATGCGACGGTGGGTGGATTCGTGATGGACCAGCTCGGATTCATCCCGCGCGGCGGAGAGAGCTTTGAGTTCGGCGGCTACCGTTTCTCCGTTGTTGAGATGGATGGGAGGCGCGTAGCGCGAGTGAAAATCCAGCGGCTGCGGCCGGCGGAGCCCGTGGCTGCGAATGAAGCAAGCGGGGCCGTGGAGGCTACAAAAGCGAAAGCCGCAAAAAAGGAGCACTGAGTTCTTCGACGACTGGCACGCTACTTCCTGCATCGTTTCCTGTTGACGCTCCCGGCGCTGTGGCTGGTGCTGACGATGGTGTTTTTGCTGATCCACATCGTTCCGGGCGATCCCGTGGAGCAGATGCTGGGTGAGAGCGCGGCCCCGGGGCAAGCGGCGGAATTGCGGCACACTCTGGGGCTGGAGCGGCCGCTGATCGTGCAGTATGGAAAATATTTGGGGCAGGTGGCGCACGGCGATTTCGGGCAATCGTTTAAATTTCAGGCGCCGGTGCGGCGCGTGATTTTCGAGCGTTATCCGGCTGCGTTGCAATTGGCGTTTCTGGCGTTGCTGGTGTGCATGGCGATTGCGATTCCCGCGGGCGTGATGGCGGCCAGATCGCTGGGAGCATCGCCGCTACGGATTATGGTGCGGCATCTTTTACCAAATATCATTCAGCCCGTGCTGGTGCAGGCGACTATCGGGATGGCTGGCGCGATCCTGGCAGAGGCGACGCTGAGTTTTCTGGGATTGGGAGTGCTTGCGCCGATTCCTAGTTGGGGCGCGATGTTGAACGACGCGCGAAATCATTTATTTGATGCGCCACACATGGTGGTGTTCCCAGCGCTCGCGGTGGTGCTAGCGTTCAATTTGCTGGGCGATGCGTGGCGGGATTGGCTGGACCCGCGCACACGTTCACAGATGACGGCGATGGAGCAGAGCCGATAGGACGGTGGCGAGGCGCGGTTACATCCTCGTGAAAAACGCACTTTCGCCCAGCTGCTTCAAGCGAAAAAGCGGCGGCGAGCCGCCGCACTCCAAAATGCTGATCGCGTCCAGAGTACCGGCAAGGCGAATGTAAATATGAAATTTGGGTTAGGTCTTGGTGAGCAGGACGGCGGTGCCGCGGCCGAGGCCGAGCGTGCGCGAGGCGCTGTTTTTGTTGACGGCGATTTCCAGAAAGCCGCTGGAGCCGATGTAAGCGACCGCTTCACCCGCGGCGCCGTTGGCAAAAGCTGAAACAAGCTTGGTAACGGGCTGGCTGCCGACTTGCAGCTTCACTTCGCCCTTTTCCAGCGCATCGGCGGGCAAATCTTCCGCGCGGAAATTCGTAATCAGGTTGCCGAAGGCGTCCACCTTCTGAACCACGCCCTTCAGCAGGCCATCCGCTTCCTTGGGTTTGGGCATGGCGAACTTTTTGAAGTCGGTGATTTCCTCGCCCATGCTGGCGGGCTGCCAGTTTTTGGAGAGCCACGCGGCAACGGGAGCAAAAATGTCGCGGCCGTGAAAGGTTTTGCTCACGGGCTGCAGGAAATAATGTTCGGAAGTGATGTGACGGACCACAACGGGGTGCTCCTTTTCGTAAATGCCGGAGAGCACGCCATTGTCCGGCGCGATGAAATAGTGATTCTGTCCGCTGACGAGTATGGGGCGGCGTTCCGTGCCGACACCGGGATCCACGATGACCACATGGATGCTGCGCGGAGGAAAATACGAATAGGCGGCGGTGATGGAGAGCGCGCCATCGAGCAGGTCGAAGGGGGTGACCTGGTGGGTGATGTCAACGATCTGCGCGTCCGGATTGATCTTCAGGATTACGCCCTTGAGCACGCCGACGAGATGGTCGTTGGTGCCGTAGTCGGTGGTCAGGGTAATGATTGGATTCGTCAAGAGTCTCTCCCTTTGAAGAAATTAAAGCGCCTTTTGGGTACTGGAGTGGGGAGGCACCCCATCGTTATGACGCTAACGGAGGAAGCGGCGGGATGCAAGGAAAGTGGGGGGAAACGCTGCAAAAGCGCCAATGGCGAGGACTGGGGCACTTTTAAAACCCAAACCCAATTGGGTCCCTGCATTCTGTATCATCTATCAATAGCGTGTGAAGCGTCCCGCTCAACCTGCTGCACAATAGCCGGCATCAGATCAGCTAGATTCGGGGAAAGTCGCGCTGATAACCGCAGTAGATCGGGGGTTTGTCCCATAAGGATTGCCACTCCTCTAATGGGGCTAGCATCTTTCTTCAGCCTCGAGTTTGTTCCCAACCCGTCTGTGTTCTCTGGTGTTTCGTATTCGACGATTTCCTTACTTCGATAAATCAGCTTGTCTTTCGGGTAAGGGCCAAACGGAAACGAGTCTGCTGGTTCAATTCCTTCCTCAATCACACTCTGAACAAATGCCTTATGGGCAGGAAAGACTCGCGCAATAACGCGCGAAACCCCAAACCTCCCTGACGTTTCTCCACTTTCCGCCGCAAGTTCAATGGCTGGCCCGGTGAAACCGCTCCAGGTGCTTGAGAGCAGATTGGCAGCGGCGATCTCCTGCGGACTCACATAAAGAGCAGAGCCATCCGAGCCATATACACCAAAACAGTACCACCCGCGCGGAGCAAGAACGCCGAATCCCTGTTCTGACTTGTAATAAGCAAGCTGCTGAGCTGCTTCGGCGGCTATTGGCAACACTCTGCTTTTGCCCTTTGGTGCGTCCACCGGTCCCATCTGACCATCAGCTCTGCATCCTACGAATGGAACCTCAACACCAGGTTTTCGGCGCGAGGCTGCCGCATTTGGCGCCTGTGCCGATGGGAAAAGCTGCGCGTACGCCGCGAGCGCGAGGGGAATGACACTGCCCACACCGAACAGGGAAAACAGAAAATTACGCGAGATAGAACCAAAGGCACCGGAACGCCAGCATGTCCAGAACTGGATTCGGCCGCTTGGAGCAGTTTTCATAGATTACTTTCGGATTGTATCAAAAACGCCAAATTCAACGCACGAAAATGCAGGAAGTTATGTCCCTATAAACCACCGATCGAAAACTAACCGACTAGCGTGGCGCGGAGTTGCTTGCGTTCGGCGGGAGGGCATCGTACGATTTCAGATTGGTGCTTCACGTATAATTTGTAACATTGACCACTGTCAAGCGGCGGGTTTGCGAAGGGTGTGTCGCGGCAGGGTGTTCGGTCGAGAGAAGGTCTGAATGAAATCGGTCGTGGTGGTTGGAGCGCAATGGGGCGATGAAGGAAAAGGGAAGGTGGTGGATTACCTGGCGGGGTCGTTCGATTACATCGCGCGGGTTGCCGGGGGCCACAACGCGGGACACACGGTCATTATCGGCAAAGAGCGCCATGTGCTGCAGTTGATTCCTTGCGGGATTCTGCGCCCAAAGCAACATGCCATCATCGGCCCGGGCGTGGTGATTGATCCGGCGGCGCTGGTTGGAGAGATTGAGGCGCTGGCGAAGGGCGGGATCAGCGTGGCAGGGCGGCTGCATATCAGCAATCGCGCGCATCTGATATTTCCGTATCACCGCGAACTGGATAAGGCCGCGGAAACCGCGCGGGGCGCCAACAAGATCGGCACAACTTCGCGGGGTATCGGGCCGGCGTATGAAGACAAGATGGCGCGGCGCGGACTGCGCATGGTGGACCTGCTGACGCCAGACCTTTTTCGCGAAAAGGCGGCCCGCGTAGTGGCGGAGAAAAACCGCATCGCGAAAGGCGCGTACGGTGCGGACATCGATTTTTCGAGCGAAGTCGAAGAGACGCTGAAGCTGAGCGAAAAGATCAAGAGCTACATCTGCGACACGGCGGAATTGACGAATCGCGCGCTGGATGAGGGCAAATCAGTGCTCTTTGAGGGCGCGCAGGGCACCATGCTGGACATTGACCACGGCACGTATCCGTTTGTTACGTCTTCCAGTGCGACTTCCGGCGGGGCGACCACGGGCATGGGCGTGCCTCCCACGAAAATTCGAAATGTTTTGGGCGTTTCCAAGGCCTACACGACGCGCGTCGGTGGCGGGCCGTTTCCCACGGAGATGCCGGACCTGGAAGCGAAGGAAGTGCGCGATCGCGGCAAGGAATTTGGCGCGGTGACGGGACGTCCGCGGCGCTGCGGCTGGCTGGACCTGGCGGAATTGCGCTACGCGAAAATGATCAATGGCATTGATACGCTGGTGATCACGAAGCTGGACGTGTTTGATACGCAGCGCGAAATCCGGGTGGGCGTGGGTTACACCTACAAGGGTGCGGAGTTGAAGGAGATGCCCGCGTCGGCGGAAGAGTACGAACACGTGACGCCGGTGTACAAAACGCTGCCCGGCTGGAGCGAGACGACCTACGGTGTGCGGGATGCGGCGAAACTGCCGAAGGCCGCGCTGGACTACATGCGCTTTGTTTCCGACTTCCTGCAGGTGGAGATTGGCATGATTTCCACGGGGCCGGAGCGCGACGCCACGATAATCCAGCCGGGTACGCTGCTGGCGCGCTGGCTGTAAACTTATTTCGAAAAAAATTGGTTAGTCTGAGCGGGGAGAGGACTCCTCATGCTGCGGTATGACGAAGCGCGGCAAATTGTGATTGCGGAGGCGGGCAAGCGGCCGCGTCCGGGAGCCACGATCAAGTTAAACGTGGCCGAGGCGCTGGGCTATGTGTTGGCAGAGGAGATTCGCACTGACCGCGAGTACCCGCCGTTTGACCGCTCCACGCGCGATGGCTATGCGGTGCGCGCCAGCGAGGCGATCGCCGGGGCAAAGCTGCGCTGCGCTGGTGAAGTGAAGGCGGGGGACAGCGTCACGATGCCGCTGGTGGCGGGGAGTTGCGTGCAAATTATGACTGGCGCAGCGGTGCCGCCCGGCGTTGATGCCGTGGTGATGATCGAATTCACTTCGCGCAATGGCGATACGATTTCCTTTCAGCGAGACGCGGTGCGCGGGCAGAACGTCGTACCGCGAGGAAGCGAAGCGCATACGGCCGATGTGGCCTTACACGCTGGCCTGCGGCTTGGCTTTGCGGAATTGGCGATTGCCGCGCAGGTTGGCGCAACGGCGCTGCTTTGTAACCGCAAGCCGCGTGTGGCGATCCTCTCCACGGGTGATGAGGTCGTGCCTGTCGGCGAGACACCCGGTCCATTTCACATTCGCAACAGCAATAGCGTTTCACTGGCCGCGCAGGTGCGACTTGCGGGGGGCGAGCCGGTGCTGCTCGGAAATGCGCTGGACCGAAGCGACGACCTGGGCGTAAAAATCGAGCAAGGCCTGCAGGAAGATGTGCTGGTGCTTTCGGGCGGGGTGTCCATGGGGAAGTATGACCTGGTCGAATCGGTGCTGCAGGCGATGGGCGCGGAGTTTTTCTTTGATGCGGTGGCCATCCGCCCGGGGAAGCCGGCCGTGTTTGCGCGGTGCCGGGACGCGTTTGTGTTTGGACTGCCGGGGAATCCCGTTTCGACGATGGTGACGTTTCTGCTATTTGTGGCGCCTGCGCTTGATATTTTGAGCGGCGCGGCGGCGCGGCCTCTGCCATTGCTGGAAGCAACGCTGGCGGAAGCGACGAAGGAAAAGCCCGGGCTGACGCATTTCCTGCCCGCGCGGGTTGAATGGAGTGGAGTTTCGGCCGAGGTGCGGCCATTGCGCTGGCGAGGGTCAGGTGATATTGCGGCGCTGAGCCGGGCGAACTGTTTCCTTGTGGTGCCCGCTGACCGTCAAGACATTGCAACGGGAGAGAAGGTTTCCGTTCTGCCGCGCATGGACGTACTCTAGAGCCCTGCGGAGGAACGCTGGAAGATCTTTCTTCAGGGGCTGAAGCCCATTTGCACTTGAGGCTTTACGCCGGGGCTGAAGCCCCGGCCTCCTAAGGAAACATACTTTTCCTGAAATCCGCAGAGGCCCGGCAAGACAATCCTCGGATGATCTGGGGCGAATGGCAAAACTCTCCCACTACGGCAAAGGCGGCGAAGTGCGCATGGTGGACGTTTCCGCCAAGCCGGTGACCACGCGCACGGCGGTGGCGCACGCGTTTGTGCGCATGGCGCCGGGCGTGGTGCGGGCGGTGCGGCGTTTGAAAAATCCCAAGGGCAATCCGCTGGAAGTGGCGCGCATCGCGGGAATCGCGGCGGCCAAACGCACGGCGGAGTGGATACCTCTTTGTCACCCCCTGTCCCTGACGCACATTGCTGTGACCCCACGGCTATGCAAAGATGGAGTGGAAATTCATTCCCGGGTAACGGCGACAGCACAAACGGGCGTGGAGATGGAAGCGCTGGTCGCCGCCACCTGTGCGGCCCTCACGGTTTACGACATGTGTAAAGCTCTCGATAAAGGGATAGAAATCGCTGACGTTCACCTGCTGGAAAAAACGGGTGGAAAAAGCGGGGACTACCGGCGCGCAAAGGGGAAGAAAGCGCGGGGAGCGCGCCAATGACCGCAGCCCCCGGCAAGACCGTGAAGCTGCTGCTGGCGGAGGATAATCCGCTGGTGCGCGACCTCGTTTCCAAGGCGCTCGATCCGTATTGTGAAGTGCTGATCGCGGGCGATGGCGCAGATGCGCTGCTGAAAGTGATTGATGAGCCGCCCGACGTGATTTTGTGCGACTACAAAATGGCGGGCCTGGATGGGCGGCAACTTTTTGAGAAGCTGCGCGGACGGGAAGCCACGCGTCACATTCCATTCCTGTTCATGGCCAGCCGCGCGGATATCGAGGAACGCCTGCGCCCGCTCGTGGACGGGGTAGAAGATTTCATCGCCAAGCCATTTTTGGTGAAAGACCTGGTGCGCTCCGCGAAAAAAGTGGTGGACCGGCTGCACTTGGAGAAACTGCAGAAAACCGCTAAGCGCCCCGGCGTGATTCAGGGCCGGCTGGAAGAAATGAGTATGACCGACCTGATGCAATCGCTGGAAATGGGGCAGAAGTCCTGCCGCCTGGTGGTGCGGAAGGGCGAGGAGCGGGCGGAATTGTATTTTGCCGCGGGGCAGTGCCGCGACGCGAAGATCGGCTCGATTCAGGGCGATGATGCGGTGTTCAAGGTGGTGTTGTGGACCGAGGGTGAATTCGAGATTGACTTCAACGCCGCCAATGCTTCAACCGCGACGACGACCACGCGCAGCACCACGGGGCTCCTGATGGAAGCGATGCGCCTGTTGGATGAAGCGAATCGCGATACCGTCGAAAGCAGTTGATCCTGCCATGCGTGTTGCCATCCTGACAATCAGCGATTCCGTTGCGCGCGGAGAACGCGTGGACCTCTCCGGGCCCGCGCTGGCGCTACGCTGCCGTGAACTTGGCTGGGAAGTGAATGCATCGCTGCAGTGCTCGGATGACCCGGGAAGCGTGCGCAGGCAGTTGCGGAAGCTTGCGGATTCACGGCACGTTGACCTGCTTTTGACCACGGGTGGCACCGGACTGGGGCCGCGTGACAATACCCCGGAAGCAACGTTGGAAGTTGCGGAGCGCAATATCCCCGGGCTGGCGGAAGAGATGCGGCGCAAGGGCGTGGAGAAAACGCCGACCGCGCTATTGTCGCGGGGGGTTGTGGTATCGCGGCACCGGACGCTGATTCTGAACTTGCCGGGCAGCCCGAAAGGAGCGGTGGAATCGCTGGATGCCATCGCGCGCCTGCTGCCCCACGCGCTGGAAGTGCTTCACGGAGCGCGCCACGATTAGCGCGCGATGGTCCCAGTTGTCCCTCACAAAAATCCCATGATTGGATCGGCCTTCAGGCTGGAGGTCTTGCCCTTGATTCGCTTGTTGACGGTTTTGGTTGCGTCCATAACAATGATGGCATCATGGCTACAAAACTCTCAGACAAGAATCTTGCGGTATTAGGTACCGGGAAACTTGGCGGCATTTTGTTGCGCGCCTACCTGAAGCAAGGGCTTTTCTCGCCCAAGCGGGTGAATATCACGGTACGCCACGAAGAGAAGGCCGCGGCGCTGGCGAAGGAACTGGGCGTCACGGGCAGCACGGACAATCGCAAGGCTGCGCACGAAGCGGACATTGTGCTTTTGGCGGTGAAGCCGCAGGTGGTGGGAGATGTGCTGAAGGAGATTGCGCCGGAACTGGACAAGGACACGCTGATCATATCGGTAGCAGCTTCCGTGCCGACCTCGTACATCGAACAGCGCGCGGGCGCCAAGGTTCCCGTGGTGCGCGCCATGCCCAATACGTGTTCTACCGTAGGCTGCGGCATGACCGGGATTTGCCGCGGCGCGCACGCCTCCGCCGAGCATCTGGAAATTGCGAAGGCCATGTTTGACGCGGTGGGGCGCACGGTGGTAGTTGACGAGAAGAATATGGATGCGGTTACGGGCCTTTCCGCAAGCGGGCCTGCATTTGTGTACATTATTCTGGAATCGCTGGCCGAAGCGGGTGTGAAGGTGGGCTTGCCACGGGATATCGCCACACTGCTGGCTTCGCAGACGATGAAAGGCGCCGCAAGCGTGGTGCTGGAGACCGGCGACCATCCGGCACTGCTGAAGGACGCGGTGACCACCCCGGCTGGGTGCACGATTGACGGGATACTCGAGCTTGAGGAAGGGAAGCTGCGCGTGACGCTCATCAAGGCAGTAGTCAAAGCCACGCAGCGGGCGGGGGAACTGCTGTTTGAGAAATAGTTGAATCGTTGGCCCGAGCCGGTGAGAGAGAACGGCCAGCGTACCCTCGTGTGAGCGGGCGCAATTCACTTTATGAGGAGTTGTGGTACGATGCGTCGAGAGGCATCCCATGCCTGAGGCTTACATCCCGGTCCTGATTTTTGCTCTGCTGGTACTGTCGTTTCCCGTTCTCGCCTTGCTGATTTTCAAGCTGATACGGCCGGAGACCGCCGGCGGTCCAGCGAAATTACAGCCCTACGAATGTGGCATCCCGCCGGAGAGCAACGCGCGCGGCCGGTATTCAGCGCGGTTTTACGTGGTGGCCATGCTTTTCGTGATTTTCGATGTGGAAATAATGTTCCTGTTTCCCTGGGCGATCCTGTATCGCTCGTGGGTAGCGAATCACATGGGAGCGTTCGCGCTGATTTCCATGTTCGTGTTTTTGGGAATATTGCTGGTTGGGTACGCGTGGCTCTATAAGAAGGGCGCGTTGGACTGGGCGTAAACCTTGTTGCGGTTTCTTTTCTCATCATTCAAACCTTGAGAACTTTTCCACTGATGTTTGGGCGCGCATTGACTGTCCTCACTGCGTGTGTTAGAAACTTTGAGAGCGATCCTGTTTGCTGCGGGGTCGCCGATGTGTGTGTCTGCAAACTGACTTGCGCGTCGTCGCTCCTTCCGTTTGCGCGCGGCCAAAATTGCGGTGATTCTCAGTGGAATGAATCGGGGCTTCTGAGAGTTAGAACGAGCCCCCACTTTGCAGCTTAATGGTCCCAGGGTACATGGCAGAAGAGCCTAAGCCACCCCAGTCGCCCGAAAGTCCCAAGCCAGATGCTGCTGGCGCTACACCAGCGCCACCGGCCGCGCCTGCAAGCGCGGAAGTTGCCCCATCTCCAGCCGCCAAGCCGGCCGCACCCGCCAGGCCCGCGCCACCTCCACCGAAGCCTCCGGTTTCGATGCAGACTCCGCTGGACAACGATCTGACGAAGCGGTACCGCGAGCAATTCGGAGCGGCGATCCTGGATGCCATCGAAGATCGCAAGCAGGCGTACCTGGTGATTGAAGCCGCGCAATTGAAGGAGATTGCGCGCTATTCGAGGGACATCGAGAAGTTCGATCTTCTGGAAGACTACACGGCGGTGGATTGGCCCCGCCGCGAGAAGCGCTTCGATCTGGTAGCCATTCTGTATTCGTTTGCGCACAATACGCGGCTGCGGCTGAAAATTCCTCTTGCTGCCGACCAAAGTGCCGCGAGCCTCGTGGAGATCTGGCCGACGGCGAACTGGCTGGAGCGCGAGATTTTCGACATGTTCGGCATTTCCTTCAGCGGGCATCCCGATTTGAAGCGCATTCTTTTGCCCGAAGAGTGGCAGGGGCATCCGCTGCGAAAAGATTACGACATCCTGCAGCAGGACACGGCCTGGGTCCGGGAAAATCTGGGGATCGAGAGCGGGCAGTAGCAGAAAAGAAGAAATCGGCGAAAGGAATTTGACCTCCGAATCGTGAGCGACACTCTGCAAGACGACGCGGCGCAAAAACAGACACTACTTGGCGCCGACGAGCTCGTCCTCAACATGGGGCCGCAGCATCCTTCGACGCATGGCGTGCTGCGCGTGAAGCTGAAGCTGGACGGCGAGCGCGTGCGGGGGACGGAGTGCGTAATCGGGTATCTGCACCGCGGCGTAGAGAAAATTGCGGAACACCGCACATACCAGCAGTTCGCGCCTTATGTGGACCGCATGGACTACGTTGCGGCGGTGAGCAACGGCCTGGGCTACTGCGAAGCGGTTGAAAAATTGTTGAACGTGGAAGCGCCGCCGCGCGCGAAAGTCATCCGCACGATCATGACGGAATTGCAGCGCATCGCCAGCCACCTGGTCTGGCTGGGCACGCATGCGCTGGATATCGGCGCGCTTACGCCCCTGTTTTACTGCATGCGCGAACGGGAAGAGATCCTGAAGATTTTCGAGAAGTACTGTGGGGCGCGGCTGACCACGCATGCATTCCGCATCGGCGGGTTGCAGTACGAAGCGTACGACACATTTGAGAAGGATGTGGAACGCTTCTGTAAGGATTTCGAGCGGCGCATTCAGGAGTACGTGGACCTCCTGACCGGGAACAGCATCTGGATCGGTCGCACGCGAAATGTCGGCGTGTTGAATGCGGCGGATTGCATCGCGCTGGGCGCTTCCGGGCCGGTGCTGCGGGCCAGCGGAGTGAAATGGGACCTGCGCAAAGCGCAACCCTATGCCGCTTATGACCAGTACAAATTTGAAATTCCCGTGGGCGCGAACGGCGACACGTACGACCGTTACATGGTGCGCATGGAAGAGATGCGGCAATCGCGTATGATCTGCCTGCAAGCGATCGAGAATATTCCCACGGGGCCGATTCTGGGCAAAGTCGGCAAAGTGCTGAAGCCGCCAGCCGGTGAGATTTATCACGCGATCGAAGCGCCCAAGGGCATCCTGGGCTACTACATCGTGAGCGATGGAACGACGCAACCGTATCGGGTGCGCATCCGCCCGCCGTCATTCGTGAATTTACAGGCACTGGACAAAATGGCGCGCGGGCATTTGGTGGCCGATGTGGTCGCCATCATCGGCACGCTGGATATCGTGCTTGGCGAGGTGGACCGCTAACGCCATGAATCCTCTCCTCCACGACGTGCTCGTTTTTCTCCGGACATGGTGGGTGGAACTGGTCTCCGGCGTCGTCATTGTTGCGGTTGTGCCGCTCGTTGCCGGTTACCTTGTCCTTATGGAACGCAAGCTGATGGCCGACATGCAGGCGCGACTTGGGCCAATGCGCGTGGGGCCACACGGTTTGCTGCAACCCATTGCGGACGCGGTGAAACTGCTGATCAAGGAAGACATCATCCCGGACAACGCGGACAAAATGATTTTCTGGCTGGCGCCGGTTCTGTCCATGACGGCGGCGCTCACCGCGATGGGGGCGATTGCGTTTGGGCCGTCATTCCTGGTGGCGCGCGATATTAACGTGGGCCTGCTGTTTGTGGTCGGTGTCAGCTCCATGGGACTCCTCGGAATCATGCTCGGTGGCTGGGCATCGAACAGCCACTATTCGATCATGGGCGCGCTGCGCAGCACGGCGCAATTGGTCAGCTACGAAACCGCGGGTGGGCTGGCGCTGGTCAGCGGCTTGCTGCTGGCGGGAACGCTGAAGATTCGCGCCATTGTGGATGCGCAATATAATGATGGCGTCTGGTTCATCTTCCTTGCGCCAGTGGCTTTCTTCATCTATCTCGTGGCCTCGATTGCGGAAACAAATCGCGCGCCGTTTGATTTGCCGGAAGCGGAATCGGAACTTGTGGCCGGGTACATGACGGAGTACAGCGGCTTCCGCTGGGCTCTGTATTTCCTGGGCGAGTACGCCAACATGATCGTGGTTGGTGCCGTGGCGACAACGCTTTTCCTGGGCGGATGGCTGCGGCCGTTCCCGAAAGTGAGTTGGATGAACTGGCTGGATGCGGTGCCTGCCTTATTCGTCGCGGCGGTGGGCGTGTATTGCGTGCTGCGGGCAGGGAAGCAGCCGGTGCGCGTGCAGATCTTGTTTATGTGGGCAGTGGCGCTATCGTGCTTTGCCGTCGCGCTGATCCTGGCTGCGCCGCTGTATGGACCGCTAAGTTTTATGAAGCCGGGTTTGCTCGGCGCATTTTGGTTTCTGCTGAAGGTCACGGGGTACATTTACCTGTTTATGTGGGTGCGCTTCACGCTGCCGCGTTACCGCTTCGACCAGTTGATGCACCTGGGCTGGTACATCCTGATTCCCCTGGCGATTGTGAACGTACTTTCCGTGGGCGTAGCCATGATCCTGGAATTGGAATATGGATGGAATCGCTGGCTGGCGCTGATTGTGAGCACGGTCCTCACGCTGGTGGCCGCGCTCTTCCTGCTACGATTGAACGACAAGCGCGCCGCGGAGGCTTCATCGGCCGCGCCTCCAGAAGAGCCTTCAACCGAGGATTCTTATGCTGGATAAGGTCATCTTCTTTTTCTTTGCGGGAGTGGCGATCCTCAGCGCCACCCTGATGGTGACGCGGCGCAATGTCATGCATAGCGCGATATTCCTGATCACATCGTTACTCGCTGTCGCGGGCATCTTCCTGCAACTGCGCGCGGAGTTCATCTTCATCGCGCAGATCATTTTGTACGTTGGCGGGATCATGGTGCTGTTTATTTTCGTGATCATGCTGGTGAGCCTCGATGTGGCTCTGCACCAGATGCAGTTTTCGCGGCAGAAATGGGTGGCGCTGCTGGTGGGGCTGGTGCTGGCCGCGGAAGTGGGTGTGATGCTGTGGACCTCGCGCGGGGTTCCCGGCCAGGGATTCCTGTTGCCCAATGCAGTGCAGGCAGGCCAATTGCCGCCGAATACAGAAGCGTTGGCGGACCGCTTGTTTGATGCGTACTTGCTACCGTTTGAAATTGCCAGCGTGCTGTTGCTGGTAGCCATGGTGGGAGCCGTCGTCATGGCCAAGAAAAGGACGTAGAACGCGATGATGCCCATTGGCTACTACCTGTTTTTGAGCATGGCGCTTTTCCTGATTGGCGCCGTCGGCGTGATTACGCGGCGCAACGTGATCGTGGTGCTGATGTCCATCGAGCTGATTTTGAACGCCGTGAACATCAACCTGGTGGCCTTCTCGCGGATTTTTGGCGACGTTGCCGGGCAGGTTTTTGCGCTGTTCATTATCGCGGACGCGGCCGCGGAAGCCGCGGTGGGACTGGGCATCATCATCGCTTTCTTCCGTAATCGCGAAACGGTGCTTGAAGACGAAATGGACCTTCTGAAATGGTGATGCGCGTTCCATTTTCGATGGCGAAGGCCAGGAGTTGCTTATTCCGGAGGCAGCGGCCATGAATCCCTCCGGATATTTCCTGGAGCACCTCTGGCTGATCCCGCTGTTTCCGCTGGTAACCGCCGCGCTCATGCTGCTGATTGGCCGGCATCTGCCAAAAGCGGCGGTGAGTTTCTTTTGTGTTGGCAGCGTCTTCCTGTCATTCGTGCACGCCGCGGGCGCGGTCTACCAATTACTCACAGTTCCCGACCATCGTGTCTACCAGCAGATTCTTTTTGAATGGATTACGCCAGGAGTGATGCCGGGGCCCGGCGGCCTGTTCAACTTCGTGGCCGATTGGGGCTATCTGCTCGATCCTCTTTCCTGCGTCATGGTGCTCGTAGTTACCGGCGTCGGATTCCTGATTCACGTTTATTCGATCGGGTACATGGGGCACGAAGGCGGCTACTATCGGTTCTTCGGCTACATGAATTTGTTCATGTTTTCGATGTTGACGCTGGTGCTGGCCAACAATTTGCTGCTTCTCTTTGTTGGGTGGGAAGGCGTGGGGCTCTGCAGCTACCTGCTGATCGGTTTCTACTTTTTGAAGAAATCAGCCGCGGATGCGGGGAAGAAAGCATTCATCGTTAACCGCGTCGGTGACACGGGGTTCCTGCTGGGTATTTTCCTGATCGCCACGACATTTGGGACGGTGCGGTTCACTTCCGAGAATCTGGTCAATCCGGAAGCGTTCCCGGGAATCCTGCAAACGCTGGCTTCCATGGTGAACGGCCATGAGTTGGCCTATGGCGCGCCGATTCTCACGGGGATTGCGCTGCTGCTCTTTGTAGGTGCAACGGGTAAGTCCGCGCAATTGCCGTTGTACGTCTGGTTGCCGGACGCGATGGAAGGCCCCACGCCGGTGAGTGCGTTGATCCATGCGGCGACGATGGTCACCGCGGGCGTGTACATGGTGGCGCGGATGAGCGCGATCTACCAGTTGGCGCCGGTGGCGATGGACGTTGTCGCGATTGTCGGAGCTACGACGGCGATTTTCGCGGCTTCCATGGCCGTGGCGCAAAACGACATCAAAAAGGTGTTGGCATATTCCACGATAAGCCAGCTTGGCTACATGTTCCTGGCGCTGGGCGTAGGCGCGTTTTCGGCGGGCATTTTCCACTTGATGACGCACGCCTTCTTCAAAGCGCTGCTCTTCCTCGGAGCCGGCAGCGTGATTCACGCGCTATCCGGCGAGCAAGACATTCGCAAGATGGGCGGGTTGTGGAATACGATTCCCGCCACTTCGGTGCCTTTTCTGATCGCGACACTGGCCATCTCAGGTATTCCCCCGCTGGCCGGCTTTTTCAGCAAGGATGAAATTCTTGGCGCCGCGTTCAATCGCCACAGTGGGGCGGACCGCTACCTGTTCTTGTGGACGATTGGACTGATTACCGCGGGAATCACGGCGTTCTATATGTTCCGGCTGCTCTTCCAGGCGTTTTTCGGGCGATCGCGCGTCCCGATGGAACTCGAGGAGCACATCCACGAGTCGCCGCGGTCCATGACCGTGCCTTTGATGATACTGGCGTTTCTTTCGATCTGCGGCGGGTGGTCCGCGCTTCCGGTGCTTTGGGGAGAGGCGAACACGTTTGACACATTTCTGGAGCCGGCGTTGCGGGGCGTGCCGCTGGGCGCGGCGATTGCGGAAGTGGAGCAGCACAGTTTGTTCAAGGAATATCTGCTGATGATGGCGTCGGTGGGCATCGCGGCGCTGGGAATTTGGCTGGCCTATCGCGTGTACCTGCAATTCCCGAAATTACGCACTAAAATTGTCGAGGCATGGCCGCGACTTTACAATTTGCTTCTCCACAAGTACTACGTGGACGAGATCTATGACGCGCTGTTTGTGAACCGCGTGAAAGATTTGAGCACCGCGTTCGGCGTCGTGGATGCCAAGTTGATTGATGGAGTCGGCGTGGATGGCGCGGGGTGGCTGGCGCGCGTGCTTTCGCGGATTTCGATGTGGTGGGATAAGTGGGTGGTGGATGGGCTGGTGAACCTGGTGGGTAAGATTAACTTGGGGCTCAGCGTGCCGGTGCGCATGTTCCAGACCGGCGTGTTTTCCAGTTACGCCATGCTGATCCTGCTGGGGCTGGCGATTTTGTTGAGCTACTACGGCTACCACATGCATACGATTGTGCGCAATTTGCGCTGAAAGGCGAACCGCATGGGGCTTTTTCATGATCATCTCCTGAGCGTGGTGCTGTTCACCCCGCTGTTGGGCGCGCTGCTCCTGCTGTTTATTCCGCGAGGCGCGTCGATGCTTCATCGCGCTGTCGGCAATCTCTTTGGCGCGCTCGGCTTCCTGGTTTCAATTCCGCTTGTCGTTCACTTTCACGTGGAGGATGGCGGTTACCAATTCACCGAAAAAGCACAGTGGATACCCTCTATCGGCGCGAAGTATTCGCTGGGCATCGATGGCATCAGCTTGCTGCTGGTGATGCTGACGACTTTATTGGGCATGATCGCGATTACTTCCTCGTGGACCGCCATCACCATGCGCACGAAGGAATACTACATTCTGCTGCTCCTCTTGCAGACAGGTATGCTGGGCGTGTTCATGTCGCTCGACTTCTTCCTGTTTTACGTTTTTTGGGAAGTGATGCTGGTGCCGATGTATTTCCTGATCGGCGTGTGGGGCAGCGAACGGCGGTTGTATGCGGCGATCAAGTTCTTTCTGTACACGCTCGCCGGGTCTGTGCTCATGCTGCTGGGCATCCTTGCTCTGTACTTCAACTATGCAAAGGGGCTCCCACAGGGAGCGACAGGAACTTTTGATATTCCCACGCTGCTGGCCGCCGCGCAGGGCTTTCCCGATTCGCTGAAGGTGTGGCTCTTCTGGGGCTTCTTCTTCGCGTTTGCCATTAAAGTGCCGATGTTCCCGTTTCACACCTGGCTGCCGGATGCGCACACCGAGGCCCCCACGGCTGGCTCCGTTATTCTGGCTGGCGTTTTGCTGAAGATGGGCACGTACGGCTTCCTGCGTTTCTCGCTGCCGCTGCTGCCCACGGACGCTGTCATGCGCGCGAAGGTCATTCACATCCTTATCGTGCTTTCTCTGATCGGCATCATTTATGGCGCGATTGTCTGCCTGATGCAGAAGGACATGAAGCGGCTGATCGCGTACAGCTCCGTCAGCCATCTCGGCTTCTGCACGTTGGGAATTTTTGCGCTGACGCCGCAGGGGCTTTCCGGAAGCGTCCTGCAGCAGATCAACCACGGGATTTCCACGGGCGCGCTCTTCTTGCTCGTCGGGATTATCTACGAGCGCCGCCACACGCGCCTGATTTCCGAATTTGGCGGTCTGGCGACGCCAATGCCGAATTTCGCGGCCATCTATCTGATCATTACGCTCAGTTCGCTGGGCATGCCCATCCTCAACGGGTTTATTGGGGAGTTCACGATATTGCAGGGAGCGTTCGTGGTGAATAAAGCCTGGGCTGCCTGGGGCACACTCGGGATCGTGTTGGGTGCCGCGTACCTGTTGTGGCTCTACCAGCGCGTGATGTTCGGAAGCGTGACGCATGACGTGAACAAAACGCTGCCGGACATGAACGCGCGGGAATATGCGGTGTTGCTGCCGCTGGTTTTCCTGGCGTTCTGGATCGGCATTTACCCGAAGCCGTTCTTTGCGTTTATTGACAAGCCGGTGGAGAAAATCGTGCAGCAGGTGAATCCGAAGTTTTACGAGCAGGCGAATCGCGCGCTGCCCCCCGCCGCACCGGTTGCTGTGCCTTCCGCTCCGGCAAGTCTGGAGGTCAAGTAAGGAATGGCGACGTACATTCCTATTCTCGGGCCGCTCCTCCACTACATCCGAACATTTTTCGAGTGGTTATGGCACTACCTTGCCCCCTACCTCGACCCGATCTTGAACTACATCCACGGCGATGGCCTGGTCATCCTGCCGCAGATGGAACTGCTGCTGTTCGCGCTGGGCATCCTGATTTTTGATTTTCTTCTGGAAAAGCGGGAGAAGCACCTGAACGCGTTTCTGGCGCTGCTCGGCGTGGCGTTGAGCGGTCTCGGGCTCTTCATGCAGTTCCAGAAGTATCGCGAAGTCACCGCGAGTCAGATGGAATCAGCCGGCATCAACGGTTTCCACAAAACCGTGACCGTGGATGGTTTTTTCCTGGTTTTTGCGCTGATTTTTCTTGCCGCCACCGCGCTGGTGATTCTGCTCTCGGTGCGGTTTCTGGATATCGAGAAGGAGCAGGAAGGCGAGTATTACGCGCTGCTCTTGTTCTCCTGCATCGGCATGATGTTCATGGCATCAGGAATGGACTTGATTGTGCTGTTTCTAGGGCTGGAGACGATGGCGCTGAGCTTCTACGCGCTGGTCGGTTTTCTGAGGCGCGAGAAGCGCTCCAACGAAGCGGCGATGAAGTACCTGCTGCTGGGTGCGTTCAGCTCCGGCATTCTGGCGTACGGTTTTTCGCTGCTGTACGGTCTGAGCGCTTTCCGTAAGGGACTCTATCCCTCAACCAACATCGGCGAAATTGGAGAGGCCGTTTACAATCGTTTCCAGTACACCTTATCGCAAGGCCACATCGACTGGTTGGTGATCCTGGCGTTTGTCACCGTGGCCGCGGGGATGTTTTTCAAAGTGGCAGCGGTGCCGTTCCACCAGTGGGCACCCGATGTGTACGAAGGCGCTCCCACGCCAATTTCGGCGTATGTGAGCGTGGCCTCGAAGACGGCAAGTTTTGCGATGCTGCTGCGGTTGATGATCAACGTTTTCGGCGGCTCGGAAACGACGTGGGTGTACATCATTGGCGGCGTGGCAATCGCTTCGCTGACGTGGGGCAACCTGGCGGCGTTGACGCAGACCAACGTGAAGCGGCTGTTGGCGTACTCTTCGATTTCGCATGTGGGCTATGTGTTGCTGGGCCTGGTGGCGTGGAATGAAACGGGCCTCGTGGGGATCATGTATTACCTGATCGCGTACGGGTTCATGACGATCGGCGCGTTTGCCGTGGTGATCGTGATGCGTCAGCGCGGATTGATCGGCGACGAACTGGACGATCTTGACGGACTGTACCAGCGGAGCCCCGCGGCGGCGTTGCTGTTGCTGATTTTCATGCTGTCGCTGGCGGGGATACCGCCGACTGCGGGCTTCGTGGGCAAGTACTTCATCTTCCTGGCGCTCATCGAATCGCATCACCCGGTGCTGGCGGTCTTCGCCGCGCTCTATATCGTGCCCGCGCTGTACTACTACTTCCGGGTGGTTGTGCATGCCTGGATGAAGAAGCCGGGCGAGGCGCCGGCGCCGCACATGAGCAGCGCGCAGGCCGTGGCGCTGGGCGCGGCCCTGTTTGTAACGCTGGCCGCGGGGTTGTATCCTGAGCCGTTCGCCCGTTTGGCGCGCTATGCCTTCGGACCATAACGAAAATCGCGACGAGCAGCAACTGACTCCCCAGCAGAAGCAGGCCAAGGGGTTTTCGCAGCAATTCGCCATGGCCATGGAGTTGCCGTTCGTGCTCGTGGGGGCTGTGGTGGTTGGCGGGGGACTTGGCTATTTTCTGGACCGCTGGCTGCATACGTCGCCGGTTCTGATGCTGGTCCTGGGCTTTTTGGGTTTCTTCGGCGGCTTGCGCGATGTGTTGCGGCGTCTTCCCGCGGACGACGATGGAAAGTCCAAGCGTTGACATTACGAGGTACCTTGCATCGGAGCGCCGGATCTCCTGGCTGACTTTGCTTCTGGGCGCGCTGGCGGCTGTGCCGGTCTGCTATTTCTACGGGTGGCGCTGGGGCGCAGGAATTGTGATCGGCGCGGTGCTCGCGTGGTTCAACTTCCGCTGGCTGAAACAAGGTCTCGATGCACTGACAGAAGCGGCAACGGCACAGGCTGATCGCCCAAAAGCGAAAGTGCCGGTGGGCGTCTATTTTCGAGCTGTATTCCGCTACGTGTTGATAGCCTTGGCGGTGTATGTTATTTTTAAATATCTGCATGTTCCCGTATTGAGCATGATTTTTGGACTGTGCGCCCTGGGAGCGGCGACAATGGCGGTTAGTGTGCACGAAATCCTGCATCCCGTGGATCAATAAATGGAAGAACATCTAAGCAGGCTGACACTGTGGGTAAATCACCTCCTCGGACCCATTGCGGTGAACATCCTGCATAAACTGAATTTGCAACCTGCAGACTCTAAGTATCCCATCCCCGAATATCTGGTGATGTCGGTGGTCGTTCTGATTTTGGGCACGGTGCTGGCGCTGTTTTTGAGGTCGCGCCTTTCCGTGGAACGCCCTGGTGGCTTGCAACAGGCTGCGGAAATGCTGCTGACGAACCCCCTGGGCTTCGGCATCAAGGACCTTCTGGAAGAAAATGTTGGGCATGAAGGCGACAAGTTCATCGCCTTCACAGGCTCCATTTCCATTTTCGTTCTTTTGGCCAACCTGCTTGGCGTGATCCCGGCATTCAGTTCGCCCACCGGTGGCAGTCTGCCCATCGTGCCCCTGGGCTGTGCGCTGCTGACATTCCTCTATTTCAATTGGCAAGGCTTGCGGCATCACGGGCCAATCGGTTATTTGAAGACGTTCGCGGGGCCAGTATGGTGGCTATCGTGGCTGATTGCGCCTGTGGAGATGATCAGTGCCACGGCGCGCATCCTCTCGCTCACAGTTCGTCTCTGGGCCAACATTTTCGCTAGCGATCTGATTTACGTGATCTTTCTCGGCCTGCTGATTGGGCCGGCGCAGTGGGGGTGGTCGAAGAACCCGGTACTGGGCGTGGTCCTGGGTATCTTCCCGGCGCTGATTCCCATTCTTTTTGTCGGGCTGCATATATTCGTGTCAATCATTCAGGCGTATGTCTTCACCGTGCTGCCATCGATTTACCTGGGGCAAGCCGTGGCGGAAGAGCACTAAAGCGGGTTTGAGTTTGCCGCTTCAGCGTGAGACCGGTTGCAGGGCGCAGAGCCGGGAACCACCTACTGGCGGTAATTCCAAGGAGGCAGTCATGAAGAAAGTAATGATGTTGATGGGGGCGCTTGCGTCGGTTGCTCTGTTTGCGCCGGCTGCGTTTGCGCAGGAAACGAGTGCAGTTGGCGGTAAGGGAACGCTGGCGATAGCGGCGGCGTTTGGCATGGCGCTGGCGGCGTTTGGTGGCGCTTTGGGACAGAGCAGAGTGGCGGCGTCGGCTTGCGAAGGCATGGCGCGGAATCCGGGCGCGTCTGACGCGATCCGCACGGCCATGATTCTGGGATTGGTGTTTATCGAGACGCTGGCGTTGTTCACGCTGGCCATCATCTTCGCGAAGGTCTAAGCGCGAGGAATCGAAAGGGAATTGAGCCCGCTCGGGGAAGCCCGGGCGGGCTTTTTTGTTGGTGGCGAAGGGTTGCTTAGGGTGAGCGTCAGCTCAGGGCCTTTTTCAGGCGTTTTGTGGTCTTCTGGAGTTGCTTCTTCAATTCGTCGATCTGCTTGGAAATGGCTCGCAGTTCCTGCTTGGCTACCGCTCCTGCTTTCTTGAATTGGCGGGCCTTCTTGTCTGCCTTGCCCATCGCGGTGCCGATTCTTTCGGTGACTTGAGTGAGCTTGTCTTTTTTGGCCATGAGCGTTTCTCCTTTTGCTGACGCGGCCATGGTATACCGAAGTTCTGGAATCCGCTACAGGTTCCGTTCGCTCGGTGGAGAGAAAGCTAAAAGGAAAGAGAAAAGATAACGCAGAGACGCAGAGGGCGCTGAGAATCGCAGAGAAGAGCAACCCAAGAGCACAGTCTTTTCGTTCCTCAGGGCGAGCAGGAGTGACTGTGCCACATTGGAACCTGATGTGGGTTGCCGAGATGGGGTCCAGCGTGCTGGACCCCTACAAGAGCAAGATTTCGAGCACGAGCTAGCGGGCGGAAAAAATCAGGTTGGGGTCGAGGACGATGCCGAGGATGTGGTTGGGTGCTAGCCCGAGATAGAGCGTGGCGAGCACCGTGACGATGACCACCATGGCGGCAGTGGGGCTGAGGCTGGCGGGCGCATCGGCGGGCACGTTGCCCTTGTGGTCGTGCATGTACATCACGACGATGATACGCAGATAGTAGTAGGCGCCGATGACGCTGTTGATGGCCATGAGGACGGCCAGCCAGATCAGTTTGGATTTGATGGCGGCGGTGAAGATGTACAGTTTGCCGAAGAATCCCGCGGTGATGGGCAATCCGAGCAGCGATAGCAGGAACACGCTGAACGCGGCGGCGGCGAACGGCTGGCGCGTGCCGAGTCCCGCGAAATCGTCGGTGTTGATGTAGCGTTCGCCCTGCCCGCCCAGATCGGAAACAATCGTGAACGCGCCGACGGAGACCAGCGAATAACTCAACAGGTAGAAGAGCACGGCGGCATAGGCAGCGGCTGGATCCAGCCCGGAATCGGCGTTTTTCGCCGTGGTGACCGCGGCCAGCGCCACCAGGACATAACCGACGTGCGCGATGGAACTATACGCCAGCATACGCTTGACGTTGGACTGCACCAGCGCGCCGAGGTTGCCCGCAAACATGGTGAGCACCGCAAGAATCCAGAAGGCCCAGAACCAGAAATCCGTGGCCGCGTGAATGGTGGCGAAGATGCGCAGCAGGAGCGCAAACGTGGCCGCTTTGGGGCCCGCGGAAAAAAGAGCGGTGACCGGAGTGGGCGCGCCTTCGTAAACGTCCGGCGTCCACACCTGGAAGGGAGCGGCGGCCACCTTGAAGCCCAGGCCGACGAGGATCAGCGAAAGGCCCAGACGGACCAGATTGCTGGAAGGGTCAGCGGTGGCGAGAAGCTTGAGGTTCGTGGAACCCGTGGCGCCATAAATAAGCGCGATGCCATAGAGAAAAAAGGCCGTCGCAAACGAGCCGAGAAGGAAATACTTCACGGCGGACTCGCTGGACTTGATGGAGTCGCGGCGATAGCCCGCCAGGATGTAGCTGGAGATCGAGGACATCTCGAGGCCGATGAAGGCGGTCAGAAGCTCCTGCGCAGAGGCGAGCACGCCCATCCCGGCGGTAGCAAATAGGATGAGGGCATAAAACTCGGCGGGGTCGAGATTTTCCCGCTCGAGATACGAGTCTGACGCGAGGATCACAAGGAATGCAACCAGGCCGATCAGCCAGTGGAAGAAGAGGCTGAAGGTGTCGACCCGCACGAGGCCGCCGAAGCCTTCACCAAAACCCGAGTAGAAGGTGGCTAGCGTTCCTGCGGCGGCGCCGAGCATGCTGATGAACGTCAGGGCCTGGCGGTGCTTGACGAAGGGCTGCAGAAGCATCAGCAGCACGCCTGCGCCGCACCAAGCGAGCTCCGGGAGTACGCGAAGGATGTCTTGTGTGCCTGGAGGAGTCATTTAGCGGGTTCCAGACCTTTCCGAAGAAGATTGCGTCAAACGGGACGACAGGATGTGCCCGGAAGAGCCGGGCGCGGCCGGGTTCGGAGTGGCAGAGGGCAGGGCCGCCTCTCGCGCGAATGGGCGCGTCATCTGCTCAAGAACGGTCTGGCAGGGGACGGCGAAACGGCTCGTGAAGAACGGAGAGCCGATGCCCATCCAAAGCACCACGACCGCCATGGTTGCCAGAATCCACTTTTCGCGCGTGTCGGTATCCGCGAGTTCGCGGTTCTTCTGGTGCGTCACCTCGCCAAAAAATACGCGCTGGTAGGACCACAGGAGATAACACGCGGAGAGAATCACACCGGTCGCGGCCCAGGCGGCCCACGTCCAGTGCACCTGATATGTGCCGAGGAGGATGAGATACTCGCCCACGAAGCCGTTCAACATGGGCAAGCCCAGCGAGGAGAGAACAACGAACAGGAAAAACGCGGCTAGGTGCGGCATGGGAGTGGCCAGGCCGCCGTAATCGCTGATTTCAAAAGTATGCCGGCGGTCGTAAAGCATGCCAACCAGCAAGAAGAGCGCGCCCGTGGAAATGCCGTGCGCCAGCATCTGGAAAACGGCACCCTGCATGGAAATATTCTGGAACGCGAAGATGCCCAGCACGACGAAGCCTAGGTGGCTGACGGAAGAGTAGGCAACCAGCTTTTTCAAGTTGGGCTGCACCATCGCGACCAGCGCGCCGTAGATGATACCGATGATGGCCAGCACGGCGACATAGGGGGCTGCGCGATGCGAAGCCTCTGGGAATAATGGCAGGCAGAAGCGGATCATACCGTAGGTGCCCATCTTCAGCAGCACGCCCGCGAGGATTACCGAGCCCGCCGTGGGTGCTTCGACGTGCGCATCCGGCAGCCAGGTGTGCAGCGGGAAGAGCGGCACCTTGATGGCAAAGGCGATGAAAAACGCCAGGAAAAGGATCATCTCCGTGCGCGAGGAGAGGGTGAGAACTCCGTCCTGCAGCATCTTCTGAATGATCGGCAGGTCGAACGTGCCGGTGGCGTTATACAGCCAGACGATGCCGACGAGCATCAGAATCGAACCCGCCATGGTGTACAGCACAAATTTCACAGCGGCGTAAATGCGGCGCTCGTGGCCCCAGATGCCGATCAGGAAAGCCATGGGGATCAGCATGATCTCCCAGAAGAGGAAGAAGAGGAACAGGTCGAGAGAAAGGAAAACACCGACCACGCCGACTTCCAGGAGCAGCAGCGTGACGTGGAATTCCTTGATGCGGTGATGCACGCCGTGCCAGGAGGCAAGCACGCAGATGGGCGTGAGGAAAGTGGTGAGGATGACCAGGAACATGCTGATGCCGTCGACGCCCAGGTGGTAGTTGATCGGCGGCGAGGAGATCCAGTGGCCGAATTCAACCAGCGAGTAACCCGGCGCGTTAATAGGAACGGCACGCAGAAGGAACAGCGAAAAGACGAATTCCACCACAGAGACAACAAAGGTGAGGCGGCGAATCCAGAGTTCGTCGTCGCCACGCAGCAAAAGAAGCGCGGCCGCACCGAAGGCAGGGAAGAAAATCAGAACGGAGAGGAGATGTCCGCTGAGTTCCATTAGCGCACCCCTCCCGATGAAGCCACGAAAAAGGCCGGTCGCCACAACGGCCAGAAGATGATAGCCAGGATTACGATGGCGCCGATGATGACCCAGACAGCATAGCTGCGCACATTACCGGACTGCGTGTGGCGGACGGTGTCGCCGGCAGACTGGGTGCCATGCGCGATGCCGTTCACGGTGCCGTCGATCACGCCCACGTCCAAAACCTTCCAGAAGATGTTGCGCGATAGCCAAACAAGCGGGCCGACAATCACGGCCTGATAGATTTCATCCACGTAGTATTTGTTGTAGAGAATCTTGCGTAAGCCGGTGTATGTACCCTCTTTGACCTTCCCGGAGTACATGCGCCACGCGACGATCAGGCCGATGGTGGCCGCGAGCACGGCAACAATGGAAAGGCTCAATTCCAACGAATGCGCGGCCTCACCGCCCGCGGCTTCGGCATTGCCAAATACCGGCGAAAGAAAATCAGCGAAGTAGTTCGGGCCGCCCCAGAGCGTAGGCGCGGCGAACCATCCGCCAACCAACGAGAGAAGCGCAAGGATGATCAGCGGCACGGTCATGCTGCGGGGCGATTCGTGGACGTGCACATGGTGTTCGTCGTAGCGCTTTTCACCAAAAAATGTGAGCCAGATAAGGCGGAACATGTAGAACGAAGTGAAGATTGCGGCCAGCAGCCCGACACCATACAGAGTCTTACCGTTGTTTTCGGACTGGTAGGCGGCGAAGAGAATCGCGTCCTTGGAGAAAAATCCCGCGAAGGGAACGAATCCGGCGATGGCGATGGTGCCAAAGAGCATGCACCAAAAAGTCACTTTAATCTTGGAAGCGAGGCCGCCCATGTGCCAAATATCCTGCTGGCCGCCCATGGCGTGAATCACGCTGCCGGCGGCAAGGAAGAGCAGCGCCTTGAAGAAAGCGTGCGTCATCAGGTGGAAGATGCCCGCGCCAAATGCGCCGACGCCGCAAGCGAGGAACATGTAACCCAACTGGCTGACGGTGGAATAGGCGAGCACTTTCTTGATGTCCGACTGCAACAGGCCGATAGAGGCGGCGAAGATAGCCGTGGCGCAACCCACAATCGCGACGACATACATTGCCGTGGGTGAATGAGAGAAAAGAACGTGAGCGCGCGCCACAACGTAGACGCCTGCGGTGACCATCGTTGCCGCGTGGATCAAGGCGCTGACCGGCGTGGGGCCTTCCATGGCATCGGGCAGCCAGACGTACAAGGGAAGTTGCGCGGATTTCCCCGTGGCGCCCATGAAGAGAAGCAGGGAAGCGATCGTCAGAGTGCCCAACTGCCCCAAAGCTTCGGGCTGCCAAGTAGCAGCGGCGTCGAACACCGTCTTGAAATCCAAAGAATGGAACGTGCGGAAGAGCAGGAACATGCCCAGCATGAAGCCGAAATCGCCAATGCGGTTGACGATGAATGCCTTCTTGCCCGCATCCGATGCGCTCTGCTTCAAGAAGTAGAAACCGATCAGCAGGTAGCTGCACAGGCCCACGCCCTCCCAGCCGACGAAGAGCAACACGAAATTGGCCGCGAGAACCAGAATCAACATGAAGAACATGAACAGGTTCAGGTAGGAAAAGAAGCGGTAGTAGCCGCCTTCATGGGCCATGTAACCGGTGGCATAGATGTGAATCAGGAAGCCGACGCCGGTGACGACCAGCACCATGACGACGGTGAGTTGGTCTAACTGCAGATCGAATCCCGCGCGGAAATTGCCCGCCACGATCCAGTCGAAAAACTCCTTGCGGAACGGCGCCTGGCCATTGGCGAAAAATTCGCGCATGGTTTCCAGCGCGCAGGCAAAGGAGAGCCCCGTGGACCCCAGCGCAACGCTGGTGACGATCTTGTTGGGCCACTTCGCGCCCAGCAGGCCGTTGATGGCTGAGCCAAGCAGCGGCAACAGCGGAATGATCCACAGATATTCGAGTATCGGCTGCAGATGTTCGTGTGTGGGCATTAGAGTTTCAAGAGATCGATGCGCTCGACGTTGAGCGAACGGCGGTTGCGCGCGGTCAGAATAATGATGCCAAGGCCGACAGCCGCTTCCGCGGCCGCAACTACAATGACAAAAAGCACAAAGACTTCGCCGTCCGGCTTGCCCAGGGACTGGCTGAAAGCGACAAAGGCCAGGTTGACGGCGTTGAGCATCAATTCGATGGCCATGAAGAGCGTGATGATGTTGCGCTTAAACACGAAGGCCACGATGCCAAGCCCGAAAAGGATGGCACTGAGAATCAGGTAATAGCTCGTCGGGACCATGGTCAGTTCTCCCGCTGGGCGAGCACGATGGCGCCCAGGATGGCCACAAGGATCAGGAACGAGGTCAGCTCAAACGGGTAGGCGAAATCCTTGAACAACAGCATGGAAAGCGTTTTCGTGGAGGTCAGCGCGCCATGCGAGGCCGCAGCAGGCAGGCCGCCGGTCGAGCGCGTGAGAGCCGCCGCGATGAGGCCAGCGAGCGCCAGGGCCAGGGGAATTCCCGCAAAGGTCGCGAGCTTCGAGAAGTTGGTGCGCTCTTCCTCGCCGGCGTTCAGAAGCATGATCACGAAGACGAACAGCACCATGATGGCCCCGCCGTACACAATGATCTGGACGGCGGCGACGAATTCAGCGCCAAGCAGGAGATACAGTCCAGCGAGGGCGACCATGACGACGATGAGCGACAGCGCGCTATGGATCGGCTCGCGCTGCAGGATCAGGCTGACCGCGCCAAATACGGCGACGGCGGCAAGCACGAAGAAGATCACCAGGGAGGCGTTCATCAGGGCTTCCCCCAAAAGAAAATGACAGCGGCAGTCAGGACCACGTTGGCAATGGAGACGGGGAGCAGAAACTTCCAGCCGAAGCTCATGAGCTGGTCATAGCGGAAGCGAGGGAGCGTGCCGCGCATCCAGATGTATACGAACAAAAACGTGAAGACCTTGGCGAGGAACCAGAACGGCCCTTGGACGTAGCCATTGATCTCCGGAAAGGCGAGCAGCGCGCCACCCACGGCAAGCAGGGTGATGCCGACGCCAGGGAGCAGCAACCGGCCGAATAGCGTCTCGTAGCGAATGCCGTCATAGATAATCCACAGGCCAAAGGGAATCAGGAGCACGGACGGCAGGTAGTGCGTGATCGCCCAGGCAGCAGGGAAGGGAGAAGCCCACCCTCCGAAGAAGAGAATCGTGCAGAGGCAGGAGACGGAAATCATGCTGGTGTATTCGCCGATGAAAAACATGGCGAACTTCATGCTGGCATATTCGGTATGGAAGCCAGCGACTAGTTCGGATTCGGCTTCGGGGAGGTCGAAGGGTACGCGATTGGTTTCCGCGATGGCGGCGGTGAAGAAGCAAAGAAAGCCGATGATCTGCGGGAAAATGTTCCAGCTCAGAAGGCCGCGGCCGGATTGCGCTTGCTGTTCGACTATGCCGCGGAGGCTGAAGCTTCCCGCCAGCAGGAGCACGCCGACGACGGAGAGAGTCAGCGCAAGTTCATAACTGATCATCTGCGCCGAACTGCGCAAACCGCCCAGCAGGGAATACTTGCTGTTGGAGGCCCAGCCTGCCAGCGCGACGCCGTAAACGCCCAACGCGGTAATCGCGAAAAGGACGAGCAAGCTGATGTTCACATCCGCGACGCTCACGTACGTTTCGTAGCCCCAAACGGTGAAGTGCTGCGGGCCGAAGGGAATGACCGCCAGCGAAGTTAGCGCCAACATCAACGTGAGAAACGGCGCCAGGAAATAGGCGATCTTGTCCACGCCCGCGGGCATGGGGTCTTCCTTGAAAATAAACTTCAGGCCGTCGGCAACCGGCTGAAGTAGGCCGTGCGGGCCGACGCGGTAAGGTCCCCAACGCGCCTGGATGTGTGCGACGACCTTGCGTTCCAGCCAGGTAAGGTAAGCGTCCACGGTGAGCACCAGGAACATGAGAATCGCGACCTTGATGATGGGCACGATCAGGAACGCGTAGTGGATAAGAAATTCGTTCACGGCTTGGCTTCCGCCTCCGGCAGGGATTGCATCATAGTGCAGAAGCGGCCAAGAGAGCCGCTGGTGAAAAGATTATCGTTCGCGGAGCGAATCAACTGAACGGGGACGTCATACGACTCGCGGCCATTCCTTGAGAAGTGAACCTTTGTTGGTTCGGCGCCGCCCGTGAGCAGACCAGCGTGTTGCACGTTGTAGCCGGGAACGGTCTTACGAATTTCCTCGAAGACGGCAGCGGGCGTTTTGTAATGGAAGGCTTTGCCAAGGCCCACTTTTTCAAGTTGGTGCGAGACGATACGGAGGAGATCGAAGTCTGAGCGTGTGCCCATCACCTCGCCGGCCTTATGCAGCAACTGGATTTCGCCGGAGGTGTTTGTGACGCTGCCGTCTTTTTCGTAAGCGGAGGCAGCCGGGAAAACGATATCGGCCTGCTTGGCGGTTTCGGTGAGAAACATTTCGTGGACGATCAAGAGCTGCTGCTTGCCGCGGCCGTAGCCGAGCTTGCCGAAATGCACGAACGGATTAGCTCCAACCACGTAGAGAGCTGTGAGATTTCCAGACTGCGCCGCTTCCACCATTTGCGGGGCCGTTAGTCCTGGCTTGGAAGGAGGCTTCGCACCCCAATGAGCCGCGAGCGCGTCCGCGGCCGCTTTGTTTTCGAGATACGCGTAACCCGGGAGGCGGTCTGGGAGAAGGCCCATGTCGGCGGCGCCACGCGAGTTGGCGTAATCGCCGAGCGCCATGTATCGAGTTGTGCCCAGCAGCCTGGAGCCGAACGCGACAAGATGGCCGATGGCAGCACCTGTCAGTTCCGAGCCGAAGACAATCGCAACATCTTGCTCTGCTTCCAGGGCGGTGCGCAGAGCGGCGAGTCGCTCTGTCAATTCCTGCGACAACTCGCCTTCACCCGTGGCCAGCCAGCGCACGGCAGCAACCTCTTGGCCGGCGGCCACCTGAATCGATTGCGTGGCCTTGCGATCCAGCTTGATTTCGCGGGAGTTCAGCAGGAACAATTTCGTGCCAAAGTGCCGTATGCCCGCGCGGATTTGCCAGCCAACGAGCGGGTTTTGATTGGAAGGATCGTTGCCGACCACGAGCACCGCTCTGGATTGGTAAAGCTGCTCCATCGTGAGAGAAGACTCTGCGGCGCGATCGCCGAGCGCGGTGATGAGTCCGGTGTAATCCGCGGTGCGATGGTGATCAATGTTGTTGGTGCCAAACGTGGCGCGCGCCAGTTTTTGGAGGAGGTAGTTCTCCTCGTTCGAGGTGCGGTTGGAGCCAATGAAGCCGACGGATTCTGGGCCGTAGGCAGCGTGGAGTTCTTTGAGTTTCTTGGCGGCGGCATGGGCGGCCTCTTCCCAGGAAACGGGATAAAGCTTGTCGCCCTTGCGCAGAAGCGGCTGCTTGATGCGTTCGGGGTGCTGTGTGAAATCGAAGCCGAAACGCCCTTTGACGCAGAGAAAGTCCTTGTTGATGCCGGAAAGATCGCGATTGTTGGCGCGAAGGATTTCGTGGTTGCGGACGCTCAGCGTGGTCTTGCAGCCATTGGAGCAGTGCGTGCAAATCGTCGAGACGTATTGCATTTCCCATGGGCGCGTTTTGTAGCGGTAAGTGCCGCTGGTCAGCGCGCCGACGGGGCAAATGTCAATGCACATGCCGCATTCTTCGCAATCGAGATGATCGCCGCCGTTGGGAATGATGATGGAGTTGGCGCCGCGCATGCCCACGCCGAGGGCTTTCACGTCCATGCCTTCGTCGCAAACCCGCACGCAGCGGAAGCACAGGATGCAGCGAGGCGCATCGTAATAGACAAGGTCGGACCACTTTTCCTCGGGACGATGGATCTTTTCTTCGACGAAGCGGCTGGAATCGGCGCCGTAACGGAAGACCATGTCCTGCAATTCGCACTCGCCGCCCTTGTCGCAAACGGGGCAATCGAGCGGGTGATTGGTCAGCAGAAATTCCAGCATGTATTTGCGCGCATTACGCACTTGATCGGTGTTGGTGCGGACGACCATGCCTTCCGAAGCCACCAGCGTGCATGCGGTCTGCAGCTTGGGCATTTTCTCGACTTCCACAAGGCACATGCGGCAGGCAGCCTGCAACGATAATCCCGGGTAGTAACAGAATGACGGCACTTCAATGCCGAGCCGCCGCGTAGCTTCAATCACCAGTGTGCCCTGGGGCACCTGGACATCGCGGTCGTTAATCTTCAGATTGATGAGCTTCGTTTCAGCCATGGGTCCCTACCGCGATGCCAAAAGCGACTCAGCGGATTTGTATGCACACTTGCCATGCAGGTGGTCTTCAAACTCGTTGCGGAATTTCTTGACGATGCTGATGGTCGGCATGGCTGCGGCATCGCCAAGGGGGCAGAAGGTGCGCCCGAGCATGTTTGAAGCGAGTTCGCCGATTGCGTCAATGTCTTCGGGGCGGCCAAGTCCGGCGTGGAAGCGCTCCAGCATCTTGCGGAGCCAGATGGTGCCTTCGCGGCAGGGAATGCACCAGCCGCAAGATTCATGCGCGTAGAAGTGCATGACGCGCCGGGCCATGTCCACCATGCAGGTGTCTTCATCCATGACCACCATGCCGCCAGAGCCGAGCATGGATCCGGCCTTAGCCAGCGAATCGTAGTCCATGGGGATATCGATTTCATCGGCCTTAAGAAAGGGACAGGAACTGCCGCCAGGAATCACGGCTTTGAGTTTCTTGCCGCCGCGAATGCCGCCCGCTACTTCATAGATGAACTTCTTCATGTTCATGCCCAGCGGAATTTCATAGATGCCGGGTTTGTTGACATGCCCGGAAATGCACAGGAGGCGCGTGCCGCCATTTTTCGGAGTGCCGCGGTTGGCGTAGGCTTCGCCACCTTCCAGGATGATTGCGGGCACGGAACTCAGCGACTCGACGTTGTTGATGATCGTGGGGCAGCCGTAGAGGCCGACAATGGCGGGAAAGGGAGGCTTGATGCGGGGATAACCGCGCTTGCCTTCCAGCGATTCCATCAAAGCTGATTCTTCGCCACATTCGTACGCACCCGCGCCCGTGTGAATCAGAAGGTCGAAATCGAAGCCGGAGTCCAGAATATTCTTGCCCAGGTAGCCGCGCGCGTAGGCTTCCGCGAGCGCGGCCTCCACGATATCCAGAACGTAGCGGTATTCGCCGCGAATGTAGATAAAGCCGTTATGCGCATTGATGGCTCGCCCGGCGATGATGATTCCTTCGATGAGTTGGTGGGGGTCCATCTCCATCAGCGGGCGATCTTTGCAACTGCCCGGCTCAGACTCATCGGCATTGCAGATGACGTACTTCGGCTTTGGCGAATCCTTTGGCACGAAAGACCATTTCATGCCGGTGGGGAATCCGGCGCCGCCGCGGCCACGCAGATTGGATTTCTTGACCTCGTCAATGATGGAATCCGGCGTCATCTGCTTCAGCGCCTTCTCGAGGGCCTGATAGCCGCCGTTCTGCAGGTAGACGTCAATTTTGCGAGAGTCCTTGATGCCCCAGCGTTTGCTGATAAGAGGGGTTTCTTGCTTGTCGCGTTCGCGGAGCGCACCGGTGATGACGGGAACAGGAGCGGGGCGGCCGCCCTTGTCGAGTTCCTCGATGATGCGGTCGAATTTCAGTGGCGTCAGATTTTCGTAGTAGTCGTAGTTCACCTGCATCGCGGGAGCGCCGGTACAGGCGCCGATGCATTCCACTTCCTCCAGCGAGAAAACGCCATCCTGCGTGGTTTCCTTGTGGCCGATTTCCAGGCGTTTTTTGGCGTGTGCCAGAAGCTCCGCGCCACCGCGCAGCATGCAGGCGACGTTGGTGCAGACCTGCACGTGGTGCTTGCCCTGAGGCTTGCGGTGCAGCATCGAATAGTAGGCCAGCGTTTCTTCCACCTCCACGGGGCGCAAATCCAATCGCGTGGCCAGTTCGTTCACCATTTCGTCGCTGATGTAGCCGTATTCATCCTGCGCGTACATCATCATGGGGATGAGCGCGCTGCGCTTCACGGGGTAGCGGTTCTGCAAGAGATCGAATTTGGCGGCGAGTTTTGGCGAAAGTTCCATGATTACCTGTCAACTTCTCCGAGAACGATATCAATGGTGCCGATGCACGCGACGGTATCGGCGATCAACTGGCCCTTAACCATGCGCGGAAGGGCCTGCAGATTGATGAAGGACGGCGCACGAAAATGGACGCGCAAGGGCTTGGGCGAGCCGTCACTGGCAACGAAGCAGCCGAGTTCTCCGCGTGGCGACTCGACGGCGACATACGCTTCGCCTGGCGCCGGTGAAAAGCCTTCCGTGAAAATCTTGAAATGGTAGATGAGCGCTTCCATCTCTGTTTTCATCTTTTCGCGCTCCGGCGGCACGATTCCCGGCGCATCCGCTTTGATGGGGCCCTGATCGGTGATCTTGTCCATAGCCTGCTTGACGATTTTCAGGCTTTCGCGAATTTCCGCAACGCGCACCATATACCGCGCGTAGCAATCCGATTCCGTGCGCGTGGGCACATTGAAATCGAATTCTTCGTAGGAGGAGTATGGAAAGAGTTTGCGGTTGTCGTAAGCGACGCCCGCGGCGCGCAGCCCGGGTCCGGTTGTGCTCAAGGCAATCAGATCATCAGGCGAAAGGTAGCCAACGCCCTGCAAGCGGCCTTTCCAGATGCGATTCTTGGTGAGCAGGGCTTCATACTCATCCACCCGTGCCGGCATCATCTCCAGAAAACGCTTGACGGGTTCGCGCCAGCCTGCCGGTGGCTCCAGCGCCAGCCCGCCGATGCGGATATAGCTGGTCATCATGCGCTGGCCAGAGAAGCGCTCGAAAATCTTCAGGATTTCCTCGCGCTCACGGAAGCAATACAGCAGCACGGACATGGCGCCCATATCAATGGCGTGCGTGCCGAGCCAGACCAGGTGCGAAGAGATGCGCTGCAACTCGACGAGCATTACGCGGACGTATTGCGCGCGCTTGGGCACTTGCAAGCCCAGAAGCTTTTCCACCGCCAGGCAGTACACCAGGTTGTTACCGAGGGGATTGAGATAGTCGATGCGGTCCGTCAGTGTGATGGCCTGCGAGTAGGTCTTGTCCTCGCAGCTTTTCTCGATGCCCGTGTGCAGATAGCCGATGTCCGGCACAGCGCTGACCACGTTCTCGCCATCGAGTTCCAGAAGCACGCGGAGCACGCCGTGGGTGGAAGGGTGCTGCGGCCCCATGTTGAGGACCATCGTTTTAGTGGCGCCGACTGCTGTCTCAACGGTAGTCATGGAATCCCAATCCGCAGAGCGGAATCTAACGTTTGCCCTCCGTCGGGAAATCACGCCGGAGAGGAGAACCTTCAAAGCCCTCGGGCAAGAGGATGCGGCGCAAGTCCGAGTGGCCAGTGAACTGGATGCCAAAGAGGTCGAAAATCTCTCGCTCGAGCCAATTGGCCCCGGGCCAGACGGGCTCCAGCGAATCCACCACGGGATGCTGGGCGCTGACGCAAGTGCGCAGGCAAATACGTTCGCGGCGCGGAATAGAAACCAGTTGATAGTTCAACTCGAAGCGCGGTTCGACGGGGTAGCGGTCCAGGCAAGTGGCATCGCTGAGCAAGTTGAAAAGCAGGGCGGGATCCTGCTTGCACTGTTGCGCCGTGGCGCGAAGCAATTCCTTGGGGACGACGATGGTGGTGTCCCCGCGGTATTCGATCACCTGGGAGACCGCCTGGGGGTTCCAGGAACGAAGGTGTTGGACTACAAGTTGAGCGCCTGCGTTGGCGAGCTGCGTCACTTGAACAAGGTCCTTAAGGGCTTGTGCTGGCGTTACTTCCGGGATTTATGCCAGTCGAGTGCGCCCTTCTTCCAGAGATAGATGTAACCGACCAACAGAATGGCGACATAGAACATCATTTCCACGAAGCCAAACCGCTTCCAGACTGTGTCGTGAACCAAATCCTTGAAAATGTACGCCCAGGGGTAGAGAAAGATGGCCTCAACGTCAAACAGGATGAAGACCATCGCCACCAGGTAAAACTTGACCGAAAAAGGTTCGCGCGCATCCCCCGTTGGGGTGATGCCACATTCATAAGGCTGCTGCTTGGCCTTATTCGGGCGCCTCCAGCCGATAAGACTGGAAATGGCCAGCAAGGCCCCGGCAAGCACCATAGCTACAAGCAGGTGTATTAGAAGGGGAACGTATGCGTGAAGGCCTGAGGAGGTCATGGTCAAAGCGTTATAATAGCGATTGAGATGCCGCCCGGTCAAATTGTTCCGGTCACTTGCCGGGCAGTTGCGCGGACGAAACTGGCGGGCAACCCCCTGGGAGCCATGAGGCAGAATGGTGTTTGGCCACAATTCCAATATTAAATTGGGACCGGTGACGTATCACGTTCAGACTGAGGACCGTGGTGTGTCTCGCGCCTTGATCGACACCACGGTTTATTTCCGCGGACGCGTGCTTCATCGCCGCACCAATAATTATTACGACCTGCTGCCCCTGAATGAGGATAGCGAGCAGGCCCTGAAATTGCGAGTGGAGGAGCAGCACCGCACCGTGCTGGAAGAGATGCGCGACGGCTCGTTGCAACTGGCCTTGCCGCCGGCTGCTTTGGAGCAAGTGGCCGCCGCGCCAGCAACGCAAGAACCGGCGCAGGAGTCAGTGCAAGAGCCAGTTGCGAATGAAGCGCAACCGAAGGAAGAAGAAGTGGCTGGCGCAACGCAGGCGGAAGAAGTTGCTGCCGTGCGCGAGCCACGAAAACTTTTGTTGGAACTGCTGAATGCAAAGTCCTGGCTTTCGGGAAAGCAGGCGCACTTGCAGGTGGCCGTCAAGGAAGAAGACGGGAGCCCGATTGCCGGCGCACGCGTGCTTGTGGCGATTGAAGGCGCCGCCGATCCGCAATTTTACGAAGGCGTGACCGGGGAGACCGGGGCCACAGAGATTCGGTTCGAGATGCCTCGGATCACCGGCCAGGAAGCGGCTCTCTTGCTTCGTTCGGAAATGCCGGATGCCAGTGGGCACTTGCGATTTACCTTGCGCGCCAAATCGAAAGTGCCCGTGGTTTAAGGGCGAGCCTGATCAAACTCCCCGCCCGCCGTTCCCGCGCTGGCAAGCAAAAGTACAAATCGCTTGTCGAGACTTGGGTCAGAGACCCTCGAGCAGGTGGCCCATCTTCCGCTTTTTGGTTTGCAGATACTTGCGGGAAATCCGCGAGATGCGCGGCTGGCAGGGTACGCGCTCCACCACGCGGACTCCCGCCGATTCCAGTTGTTGTACCTTATCGGGGTTGTTGGAGAGCAGCCGGATTCGCGTGGCGCCGAGTTTCTTGAGGATCTGGGCAGGGAAGTCGTACTCGCGGGCATCCGCCGCAAAGCCGAGAGAGACGTTGGCCTCCACAGTATCCATCCCGCCGTCTTGCAATTGATACGCTCGCAGCTTGTTCATCAGGCCAATGCCACGGCCCTCTTGCGGAAGATAGAGCAGGATTCCGCAAGGGGCCTGGCCGATTTTTTTCATGGAGAGCTCAAGCTGGGCCCGGCAATCGCATCGCAACGAGGTGAGCACATCGCCCGTCAGGCATTGCGAGTGCACGCGGACGAGGGGGGCGGTCCGCCCCCGCAGGTGGCCGCGAACGAGCGCCACCGCTTCTTCCTGCGGCCCGCGGCCTGTAAATCCATAAATGGTGAAGCGGCCGAAGCGGGTCGGCAGATCGGCATGCGCGACAAGGCGCGGAGATTTCCTCGTCATTCGTTTGCGCTTCTTGGTAGACGATTTTGTAGCCATAGAATATTCCAGTATAACAGGGAGGCACGCTGCCTCGACGCAGTCTACGTTTCCCCAACGGTTTCTTTACAATAGAGTAGTAATTGGCTAGCGTAGGCGAAACGCTTCGGACGAACGATGGAAACGATTCCCCCAATTCGCGAACTGCTCTTCACCCTGTTATTGAAGGTAGGCGTGGCCTCTTCGATCGCCGCATTGCTGGCGCGCTGGAACACCTTCCGCCGCGTGCTCTTCACCGAGCAGCGTGATTCGGACCAAAAACTGAAGCTGATGCTGTTCATGACGCCTCCGCTGATCGTTGGCGTGACGCTTCGCCTGGCCTTCCCGGCCTACCGCTTCGCCGACCTTTCCCTCGAAGGAGCATTCCTGATGGGATTGCTCGGTGGGCGCGTGGTTGGCCCACTTGGCGGCGCGATTATCACCATCCCCGCGCTGATGGCCCACGAATGGCTTGCGATGCCCGCGGCTTCCGCGGCGGGTTTACTGGGCGGGCTGATCCGCCAGGTGATTCCCGATCGCGAAGACCTGTGGAGCTTCGGGCCCTTCACCTTCCTGAACATACCAAAGGCCATCATGCGCATGGCGCGCGACACAGAGATTATGTGGGAGATGTTGCCGCTGCTGACATGCGTTGGGCTGGAAGTGGGGCGTGTGGCGCTGGTGATGGCCACAAAATCCAAATGGCTATTTGCCATTGACCCGCACTGGAACTGGGTGCTGTGCGTGGTGGTGTTGGGCACGCTGATGAGCGTGGCGGCGCCGCTTAAGATTTGGAACAACACGCGCATCGAGATGAACCTGGAGCGCCACCAGCAACTGCTGCTGCGCGCCAGGATGGACGCGCTCTCCAGCCAGATCAACCCGCACTTTCTTTTCAACACGCTCAACACGGTTTCGGCGCTGATCCGCATTGACCCGGACTCTGCGCGCGGCGTGGTCCTGAAACTCAGCAATATACTCCGGCGACTGTTGCGCAAGCACGAAACGTTTGTGCCGCTCCGTGAAGAGCTTTCTTTTATTGACGATTATCTCGACATTGAGGTGGCGCGCTTTGGCCACGACAACCTGGATATCGTGAAGGAGATCGGCGCCGATACGCTGGAGACGTTTATCCCCAGCATGCTGCTGCAGCCCATTGTGGAGAACAGCATCAAGCACGGCCTGGCGCCCAGGCTGGAAGGCGGCAAGATCCAGTTGCGCACCTACCACCGCAACGGTCGCCTGCAGATCGAAATTCAGGACAATGGCGTGGGCATCAGCGAAGAGAAACTGCCGCATGTCTACGTCGAGGGCATAGGGCTCAGTAACGTCCGCGAGCGGCTCCACGTGCTTTATGGCGACGATTTTCACTTGGAGATCGAAAGCCACGAAGGGCAGGGAACGGTCATCCGGATTGACGTGCCGGAGTTGGTGCCCGTTATCCCCGAAGTGAGCCTGATTTAGGCAAAATCCTCCCGTCGGAAAGAATGAAAAAAGCGCTTGACAGGCACCCGTTCTTACAGTATATTCTGTACATACTGAAATGACAGACACAACAAAAACTACGCTCACTCCCGTTGCACAGAAGTTCATCCTCCATTGGGGCGAAATGGGCACTAAATGGGGCATCAACCGCACCGTGGCCCAGGTGCATGCTTTGCTCTTCCTCTCGCCGCACCCGGTCCCCGCGGACGAGATTTCCGCCACATTGTCCGTGGCGCGCTCGAACGTCAGCACCAGCCTGCGGGAATTGCAGGGATGGGGCATTGTGCGCGTCGTGCACGTCCTGGGCGACCGCCGCGACCACTTTGAGACCACCAAGGACGTCTGGGAGATCTTCCGGACCGTCGCGGAAGAACGCAAGCGCCGGGAGATCGACCCGACGCTTCGGGCGCTCGCCGAGTGCGTGCAGGAATTGAAGAACGGCCCGCCGGGCGAGGCGTACACCCGCGAACGGCTGGAAAGCATGCTGGACTTTCTGACCACCATGACCGGGCTGTTCGAGGAGGTTCTGCGAATGCCGGTGGGTGCGCTGAAGGGCGTCGGCAAACTGCGCGGGAAGGTGATCACGCTGCTGGGCAGCGAGAAAAAGAAGGCCGGCTGAGCGAGGGATTCCAGGTAAATGGCGATTGCTAGGAGAACGGGCGCAAGCATGATTTCACTGGCAAGCGAATACACGGACGGAAAGGGAAGACACGCCAAGGGCTGGCTGTTTTTCGACGCCGAGTGTGGATTTTGCACCCGCTTTGCTCGCTGGCTGGAGCCCATTTTGACGCGTCGTGGTTTTGCGGTCGCGCCGTTGCAAGACCCGCGCGTCAGTGCACTGTTGGGCATGCCGCGCCAGGAATTATTGCGCGAGCTGCGATTTCTGCACTCGGATGGCCGCCAATGCGGAGGGGCCAACGCCATCCTGGCCGTTGCTCGCGAGATTTGGTGGGCACGTCCGCTCATCTGGCTGGCGGCGATTCCCGGCGTGCTGCCTCTCCTGCATGCGGGCTATCGCTCGGTGGCCGAGCAGCGGAGTTGTGCTGCAGTGGCCGGCGCGACTCCCCAATCTTTACGTCGATGAAACCGGAAGAGGAGGGCAATCGAAAATGAGTCTGACTGCAGTTTTCTTGACGGGTATCGCGCTCACAGCGTTGGCGTGCATCGGTTTGCTGGCTTATGTCAGCAAACATCTGCGGCCTCTGCTGATCGAACTCTGCGGTTCGGAGGAGCGAGCGCAATTCTGGCTGGCGTTCTCAAACGTCGTGCTTATTCTTGTCCCGCTGGTTTCCGCTTTGGACTACCGGCCGCAGTCTGGACCGGACAAGGCCATCATCTTTGAGATAGCTGCACAGTTCCAGTACGCACTGGTCGGTTTCGTGGTTGCATTGAGCTGTCTTGCTCTCGTCTTGATTAGCTTTGTGCGCCGCACCCCGCCTAGAATGCCGGGGGAATCAGCCCATTGAGGCGACGGAACTCAATTGAAGCAGCAGAGGCATATAGCCCGGAACTGGCCGGAGCAACTTCAGGTGTGGAAGAGGAATTGTCATGCGTTCCCTGAGACTTGGACCCGTCTACCGCCGAGCGACCTCGCGCTGCAACGATTCTGACCAAAACGGGCTGGGAGGTTAGTCATGAATCTGGCGAGTATCTGGACATGGAACGGACGCGCCAGCCGCGGGACGTATGCCCTCGCCGGATTCCTTGGTGTGGCTATCAAGCACAATCTGGACCGGCTGCTGGCCTACGAATCGGGCTTGCAGTGGCACATCTGGAACTACTGGTATGTGCTGGAAGGTTCGACTCACCCAAACAGTTTGACTAGTCCGTCTCGGCAGTTCCTTGGCGCGCTCTTGCTAACGGCGCTGCCATTTATCTGGATAGGCGTGACCATGACGGTGAAGCGTTTGCGTGATGCGGGCCAGCCTCTTTGGCTTACCAGTTTGTTCTTTGCGCCCATCGTGAACCTTCTCTTCTTTGCGGTGCTGTGCGTCTTGCCGGGTCACGAGGCTCACGACACCTCGTCAGTAGCTGCAAAACCGCAGCAGGCTCTGCCTGGCTTCTGGCCGAAGAGCCGCTGGGGTAGCGCGGCTCTTGGCGTCGCCATTGCTGCGGTACTCGGCACGAGTGTGGCCTGGATCGATCTTCGTTTTCTCGGAACTTATGGCCTCACCCTGTTTGTTGCGTTGCCTTTTGTGATGGGCTATCTCGCCGTGTGGGTGCACTGCCGCACGCAGCCCCGGAAATTGTCTGATGTCCTTGCCGTGGTCACCTTGTCCATCTTGCTTGCGGGTGCGGGAATTGCTGCGATTGCTCTCGAGGGGCTGATTTGCCTCGCAATGGCAGCTCCGATTGCCTGGGCGCTGGCTTTTTTTGGAGGGTTCCTGGCGTACACCATCCACAATCGCCCAGTAGTGCAGCGGCCTGTGAATGCGACTCTCGCTGTACTGGTTTTTGCCCTCCCTGCCATGTTGGGAGCGGAACATTTCGCACCGCCACCCGTGCCGCGCTATCAGGTGCGCACAAGCATCGTGATCGCAGCGCCTCCCGGGGTCGTCTGGAAGCACATCATCGCGTTCCCACCATTGGCTGAAGCCAAAGAGTGGCCATTTCATTTTGGGATTGCTTATCCCATCGAGGCGCGCTTGAAGGGAGAAGGGCTCACTGCTGACCGCGAGTGCCGCTTCTCGACAGGGAGCTTCAAGGAGCCGATTCTGGCGTGGGAGCCCGGAAAACACTTTGCCTTTGCGGTCGCCGAGGAGCCTCTATTGATGAAGGAGACTTCGCCTTACGGGAACATCCATGTGCGGCATCTGGAAGATCACGATTTTCAACCGGAGCGCGCCGATTTCGTACTGGTTGCGCTGCCATATGGCGGCACGCGCCTTGAAGGAACAACAACGTATCAGAACAAAATGTGGCCGGGAGCGTACTGGCGGTTGTGGATCGATGCCATTGTGCACAGCATCCACCGTCGCGTCTTTGTGCATGTCAAGGAGTTGTCGGAAGCAGACGTACACTCACACGCTGGCCGCTAATGCGCCTGCCAGCACCTGCTCGTAATAGCGCTCGTACATGGGGATGACGTCGTTGGCGCAGAATTTCTTACGGGCGTCGATACGAGCTTGTTTCCCCATTTCGCGGCCGCGATCGGCGCGAGAGAGCAAATCGATCGCATATTTCGCGGCGAGGTTCACGTCACCGGGTTCAACCAGATAGCCGTCCACACCGTTCTCAACCACTTCCGGGACGCCTCCGGCATTCGTGGCGATGACTGGCACTTCGCACGCCATGGCCTCGAGAGCCGCCAGGCCGAAGGATTCCAGCCTCGAGGGCAGCAGGAAAAGGTCCGCCTGGCCCAACTTCTCGCGGATACCATTTTGCTTGCCCAAAAAGAGGACATCTTTTTCCACGCCGCGTGTGCGCGCGAGTTCCTCAGCCGGCACCCGGTCCGGGCCGTCACCGATCATCACCAGCTTGGCTTTCATTTTCTGCCGCACGAGCGCAAAAATCTCAACGGCATCGAGGATGCGTTTCACCGGACGGAAATTCGAGAGGTGCATCAGGATGGGCTCGCCATCGGGCGCCCATTGCGCGCGGAGTTCCGGGTTAGGGTGACGGCAGTAGAGGTCACAATTCACGAAATTGGGAATCACTTCGATGGGGCGCTTGATCCCGAATTCATCCACGGTATGCCGGTACAGGTATTGCGAGATCGAAGTGACGCCGTCGCTCTGTTCGATGGAATAGCGGGTGATGGGGAGGAAGTTGGGATTATTGCCGACAAGGGTGATGTCCGTACCATGAAGCGTGGTGATGAAGGGCAAGCGGCGCGGCGCAGCCATCTGGCGCGCGAGCAGGGCGCTGACGGAGTGCGGAATGGCGTAATGGACGTGCAAGATGTCCAGTGATTCGGCTTCAAAAACTTCCAGCATCTTCACAGCGAGGGAAAGCGTGTAAGGAGAATGGTCAAAGAGGGGATAGGAGACGACGGCCGCCTGATGGAAATGGACGCGCGGGTCGTTGGGGTTCATGCGGATGGGAGGAGCGTAGGTAATGAAGTGGACGTCGTGGCCGCGGGCTGCGAGTTCCTGGCCTAGTTCGGTGGCGACGACGCCCGAGCCGCCATAAGTGGGGTAACCCGTGATGCCGATACGCATAGAAGGCCTCAATCCAAACTTCACGTGCAAAAGGAACGTACGCGCTTGCTTGCGGGGTAGCAAGACAAGATACTAAATTCGCGCGGGCTGTGGGCGGAAGCGCCTGCCAGCAGAATAGTACAATGATTAGACGCACGAACGGGGGAGAACGTGACACGCTTGACCGGCAAGATGGAGTTGCGGGAGTCTTCCTGGATGACGGGAACGGCGATACCCTTGGACGGCGGGCTTTCGGCGTACTGAGAGAGTAGAGGGGGAGATGCGGCGAAAATTGAGCAGGGCAGAGAAGATGGCGACCGAACTGGTGCGCCGGCGCATGCGGGAAAGCAAGGCCACGGAACTTCTGGGTTTCGATGTGGAGAGCGTTCACGATGGCCGCGCCATCTTCCGGCTGGATGTGAGGCCGAAGCACAAACAGATCCATGGAGTGGTTCATGGTGGGATACTTGCTGCTCTTGCGGACACCACGGCGGCGATTGCCGCCTACACGGTAATCCCGCGCGGCACGGAACTTGCCACGCTCGAGTTGAAGATTAATTACCTGGAACCGGTGCCGGGCGGAAGAGTGAAAGCAGACGCGAAGGTACTGCGATCGGGAAGAAACTTCATCGTTACGGAATGTGACATTTTCAATGAAACGGGGTCGCTTGCGGCAAAGGCCATTCTTACATTCTCTGCCGCCTCGGGTTACGTCTTGAAGAAATAGGGCTTACTCGTCACCGCCCTGCGCGGATTCTTCGCCGTCCTTATAAACATACTTAATGAAGCGCTTGAAGAGCATGAGATTTGGTGCTCCCTCGCGGGTCAATTTGATGCAGTCGCGGTCGTACCATTCGATGAAGCCGCGCAGCTCTTCACCGGAGTTGAGCACCACAACCATGGGTGTGCGGCTCTGCATCTGCTTCACCCAGTAGAAGTTCTCGGCGTGCGTAATCTCAGGCGGTGCCGGCTTCTTGCTGGGCAGGGGCCCATTGTGCTGAGGGCGCATGGACGGTGGTTCCTTGGCGTCCGCGAAGCTGGGACGAAACATTCGGCGATTCACCATGGCTGCTCCTTGGAATGACAGGGATATTTCTGTACATAAGATGCAACCTGGGCCGTTTGGGTTTCGTTCATTATCCCTTTTTTCGGTGACCGCCGAGTATGTATTTTTCTACTTACGGGCTGGGGTACCGCTAACGGAGGGCGAGGTGAGTGAAACGGCCAAAGCGTCCAGTCCAAGCTGGCGATTCAGATTGCGGCGCACTCCGGCAGCAAGTTCATCGAGTCCGGCAATGGCGCGCATCACCCACGCGGAAGATATATTCCCGGCCAGTGCGTCTAATTCTTTGGCAAGGTGAGGGTTTCTCAGCAAAGGAGTTTTCACGCCAGAGGTGAGTTCCAGAAGGTCGGACAGCAGTCCGTAAAACACGCCGGTCAGCTCCTCAAAAGAGGATTCGCGATCCTTTGCCAGGGCACTGGTGTCCGCGAATAGTTGAGCGAAGCCTTGGCCGCGCGCCGCTCGCTCCAGAATGCGGAGCGCGGTTTTGCGCTTCTCAACTGCTTCTTCCACGTTCATCTCCATGGCCAGGCCGGGACTTCCCTCGGAGAGTTGCGCCGCCAGCTTCGCCTGGGAGGGGCTGCGCTCGCTGCGCGATTTTAAGATGCTCTCCACTTCGTGTTGCGGCAGCGGCGCAAAGTGAAACTGCATGCAACGCGAAACGATCGTGGGAAGGAGATTAAAGGGGGAAGGCGCCGTAAGGATCAGCGTTGCGGAACCCGGCGGCTCTTCCAAAATCTTCAGGAATACGTTGGCCACATCGCCGCGCATGGTTTCCGCGCCGTCCAGGATGAACACACGTCGGCGGCCCATGGGCTGAAAGTACGCGGCGCGCTGAACGGCGCGCACTTGCCCGATGCGCATCACTGGCCGCGCCACGGGGCTCTTGAGTCGAACCGGATCGGGCACCAGCGCCCAGACGTCCGGATGCGTCTGGAGGATCAAGGGAATGTGTTCAACGGTGGCAGCATCGGCGCTTTCGCCGCGTTCCGCCAAGCCCTGCTCGATCAGTTTTTGCGGCTCCGCGAGTAATGCGATGCGCTGGCAGGTGAGGCATTCGCCGCAAAAATCATCGGTAAAGCGCTCGCAATTGGAAGCTTGAGCGAACATGCGCGCCAGCGTGTACTTGCCCACGCCGCGTGGGCCGGTAAACAGTAGTGCGTGCGGCACACGGCCGGAGCGAAACGCCCCACGCAGCGCTGCGACGATTTTCTCGTTCCCCAGGAATTCGGAAAAACCCATGATTCAGCCTTTGCCGAGGTTTGCGAGGAGCGGCTTAACCGCCAACAAAGTTTCGGCTGCAATCTCTTCCGGAAGCCGCACACAATTGTTCTGTGCATCGAAACACTGGATGGTGGCCCAAGGGCGGCTGCGTGAGAGCATATCGTACATCTCGGCGGCATCTTCCAGGTGGCGAAGATTTTTTTCCTGCAGGTCATGCTTGGCGCTGGTGTAGCCGCGCCCGGATTTGCGCTCCACAAGTTTCTGCGATTGCGCGGGAGGTATGCGCATGTAAAGGATCAAATTTTCGCGCGGCAGCCCGTAGATGGTGTATTCAAGATGCTCGATCCAGCGCAAAAACTCGGCGCGCTTCTCTGGTCTGGCGCGCGCCACTTGATGAGCCAGATTCGAAGCGATGTAGCGGTCCACAATGACCACCTTGCCGGCATTTAACTCGGCTTCCAGCCGGGACTTCGCTTCAAAGCGATCACCGGCGTAAAGGAGCGCGGTGAAATGCGGATCTACGCTTTCCAGCGATCCTAAATCCCCGTTCAGGAATTTTCCCACCATGCTCCCAAACCAGGAGTCGTATTGCGGGAAGCCCGTGGAATAGACGGGGATTCCCTCGGCTTTCAGAGTGAGTTCGAGAAGTCTTGCTTGCGTTTGCTTTCCGCTTCCGTCAATTCCTTCGATGGCAATCAGAAGTCCGCGCGTTGTCATGGCACCTATCTGTGGGCAGGGGGAGGCTACCTGTGTCAGTTATTTTAACTGCATGGGGAACGTCGCGCAACGCCCGGAATGTGGTTTCCGTCAGCTTGTGGCCGAGGCCAACGAATCGCCGCCGGGCGTGTTACGATTTTCCCAGGTCTCCTGGAGAATCATGTCGCCGACGATTGCGGACAACTTGGCGCAGTTGCGCGAGCGGATCGCCGCTGCCGCCCAGCGCGCGGGGCGTCGCCCCGAAGAGATTACGCTGATCGGAGTTTCCAAGACGCATCCGGCGGAAAAGATCCGCGAAGCCTTTCAGGCAGGATTGCGGCATTTCGGGGAAAACCGCGTGCAGGAGTGGGAAGGGAAGCGCGGAGCGTTGGCCGATATTCCCGCCACGTGGCACCTGATCGGCCACCTGCAAAGCAACAAAGCAGCGCGTGCCGCCAAAGCATTCACGGCAATCGATTCCCTGGATGACTGGACGCTGGCCCAGCGCATCGCACATGCCGTTGCCGAAATTTCTCCCGCCAAACCAATGCGCGTATTGATTGAGGTCCACCTCGGCGGCGAAGAATCGAAAAGTGGCGTTGCTGAAAGCGAGCTTCCCACCCTGGCAGAGAAAATTCAGCAACTCGAACTACTACGTCTGGAAGGACTGATGTGTGTCCCTCCGTTCCTGGAAGAGCCGGAGAAAGTGCGACCGTACTTTGCGCGGCTGCGGCAGTTGCGCGATGGACTTGAATCTCGGTTGGGGCGGCGCTTGCCGGTCCTCTCGATGGGGATGTCGCACGACTTTGAGGCCGCCATTCAGGAAGGCGCAACGGAGATTCGCGTGGGCACCGCGCTCTTTGGTACCCGGCCGCCGCCGCAATGAATCCAAGACATTCGTCCGGCAGGAAAGGTCCGGTAAACCATGAGCTATCTCGATCTCACGGATGATGTGGCAAAAGGAACGGTCAACTTGATCGTGCGCGTGCAGCCGCGCGCCAGCAAAGACGAAATCGCGGGCACAATGGAAGGCGCCCTAAAGATACGCCTTCGTGCTCCCGCCCTAGAAAACCGCGCCAACGAAGCGCTCATCATTTTCCTGGCGGAACTTTTGAAAAGGCCAAAGTCGGCTGTTAGAATCCAAAGTGGCGAACACGGCCGGACCAAACGCGTCGAAATTCACGGGGTCACGCGCCAGCAGGTCCTGAATCTACTTCAGGTGGAAGCTTGACGCACTGGCGATCGCCAGGAATCGCTGAGGTGGTTCTGGAAACCAGTCGGGGATGCACGAACCTGGGAGCGGGGAACCTCATGAGCGTACAGATTGCCGAAATCCAAAATGACTTGCGCGCCGCCAAGCTTCACGGCTGGCTCTTCTACGATTTTCGCGGACGCGACCCCATTGCACACCGCGTTCTAGGCCTTCCGGAGGGCATGCGCACGCGGCGCTGGTTCTATTTCATTCCCGCCAAAGGTTCACCGCGAAAGCTGGTGCACAAAATCGAATCCGAATCCCTGGCCACGCTGCCGGGGGACACGCTTTATTACGCCGGTCTGAACGAACTGCAAGCCAATTTGAAGAAGCTGCTGGGCCGCGCAAAAACCATCGCCATGCAGTATTCGCCGAAGAACGCGATTCCCTACGTATCCATGGTGGATGCCGGCACGATCGAAATGGTGCGCGGGGCGGGCGCGAAAGTTGTCACCTCCGCTGACTTGGTGCAGAAATACGAAGCATGCTGGAGCCACGAGCAACTGGATTCCCACCTGGCTGCGGGCGTCGCGATTGACCGCATTGTCCATGAAGCCTTTTCGCACGCGGCGCAATCCGTGCGCGAGAAGAAATCCCTTACGGAATTTGACCTGAAAGAATGGATGCTCCGAAAATTCGCGGAGGCGGGCATCATCACCGAAGAAGGTCCCGATGTTGCGGTCAATGCCAATGCCAGCGATCCTCACTATGCGGCGACGCCAGAGGCGGCCGCACCAATCCGCGAAGGCGATCTCCTCCTGCTCGACGTTTGGGGTAAGCAAAACGCGCCAGGAAGCGTCTACTACGACATCACCTGGGTAGGCTATCTGGGAGCAAAGGTTCCGGCAAAGTATGCGAAAATCTTCGATGTGGTTCGCGAGGCGCGCGACCGTGCCGTGGAATTGATTCGCTCCAGCGTGAAAGCCGGGAAGCAGTTGGAAGGCTGGCAAGTGGATGAGGCGGCGCGGAAAGTGATTGAGAAGGCCGGCTATGCCAAGTACTTCTTTCACCGCACGGGCCACAACATCGGGCAATCGGTGCACGGCAATGGCGTGAATATGGACGGCCTGGAGACGCGCGACGAACGCCACTTGATTCCGCGAACCTGCAACTCGGTTGAGCCGGGCATTTACCTCCCGGAGTTTGGGATTCGCAGCGAAGTGGACGTGTACGTGGACGAAAACGAGGCGCGCGTCACGGGAGCGGTGCAAACGGAGATTCTAGCCCTCCTCGCGTGAGGCTGGCACAAGGCAGGACTATGGCCGACGAAGTCAAACAAGCGACGCAGGAAGAGACGTCCACGCAGCCTCGTGATGAGGGTTCGCCGAGAGAGAGCCTGGCATTGACGATCGGCATTGCCGGTTGGCTGTTGCCGGGATTAGGCCATGCGCTGCAGCGTATGTGGGGGCGCGCCGTTATTGTTTTTCTAACGGTTGGCCTGCTGGTTGCCGCCGGGTCCATGATGCGTGGAAATGTGTTCGGTTCGAACGCCAGCGATGCGTTTGACACGCTTGGCTACGTCGCCGATCTAGGCACCGGAAGTTTTTATGTGGCGGCGCGAGCCCTGGAGCGTGACGGCGCCGATGTTTCCCATGCCGAAGGAGATTACGGCACCAGATTTCTGGCTACGGCCGGGGTGCTGAATTTGCTGGCCGCTCTGCACGCCTATGAAGCGGCGCGAGGGCGTAAAGCGTGATGGCCGCGAACGGGTTTGCCTTGACGCATTTCCAGGCGCTGCTCTTCTTTGCCGCGATTATTTCCACCGCCTTCGGTTTCCTGGGCCGGCGGCGCCCGAAAGACCGCATCAAGTACATCCTGTGGTCGTTCTTTCTGTTTCTGGCGGTGGGCATCGGCATTGCCTGGGCCATGTACCCGTTTTCGCGTTGACAGATTCCGGCAACTCCGCGCGCGGTGAATTGACACGCATTTTCAGCGGATGCTAAGGTAAAAGACAGGCCGAGGTAGCTCAGTGGTAGAGCAGCCGATTCGTAATCGGCAGGTCGAGAGTTCAACTCTCTCCCTCGGCTCCAGTTTCTTCCTCGCAGATCAAGAAGATTTGAACCTCAGTTTGGCCGACCTTGCCCCGGCGGCACTTCCGGATCTGTGGCAACTTTCTCCAACTCATCTTGTTCCTACGCTCAGGAAGCGAACGAGAGATCTGGCCGGTCAAGCTCCACGGAGTTGCTCGTTGCGGAATTTCTTCGCGGCGACAATGCCCAGCAGGATGAAGAGCATCAGCACGACAAGCTGCGTGACTTTGAAGGGAGCCTCTGATTGAGTCGGTGCCACGGCTCTCAGCCCGGGCACTTTCTCGAAAAGCTGCACAATCAGGACGAAGACGTTGAAGTAGAGAGCAATCACCGCGCTTATAACGTAAGTCCGGCGCCAGGCACCGGCGAGGCCGCGGCCATAGAGCGCGAAGATTGCAACAGCCAGCGCGATCAGAGAGAGAATGCCGAGCGCGTGAGAAGGTAAGAATTTATGAAACGGGAACAGGAATCCGGTCACGCTCGTCGCCAGCGTAGTCGCAAGAAACAGTGTGGTCCAGCCGATCAGTCGCTTCGCGGTGAGCAGGCCAAACACGACGACGAATCCCGAAACGATTCCGACCAGGCTCAACACCACGTGAAAGAATGTAAATGGCGTCATACCGAAAACCATGAGTTCTCCCCCCTTTCTGCGTTGTCTGTTCGAATCGCTGCTACCGGCTTTCTGCGGTCAGACAGGAGTCTTCCTTTTTACGCGGACGCTGAAGCGGCCCCTTCGAAGAACGCCAGCAAGTCGGCGTTGATCTGGTCCGCGTTGGTTGTGGGCATGCCGTGCGGGAAGCCCGGATAGACCTTTAGCGTTGCTTTCTTCAATATCTTCGCGGACATCAGACCCGCGGCGCCGATCGGCACAATCTGATCATCATCGCCATGCATCACCAGCACGGGAATGTCGATCTTCTTCAGGTCCTCTGTGAAATCCGTCTCCGAGAAGGCCTTGATGCAGTCGTAATGGGCCTTGACGCCTCCCATCATGCCCTGCAACCACCAGTGCTCGCGGATGCCGTCTGAAATTTTTGCGCCTGGACGGTTGTATCCGTAAAACGGCAGCGTGATGTCCTTGTAGAACTGCGACCGGTTAGCCGTGAGTGCCGCCCGAAGGCCATCGAAGGCCGAGATGGGCAGGCCGCCGGGATTCTTTTCCGTTTTCAGCATGAGCGGTGGCACGGCGCTGATCAGCACCGCCTTGGCCACACGCTTGGCGCCGTGGCGGCCCAGGTAGCGCGCGACTTCACCGCCGCCGGTCGAGTGCCCCACGTGAATGGCATCCCTGAGGTCGAGTTTTTCAGCTAACTGCGCCAGATCGTCGGCGTAGGTGTCCATATCATTGCCGTCCCAGGTTTGGCTGGAGCGCCCGTGACCTCGCCGGTCGTGCGCAATGACACGATATCCGTGCTGCCCGAAGAACAGCATCTGCCCGTCCCAGTCGTCCGCGGTCAGTGGCCAACCATGCGAAAACACGATCGGCTGACCTGCTCCCCAATCCTTGTAGTAGATCTGCGTGCCGTCTTTCGTCGTGATTGTCGACATGTCGCGTCCTCCTTTAGTCTTTGCCTCCCCTTGGTCGGCCCCGAAGTCGTATTAAGATACTCCTCAAAGTGAAGATAGGCCAGACGCAGTCAAGAAAGTAGGCGGTTGAGTAGGGGCTGTCGTTTTTCGACGCCTTTCGAGCTTCGCGATCAAAATCCGATGATCCTGGTCAATAAGCGGCGCTGACGCCGGGCGCGACTCGCATCTCCGCTAAAACGCGCCGCATCGCCGCGAGTAGTGCCTCAATGTCCGGCGGAGACAAGCGCCCGATGGTCCCGATGCGGAAGCAGGGCTCCGTTGTCAACTTGCCGGGGTAGATGATGAATCCCAATTGGCTCAACCGCACGTAGAATTCCTCGAAGAGAAACCGCGGATTCTCCGGATAGCGGAATGCGGTGATGATGAAGCTCTGGTCCTCCGGCGCAAGATAGGCCTTAATACCCAATTTCGCCATGCCGCGCATCAGCGCCGTGTGATTCGCGCGATAACGCGCGGAGCGGCCGGCCACGCCCCCCTCCGCTTCCAGTTCGAGCAGAGCCTGGTGGAACGCAAGCAGCGTATGCGTCGGCGGAGTGAAGCGGAACTGCCCGTCCGACTCGAAGCCCGCCCACTGTGCATGCAGGTCGAGGCTCAGCGTGCGCGCCCGGCCTTTCGCTTCGAGCAACCGGCCGCGCCGCGCCAGCACAAACCCGAAACCGGGGACGCCTTCGATGCACTTGTTCGCCGAGGAAATCAGGAAATCGATGCGCGCAGCGGCAAGATCCACGGAAATTGCGCCGAAGCTGCTCATGGCATCCACGATGTACACGGCGCCTGCGCGTTCCACCACCGCGCCGATCTCTTCGATTGGGTTGACAATTCCCGTAGTGGTTTCGCAATGGATCACCGCCACGTGCGTGATGCCGCGCGATGCCGCGAAGCGTTCAGCCACGGCTTCCGGCGAGATCTTGCGATTTTCGGGTGCTTCCAATGTTTCGGTCTCAATCCCGTGGACGCGTGCCATCTGCGCGATGCGTCGTCCATACGCTCCGTTCACCAGCACCAGCAGCTTGCCTTCGCGCGGAATCGCCGAAGAAATCACGGATTCGATGGCAAACGTGCCGCTGCCCTGCATCAGGACGCATTCATACTCGCCCCCTTGATTTGGGGATGGCGCTCCGCCGATCGCCACCAGCCGCTCCCGAATTTCGCGCACCGTCTGCAGAAAATCGCGGTCCCGCGAGCCTGCGTCACGCAACATCGCCGCTTTCACCGTCGCACTGGTGGTGAGTGGGCCGGGAGTGAACAGCAGTTTAGTGGTGGCCACGGTCAAGGTTCTCCTTTTCATAACCGTCGTCGAGATCGATGGGTCTTAGGATCAATTTGGGTGAAGGCACAAATACGAGTTTTGGCAGCAGGCCTAGTGGGGTGTCCCCGAAGGTTCATTGTATGACACCCAGGCCCCTACAGGGGTGTTAACGCGACGTTTCGGGCCCATTAATCTACTTTTGGCTGCGGGTCTACCCCGCTCAGGCGGCCAAACATTGGTGTTTACTGGTGGTGCTGCGCCAACGAGAAATATTACAGTCCGATGAAAGTTGTGTTACATTTCGATTACAGACTGCGGCAATCCACGCGGTTGCTGCAAGTGACCGATCTACCTCTTCCGACAGGAGGGCGCCACGCCGAACTTTGGCGGTGCGAGGGCAGTCCGAACGAGAAGTTTTGGCCCCTGCGGCTCTGCGTTGGTTGCCTGCCTTGCGTGCGCAATCTTGGCCTCAGGCCAGACCCTCAAATCATCCTCGTCAAACACGCGTTCCTTTAATACGGCAATTGCGCAACTCCACTCCAATCTGAACAACGGCAGTGTGCCTGCTGAGGAGATTCCTGTCCCAGCCGCGCGTGTTTTCAATCAGTTGGTGCGCGAAGCATCCGGCAGCACTTCCGGAGAGGAATTCTCCTGGGAATTGCGTGTGGTTAAAGGTCTCACCGGAAACTCGTTTTCATTGCCGGATGGAGCTGTCTACGTAGATGAGGAAATGGTGCAGCTGCTGGGGAATGATCCTGGACTATGGGCGGCAATCCTCGCTCACGAAATTGAGCATGTCACGCAGCGCCACTGGACCAAGCGAACAGCGTTCCAGGAGTCGCTGAGAGACCCCCGCAGGAACTGGAGTTTCATGCAGATGGGCGCCTTTCCGGTCGTGTTTACGTCATCAACGCCGGCGGATCAGGAGCGCGAACTTGCGGACTTCTCGCAAGATTTGGAGTTGGAGGCTGACGTTGGCAGCCTGGGTCTAATGGCTCGAAGTGGCTTCCATCCCGATTTCGTGACTGCTCTCTATCACTTGATGAAAGCCGAGGAAGGAAACCAGAGCGCGGCACATTTTCTGGCATCGCATCCACGGTGGGATGTCCGCGAATCGCACCTCCGCAAGAGTTATTCCGCCGCTCTTGCTGAGTTCGCAAAACTCTGGCCGGACTCCGCACTCTCGCCTGGGGGGAAACCTCCGGTGCTGGCGTATGTAGGCCGGCCTGAAGCCAGCTTTGCAGATCACCACTCCAGCGCCCAGGTCAGCCTCCCAATCCGCTGCGAGAACTCCTCCGGTGGCATGGAGATTTTGCTCTTGCTTCGCCGTTTGCGCGCGCAGGACATTCCGCCTTCCGAGCAGACGAGCAAGATGCGGCAAGAAATCGATTGCACATCAGGGCGCGCAAATGTGAATTTTGTTCTCGGCGCCAACCGCCCGCATGCAGAAGCGGACGTCGAGTTCTATGTGATGGACAGCCGCGGATGGGTATTGGCGCGGTCGTCGAAGCTCAAAGTACGTTATTGAAATTGGCAGACTCGCATTCGCTGCCTCGAACTTGTGGGCCTGCGTTAACGGGGGCGATGCTGCTCATTCTTCCTAGCAAATGGGCTAGCGAGATTCTCTGGCTGTCTTCAAGCGCGCATCAATGTCGTCCAGAACCGAGTGGACTTCCGCCAAAGTGTCAACGACGTAGTGCGCTCCGGCGTTTTGCAATTCAGCGCGCGCGTCAGCCAAGCGGGATTCTTTCTCAGCTTCGGAAAGCGCGCGAAAGTCCTCTAAGGAAAGCCCAACCATGTTTCCTGTTCCGGCAACTCCGATGGACCAAGCTCCTGCATTCAAGCCTTCCTGGATGTCCACGGGCGTGTCCCCGATCTTGGCGATAGCCGACAGGGGATACACCTGCAACCTCACGGCGCTCTCGTACATCATGAACGGATGCGGCCGCCCGGCGCCCACTTCCTCCGGGGTCAGGCAGCAATCGGGGCTGTAGCCCTGTTTCGCGCTGCTCTCCACCAGCAGATCGAGCATGGCTCGCGTGTATCCGGTCGTCGAGCCGATTTTCAGGCCCCGTTGGCGGAAACTCTGCACGGCTTCCACAACACCGGGAATCACGGCCGAATACTCGGCCAGGCAGGAAAATTGCAGAGGAATAAACTGCCGATACATCTCCTCGACATCCGCGTCGCTGGGAATGCGTCCACGAATCCCTTGCCATGCGTCGCGGACGCGGGGCATCGACAAGATTCCACGTATATGTTCCTTCTTGGGCAAACCCATGTGCTGCCGCGTCTCTGACTCGGTCAGAGTGACGTGGGCCCCTGCAAATACTTTTTGAAGTGTTCGTGCCGGAGCCAGGCTACCGAAGTCCACCGTGGTCCCGGCCCAATCCAGGACCAGCCCTTTCAAGCGCTCGGCATATATGGTCTGCGGAGGAATCGCAGAATTTAGAAGTTTCATGCTTCCATACCCATTTTCTTAAGAAGTCCGTCATCGCCTCTTAAGTGGTATCAGTGTGCAGGAGGAAGCACTCGCAAAACGGCGAGCGCTCCCTTCCCGGTCGTAGTCGGCAGGCTTTAGAATATCAGACGCAACGCCATCTGAATGGAACGCGGCCCGGCTTGCGAACCCGGAGTTCCATCTTGCTGGGAGGTGATTTTGCCGAACGAACTGCTGCTCACGTTCAGGTTCGGGAAACCCCAATTGTTGATATTGAGCAGATTGGCGAACTGCGCCTCGTATCTTACGGCGAATCGCTCGCTGACGTGCACAGTCTTTCCGAGGGACGTGGAGAAGGTGACGGTGTTGGGGCCCTGAAGGATGCCGACGCCAGCGTTGCCGAAGCGGCCGATGTCGCTTGCCGGTACGCTGTAGGCGTTAATATTGAAGTAGCTGGCCACTGTCGGGTTAGAAAGATAGCCGCTGACTCCGGGAACTACATCGGGATTCTGCTGCTTGACCGACCGGTATGATGGTGCCGTGCCGGAAGGATCAGATAGGCTGCTCGGGAAGTAGGGGGTCAGCCAGAAGCCCGAATGGTACAGAGTAATTCCCGACAGGCTCCAGCCACCGACAAGGAAGTCGAGGGTACGGCTGGTGGAACCTAAGAACTGCTTGCCATGGCCCACAGGAAGTTCGTACACAAGTGTGCTGAGGAATTGCTTGCGCGGGTCATAGAAGGCATTGCCGGTTTCGGCAGCGATGTTGTAAACGTTCAAAACGTTGTCTCCATTGTCGCCCTGTCCGCCGACAGGGATCGCGGAGCTGGGCACTGCGCCAAGCGCGTTGGTTCTGTTCCAATTGAGGTTGAAAGAGTTGTCGAAGGTAAGCCCATGACCAAAGCGCCGGTTGAACTCCAGGATGAGCGCTTCATATTTGTCGCTAGGGCCATTTGCGCGAGTCAATACCTCGCGGAAGTTCGGAAAGTTTGCTCCGTTGGCGGCGCGGTAAGCCCAGTAGCCTAGCGTGTTGGCGGGAATCTGGTTCAGATCTGGGCTGTAGATGAGGTCGGTTGTGTGTGAACCAATGTAGCTGGCCTTAAACACGGAACGGAATCCGACATTTTGTTCGAAGGCGGCGTTCCACTGTATGACACGGGGATCCTTCAGGTCCCACTGGTTGGCGCGGCGATAGCCCGGGCAGGATGTGGGGCACGGCGGAGGACCGGCAGCACCTCCGCCGAAGACGTTGGACCATGTCATCGAACCGGGACCGTCGGTGGGGAAGTAGGATCCGAAATTGCTCGTGTCCACTCCCAATAGAGAATAGAGAACTGCTCCCAATACCGGCACGGAATACATGCCACCAGCAGCACGGAGTACCGTGCCAGAGCGGGGGCTCCAAGAGAGACCAAGCCGAGGCTGAACGTTGGTCTTGTCGGTATAGCGCAGTGCTGAGGGCAGACCCACTGCCGTGTTCAGGACGAACTGGCTCATGCCGCCGACAGCAGCAACCCACGCGGGACTCAACTTCTCGCCCTGGTCATAAATGAGCTTGCCATAGTCGGGCGAGTTCTTCATGTAATCGAATTGGCCTAGCTGATTGGTGGCATCCTGTAGGGGCATATTGAGCTCGTAGCGCAGGCCGAAGGTTACTGTGAGGTTGGGCCGCAGCTTGTATTCGGTCTGGCCAAAGAAGTCCCAGTGATAGCCGTACGGCTTGCCATCGGGACCGTTTTGTGCCTGGTCGCCTTCGTCGAGGTAGCCGAGTTCGAATTGCGCGGCAGCGCAGGCTTCGGGGTATGCATTGAGTACCGTGGGAGCGCAGACCTGAGCTCCAGAGATGTAGTAGTCACCGTATTCGTCGCCGACCTCGAACGTGATGTTGTCTTGATAGTTCACGCGGCGAAAGTCCACGCCGAACTTGGTGTTGAATTTGCCGTGACTCCAGGACAGGTTGTCGCCAACTTCCCAGATTCCGTTCTTCGTGTCGCGTGGATGACCAAACTGGTTGGTGGCACCGCCCATCAAGCTGCCGACGTAAAAAACAGGAACACCGCCGAGCCCGTTCACCGGGGGCCCGGGAAGACCCGTGATGCCGAGAGCGCTGATGACGGAGTCGCCCTGCTTAGCCTGGGGATAGCCGAAGGTCAGGTCGTAGCGCGTGTAGCCGCCCCGAAGTTCGTTAACTAGATTGGGTTTGATGATCCAATTGTAGGAAATGGCCACGTTGGTGGCGTCGGTCGCGGTGGAGAAGGTGCCCATATCGGGGTTGTAACTTTCATCGCCAACCGCGCCGAGTGCGCCGGCCTCGGTGGCATCCGTGCCCGTGCTGGTGATGTTGTGTTGCGTTACGCGGCCAAAGAGATGGTGATTTGCAGAAATGTTGTAATCGAGGCGGCCGTCGAACCCATTGGCCGAGTAGTTGCCGGGGAACGTGGTATTGAGATTGTTACCGGTGGAATCGATATTCGAGTTGCTGGCATTGGGTCCAGCGGGCGCAGGGAAAAAGTCGCTGATGATTTTTGCGGACGTGGCATTGACCGGGACCGCGGCAGGGTTGATGGCAGTGTCTGTCAAGGGATTGGTCAGGGCGAAGGGTACGGCGCCGCCGCCAACACCGGAAAAGTCACCGGAGGCCCAACTCGCGGGCAGTGTTTGCGTGGCGATCAGCGTGGTTTGATCCAGACGGACACCTTCGTAATCGAAATAGAAGAACAATTTATTCTTGATGATTGGGCCAGCGGCAGAGGCGCCGAAGGTGTTGGCGCTGAGGGTGGGGTTGAATCCCGCGATTCCATCCGTGGCGTTCCATCCCTGACGGGTAAAATACCAAAAACCGCTGCCATGAAATTCGTTGGTGCCTCCGCGTGTGACGACCGTAAGATCGGTGGGCTGGGCGAACTCGGCGCTATTGCCGGCGGTGTTTACGCGGAATTCAGCGATGCCTTCGACCGAGGGAAAGAGATTCGCGTCAGGTCCGCCATAGCGCACCGACTGGATGGAGATGCCATCAAGCGAAAACGAAGTAGCGGTGGGCAACTGTCCGGAGAAGGTCAGGTTGCCGCTCTGATCCTGATTTACACCTGGGGTGAGCGCAGCAGACTGAATGGGGCTGGGCGCGTTGGTAGCGCGGAAGTTGAGCGGGAGCGAGCTGATCTCCGCGCCTGAGCGCGATGTGGATACCGTGAGATCTTCACTCACTACGGACTGTCCTTCCTCGACAACCACGCTCTGTTGCGACCCCTGCACCTGCAGACGAATGTCGGATCGTGCGGTGTCCCGCGCCAGCAAGATCACGTTTTCATCTTTGGTGACACTGAACTGTGCCGCCGTCACGGTGATCGTGTACCGGCCTGGATCCACATTCAAAAATTGATATTCGCCTGAGCTGTCCGTGGAAACGCTGCGGGTTGCACCGGTGGCCTGGTTCAGTGCCTCCACCTTCGCTCCGGCGACAACACCCCCGCTCGCGTCCGTCACCGTTCCGATAATCGTTCCGTAGGTCGACTGCGCACTAATCTTCGTGGCCGAAAACAGGCAGCACAACGCCAACAGGCAGAACCATGAGATTCGCGCCATCCTTCTCACTGCGGTGTTCATATTGCTCTCCTTTTTTTCAATGGTGGCCGGACATTGCTTCCGATGACTTCTGTAATCACACCTCTAAACCGCCACTTCTCCTGTGGGAGCGACCTGCCCAGCACCTGAATCCAATGACCCTTGGCTTGGCAAAGGACTTCTATGCAATCCTCAACGACTTGTTCCGATTGCTTCCCCGCACGCGTGAAACATTACTGAACCCACGGGGTCCCCACTGATTGAAGTTGCGCTGAGACACACTTGCTGGGCATACACTGGCAAACAAATTTGACTCTTCCGTGACAGCCACATGAATATTGGCAAAACCGCCTGAGGATGCGGCCAGAACACACGAAACCCGCATGGAGCCAAGGTCATTTAAGGGTGATGACGTATGACAAGAGAGGGGGGAGCCCTGATGATTTTCGTCGCTGCAACTGAAGTTTCGCTAATGCTTCACACCGTGAAGCAGCGCAAAATGACAATCATGTGAATAGGGGATAATGGCGAGGTTAATTTCACTCGCGATCTTTCAACACCCGCACCCTGGATCAGTGGCCAGGCCCACCTCAGCTTGAAGCCGCACAACTGGTCGTTTGATTTTACGAATTTAACAGTACGTCGATTGTCTTTCGGAGGTTTGCCGGCTTATCGTGCCATCTTTTCCACGGGAACTGCCCCAAATGTCGCTTGCACGGCCCGGCGCGCGGGCTTCACCCCTGCCGCCGGGAACCACATCTTCCAGAAATTTGCCTCGGCCGAAGTAAACTCGAATGCGACATTTTTTTTGCCATCACGCATGAGCTTCGCCGACACCACCTTGCACTCCGCCTTCAGCGCAGTGTTCAAATTCACCAGCGTCAGCTTCTGCCCAAGCGTTACCTCTGGCTCCAGCACCATCATGCCCCCGTGCCTGCTCACGGAAAGCGTCCGTGCTTCGGCCTTAAACGCTCCATAGCCCTCCGTCTCCCCATGTACAATCAGGTCCACACACAACGCTACTCGTGCGGTACGACGGCGTTCAATCCTGCGGAAATGCACTATGCTCATAGCGATTGGTAACTCTCGAGTCGGATGATTTGGCCCGGCTTTCTAGACTTCTGTGGTTTCACTCGATCTCCAATTCGTAACGCACAGCTATACCGCTGCTCAAAGGACCAGCGATAGAATCGGGGTGACCAATACCAAGCAACCCACATCTACGTCAATCTTAGATTTTGCTCGCTGTCCTGGAAATAGGCGGCCAGTACCGAAAAAGAGGCGTCTGCACTGGTACCTTTGTGCCAGCACCTCTGGCCACCTTGGCACGTCAAGCAAAGCGATCAGCAGCCCTGAGCTACTCCGGCGACCATCGGGCAGCCCCCCTGCCACTAAGCCCAAATGAGCATGGAACTTATCGCCACATCCATGCGTACATTTAGTAGGGATGAGGGTGATTGCAAGACAGTCTTTCGAGACGGGTGTCGAGATGCACTCTGCAACGGCAACGGAGAGGAACGAGTGGACCTTCGCGGGTTGGGATGACCTCGTTCAGGGAACGCTCGTCGAATGGGAAGAGTGCCCGGTCTGCCTGCCGCCGTTTCCAAAGACATTCACCGCTGCTGAGCAGACAGCCAGAGAAGCTTGCCTGAACGAGTTTCTGAAGAGCGTCGAAGGCGATCTACGCCGTCCGCCGCGCACGCAATCTGGCAGGAAAGCCCTGCGTGAACGGCTGACCTTTGCTTTTGAACGCTTTGGCAAGGGCGCATTAGACCTGGAGGACGACCATCTTGGCTTGCTGCTGAACAATGGCTTTTCGGCGATCGGCACGCAAATGGCCCGCTGGGCGCGCCGCTTCGATCCATCCATAAGCCCTTCCGACATCTACCAGGCCACACGAAACGCATGGACGGCCGGCGGCTTACAAATGCTGCTGGGCCGTGAAATGCGCCTGACGCCCGCAATTTTCGCCTACAGCATGCTCTATCCGTATACGGACAATTACCTCGACGACACGAGCGTACCTTCCGAGGAGAAGCGCAAGTTCAGCGCGCGAATCCGGCGGCGTTTGTCCGGTGAAATGATTGCTCCCAACGGGGAAGCGGATGCCACCCTTTGGAAGCTTTTCGAGATGATCGAAGAGCAGTACCCTCGCGCCGACAGGCCGCAAGTTTATGCGAGCCTGCAGGCCATCCATCAAGCTCAGGAAAACAGTTTGCAACAGCAGAGAGCTCCGTTCTCCTTGGGCCGCGGCGACATCCTTAAACTCAGCTTCGAGAAGGGAGGCGCCTCGGTCCTCACAGACGGCCATCTGGCCGCGGGCTCTCTCTCCCACGAGGAGGCGCAGTTTCTTTTTGGCTGGGGCGCGCTCCTGCAACTGGTGGACGATCTCCAGGACCTCCGGCAAGACCGCCGTGATGGCTCACTCACGATCTTCACGCAGGCTGCGGGGCGCATTTCACTGGATGAGTTGGCGACGCATACCTTGAGTTTCGGGCAGAAAGTCATGCGCCGTATGGACCAGATGCCGGTCCGTAACCAGGCCCTGAAGGAAATGATTCAGAAGAGCTACATGTCCTTGCTGGTCTGGTCCGCGGGGGAATGTCCCGAGCTGTTCACCCGGGATTATTTGGCTGAACTGGAAACCCACTCCCCGTTCCGATTCGCCTGCGTGGCCGCGCGGCGTAAACAGGTTGCCAGATTGACAAAGCCCTTGACGAGGTTGTTCGAGGTGTTCCTGGACGACGAAAAGGACCAGGCCGTGTACTGGCTACCGGTATTGCGTTTCTCGCATTAAGGTTCCCCAGAGAAAAGCCTGATCTTTGGACCTGCCGCGTCTTTGTTATCGATGCGGAACCCCGTAACTGAAAAGCTTTTGGCATTCTTTCCGGAGAAATCCGCCCGTGACGGGGATGTGGTGACCGCCTCTCTTAAAAACAAGTTCGCACGATATAAGGCAAGCTCGCCACTTGTAGTCGTCCGTACCGCACTTGCGGCCATACGCGGCGATGTCTTCCTGGGAAACGCCGTAAACGACCGCGCCAATTCTGGACCACACACATGCACCGGCGCACATGGCACAAGGCTCGTGCGTCGAGTAAAGGACAAAGTCGGAAAGGTAGCGGCCATAGCCGCTTGATACGTATTTAAGCGTTTCCAACTCGACGTGTTTGATGCTTGAACCCGACGTCTTTACGCGGTTGCCGGCGCTGGCGATGACCACCTCGCGCCCGCCTATCAGGCGTGTGATGACCGCACCGATCGGATAGTCGCCGCGGTCACCGGCGCGTTTGGCTTCCGCAACGGCCAATTCCATGAACTTCTTTCGAGGTTTGTAGGTAGGAGGAATCATGGAGATAGAGTATAGCTGGTTGTCCCAAGCGCTTTCTAGGCGCTTTGCAAGGCTCGATTCACCATGGCTTGCGCTTCCCGCACGATTTCATTCAAGTGCGTCTGGCTGGTGAAACTCTCCGCATAAATCTTGTAGATGTTCTCCGTTCCTGAAGGACGCGCCGCGAACCAACCATGCGCGGCCGTAACCTTCAGCCCACCGATGGCGGCGTTATTCCCCGGCGCGCGCGTCAACTTAGCCGTGATCGGCTCGCCAGCCAACGTCGCATCTTTCACAGCCTCCGGCGAAAGTTTCAGCAGCCGGGCTTTTTCTTCCGGCGTGGCTGCTGCATCAATTCGCGTGTAAAACGGCGTGCCGAATTCCGCGGTCATCGCGCGATAGTGTTCGCCCGGATCTTTTCCGGTGCGTGCGGTGATCTCGGCGGCCAGCAAGGCCATAATCGGCCCATCCTTGTCGGTCGTCCACACGGTGCCGTCTCTCCGCAAAAAACTTGCCCCGGCGCTTTCTTCGCCGCCAAAGCAGCACGAGCCGTCGAACAGCCCCGGCGCAAACCACTTGAACCCCACGGGCACCTCAGACAATTTGCGGCCCAATTTGTGTACCACGCGGTCGATCATGCTGCTGCTCACCAAAGTTTTTCCCACGGCCGCGCCGTGAGGCCAGTCTGGCCGGTGCGTCAGCAAATACTGGATGGCTACCGCCAGATAGTGATTCGGATTCATCAGCCCCGCCGAGGGCGTGACAATTCCGTGCCGGTCCGCGTCCGGATCATTTCCAAACGCCACGCGAAACTTGTCCTTCAGTTTCAACAGTCCCGCCATCGCGTAAGGGCTGGAGCAATCCATGCGAATTTCGCCGTCATGATCTACTGTCATGAACGAAAACGTCGGGTCAATCTTCGGGTTCACAATGGTTATTTCAAGTTTGTAAATGGAATTGACCGGCCCCCAATAAGGTTCAGCGGCGCCGCCCAGCGGGTCCACTCCCAATTTCAGGCCGGCCGCGCGAATCGCCTCCATATCAATGACGCTGCCAAGATCTCTCACGTAGGGCAGCACATAATCATCCTGATGAGTCGTAGCCGCCGCCAACGCGCTCGCATAGGCGACACGCTTTACAGCGGCATTCCTGGTACGCAATAGCTCATTCGCTCGCGTCTCCACCCATTTCGTGATGTCCGTGTCTGCCGGGCCGCCATTCGGCGGGTTGTACTTGAATCCTCCATCGCGTGGGGGATTGTGCGAAGGCGTGACTACGATCCCGTCTGCCAGGTGTTCTTTTCGTCCGCGGTTATGAACCAGAATTGCGCGGGAAATCACGGGTGTGGGTGTAAAACCATCATTTTTCTGAATGATCGTTTCCACATTGTTTGCCGCCAGCACCTCAAGCGCCGTGCGCTGTGCCGGAGCGGAAAGTGCGTGGGTATCCTTGCCCATGAAGAGTGGCCCTTCGATTCCTTGCGTCCGGCGGTATTCGCAAATCGCCTGGGTGATTGCCAGGATGTGCGCTTCGGTGAAGGTGCCCTTCAACGAGCTGCCTCGGTGGCCGCTGGTGCCAAAACTCACGAGTTGCTGCGGATCGTCCAAATCCGGTCGGCGCTCGTAATAGCACCGCTCGAGTTGCGCCAGATCCACCAACAATTCCTTGGGCGCGGGGAGTCCTGCAAGGGGTGAAATCTCCTGCTGATTGCCCGCCTCGTTTGGGGCCGCCTGTGGTTGTGTCATCCGTTTTCCCTCATCAACGACCCTAATGTGATACCACTGCGTACCCGGGAACGCCAATACTCCATCTGAATACGCAGTGAATCTTGCCCTAAATTCATGGCCCAGAAATGTCTTGACATACGCCCAAGCGGAGTATCATCAGGCATTATTCAAACCTGCTCACACGAAGCGAAACCAGGCCGGTCAACCCGGCATCTATTAAGTGATATATCCATGGCTGTCGGTCTTTATCGCTCCGGAGCAATCTCCATCCTGGGGGAAGGGAATTCCTGCGAAGGTGGAAGTGCCGGCGATCTGTGTTTCCGAGCCGGCCAGTGAGGAACGTCATGGCTGACCGCAATCCCACCCATCCGAACCTGCAGGCTGAGGATGCTCGAACTGGCTCGAGCGTGGAAATCCTAAAGCGCGACATCCTCGACAATCTGTTTTACGTGGTGGGGCGGGATAGGGAACACGCCAGTCCTGTCGACTATTACAGGGCCGTCGCCTTCACGGCCCGCGACCGCATCCTCGCCCGTTATCTCCACTCGTTGCACACTTACATGGAGGACCACGTTCGCGTGGTGAGTTACCTCTCCGCCGAATTCCTCATCGGGCCGCAATTGGCCAAAAACCTTCTCAATCTGGGCCTCGACGCTCATTTCCGCGAAGCCACTCGCGAACTCGGTTTAGATATGGACCTGCTGATCGAACAGGAAGCCGAACCGGGACTCGGCAATGGCGGTTTGGGACGCCTCGCCGCCTGTTTCCTGGAATCCATGGCCACGATGGGAATTCCGTCGATTGGCTACGGTATTCGCTACGAATATGGCATCTTCGACCAGAAGATTCGCGATGGCTGGCAAGTTGAATACACGGACCACTGGTTGCGCTACGGGTACCCTTGGGAATTACGCCGCGCACGATTTGCAGTCGAGGTGGGCTTCCACGGCCGAACCGAACACTGGACCGATGCTGACGGCCACTATCGTGTCCGCTGGATCCCTCAAACAACGGTGAAGGGCGTTCCTTACAACACGCCTATCGTCGGCTATCGTTCCGGCGCCGCTTATATTTTGCGGCTGTGGCGCTCCGAGGCGACCGAATCCTTCTATTTTGAGCGATTCAACAGCGGCGATTACGAAGGGGCGGTAGCGGAAAAAGTGTCCGCGGAAAATATCACCAAGGTTCTCTATCCCAATGACGAGGATTTCCGCGGCAAGGAATTGCGCCTTCAGCAGCAGTACTTCTTCACTTCTTGTTCATTGCAGGACATGATCCGCATGCACCTTTCCAGCGGGAAGAGCCTCGAAACTTTTCACGAACGCTGGGCCATTCAGCTCAATGATACGCATCCCTCCATCGGCGTTGCCGAACTGATGCGTTTGCTCATCGATGAATACGGCATGACTTGGGAGCAGGCTTGGAGCGTCACGTCGCAGACCTTCAGCTACACGAATCACACGCTCTTGCCGGAAGCGCTGGAACGCTGGCCGCTTCCTTTGTTTGCTTCGCTCCTGCCCAGGCATCTTGAAATCATTTACGAGATCAACGCGCGTTTCCTAGCCGAAGTGCGCCAGCGCTTTCCGAATGATGAGGCTCGTGTGGCGCGCATGTCCCTGATTGACGAGACCGGCGAAAAGTATGTCCGCATGGCGCATCTCGCCTGCGTGGGCAGCCACAAGATTAATGGCGTCGCCAAAATTCACACGGAGCTGTTGAAGAGGGAGTTGCTCCGCGACTTTGATGAACTCTGGCCGGGTAAGATAGTCAATGTGACCAACGGCGTGACCCCGCGCCGCTGGCTCGCCGTCAGCAATCCTGAGCAATCGGCGCTCATGACGAGCAGGATCGGGGACAACTGGATCGATCATCTGGATGAGTTGAAGCGGCTGGAACCCCTCGCGGATGACGCTGCGTTCCGGAGCGAATGGCGAAAAGCGCAACGGGCCGTGAAATGCCGCCTGACCAACTTCATCCTGAGAGAGACCGGCATTTCCGTTGATCCCGACTCCATGTTCGACGCCCAGGTGAAGCGCATTCACGAATACAAGCGCCAGCACCTGAACATGCTCCACATCCTTACGCTCTATCAGCGCCTGAAGAACAACCCCAATCTCGAGATCACTCCGCGCACGTTCATCTTTGGCGGCAAAGCGGCCCCCGGCTATCGCCTGGCCAAGCTCATCATCAAGCTCATCAATTCAGTGGCAGAGGTCGTCAATCAGGACCCCGACGTGAAAGGCCGCCTCAAGGTCATTTTCCTTCCCGGCTATGACGTGACTTTTGGGCAGTTGGTTTATCCCGCGGCCGATCTCAGCGAGCAAATCTCAACGGCGGGAATGGAAGCGTCCGGCACCGGCAACATGAAGTTCGCCATGAACGGCGCGCTTACAATTGGCACACTCGATGGCGCCAACGTTGAGATTCGCGAAGCCGTCCACCCAGAAAATTTCTTTCTCTTCGGCCTCACAGTGGAGCAAGTCCGCGCCACCTGGGCCGCTGGCTATAATCCGCGCCATCTTTATGAAACCATCCCTGCCTTGCGCAGCGTGATCGATGCGTTGTATTCCGGCCAATTTTCCCGCGGCGACCACGAACTTTTCCGCCCCCTCCTCGATTCGCTTGTCTATCACGATCCGTATCTATTGTTCGCCGACTATGAATCGTATATCCACTGCCAGGATCAGGTCGCGGAAGCGTTCCGGGATCAGGAAACCTGGGCCAAAATGTCGATCCTGAACGCAGCGCGCATGGGACCTTTCTCCTCGGATCGTTCCATCGCCGACTATTGCCACCTAATCTGGGGTATCCAACGCGCCGCCGCCCCGCTGGTCCAGTCGGCTTGATCCGCCGGGTGCCCCAGATTTGATTTTTTACCTGGGTCTTGGGGTCACCGTCACGCCGGGTGGCGATAACAACTGAAGGCAAGAAAGTAGCGATGGGAAAGTGAAATTGAATTTTGCACAAGTGTGGAGGGGAAAGGAGTTAGTATAATTGGGGTGCGTAAGTGCGGATTCTGAAGGGGTTATAGATGCTTTGTTTTGAGAATAATGCGCAAGTGTTGATTATAAAGTAGTTATAAGAGCGTTTTCTTGTAAGTGTTGATTGTAAAAGAGTTAGCGTTTCTTTGCGTGGCCTTCTCCCACCAAGATCTTATATTAACATACAAGTAATTCAGTGTCAAGTTAAATCGGGGGCTACTCGTTCGGGAACCAGTACGAGGATGGGTGGAAAAAAGGGCAGCCCAAGACCCAGCCTCTCACCCCGAGGTGAGGGCACCCGACAAACCTCGGTACCCTCATCCTTGTCGAGCGGCACCCTGCCATTCTACTTCGCGGTGATTTGCCGTAGTGGTATCCTAACCAATGTTGGATTCACCAGAACGAAAACCCCTCATTCTGTTCGAGTAACTTGCCCCAACAGGGAAGGGCTGACGCATGAAAGACTCCTCTGAGCTGCTGACTCTGGCTCCGCCAGCGTTCATTGTAATTGCTCTTTTGACCACTCCCTGTCTTTGCGTTCTGGCCTATCGCACGTGGACAAAGAGCATTCGGCAAAGTCTCTCCCGGACTCGAAGCGCAATGGGTATGACGTCCGTCCTGCTGACTTTTCTGAACTGGCTTGCGCTGATATGTATTATTGCCATCGGCCGGGCTAGGTTCCGTTCCGGTTTGGGCGCTTACATAAATATGGAGATCACGATGAATCTCTTGAATTGGGTGCCGATTAGCTTCCTGCTCTTGGTCGTCGCTGTGATTCTCGGTTTCAGTCTCAAAAAGTCCGCGAGGATTCAAGCGGTGGCAGCGGGGGCTTTAATGGCCGCTGTTTGGGTTGTAGGGATCCTGGGTGGGCGCAACTAACAGGCGACCCCACAAATACCTCCATAACTTTTCGGTTGTCAGCAAACGAATAAAATGGCATCGTCTCCCCTCCGGGGGGTGTGTCCCCGATACGTTCCAGGTCCAAGAAGTGGGAAGGCTGGCGTTTCGCTCTTCGGTTTGGTGTCAAGGTGCCCGGCGGACGGACAAACACAAAACACGGCGCAGATTCCTCTTGCGGGAAATGCGCTTTCCATTCGGAGTTGCTCCTCAAGTTGCAACTGGAAAGCAACCCGGAAGCGCTCGCGCTTGTGCGTGCCGCCATCGAACGTGCCACGGAGCTTCTTCATTTCCCCGCAGAGGATTCACGCGCCATCGTGCGCTCTGTGGACGAGGCGCTTGCCAATGTCATTCGCCACGCCTACGGGGGCGAATCCGGTCATCCCATCGAAGTGACTTGCCGCCATTTGCACCGAACTCAAAACGACGTTTGCGCCACCGGCATCGAAATTATTTTGCAGGATTCCGGCGCGTCCGCCGATCCCGCCAAAATGAAGGGCCGCTGTCTGGATGAAGTTCGGCCCGGTGGGCTGGGACTTCATTTCATGAGGCAGTGTATGGACGAAGTTGTATTCAGCCGCGAAAAGGGAAAGAATCAGCTTCGCCTGGTGAAATACCTGGCTCCGGCTGCCCCCGCGGTTGTGCCGGAAGGAGAATAGACCGTGCAGATTGCCGCTCGTGCCTCACAAGGTTGGACGATTCTGGACCTCTCGGGTGATATTGACCTTGCGCACTCGCCGCTCATGCGCAAGGCGTTGCTCGGCGAAATCAAGGAGAAGCGCACACCCAAGGTCTTTCTCAATCTCAAGAATGTTCGCTATATAGACAGTTCGGGCATCGCCTCACTTGTGGAAGGCTTGAAAGCCTCGCGGGATCAAGGCTCCCGGCTGATCCTGTACGGTCTGAGCACCACCGTCCGCGAGGTGATGCAACTCTCGCGCCTGCAAAAGATCTTTGAGATCTACGATAACGAGGAGCAGGCACTCGGTTCCTAGAAAACGAGAAGAGTTTCCCCGCAAAGGTAGAGTGGCCCAGTGGAACTTGCGCAAAAAGTTGGCGCCAGCGTCATCAATGCTCTCTCCTACCTCGGCGCCTTGGCCGTGTTGGCGGGCCGCGCCGCGTTTAGCGCCTTCATCGGACCTTTTCTGGGCAAGCCCGTGCGCTTCCAGAGCGCCGTCGCGCAGGCCATGCAAGCGGGCGTGCGCGCGCTTCCGATCCTCTCTCTTATCACCTTTTTCATCGGGCTGATTCTGGCGTTGCAGAGTGCCTACGAACTGAAACGGTTTGGCGCGTTGAACTTTGTCGCCAGCGCCGTGGCCATCTCGATGTCGCGCGAACTGGGGCCGCTGATCACCGCCATCGTCGTGATTGGCCGTTCGGGTTCGGCTTTCGCCGCCGAAATCGGCACCATGAAGGTCTCCGAGGAAATTGACGCGCTGGAAACCATGGCCATTGACCCGGTGCATTTTTTGGTCACGCCAAAATTCATCGCCATGGTGCTGATGTTGCCTTGCCTGACCATCTGGGCCAATTCCATGGGCATCCTGGGGGGCTCTCTGTTCGGTGTCCTACAGGCAGACTTCACCTGGAGCCGCTACATCCACGCTTCGCTCGAAGCCTTGTTCCTCCGCGACGTTGTCACCGGACTTATCAAGAGTGTTATGTTCGGTGTCACGATCACGGCGGTGGGCTGTCAGGAAGGCTTATCCACGGGTGGCGGCGCCGAGCAGGTGGGCCGTTCCACAACGCGCGCTGTTGTCGTCTCCATTTTTCTGGTGATCCTTGTTGATCTGGTGTTCACCACGTTGTTCTTCTTCCTGGGAGGGCGCTAGAACTTATGCCCGCAACCGCCGACCCAACCCGCCCCAGCGTCTCTCTGGATGGTCCGATGATTTCCCTGCGGGACATCCGCGTCAGCTATACGGGGCGAGAAATCCTGCACGGCATTACTTTCGACGTTCAGCGCGGCGAAACTCTCGTCATCCTGGGCGGCTCGGGTTCCGGCAAGAGCACGCTCCTGCGGACTCTCGTTGGTCTTGAAGAACCGGACTCCGGTGAACTCTGGATTGCGGGAAAGAATTTTTTCGCCATATCGAACGCCGAGCGTGACGAAATTCGCAAGAAAATTGGCATGTCCTTTCAGGGCGGTGCCCTCTTTGGCTCCATGACCGTCGGCGAAAACGTTGCTCTCCCTTTGCGCGAGCACACAAAGCTCGAAGATTCCACCATCGAGATCATGGTGCGACTCAAACTCGACCAGGTTGGCCTCTCCGGCTATGAACAATACATGCCCTCGCAACTGAGCGGTGGCATGAAGAAGCGCGCCGCCGTGGCTCGCGCCCTGGCCATGGATCCTGAGATTCTTTTTTTCGACGAGCCATCCGCGGGCCTCGATCCCATCATTGCTGCCGGCATCGATCAACTGATTCTGGAATTGAAAAGTGCCTTCCACATGACCATCATCGTGGTTACGCACGAACTGGCCAGCGCGTTTCTGATCGCCGACCGCATGGTCCTGATTAACAAGGGAGATGTGGTGGCGCTGGGCACCGTAAAGGAAATGAAAAACAGCACCCATCCACGGGTTCGCCAATTCATGGATCGCGTTCCGGAACCCGCCGTGGCGCAGGAGCTTGATTATCTGCAGATGTTGACGGAGCATCAGCCCAAACGGGGGCCGCAGGCTTCGGGGAAGGGCAGGTAGAGATGCAAGAAAGACGAGAACAGGCATTTGTCGGATTCTTTGTGCTGATCGCCGCCGCACTGTTGATCTTTACGGTCTTTGGCATCACCGGTGCCTTCCAAGGTCCCGCGAAGACATATCACGCCAAGTTCCCCAACGCGGCAGGGCTCGAACCCGGCGCCTCCGTCCATTACGCCGGAGGTCAGAAAATCGGCCGCGTCGAAAAAATGCAGATTGATCCCGCTGATCCTTCTCTCATTGACATGACCTTCAGCGTGAAAAGCGATGTGCCGGTGAAGACCGACAGCAAGGTGGCCATCATGAGTTACAGCCCCTTGGGCGATAACCACCTGGAAATCCTGCCCGGAGATTCCAAATCTCCCGCCGCTCCTTCCGGCACTCTCCTGGCCGCAAAGCCGTACCTCGGCTTCAATGACCTGGCGGAACAAATCAACAAGATGTCGCCGCAAGCCCAGGACCTGATGGCCAATCTCAATCAGCGCGTCAAGGAACTAAGCGTCACCATCGCCCGCGTTAACGAATTGCTGGACGATCGGAATCGCCAGAATATCTCTGCGAGTCTTACCGATCTCCACGGCATGCTCAATGAGGACCGCCCGGTGGTCCGCTCGGCTCTGAAGAATGTGAACTCCGCCAGCGAAAAAATCACGCCTCTGATCGATCAGTTGCACAAAACGATCGATCAGGCGAACGACACGCTGAAACATGCCGATGGCATGATTGGCGAAAACCGCGAAGAGGTGCGCGCTTCGGTTGCGAAACTCCATGAATCCCTGAACAACGTCACGGAGCTCACCCGGCGCCTGGACCAGACGCTTGACGTCAACTCCGAAAACATCGACGAGATTCTGGAGAACCTCCGCCACGTCACCGAGAATATGAGGGAGTTTTCCGACATCATCAAGACCCAGCCTTCCTCGCTGATTCATTCCGGCAGTCCACGTCAGCATGTACCTGGAGAGCGTCCATGAGACATACTTCCCGTAAATCTGAGCATCCAGCGAACGCCATTCCGCCGGAGCAACGGTTTAACCCTTCGCGGTTTTTGCTGGCGCTCGTGGTGCTTGCCAGTTTCGTCTCCGGATGCGGCCAACCGAAACCCATCAGGTACTACGAGATCTCCTATCCCCCAGTTGGTCCAGCCAGGATGGAGCCTCTGAACGCCACTCTCCTGGTCCGATCCTTTACCACCTCTCATCTTTATCGCGAAGATCGCATCGTCTATGGCTCTGATTCCGAGCAGATGGGCACGTACATGAATGAGCGCTGGAGCGAGCCGCCTGCCGAGATGGTCCAGAACGCTCTCGTCCGTGAATTGCGCTCCACCGGCCGCTTTCGCACTGTGACCGCGCTTCGTAGCGATTCCAGCGGCGATTTCATGCTTAGCGGGCATCTCTACGATTTCAAGGAAGTGTCCGGCAATGGGATGGTTGCGCGCATCAGCTTCGATGCCGAGCTCCGCGACCTCAAGGCCGGAAAAACTATCTGGACCTATACCTACAACCACGATGAGCCCGTTAGCGGCAAGGATGTGGCCGCTGTCGTTGCGGCTATGGACAAAAATGTGCAACGCGGCGTTCAAGAAGTGGAAGCGGGAGTCCAGCAGGCGCTGGCAGCTTATCCCGCGAAGTGAAAAGTCCGCTTCCAGGGAAGTGTGCGAAAGGGCTTCCTTCCCCGCACGACGCGTGTCGGATTGCCCGCCCACCTGGAGTGGCTATTCCTCATTGAGGTGTTTCCGCCACTTCCGCACGGACTTGCCCTGTCATCTCTGACTAGGCTCAAATAGAATTACACTGTAGTCCGGGAGCCACCACCCATGTCGACCTCCGCCAAAAGCACTGAACCTGCCGCTCCGGCCGCCACTCCTGCCTCGCCCGCGCCGGTCAAGCTGGCCTTTGATTTCCTGGACCTGCGGGTCCAGTTTGCGTCAATTCGCGAAGAGATCATGGCTGCGGTCACGCGCGTCTTTGAGAGCCAGTACTTCATTCTTGGTCCGGAGGTGAAGCTCCTTGAAGAAGAAGTGGCCGCGAAGCTTGGGTCCCGTTTTGCTGTGGGTTGCGCTTCGGGCACCGACGCTCTCGTTCTTTCCCTGATAGCTGCCAAGATTGGTTCCGGCGATGAGGTCATAACCACGCCTTTCAGTTTCATCGCCACGGCTGGCTCCATCGCTCAAGTGGGCGCGAAGCCCGTTTTCGTGGACATTGACCCCGTCACGTTCAACATCAACCCCGCATTAATCGCTGCCGCCGTTACTTCAAAGACGCGCGCCATCATGCCTGTACACCTTTTCGGGTTGCCCGCCGATCTCGACCCCATTCTGGAAGTCGCCCGGGCCAAGGGGCTCCAGGTCATCGAAGACGCTGCGCAGGCCATCGGCTCCCGTTACAATGATCGGTTCATCGGCACCCTGGGCGATTTCGGATGCTTCAGCTTCTTTCCGTCAAAAAACCTGGGCGGCGCGGGCGATGGTGGCCTGGTGACCACTAACGATCCGGCGATGGCGGAACGACTGCAAATGCTTCGTATGCACGGCAGCAAGAAAAAGTACTATCACGACATCCTCGGCACCAATAGCCGGCTGGACGCCCTGCAAGCCGCTGTGCTGCGCGTAAAGCTCCGCCACCTGGATTCGTGGGCTGCAGGCCGCCTGAATCGCGCGGAGCGCTACCGCAAGCTGTTTGGCGAACGGAGTCTGGCCTCCTTTGTTACCTGCCCGCCGCAGCCCCCCGCGAAGTTCCACCATGTCTATAACCAGTTCACGATTCGCGTGCCTTTCCGTGATGAATTGAAGGAAACTCTCCGCGTTGCCGGCATTCCCACCGAGATTTACTATCCCCGATGCCTGCACCTTCAACCGGCCTTCCAATACCTCGGCTATCAGGCGGGTGTCCTGCCCGTTGCCGAAAAGGCCAGCAGGGAAGTGCTCTCCCTTCCCGTCTTTCCCGAACTGAAGGATGCGCAGCAGGATCTGGTTGTTCAGTCCATCGCGGCGTTCCGTGCGGCTCGGGAAACTGCCTAGCCCAAGCACAAGCACAAGAAGCGTTCAGGATCGCCCTGCCGGATGCGTCTCCCGCCGGTTAGGCTGAAGTCGCCGCACCCGCGGACTGCCATTAAGATTTCTTGCTGGTTTCTCTGGCAATAACTAGAACCAGGCAACTTGTGTTGAGAACTCAATCACACCATGTTGTATTTCACATCAAACCCTTTCTCATTGTCATGTCCTTTGTTTTCTGTATGTTAGTTAGTCCCGTGGAATCCAGTCCGATTTCAGTCGTTGCAAAATTCAGCGATTCAAACTTCGTTTTTCATCGCAAGATTTTTTGTCATCCCCTGTAATCTGCTCGTTCTCCTTTCTTATGAGTTACTTACGGTGGTGGCTCCGATTTCTCCCCCATTGGCAGACTAGTTGCCCTTATAGACTGCGGAGTTAGGACAAACACTAAGAACCCCGGAGGCGGGCCATGACAGTCATTCTGATGCTTGCGATGTTCGCGGTTTTCCTCACCATCGATTATCTAAGGAAGCGCAGAGAAGTCCCACACACGGCAGAAGGAAAAGATGAGGCCGCGAACCTTTCGCCGCGTATGCTGCCCAGCTTTGTAGCAGGTTTTGAGTTGCCGGATAATCGCCGCTACCACCCCGGCCACACTTGGGCATTGCAGGAAAGCCCCACGCTCGTTCGGGTGGGAATCGATGATTTTGGCGCGCGGCTTGCCGGAAAGCTTGATGGGCTGGTGCTCCCCAAGCGCGGCCAGTGGCTGCGGCAAGGCCAGAAGTTCGCCACCATTATTCGCGACGGCCAGCGCACCGATCTGGTTTCCCCAATCGAGGGCGAAGTCACCAACGTCAACGAGGCCCTCTCCGCCAATACTTCCTTGGCCAACGCGGACCCCTACGGAGAAGGTTGGTTTGTTGCTGTCATCTCCCCTGACTTGCAGGTCAGCTTCCGCAACCTCTTGAACGGCAGCCTGGCCCGCAAGTGGATGGCGGATGCCGCCAGCCGCCTGCAGGTTCGCATGCCAGCTCTCGCGGGGGTCGTGGCACAAGACGGCGGTCCTGCCGTTCACGATCTGACGGCGCACATGCCCACGGAAAAGTGGGGAGAAATCACCCGCGAGTTCTTCCTTACTTAAGATCCTTGAAATCCAGCTATGGCCCCGGTCGAACACGGATCGGGGCCTTGGCGTTTTTGCCCTTTTGGGAAAGTCATCAAGATTGCAGTTGAAATAGTCCGCAGGGCTGCGTGACGCAGGTCACGCCCCAGAGTGCTGAAACGCACAGGAATGCCAGTCCCCCTCCTCTATATTCATCTTGGGTCAGTGGATGCGCAGAAGGTTTCATCGCTGACGAGGTCACTCCTGCTGAACTTTTCTACAGCTCTCGAACATCGCATTGCGTCGCCTGACCCAGATGTTCGAACGACCCTCCGCCGGTCTTTGTCACCTCTCGCAGCGCCAGACCGCACGCCAAGTATCGATTTGAGCCGCACAGGAAATTGCGAGTTTTGTCCCTGCGCACTCCTTTCAAGCCGTCTGGCGGGGACGTAGAGAGCGACGGGAGCATTTATGAGCAAAGGCATCCTATACGATGCGACGCTGTGCATCGGTTGCAAGCTCTGCGAAAAGGGCTGCGCGGAGCGAAACGGTCTCCCCTACGACGACGACATTGCCGCTGAGCAGAAGCAATCCGCACACAAACTGACCGTGGTCTTGACGCGCCAGGACAAATTCATGCGTCGCCTGTGCATGAATTGCCAGGATCCGAGCTGTGTTTCCGTCTGCCCCGTCGCCGCACTTCGCAAAACGGCGGAAGGCCCCGTCACCTACGATGCCTCCCGTTGCATGGGGTGCCGCTATTGCATGGTAGCGTGTCCATTCTCGGTTCCGAAGTACGAATGGGACAAGCCGCTGCCCCTCGTCCGAAAGTGCGACATGTGCTCCGACCGCGTGGCGCGTGGATTGCAAACCGCCTGTGCCGAAGCGTGTCCGACGGGCGCGACGAAGTTTGGCAACAGAGATGACCTGATTTCTGAAGCAAAAGACCGCATAGCCAAGAATCCTGAAAACTACGTAAATCACATATTCGGTCTGAATGAAGTCGGAGGGACTTCGGTCTTGCTTCTCTCCAGTGTTCCGTTCGAGGAGTTCGGCTATAGAACGGACCTCAGCGGGGAGGCGCTGCCTTTGCTGACGTATCGTGTTCTATCTCGCCTTCCGGATCTTGTAGCCATTGGCGGTGTGACCCTCGGGGGCTTGTGGTGGCTCATGAATCGCAAGGATGAAGTGGCTCGTGCGGAACAGGGAGACAAAGGTGGAACGCCTGGGGGGAGGAGCGAATATGCGAAGTCCTAAGATCACCTTCTGGCGGGTCATACTCGTTTTGATTCTCCTTGTAGGCGCGTATGCGACACTGGTGAGGTTTACTAAAGGCCTGGGGGCTTCGACGAACCTCAGTGATGCGTTCCCTTGGGGACTGTGGATCGGTTTTGACGTCATGTGCGGCGTTATGTTGGCCGCCGGCGGATTTACCCTCACGGCCACGGTGTACATTCTTAACCTCCGTGAATTCAAACCAATCATTCGGCCCACGGTCTTGACCGCTTTCCTGGGATACTCACTGGTTGTCGTTGCCCTGTTGTTTGACCTCGGCCGCGGCTACCGCATCTGGCATCCCCTGGTAATGTGGAATCCCCGCTCTGTGATGTTTGAGGTCGCCTGGTGTGTCACGCTTTATTCCACGGTCCTCGCACTGGAATTCTCGTCGGTTGTGTTCGAGCGCTGGCGTTTCTTCAAGCTCCTCCGCCTGCAGAAAATGCTCGTCATTCCGCTGGTCATAGCAGGCGTAATGCTCTCGACGCTGCATCAATCTTCACTTGGGAGCCTGTATCTGATCGTTCCGAACAAGCTCCACCCTCTCTGGTATACGCCGCTCTTGCCGGTTCTGTTCTTTCTCTCCGCCATCTGCGTGGGCCTGGCGATGACCATCTTCGAGTCCTCGATGAGTGCCAGGCACTTTGGGAGGCACCTGGAATTGCCGCTAGTGCGCCAGTTGGGGAGAGCGCTTCTGGTCGCCCTGGCAGTGTATACGGTAGTGCGATTTCAGGATCTGTTGCACCGGGGCGCATTGCACCTCCTGCAGTGGAGAAGCCCCGAAACACCTCTCTTCGTTCTGGAAATGCTGCTCTGTTCGTTTGCCCCGATCTGCCTCCTGCTGATTCCCAAAGTGAGGAAGGACGCGGACGGCCTCTATCTGAGTTCAGTGCTCTGCCTGCTCGGTTTCGTCACGAACCGTTTGAATATCGCTATCACCGGGATGGAACGCTATGCGGGCCAGCAATATTTCCCGAAGTGGACGGAAATCTCCATCACCTTGGCCATCATTGCTTCCGGGTTCCTGATCTTTGCGCTGGCCGTGAAATACCTGCCGATCTTCGAAAGCGTCGATTCCCATCAGCCGTTAGCAGAGCCGGAAACCGCCGGAGCCAAGCTTCCGGAGCTTTTCCATGTCGAATCCTGAAGACAGATCGGGCCTATCGCCTCTCTGGAAGCAAATCACGGGGAGTCTGAGTTCCAAGCTGCTCCTGCTTCTGGTTTCCTCGATGGCGCTAGTATTCGGAGTGCTGGGCTACCTGAATATGCAGTTGCACCGCAGTCATCTTGAACGCGATGCTCTTGCGGACGCCGCACGCACCAGCTGCGTCATCAAGCGCAACACTTCCTACTACATGCTGCGCAATCAGCGTGACGGCCTCTATCACATCATCACCGAAATGGCTGATGAGCCCGGCATGGTTCGCATTCGCATCATCAACGATCAGGGCCGCATCAGCTTCTCCTCCGACACTTCGGAGATGTACAAGTACGTGGACCAGAGCATGAAGGCCCATGACTCGGCCGTGCCCGGGAGCGCCCTGCGCATCTCCGACATCAAGCAGAATTTCCGCACCTACAAGCTCCCCAATGGCGAGCGCGCCCTGGGCGTTATCGACCCCATCGAAAATGCGCCTGCCTGCAGTAACGCGGAATGCCATGCGCATCCTGCTGAAGTGAAAATTCTCGGCGTCCTCGATACCAACATTTCTCTCGCCAGCAGCGAACGAAATGTCGCAGAGAGCACCCGGCAAGTCCTGCTCTATACCATTCTCGCCATCTTCGGTGTTGCCATCATCAGTGTCGGCTTCGTGCGTCGCATGCTTCAGGGGCCGCTCACCGCTCTTACCGAAGGCACCAAGCGCATCGGTTCGGGCGACCTCGGCTATCAGATCAAGATCCCCTCGCACGGCGAGCTGGAGGACCTGGCCACCTCCTTCAACACCATGAGCTCGCAGCTTCAGGAGGCCCATGAGGAAATCAACGCCTGGGCGCGAACACTGGAAGCGCGTGTCGAAGAGAAAACGCGCCAGCTCAAGGGCGCTCAGGACGAGATGTTGCGCGTCGAGCGCATGGCTTCCATCGGCAAACTCGCCGCCGTTGTCGCCCATGAAATCAATAATCCACTTGCCGGCATTCTCACCTACGCCAAATTGCTGAAGAAGCGCCTTTCTCGTGAATCAGCCATGCCGATCGAAAACCAAAAAGAAGACATCGAGATGCTCGACCTCGTCGAGACGGAAAGCCGCCGCTGCGGGGAAATTGTCAAGAATCTCATGACCTTTGCACGTGCCACCTCTTTGAGCCGCGAGCCCGCCGACTTGAACCTCGTAATTGACCGCTGCATCCGCCTCGTCCAGCACCAGCTAACCCTGAAGAACATCGAACTCCACCTCAATCTCGCTCCGGATCTCCCGAACGTCCGCTGCGATCCCGGCCAGATCGAGCAGGTCATCCTGGCCCTCGTCATGAACGCCATTGACGCGCTCCCCAACGGCGGAAACCTGACGCTGAACTCTCATCGCGTGCCGGGTACAGGCAATATCCAGATTGAAGTTCGGGACGATGGCGTCGGCATGCCTCCAGACGTCCTGGCGAATATGTTTGAACCCTTTTTTACGACAAAGGAACACGGCCGCGGTCTGGGCCTTGGTCTGGCGATCAGCCGCAACATCGTGGATCGCCACGCCGGCAAGATCGAAGTGGCTTCGGAGCCTGGCCGCGGCACGTCCTTCACGATCACGCTGCCTGTGAATTCCAATGTCGTGTTGAGCAGTGGCCCCGCGGTTGTCGCGGGGTGAGGAGCAACTATCATGGCCACTAAGGCGAATTTGCTCGTTGTTGATGACGAACTGATTGTCCGCGATTCTCTCGATAAGTGGTTTCGCGAGGAAGGCTACGACGTCACCGTGGCCGAAAGTGCCCAGGACGCCCTCACCAAAATGGCCGCGAAGCGCTTTGACCTGGCCCTCGTTGATATCAAGATGCCCGGCACCGATGGCGTGGAGCTGCAGCGCCGTATGCACGAGATCGACCCTGAGATGCTCGTGATCATCATGACCGGCTACGCCAGCGTGGAGACCGCCGTCGCCGCGCTAAAGAACGGCGCCTACGACTATGTCTCCAAGCCTTTTGACCCGGACGACATCGCTCACAGTGTCCACAATGCCCTTTCGCACAAACGGGCTGAACAGGAAAACGTCCGCCTGCGCGAAACCGTGGCGTCCGTGATTCGCCCTCAGGAAATCGTTGGGCAAAGCCCCGCAATGATTCGCGTGTTCGAGGCGATTCAGACGGTTGGCCCGACCGATGCCACTGTTCTGATCACTGGTGAAAGCGGCACCGGCAAAGAACTCTGTGCCCGCGCGATTCATGCCGCCAGCCCGCGCCACTACAATCCGCTCGTGGTAATACACTGCGGCGCTCTGGCGGAAAGCCTCCTGGAAAGCGAATTGTTCGGCCACGAAAAAGGCGCCTTTACCGGCGCGCAATACCGCAAGAAGGGCAGCTTTGAAGTTGCCGAAGGCGGCACCATCTTTCTGGATGAGATTGGTGACATCAGCCTGAAGACCCAGACCGATCTTTTGCGTGTTCTTCAGGAGCGCGAAATCACGCGCGTTGGCAGCACCCATCCCATCCAGGTGGACTTCCGTTGCATCGCGGCCACCAACAAGAAGCTCGAACAACTTATCGAAGAAGGCCGCTTCCGCCCCGATCTCTTCTACCGTTTGAACGTTTTCCAGATCCAGTTGCCGCCGTTGCGCGATCGCAAGGGAGATATCCCGATTCTCGTCGAGCATTTTGTGCGCAAGTTTTCCGCTTCGATGAACAAGCGGATCAACCGCGTTTCGCCGGCTGCCATGGGCCTGCTGGATCGCTACCAGTGGCCCGGCAACATCCGCGAGCTGGAAAACGCCGTCGAACGCGCCATGGTTGTCGCGCAGGAGCCTGAAATCCGCGAAGAAGACTTCGCTTTGCGGCTGCCTCTAGCCGAACATCAGCCGCGTACTTTGGAGGATATCGAGCGCGCCCACATTCTGGCTGTTCTCGATGATTGCAAGGGCAACCAGACTCTCGCCGCCGAAGTCCTCGACATTGACCGGGTCACCCTGCACAACAAACTTAAGAAGTATGGTTGGAAGCGAGTGACAGCGGACGCCCTGTGAACCTGATTCAGCTACTCCCGTTCGGCTCAGCCGCCGCGGAGACGCTGTCTGAGCTCCGTGCAGGACTCGAGCGTGAATTCGCCGTTCCTTGCGAAATTCTCGCGCCGGAGCCAGAACCCGCCTTTGCGTACAATCTCACCCGCAAGCAATACTCTTCGACGGAAATCCTGGCGGCCATGCTGAAGCGCAACACTCCCCCGAAGTGGCGCCTCCTCGGCGTCACCCCGCTGGACCTCTATATTCCCATCCTCACCTTTGTTTTTGGGGAAGCCCAATTGCCGGGGACCTGCGCTGTGGTTTCCTCTCACCGGCTCAACCAGGAGTTCTATGGACTGCCGGCGGATCCCAAGCTGCAGCACGAGCGGTTGCTTAAAGAAGCTGTTCACGAACTCGGCCACACCCTCAATCTTTCGCACTGCGAAGACTACCAGTGCGCGATGGCGCCTTCCCATGGTGTGGAGTGGATTGACCTGAAATCCAGCCGCCTCTGCCGCGATTGCCGCTTTAACATACCGACCCGCACCACCCTCGATGCCTTCCGATAAGGCTTCGTGGGGAATCAGCTTGTCGAATCAGCCTTCAGTTACTTCCCAACTTCTTCTGTGCCCACGGAAATGACTGGTGATTTCCGGCGTTCGTCGACCTGAAGCTGGAAAATATCGGGCCGCGCGTAGTGCCCTACAACATCCAAATCGAATTTTCCGCGCACGATTTGCCCCAGGTCGATTTCCGCGGTCAAAATAGCCTCGCCCTCTGTGTTCGGTCCAGCCAGATAATTGCCAAAGGGATCCACGATGCAACTGCCGCCACGGCAGAGAATTGCGCCCGGATCGTCTCCCGGCAGCCCAGCGTAGTCGGCAGGGAAGGAACTTCGCAGTTGAAACTGGTTGCAAGATAAGACAAAACAGCGCCCCTCCACCGCAATATGCCGCATCGAAGCCAGCCAGGAATCGCGTGCGTCGGCCGTCGGTGCACAATAGATCTGGATCCCCTTTGCGTACATCGCTGCACGCAGCAACGGTAGATAATTCTCCCAGCAGATCACCGCACCCAATTTTCCCAGCGGCGTCTCGAACACCGGCATCGTGGAGCCGTCTCCGAAGCCCCACACCAGACGTTCCGAGGCCGTTGGCATAACCTTGCGGTGCTTCCCCAGATAGCCGCTATCCGGTGCAAAAAACAGAACCGTGCAATAGAGTGTCCCGCCCTCTCTCTCCACAACTCCAATCACCAGATAAATATGGTTCGCACGCGCGACTCGCACTAACCTTTCCACCACAGGGCCGGGAACATCCACGCTGCTTTCCCAATATCGCTGGAATTCCTCTCGACCACGCTCCGTTCGTTCGCCGACCACTGCACCAAATCCCATCCCCCTGGGATAGGCGGACAAGAACGCTTCCGGAAACGCCACCAATCGCGCTCCCTTACCGGCGGCTTCCGACGCAAGCGCCTCCACCTTTTGCAGGCTCCGTTCCAGGTCAAACAAGATTGGCGCCGCCTGCACAACGGCGACCTTGTGGCGACCACCGGGAAGCCCGCTATATTGCCGATCACTCGTGTTTGTCATGTTTTGTCCATCTCATAAGGGAAATTTCTGCAAGTTGGGGTGCGCGATCGAGGAGTTTACCAAGGATCCCGCTCAGGCAGCGATTTCTTTCGTCTTTTTCCGTGGCACGATCATTCGCACCACCACGTAGAGCAAAGGAATGAAGACTAAATTCAACGTTGTCGCCGCGATCATGCCTCCGAAAACCGTTGTGCCCACGGAAGCGCGCCCGGCGGCGCCGGCCCCTTGGGCGATTACCAGCGGCACAACGCCGAGAATAAACGCCATGGACGTCATCAGAATAGGCCGCAGCCGGATTCGCGCTGCCTCCACGGCCGCATCGAGCGTCGAAAGGCCCTGTTCCTGAAGTTGTTCGGCAAACTCCACAATCAGGATGGCATTCTTGCTGGCCAGGCCAATCAGCATCACCAGCCCGATCTGGGAGTACACGTCATTCGTCAGGCCGCGCGTCCACAGCGCGCCAAGCGCTCCGAGCAGCGCCCCCGGAACACCGAGCAGCACGATGAACGGCAGTACATAGCTTTCATACTGCGCCGCGAGCGTCAGGTACACAAAGATCAGCCCCAGCCCAAATAGAATCACCGCTTTTCCGCTGGACTCGATTTCCTCCAGCGACAGTCCGCTCCATTCAAACTTCATGCCTTGGGGAAGTACTTTTTTGGAAAGCTCGCCCATGGCCGCGATTCCTGCGCCAGAGCTGAGTCCCGGCGCTGCCGACCCGTCAATTTCGGCTGCACGGAACAGGTTGAAGTGCGATATCACCTGAGGGTTCTCCGTCTGTTCGACTTGCACGACGTTGTCCAGCGGAACCATCTTGCCGGTATTCGATTTTAGGTAATAGGTGCGAATGTCCTTTGCGCCCGAACGGAACTGCTGGTCTGCCTGAAGGTAAACGCGATACGAGCGATTATTGAAATCGAAATCGTTTACGTACACCGAGCCCATAAACACCTCGAGCGCATCGGTAATCTGGCTCAGGGGTACCTGAAGACTCTTGGCTTTTTCACGGTCAATTCTTACCAGGTATTGCGGGTCGTTGGCGGTGAAGCTGGTGAAGAGCCCCGTGACCTTTCCGCTCTTGTTGCCTTCCGCCACCAATTGATTGGCGGTGTTGGCGATGGTCTGCAGGGAATTGCGCCCCAGGTCCTCCAGTTGATAAGAGAAACCGCCGAAGGTTCCCAGACCTTCCACCGCGGGCGGATTAAAGGGCACGATGATTCCGCCGGGAATGCCCAGCAACGGGCCGCGGATTTTGTTCAGGACGGCGAATGACTTGTGTTCCTTGCCCTTGCGCTGGCCGAAGGGTTTCAGATTTATGAAGATGATCCCCTTATTGGGAGCGTTGCCGGAAAAGCCGAAGCCGACGACGGTGAATGCGCCTTCAATCTCGGGCACGTGAGAAAGAAACTCCTCGGCTTTTGCGCAGACATCGCGCGTGTATTGCAACGAAGCGCCTTGAGGCGTTTGTACCGCAATCATCAGGTAGCCTTGATCATCCTCGGGAAGAAATCCTTGAGGAATTGTGCGGTAGAGCCAGAACGCCAGCCCCAAGGTTGCGGCGAATGCCAGGAGGTAAGCATAGCGCCGCCTTAGCACGCGATGAAGCGTGGTGGTGTAGAGCCGCGACCCACCATCAAAGATCTTGTTGAACACCACGAAGAAAATATTCTGCGCCCGCTCGCGATGATGCCCGAGGAAAATCGCGGAAAGAGCAGGAGTGAGAGTAAGGGCGTTGAACGCGGAGATGGAAACGGAAAACGCGATGGTCAGCGCGAATTGCCGGAACAGAATGCCCGTGGTTCCCGGGAACAAGGCCACCGGGACGAACACGGAAACGAGCACCAGCGAGGTGGCCACCACGGCCCCGGTCACCTCTTTCATCGCCACGAATGCGGCGTTGTGCGGCTCGGTGATGCCCTCCATGATGTGGCGCTCCACGTTTTCGATCACCACAATCGCGTCGTCCACCACCAGTCCCGTCGCCAGCGTGATCCCGAACAGTGTCAGCGTGTTGATCGAAAATCCCAACAGCTTCACGAAAATAAACGTGCCGATCAGCGAGACGGGAATCGTGACCGCGGGAATGATCGTGCTGCGCCATTCCTGCAGGAACAGGTACATGACCAGCAGCACCAGCAGGATGGCCTGGAGCAGCGTGATCAGCACGTCGCGAATGGATTCGCCGATTACGGTCGTGGTGTCAAAAGCCACGGCATATTTCAAGCCTGGCGGGAAGCTCTTCGAAAGTTCATCGAGTTCAGCCTTGGCCGCGCGGTCCACATCCAACGCGTTCGCTCCGGGCAATTGTGTGACGCCGATGCCCACGGTGTCGTGCCCGTTGTAGCGCAACACCGAACCGTAGTTTTCCGCGCCCAATTCCGCGCGGCCCACGTCCTTCACGCGCACCAGCGTTCCGTCCGTTCCAGTCTTCAAAATAATGTTTTCAAATTCGGCGGGCTCCGTCAGGCGCCCGACGGCGCGCACGCTGATCTCATAGGCTTGACCATTTTCGACCGGTGGCTGCCCCACCTGTCCCGCCGCGACCAGCACGTTCTGCTCTTCCAGCGCGTTTACGGCATCCGTGGCAGTCAAGCCCCGCTGTGCCAGGCGCGCCGGGTCCAGCCACAAGCGCATCGCGTATTTGCGTTCGCCAAAAATCATTGCATCGCCGACGCCCTTCACCCGCTTTAGGGTGTCCCGCACATACACGTCCAGGTAGTTGCTCATGAACAGGCTGTCGTACTGCCCCGTTTCCGAATACAGGCCGGCCGCAAACACAAACCCGGAAGCCTGTTTCGTAATGATGATGCCGGTATTCTTCACGGCGTTTGGCAGGCGGCCCAGCGCCTGGTTCACGCGGTTTTGCACGTCCACCGACGCCAGGTCCACATCGCGCGTCACGTCAAACGTCACGATGATCTGACTTGTGCCGTCATTCCCGCTGCTGGAAGTGATGTACTTCATCCCCGGGCTGCCGTTGATGGCTTGTTCCAGCGGGATGGTCACTGCGGATTCCACGGCCTGCGCGTTTGCGCCGATGTAGTTGCTGGTGACGACGACCTGCGGGGGCGCCAGATCCGGAAACTGGGCAATGGGGAGATTGGGAAGCGAAATGGCTCCGCCGAGAATAATCAGCAGCGCACAAACCGTCGCGAACACCGGGCGCCGGATGAAGAAATTGACAAACAACGGTCTGCTCCTCCTTTCTTCTCAACCAAGCTGATTTTTGCGAATTTCCAGGGCAGCTAGCGGTTTTTTGTCCCCGGCGATGCTTCAATACCCGCCTCTTTGCCGCTCCCCTGTATCTGCTCCATGACCGGTGCTCCATCCTGCAGGAATTGCGTGCCAGACACGATCACGTGATCCCCCGGCTTCAGTCCTTCCAGCACAGGGTAGTCATTCCCGATGATCTCTCCCAGTTTCACCAGTCGCTGGCGCGCCACCGTTCCTTTGCCCTCTTTCACAGCCACAAACGCAAAGAACTGCCCGTTGATCCGCTGCACCGCCAGCACGGGCACCACGGGTCCTTGCCGGTCTCCCCACGTGATCGTGGCGCGCACCTGTTGCGCGATGCGCAAGTTCGCCTTCGCGTTGGCCACCGCCGCCTTGGCTAGCACCGTCTGCGTATCGGAATCGACTTCAGGCGAAATGAACGTGACTTGCGTCTCGGCACGCGCCGCGCCATTTTCGTCCAGCAATTTCACCGGCAGGCCCAGCCGCAGCTCGCGGGCTCGCGAAGCCGGCACGTACAAGTACGCCTCCAGAGCTCCCGGTTCATCCACCGTCGTCAGCAACGTCGAGACGGTCACGCGGTCGCCGGCGCGCACCGGAATGTCCCCCACAATGCCGTCCATGGGTGCGCTCACCCGGTAGTAGAGCAGTTCCACTTTCTGTTGCTGCACCTGCTCCTCGAGCGATTTCAATTGCGCCACCGCGGAGTCGCAATTCGTTTGCGCGTTGTCAAAATCCATCTTGCTGATGACCCCGGCCTCAAATAGTTTTCTCGACCGCTCCAGGTTCACCTTCGCCAGCCGCAACGTGGCTTCCTGCGAAGCGCGCGCCGCATCCTGGCTATTGACGGTAGCCTCCTGCTTCAGCGGGTCAATCTGCAGTAGCGCTTCCCCGGCGTTCACCCGGTCTCCCGATTTCACAAAAATCTTTATGATGTGCCCTTCCACCTGCGGGTTAATCACAGCCGAATGCCGCGATTTCAGAATGGCCAGGTACTCCGTTGCATCCGCAATGTTCTGCGCGGCAACCACTTGCACCTGCACCGGCATCGCCGGCGGCGTTCCGCCTGCCGCGTCCCCCGCGCCCGCATTGGACTTCTGCCCGCAACTCCACAGAAACGCGCAGACCAACAGCACTACGATCAGCATATTCACGGTAGTCCGAGAACGTATTGCGTTTGAGGAAGGCAATTCACGCATGGTTAGAATGAACATCGAGTTAGCAACCCTGTTATGGTACGACAGCTAGCGCTAAGTCTGTATCGGAAAACACACCACAACGTTTAGACGCAGCGTTGTGTTTTTCGGGTGGAGTAGGGAACTCTAATACATATCGGATGCATCAATCTTTTTGCCGCTCAGGCCCAGTTGCAGAACCTCGATGTCTTCTGGACGGTCGAACACTTTACCGGGAAAGAGCCGCTTGATAATCACGCGCAAGCCGCCAAAGGCCAATCCCAAGGCGGTGGCAATCCCCATAAACAACCCGGTGAACAGAAATATCTTAAACATCACCATGGCCATCGTGGGATCTGTCGCCGTCTGTCTGGGTTCGTTCCAGGTCACTTCCGTCGAGTAATTGATCTCATCCCGGATAGCCTGCGCATGCATCGCTGAAGTGGGCTCAAACACGAGCGAGAGCAGGGAAGCCTTCCGCTCGACGGTTACTCCGGAGCGTTTGGCCGCAGGGGGCAGCACTCCCTCCAAATGGTGTAGGTGCTGCTCCGCCAGTTGCGGGTTGGGATATTGCAACAGCAGCAGTATTCCGCTGCCATATTCCCCTTGGTACCTGGCCATGATCGCTTCCGCGCCAAACTTGAACCCCACATGGTCCACCAGGTCAGCATAAGAGCTCTGACCCAGTGAACTCATCGCGGCACGAAATCCTGTTGGCCCTTGAGCGTATCTCTCTGTCCCAAACACACGCCATGTCACCGGCAGGTAGTCCTTCAATGGAGGATAGGGCGTTTTATCTGCATTCGCCCTAAGAACGGGCAACAACTCCTTCAGCTCTTCCGGCTTCGTATTTGAGTTCAGCCCAATGCTGACAACGAAACTCCCCACGAGAATCACTCCGCCGGTTGGTCCAAACGCCGACTCATCCCCCAGTGCGGCACTCTTCATTCCAGGGGCAATCATCTCCGTGTAGAACTCATAGGCTCCGCTGGGATCCTTGAATCGGCAAACAATCAAATAGAGTGTTTCACTCCCGCTGGCGTAGTTCCTGGTTTCCGTCGCGAGAAGCCCAGCCTCTCGCAGTGCGGTACCATCAACGTTCCCAAAAACAACGGATACGCCTTGCGCGGACGCGTTCCGAACCTGTGCGGGCGTTGTAGCCTGCCAAGGGCCGAATTGGTCTGGCAACAAGGCAGGCTCCGCCGCCGCTCCCATCAAAGCGAGCAAACCCAACAATATCAGTGCGTAGAATATCCTCCGCATGACAACCTATCCTTTAGATGCCAGTGGGCTACTTCTGGTTCCTGGTTTGTTCCACGGCGGGGATCACCGCTGGCCGGTTTGGCTTTCCAGAGACGTTCACCGCCATGCTGTTCAGGCTCTGCAAGTAGGCGGCGACGCCCTGATATAGCCCTTCCGCCACCCGCTGCCGGTTTTCGGGCTTCTTCAGGAGTTGTTCATCCGACGGATTGCTCAAGAACGAAATCTCCGTCAGGATCGACGGCATATCCGCCCCAATCAGCACCACGAACGGCGCCTTGCGCACGCCGCGATTTCTGACCGGCTTGGCCGTCTTCTGCATCCGTTTCGCCAGCGAGTCCTGCACATCCTCGGCAAGTTCCTTTGACTCGTCGATCTTCTCCGTGCGCGCTATCTGCTTCACCAAGTCTTCCAGGTCGTGAATCCCTTCTTGGGAAACCGCATTCTCGCGCGCCGCCACTTCCATTGCCTCTGGCGAACCCTTCAGGTTCAAGTAGTACGTCTCCACGCCTCGTGCTCCATGATCCGGGCTGGAGTTGGCGTGAATTGAGATGAACAGGTCTGCCTTGGACTCGTTAGCAATGTGCGTGCGCTCTTCCAGCGGAATGAACGTATCGTCCGAGCGCGTAAAGATGATGTCGGCTCCTGGCAGCTTCTGCTGAATGATTTTGCCCAGCCGCAACGCCACGTCCAGGCACAAATCCTTCTCCATCAAACCAGTCGGCCCGATCGTACCTGTGTCGTGCCCGCCATGTCCGGGGTCAATCACGATTCGCCCAATTTTCAATCCCAGCGTGCGAGTCAGCGTGGAATTTCCATCCCGCGTTGGTTGCGGCGCGGATGTGGGCTGCACCAGGTCCGGTTTCGTACTGCTTTTGCCGGACTTCGTTCTCGTTAACTTGCCGTTCGATGGTTCGGGCTTCGGTGTTGGCGAAAGGGGAGGAGTTGATAGCACCTCCGTGACGTCGGTAGTCGCCGCCGGCTTCACCGGCGCGATGCTGCGCGCGCCGTCTTCACCAGGCTCCGTCTTCGCCGTATGCACCACAAGAGCAGGATCGCCTGCACTCTCTTTCGGGTTCGATTTCGCGTTGCCGGTTGCCTTCGCAGTCTCCACCGCTTCGGGCTTCGTCACATGGCCTGTGCTATACAGTTCGATGACCAGCCGCGTCGGCTTCTTCAGCAGCGATGCCGCGTAATCTTGTACGCCATTCACATCCAGAACTACGCGCACCACACCGGCCTGGTTCTGCGCCACACGTATTTTGCTCAGCAGGTTGCCGCTCACACGCACGTTGCCCCTCGCCACACTCGGACTCAATCGCGCGGCGTGCAGATCGAAGTAGATGCGGTCCGGATTTGAAATTCTGCCGGACACATACTGCACGGAATCTTCCAGCTCAATCGTCACTTCCGTGCTGTCCGGCGCCGCGCTCGTTTTGATGCGCTGCACTCGCGGCACAACCACGGATTTCGCACTTTCTCCACCGCTCGCCGGTTTCCGCGCCGCTGGCTCGGCTGCTTCATTCTTCGCCGGCGTCACGGTGGCCGCTCTGGGATTATTCGCGGGCGCTCTATCCTCTAGCGACAAATCTCCGGACTCGGCATTCCTCAGTAACGCTAGTTCCGCCAGTGCTTCCTGCACTTCGCGCTTGTGCGTCGAGCGCGGGAATTTTTTCTGGAAATCCTGAAAACTCTTGGTTGCCGCCGCGGAATCTCCCAGTTGATCCTTTTGCAAGTGCGCCACACGCAGCATGGCATCCTGCACGAATTTGCTGCCCGGGTATTCGCGAATCAGGAAGCCGTAGGAATCCACCGCCGCCTGGTAATAACTGCGCCCAAAGTGGTCGCCCATTTCCGTGTTCAATTCGCCCACGGCAAACAGCGCATCGGGAACTTCCGTGGCGTGCGGCGTAATCAGATAAACGCGCCGGTAGCTCGCCGCCACCAGCCTGTAATCCGCCAGCGTCCTTTTTTCGGGAGCCTTGGCGTTCAGCACTGCGCGCTGCTCTTCGGCCTTGGTGAATTGTGTGCTCGCTGCTTCTCGTTTGATGCTGGTATTGGCTGTTGCGGGGGTGGCAGGGCAGGGAATCACGCCCCAGCCAAGCAGGGCAAAACCCAGCGAAGCGCCGGCGAAAACCTTGTGTAAATTTTTTTGCCCCAGGCTCATCCGTTTCTTGCTTCCCCCAAACCAACTGTCCCGCCCAACTTCATTCGTTCGAGAAAATAATCCGCCCGTTGGCGTCCACTTCGCGGTGAATGGTGTACGGCCGCTCAAACGCATTTTCGAGCCGTCCCGAGCCCGGCCGGAAATATGCATCCTGCACCTTCTGCACGTAGTTCCGTGTTTCCCGATACGACGGAATTCCGTGGGCCCGATCCACCGCTCCTTCTCCCGCATTGTACGCCGCCAGGGCCAGGTCCAGGTTGCCGTTGTATCGTTCCAGCAACTTCTTCAAGTACCGCACCCCCGCATCCACATTCTGCTTCGGGTTGAACGCGTCATTCACTCCAAAACGCTGCGCTGTCGTCGGAATCAACTGCATCAGGCCCACCGCGCCCTTCCTCGACATTGCTCCTGCATTCCAATTCGATTCCGTTTCAATCACCGCCCGCACCAGCGCTGGATCCACGTGGTGCCGTTCTGCTGCTTCGCGAACCAATGCTTCCACGCCATCACGGCCTAGCGTCATTGCCGGACGATTCCGCCCCGTGAACGAAACCTCGCCCGACAAATAAATCGCCGCTCGCGGCTTCATCGGAGTTATTTTCACCAGCGTTGGCGGCTCCGCGTTCACGAACATTCGCCGACCGTCTTCGTTGGTCACTGCGGTAATTTGCGCCGTGCTTTGGCCCGCCGTTCCAAGCAGGAAAAGCAGGAGCAAGCAAGACGCAAGGGCGATGCTTCTATTCATTGGAAGTCGTGAACCGCGAATCGGCCTAGGGGAAGGCATAGATATAACAATTCGTTTTCGTCTGCGGGCCCTCACGATTTATACAAGGGCCGGCATCGGATTCATACTGCGAAGCATCGTCTGCAAACAAGTGGTGCGAAATGCGTCACTTGCGAGACACGCTTCTGGCGCCAGACTGGATTATAGCAACGCTTCGAGTAGGGAGGCTACGTTCTGAAGGGCGCTTTTTAGGGCCGATGTGTCTTTTCCGCCAGCCTCGGCCAAGTCGGGCCGGCCCCCTCCGGAGCCCCCCACCTGCTTGGCCAACGCCTGTATCAGCTTGCCAGCATGGACTTTAGCGGTCAGGTCTTTGGTCACCCCGACGATCAGGGCTACCTTGCCATCCTCGGGCATGCCTAATACGACCACGCCTGACCCCAGCTTCTGGCGCAGCGAGTCCACCAGTTGCCGCAGACCATCGCGGTCCACATTCCCCACTTCGCCGCAGACCACCTTCACCCCCTTGATGGTCTTCGCCTGGGCAAACAACTCATCCAACTGGTTCAGCGCCCCTTTACGTTTCTGCGCTTCCAATTCCTTTTCCAGGTTACGCGCGGTTTGCGACAGCTTCTCCACCGACGCCAGCAAAGAGTCTTCTCCCACGTTCAAACGGCCCGCCAATTCGCGCAGGGTGTTTGCCTGGTGCTGGTAATGTTCCAGCGCGCCAATTCCTGTTACTGCTTCGATTCGCCGCACGCCCGCTGCTACGGATTCTTCGCTCACAATCTTCAGCACGCCAATGTCGCCGATGCGGTGCACGTGTGTGCCGCCACACAACTCTTTCGAGTAGAACCCGCGCGGGGCACGCGGATCGGGAATCGTCACCACGCGCACATTGCTTTCCGGGTACTTGTCCCCGAAAAACGCCAGCGCGCCGGAATTCAGCGCCTCATCCAAAGCCATCACGCCCGTTTCGACCTCCGTGTTCAGGCGGATTTCCTCGTTCACTTGTTGCTCGATGTCGCGCAGTTCTTCCTGGCCGACGGGTGCGAAATGCGAAAAATCGAAGCGCAAACGCTCCGGCGCGTTCAGCGAGCCCGCTTGTTTCACGTGTGTGCCCAGAATATTTCGCAGCGCCGCGTGTACCAGATGCGTCCCGCTATGATTGCGCATGATGCGCGCGCGCCGCTCCGCGTCCGCCACCACCGTCACGCGGTCTCCCACCCGCAAAGTCTCTTTCGCCGTCACTTTGTGCGCTACCAGCCCGGCCACCGGATAGAACGCGCCCGTCACCTCCGCGAGTTGCAGCGATTCGTTGCTATCGTAAAACGCGCCTGTATCCGCCATCTGCCCGCCCGATTCGGCGTAAATCACCGTGCGGTCCAGCACCACTTCGCCCGATTCCCCCGGCTTCAGTTCGCTCACTGCGCCGTGCTTGGTGATGATCACCTCGATCCGGCAATCCTTCGTGCTCGTCTCAAAATAAAAATCCGGCTCCGTCTTGAATGTTTCCGCAAGCTTGGCCAGCGCCGGATTCGCCGCCTCCTTCGACCCACCCTTCCACGAAGCCCGCGCCCGCGTCCGCTGGTCCTGCATGGCCCGGTCGAAGCCGACTTGGTCAAAGGAAACGCCACTATCTCTCGTCGTTTCGATGATTAAGTCAAGTGGCAGACCAAATGTGTCATACAACCGGAACGCTTTATCCCCCGGGTACTTTCTTTCTGAAATTGGCTCGGTGAATCTGAAATACCTAAGCTCGTCCTCTAGCTCCTGCAAACCATTTCGAAGTGTTCGCGAAAAGCGGCCCTCTTCATCCACAATGACTTGATTCACGTGCTCTCGTGAAGCGATGATCTCAGGATATGCACTCCCCATAACCTCACGGACCCCATGAGCAACGTGATAGAGCACTGGGTCGCCCCCAGGAAGCAGCAAGCGCGCGTGGCGAATGGCACGGCGCATGATTTTTCGAAGAACGTATCCCCGTCCCTCATTTGAGGGCGTTACTCCGTCCGTGATAAGAAATACACTTGCCCGCGCGTGATCAGCGATTATCCGAAGGGATGCCGCTTTATCACTGCCTTCGTCGTATCGGGTTCTAGTCACTTCGCAGGCTTGCTGAATCAGCGGCCTGAACAAATCCGTGTCATAGTTCGAGATCTTGTCCTGCAGCACAGCCGCGACGCGCTCCAGACCCATCCCCGTATCCACGCAAGGCTTCGGCAGCGGCGTCAGCTTTCCTTCGGCATCCCGATTGAACTGCATGAACACCAAATTCCAAATCTCCACGTACCTTCCGCAATCGCAGGGGAACCTGCAATCCTTGTGACCCTCGTCGGAAGCCTCTGGCCCCATGTCGTAATGAATCTCGCTACACGGTCCGCAAGGCCCGGTATCTCCCACCGCCCAGAAATTCTCTTTGAGGCCGGGGATCGGGACGATGCGCTCGGCGGGAACATTCTGCTCGCGCCAGAGGCGGCGAGCCTCTTCGTCCACACCTAGGGTTGTTCCCGGCGATACTCCCGCTCCGCCAAAAACCGTCACGTACAATTTATCCTTCGGAATCCCATACCACTCTGGCGAGGTGATCAGTTCCCAGGCGTACGCAATCGTATCTTTCTTGAAATAATCTCCAAACGAAAAATTGCCCATCATCTCAAAAAAGGTGTGATGCCGTTTCGTGAATCCCACATTTTCCAGGTCGTTGTGCTTGCCACCGGCGCGCACACATTTCTGCGCCGTAGTTGCCCGCGTGTATTCCCGCTTCTCCAGCCCCAGGAAGACATCCTTGAACTGGTTCATCCCCGCGTTCGTGAACAGCAGCGTCGGGTCGCCATGCGGCACAAGCGATGACGAACGCACGCGCCGGTGCCCCTTGCTCTCGAAAAATTGCAGGAATTTCTCGCGGATCTCGTTCCCCGTCGGTTTCTTGCCTATGTTCTCCGTCACGCCCGCCTCGTCTCTATGTATACCCGGAACATCCGATTATCGCAGAGCCTCCGACCAACCGGCAATCGGGCTTGCTTCGTCGATAGCAGTTCCGCTATTCCCACTAAGGTAGAATGACCTCTGCGCCTCCCGTAATCAATCGGGCGAACATGAGAGCAAAGACCAGGCTACGAGTGAGGACTTAACACATGCCGAAGCCAAAAAAAAACAAGAATCTCCTCTCCGCGCGAGACTTCGCCGGAGACGGTGAACCCTATACTGAAGTGGAAGTCACCATTTCCATCCGCATTCTCGGTAAGGGCATCACTCGCTCGCGCTTGGCCGTGAATATCCACCCGGACCCTGCACTTAAGCATCTCGCCTTGGAATCTCTGGATGAGATGAAGGTCGCGAACTACGGCTTAAATCGGGACCGCGTATTCGGCGCATGCCTATCCAAAAACTTCAACGGCTGGGAAGACTTGAATGGGGGTTGCCCAAAAATAGACGAAAAGTCCGGCAACCGATATGAAAACGCTTGTGCAAATGCTATGAACTCCTACATCAAGACATCAGTGGATTGGGCTTTGGAGTTGCACAAGAAGGGGATGGCCGAATCCCTGTTGAACGACGCACAGTTCACCGGAAATGAACCCATTCAATAACTGGTGCGCATTCTGCGGATATCCCTTGGTGGCCTTGGGATTCCGGTTTCCAGACCTTAAAGTGATCAGTTTCGCCCTCGGGGCTCAGAGCGAACTCACTTCAATCCACTTCTTCGCTCCCCTCCGTTTCCGGCACTTCTTCATGCGTAATACGGTGCAGTTCCTTCCGAATGAGGTCCGAAGGAAATCCCGCCGCAATCAACGAGCGGTACAGCGAAGCGATTTTCCTCTGGTCAATCTCTCCCCGGAACGCGCGCAGTTTTCTCTCAATCCGCTGCCGGATCACCGCGGCTGGGTCAGTCTCCTCGCTGGCGGTCTTTAGCGCCGCCTCGATGTGACGGTCGGGCACGCCTCGCGCCCGCAGATCCCGCGCGATGCGGTACTCTCCCTGCTTGCGCGATTCCGTGCGGTGCCGCGTAAACTGCTTGGCATACCTCGCGTCGTCCAGCAGGTCTTGCCGCTTCAGCCGCGCCACAATGGTTTTCACCAGTTTTTCGTCTTCGCAGCGCCGCGCCAGCGCCTTCTTCATCTCATGCACGGAATGCGCGCGCCGCATCAAGATCTTGATCGCGGCCTCGTAAAGCTGCTCTTCGGTCTCAAGTTGGCGGGGTTTTCCAAACACACGATGAGCATAGAAGGTACCGCAGGCCGATACAAGAGTCCGCTTGTTCCGCCCAGAGCAAGAGCCTTCTGTACAGTTTAATCTCTCAAATTTGCGCGAGGCGCGACGATGAACTTGCCGATGACATTCCGGTACGTGCACTCAGCGGTCTCTGCGTAAGTCCTTTCCTCAGACGAATCTTAGGCTTCCACGAGTCACGAATCACGAGTCACGAGTCACGAGTCACGGAACGCGGCCTTTGTTCGCACAACCAGTGCGATGTGCGCTAGATCACCCACCCTAATTTGGTCCGATATTACACTTTTTATGCGGATCGATTGAAAATACAGCAGTTTGCCCTTGTGCCTGTGTGGCACGCGAATTGCAATCCAAGACTCTGGGAGATTACGCATCATGGCCTACGTCATTACTGACACCTGCACGAAAGACGAACACTGTATCGAGACTTGCCCCGTCAATTGCATTCATCCCACCAAGGATGAAGCGGATTTCGCTACCGCCCCTCAGTTGTACGTGAATCCGGGGGAATGCATTGATTGCGGCGCTTGCGTCCCGGTATGCCCCACCGGTTCGATCTTCGTGCTCGAAGAACTGCCGGAGGAATTCAAGTCCTTCGTAGATAAGAACGCGGCGCACTACAACTGAGTCGAGTTTCCGCCCAGCCCCGAGCTCACCGCCTTCGCGCGGTGAGCTCGTCTTTTTTTGCATGCGCGATTGTGATTGCTCCGAGGCTGGCTTCGCCCCCGGAATGCGGCTTTTCAGCAGCTTGATCTGCCCGTTGCCGAGCAGTGGCTCGCGCGCCGCGCCGAGCACTCGATTACGTGGCCGGAATAACTAGAGGGATTATCTTGTAGGAGGCCGCGAACGCGATTGCAGCCGTGAGTGCGATCACAGATGCCCAACGTCTCGTGCTGATTGCGAGATCCCGCCGTCTCAACAGCCAGACGTAGCAGCCAAGCACACCAATACTGCTTGCGAAACTGACGAACAAACCGTACACCACGAAAAATCCTGCCCCGATGATTGCGTAAGAAAAGACTAACCCGTCAAAACTGAATAAAAGGCGTTCGCTTGCCATCAAAGCTAGACTGACGAGAAGAACCGTGTAAGCCGGAAGCGAGAGAATCCACAAGAGGCGGAATATGTTTTTGCCGGAGACGTTCATTTAGGTGGTCGAGCCAAGCTCCTTGCTGGTGGAACGCCAGGCCGTAGAACTTAAGGCTTAAAACTCAAAACTTAAAACTGAAAACTCACTACTTGTGGGAGAATCGCTCGAAGTCCGCCATCTGCGAGGCCATTTCCTCGCGGGCGGCGTCGGAGGCCGAGCGGATACCCTGGATGCGCAACTTGAATTCGTCGGCGTTGGACGCGCGCGACAGCGCTTCATCCAGCGTAATGAGTTCCTTGCTGTAGAGATCGAAGAGTGACTGGTCAAACGTCTGCATGCCGTATTGCGAAGTGCCCGCGGCAATGGCGTCGTGGATCAACCGTGTCTTGTCTGGATTGATGATGCAATCCCGGATGTAAGCGGTGGCAATCATGACTTCCACGGCAGGCACGCGGCCCTTGTCGTCCGCGCGGCGCACCAGGCGCTGCGAAATCACGGCCTTCAACGTCGCGGCCATCTGCAAACGAATCTGTTTCTGCTCCGGCGGCGGGAAGACCGCGATAATACGTTGAATGGTTTCCGTCGCGTCCAAAGTGTGCAAGGTGGAGAAGACCAGGTGGCCGGTTTCCGCGGCCAGCAGCGCCGTCGAGATCGTTTCCAGGTCGCGCATTTCGCCGACCAGAATCACGTCGGGGTCTTGGCGCAAGCCGGCGCGCAAGGCCGTGGAAAAATTCGCCGTGTCCACTTCCACTTCGCGCTGGTTGATGAAGCTGCGCTTGTCGCGATGCAAAAACTCGATGGGGTCTTCAATGGTGATGATGTGATCGGAGCGGTTGGCGTTGATGCGGTCGATCATGGACGCCAGCGTGGTGGACTTACCGGAACCGGTCGTCCCCGTGACGAGCACCAACCCGCGCTGCTCTTCGCATATCTTGCTAACGACCGTGGGAAGATTCAATTCCTCCACGGTGCGAATCTTGGTGGGGATGACGCGCAAGACCATCCCAACGTTGCCGCGCTGCTGGAACACGTTCACGCGGAAACGGCCCAAACCTGCCACGCCATAGGCCATATCCAACTCGGCTGTTTCCTTGAACTTCTGTTTCTGCCGATTGGTCATCATGCTGAAGGCCATCGAGAGCATCTCTTCCGGCGTCACGCGCGGCACGTCTGTCAGCGGGGTCAACAGCCCGTCAACGCGTAAATAAGGATGGTTGCCGACCTTCAGGTGCAAGTCGGAGGATTTGTTCTCGACCGCGCGGCGAAGAAGATCGTCAATACTCAAGGCCATAGCTGACACCCCGCAGGAATGCGCTTCCTCATCGAACGTAGCATTCGCCGCGAATACCAACAAGACAGCCGGGGAAGGGCGTTGCGGTCTAGTTACCTGAGCCTCCGGACAGGCGAAACTCCCGTAGGGGCGCAGGACTCTTTACCCTGAGCTGCGAAGGGCTGCGCCCCAAGCGCCCGGATCTAAGGAAATGAGGGCTCTATCCTTAATAAGTTTCTTATAGGATTAGATTTCTCTGAATGATGTGAAGGCCCACGTTCGACCATTGCCGAAACAAGCCCAGGCGGACCTACGACTCATTCTTTCGCAAGAACAGCGAGTCGTACAGCAGGCCCGCAACAAATCCTCCGCCCAGTGGCCCAACCCAATAGATTCCCTGATTCAGCCAGTGATGCGAAGCCAGCGCCGGCCCAAATGCCCGTGCCGGATTTAAAGCGCCGCCAGTAAACGGACCGGCTACCAGAATCCCCAGCGTAATCGTCAGACCGATGCCAAAACCACCGATTGCCCGAAACGTTCCGCGTTCGTCCACCGCCGTCGCAAACACCACCAGTACAAGGAAGAACGTCGTGATGGCTTCCAGCGCCAGGGCGGCCCAGGTGGGGAAATCGCGCATCAGTTCGGGAGTGCCGAGCGCCACATTGCGCCAGGTTTCATCCGGGATGATCACCTTTAGCAGAAAAGCTGCAGCAATCGCGCCCAGCAGTTGCGCGCCCCAATAAGCCAGCGTATCCAGCGTGGAAAGCCGCTTGGTCACCCAGAAGCCGATCGTGATCGCGGGATTGAAGTGCCCGCCGGAGATATGTCCAAGCGCCGATACCATGACGGCCATCGCCAATCCATGCGCCAGCGCAATCGCCGGTAATCCAAGCCCGCCTGTGGCTCGCAGATGCCAATCGACGCACACAGCGCCGGCGCCAAAGAAAATCAGCGCGAACGTTCCAAGGAATTCCGCAGTCAGTTTTTGCGTGAGGTTGTACATCGCACCGCCTCCGTGGCACAGCCTTGAGTACAACGCGATGGAAACGATTCTAGCTGGAAAGCGCAGCCTGCGCCAGAAAGGATGAAGCAAAGTTAATGTACGGACGCAGCCCGCCCGAGGCGGGCGCCTCAATCGGCAAGAACTCTTGGCTATGCAGAATGAATTAGCGTGTTGCTGCTACCGGCGCATTCACCGGCGTCAGCCAATTGTGCCGGTCGGCCTTCCGTCCGCTGGTCACGGCGAAGAACTCTTCCTGGATGCGCAACGTGATAGGGCCTGCGACTCCCTTGCCGATGGTGATGCGGTCAATCGAGCGAAGCGGCGTGACTTCCGCGGCGGTGCCAACGAAGAAAACTTCGTCGGCGAGATAAAGCATCTCGCGCGGGATGTTTGCTTCCTTCACCGGAATATTCAAATCGCCCGCGAGTTTAATGATGGAATCGCGCGTGATTCCGGGAAGAATGCTGGCAGCGAGTGGCGGCGTGATCAGCGTTCCGTCCATCACCAGGAAAATGTTCATGCCGGAGCCTTCGCTGACGTGGCCGCTGGCGTCGAGCGCGATGCCTTCGGCAAAGCCATTGAGTTCGGCTTCCATGTGGATGAGCTGCGAGTTCATGTAATTGCACGCGGCCTTGGACATGGCTGGCAACGTATTGGGTGCCATGCGCGTCCAGGAACTGACGCAGACATCCACGCCCTTGGCGAGCGCTTCGGGACCAAGATAAGCGCCCCAGCGCCAGCACGCCATGTACACTTCGACGACCGAGTTGAGCGGGTTCACGCCGACTTCGCCATAACCACGCAGCACGATGGGCCGCACGTAACAGGCATCGAGCTTGTTCTGGCGCACCAGTTCGACGGCGACGCTGGAAAGTTCCTCTGCGGTATAGGGAAACTCCATGCGGTAAATCTTGGCGGAGTTAATCAGCCGCTGCATGTGTTCGTGCAGGCGGAAAAGCGCAGGGCCTTGTTTTGTGCCGTAGCAACGCAGGCCATCAAAGACGGCGGAGCCGTAGCTGACAACGTGGGAAAGGACGTGGATCTTGGCGTCGTCCCAGTTGATCCATTTTCCGTTGTGCCAAATCTTGTCGGTCTTCTGTACCGGCATGGCGTGCCTCCCTGGCTGAATCGAAATCACCAGCTCGCAAGTTGAGAATAAGCCACGGTGTGGAGAGCGTCAATGAAAAGGCCCGCGTGGCGAAGGGAAAATCGCAACCATTTTGGTGTTCTGTTTTTTCGCGTTGCGGCCAATTTGGCGGAGCTAGCGTTTGTCCGCAGGCGGTGTGTTTTCAGTCGGACGCCCGTCCATCATGGCAGCCGATGTTGAAAGCACTTTTCCATTGTGATTCTCCCAGATGCCCAGAAGAATGAAAGGCAGAATCGTGGCCACGGCCCAGAGCTTGGCATTACGCGGCAACTTGGCTTCCGGCTCCCAGCGGAAAAGCTGCGAAGAGATGAAGGCGGCCAAAACTGCCCAGGCGACCAGAGAGACCACCACGGTGCCGAGAGAATACAAGGGAGCATTGGCAAGCATCGCACGCTGCAAGCCATAGACGAAATAGGTTGCAGGCAGAAAGAGCCCTATGCGCTGAACCATGTGCGGAAGCACAGCGAGTGGGACAGTCGCTCCAGAGAGAAAGATCAGGGCGAACCAGAGGAGTTGGTTGATGATTTGCGTCTCCTGCATGGTGTTGGTCACGCTGGCAACTACCAGGCCCATGGCACCAAATGCGGTGATGCCCAGAATTACCAGCGCAAATACGCTGATCAGGTTGCCGAACGACGTAACGTGGTAAATGAATCGGGCAAGCAAAAGCTCAAATATGACCGTCGGAAGAATCAGGAGATAGTTCGCCAGAATACTGGACATGATCATGCTGGACGGGGCGATAGGCGCAAGCCGAAACCGGCGCAGGATTCCTTGTTCGCGCCAGGTAACGAGCTGCATGCTGAGGCCCCAAAATGTCCCCATCACCGTGAAGGACAATATTGGGCCCATCAGATAGGCGACGGCTTCCGGTTTGCCTTTGGCAAAAACGCTGCCGTACAGAAAAAAAATCGCCAGCGGCATGATCAGGCTGAAGAAGAGGAAAGTTTTATTGCGCAGCGTGATGCGAATGCGCACGGCAGCAAGCGTGAGTATGGTTCTCAATCGCGCAATCTCCTTCCGGTCAGCTCGATGAAGACGTCTTCCAGCGAAGGCGTGGCAATTTCCAGGCTTACCAGTTCGTTGTTCTGTGCTTCCAGATGTTTCACCAACGAGACAATCGCAGGCGCCGTGCGCTGGCAGTGCAGCACGTAGGCGCCGTCCACTTCCAGGGCATCGGTTACTCCCTCAAGTTGCTTCAGAGATTCCTTTGCGGCGGGTTTGGCAAGACGCACTTCCAGGCGCGTGGTGTCTCCCGAACGTTGTTTCAATTCGCGCGGAGTGCCCGAGGCGATCAGCTTGCCGTGATCAATAATGGCCACGCGATCGCAGAGCTTCTCTGCTTCTTCAATGTAGTGCGTAGTTAGAACGATAGTCTTCTTCTCGCGCTTCAACTCTTCGATGACGCCGTAGATTTCGCGGCGCACCTGCGGGTCCAATCCGGCGGTTGGCTCATCCAGAAACAGCACGCGAGGGTCGTTGATTAAGGCCATGGCCAGTGCCAGCCGCTGCTTCTGTCCGCCGGAAAGCTGGTTGTAAAACGAATGCCGCTTTTCTTCCAGGCCGAAGCGCTTCAGCAATTCATCGGTGTTGCGTCTGCGCTTGTAGAAGCCGGCAAACAGACGGATCGCTTCACTAACACGCAATTTGTCGGGAAGAGAAGTGGCTTGCAGCGTCGCGCCGATTTCATTTTTCAGTTCGTTGGGGTTTTTCTGCGGATCCAGGCCGCAGACTGTTGCGCTGCCGCCATCAGCAACGCGCAATCCTTCCAGCACTTCGATGGTGCTGGTCTTTCCGGCGCCGTTCGGGCCCAGCAGGCCGAAGACTTCGCCTTCTTCCACGCTGAAGCTGACGCCGCGGACGGCTTCCACTTCGCCGTAGCGCTTTACGAGATTTTCGACCTGCAGAACGGGATTTGCCATGGTTACGAATCCACTATGGTACCCCAGGAGGCGGGAAAATTCTAAGTTCTCAGTTTTCAGTTTTGAGTTTAAGAGAAGAGGGAAAGGAGGGGGAGGGGCAAAGTTCAAGATTGTCGGCGCGCCGACATTTTTGCTTCGCGTCTGGCGGCCGGGCCAGCATCGGATGGTTGACAGGAATACTAGTATAAGTATACTTATATATCCACGGAAGACGCCCCGAAGCCCGTCAGGTGGATTGGAACATCGCTCAGGGATTTGCGCTCATTTCCTGGCCCGGTCAGGCTGGACATCGGGCACGCGCTCTTTGCAGCTCAGCAAGGCAAGACCGATCCTGCCGCCAAGCCCCTCAAAGGCTTTGGCGGGGCCAACGTGTTTGAGATTGTGGCTTCGCACCATGGCAATGCGTGGAGGGCTGTCTATACGGTGCGTTTTCAGGGCGCCATTTATGTGTTGCATGTGTTTCAGAAGAAATCGACGAAAGGTATTGCCACGCCAGCAAGAGAGATCGAGCTAATTAGAAAACGGCTTGCCGAGGCCGAGCAGGACTATCGAGAAAGGCAGAACTAAGATGAAATCCAAAGCACAAAAAAAACGCCGCCGCGTTGTTCGCGTGACCGAGGGCAGCGGGAACGTCTTTGCAGACCTGGGCCTTCCCAATCCTGAACAGGAACTGCTCAAGGCGCGGCTCACCCTGCAAATCTACACGATCCTGAAGGACAGCGGCATGACCCAAGTCGAGATCGCCAAGATTCTCGGCGTGCAACAGCCTCAGGTCTCCTTGCTGATGCGGAACCGCGCGGGCAATTTTTCCATTGGACGCCTGATGGAATTCCTCACCGCCCTGCGTCAAGACGTTGAAATCACCGTGCGGCCTGCACGCAAGGAACACGGAGCGCTTTCGGTTGTAACTGCGTGAATAGGGGTGCGAGCCGCCGGTCTAGAGTTCTAAGTATGCAGGTTTAAGTTGTAAGTTTAAGCTCCAAGAAAAACCCAAGACCCGCCCTGCCACGACGAGGGATGGGGCACCGAAAATCTATAGTTCATTTATTGTACGGGTTCACAGACCGCCGTGGAGGCGTCCGAACACGAGGGCGAGCATCAGCGACATGATGAGGATGCCGGCGCCGAGGACGAGCACGTGCTGGGTCTTGCGCAGATTGAAACTGCCGACTCGACAGACTAGCAGGTAGCCGACGGCAAGGTTGAAGAGCCCCCAAAGGACGTTGACCGTGGAGGAGGACAAGCCTACTCCGGGGGGAGATGCGAAGGGGCTCTGGAAGGCTTGGCCTGAGATCCCATTGCCGAGATGGGGCAGGGTGTTCGCGAGGAACATTCCCCCGAAGAAGTACGACACATAGTGGTACCAGCGCATGGTTGGTCCTTTCTGGCTGGCAATGGTAGCAGGACTTTAAAGTTCTAAGTATTCAGTTTTGAGTTGTAAGTTCGAATCGAAGAGAAACCCAAGACCCAGGCACACACGCCGTGCCTGGGGCACCCTCCGTGTGTCATTGGTTTGCAAGGGGATTAGGGTGGGTGAGGTACCCGGGTTAGCTGGAGATTTCAATTTTGAGCGTTACTGCGGGAACCGAAGGGAACGCACTCTTCAGGGATTCAGGGATCTCCACTACGACCTTTCCTCCCCTGCCATATTTGCCCTCGGGGACATTTTTCCAAGAGAGATCCTGATTGGCGCCGAGCATCTCGATTTTCGAGGCAGTATCCAGCCACATATCGTGTAGCTCTACTTCTTTTTCGGGCCAGCCCTTGTGAATTGCATACAAGTACCTGCCGTCCTTGCTTTGCGTGAAGCGAAGTTGATCGCCTTGGCTGGCGACAAGCCACGGCCTCGAATTGTAGATGGCTTCGCCGTTGACCTTCAGCCAGCGGCCGACGTCGAGGAGCCGGGTGCGGATGTACTCAGGCATCGCGCCCTTGCCATCGAGGTTGACGATGAGCAAGAGGTTTCCGTTTTCACTCACGATTCTGACCAGCATATCTATGAGATCTTCGGTACTGATTACATTTTTTTCCGTGTCCTGCCAGTTGTATCCGAAGGACTGGCTGATGCCGCGGTTCTCTTCCCAGTTGTGAAGGAGTTCCAGCCGGTCGGTCATTTTGGCGCCGTATTCGCTGGTGAAGAAGTCGCCGGAGTTGAAGCGCATGAAGCGGCCGAGGCGGTCGTTGCAGGCCACTTGCTTCCGTCCAAGGTCATGGTTGTAGAAATGGCTGGCGATCTGGCGGGAACCCAAGCCTTCGATGAAAGTGGTCCAGTCGCCGTCAAACCACAGGATATCGGGATCGTAGCGATCAATGAACTCGTTGGCCTGAGGAATGATGTAGTCGTTGACGAAGTCTCTTACGGGAACTTTGCCAGCGATTTGTCCCGCCATAGCTTTCTCGTCGAATGGAACAATCTCGCTCGCAGGATCATCATTGGTGGTCCAGATGCGAACCATCTTCTTGCCGTCCTGGATGATGGGATACTCCCATTCTTCCAGGGAGAAATAAAACCCGAACTTCAACCCACGTTTTTTGCAGGCTTCGTTTAGCGGGCCGATCAGATCTCTTTTGGGGCCCATATCCATGACGTTTCGTTTGGTGAAACTGCTGGGCCAAAGGCAGAATCCGTCGTGATGTTTGCAGAATGGCACAACGTAGCGCATACCGGCGTCCGCTGCAATTTTGGCAATTTCCTCCGGATCGAAGTTTTCCGCCTTGAAAAGTGGAATAAAATCGTCGCGCTGGAAGTCAGGTCCCCAGGTGGACTTGTGGTATTTCACGACTTCGGGAGAGTGATACATATTGTAGAGATACCAATCGGGGTACATCGCTCCCGACTCCAGCTTGGGGGCGTAGCCCGCCACGGAGTACAGGCCGTAGTCAATGAACATGCCGAACTTGACGTCCTGGAACCACTCGGGCGTGGCATGCGTGCGTAGCGAGTTCAAGGTGGGCTGGTAGGAGGGCGTGCTTTTCGCGTTCTGATTGGAAACGGAAGCGCTCGCTTCCAGGTTGGCCCCCTTTGTCAGCGCCGACATCGCGCCGAGAATTGTCAGTTTGTTGAAGTTTCTTCTGTTCACGAGATGCTCCTCATCATTATGAGTTCATTGGTCCGTGGCCGGGCTTACGGCAGTGAATTCGACGTAATCGAGGGCGGCGTGTTCGGGGCCATCGGGGCGGCCCTCGATGCTCAGGGTGTCGCCTGTTTGCAGAGCGACCGCGTGAATGCGGTGGCGCGTGGAGGAGTCTGCGTTGGGAACGTTGGCGGGGAGATGATCGTTGGCGGCCCATTCGGCGATGAGGCGGTTGGCCAGATAGACGCGGAATTGAGAGACGCCGTTGGACTGGTCGAAGTAACGGACGTCCATGTCGTAGCGGCCTGAAGCGCCGGCAAAATGAAATATGGCGGTGCAGGCTTCAAAGGGCGGAGTACATTGGATGGCTTTGCCGCCTGATGCGGCTTCCCAGGGGGTGACATTGAAGGGTACGTAGCCGTGCAACTCCATGCCCTCGGCTTCGACGCGGCCAGGATGGCGGCCGATGCGTCCGTGTTCGTCCGGGATGCCAGAGGTGCGGGCAAACCAGTTGCAGATGGCGTCGCGCCAGACGATCGCGTGGCCGGCCTGGTAATCGAGGCGGCGCAACACGTCTTCATAACGCTGCTGATCCACGCGGCCTTGCAACGATTGCCACTGTGTGACGAGCGCAGCGGCGCGGTTGGCGCCGTCATAATGCGAATCATAAATATGTTGGATTACTGTTTTTCCGGAGCGAAGTTTGTAGGTGTACGGCGCGTGGTGGAAGAACAGTAGCAATTCGTCTGGAGTGGTTTCCACGGACTCGTACTGCTTCGCAACGGCGCGAGAATATTGCGCGACACAGCCGGTGCCTGTAGCAACGGTGCGGTCCATGCCGACTCCCGCTTGATCGGCGCGGTGCCACTGGCCCCAGCCATTGCGCTCTGAGGATTCCGGGCCGGGACCGTAGTGGCTGCCAAGTATGTCAGTGAGCGTGCCTGCGCCGAGCGGGCCCGTATAATTTTCATAGATGTTCCAAGAGGAAAGCAGCATGGCATCAATCGTGGAGACGATCGTGGTGTCGTTGCCAAAAGTAAGCCGCGTCCATTCCTCGGCGATGGTTTGCGCGCTAAGGGTGGGGTCCCACGCGAGGCGGCCGAAGCCATAAAGATTGGCCATGGCAAGCGGATGCGCCAACCAGTTCTCATCCATACCAACATTTGCAACGCCGACCAAGCCACCAATGGTGCGGTGGTAGATCTTGCCAGAAACCAATTCGCGCACAGGCGTGGATTGGCCTGCGTTGCGCATATCGAAATCGAGGACTTCCTTCCACATTGGGACGAGATAACAGAGATGCCGCTGCTGGCCGGTGTATTCCTGAGTGATTTGTAGTTCGATGGCTTCATTCGTTTTTTCCAGGCCGCCGAGAAGAGGAGAGACCGGTTCGCGCACCTGAAAATCGATGGGGCCATGCTTGATCTGGATGACGACGTTATCGGCGAATTGGCCGTCGAGCGGATGAAATATATCGTAGGCTGCCCGGGCGCGATCATTTTTGGGATTGCGCCAATCGAGGTGGTGGTCGTAAACGAAGCTGCGATAGAAAAGCAGTCCGCCGTGCGGCTTCAGCGCGCGCGCGATCACGTTGGCGGCGTCGGCGGGAGTGCGTCCATAACTGGCGGGTCCGGGGCGGCCTTCCGAATCGGCTTTCACGACGAATCCGGCAAAGTCTGGAATTTCTGCGTAGAGGGCATCGGCCGTTTGCTGCCACCACGCGGCCACGCGCGGATCGAGCGGGTCAAAGGTGGGCAGGCCGCCGATCTTTTGAGGGCTGCTGACGTCAACAGAAAGTGTGAGGCGCACGCCCCAGGGGCGGAAGGCTTCAGCAACGCGGCGGAGTTGCGGAAGGAAGTCTTTGTCGAGAATGCGGGGATTGGCGTTCACATTGTTGATGGCGCAAGCATTGATCCCCACGGAGGCAAGGAGGCGGGCATACTCGGCGGCACGCGAGAGATCCTGGCGTACATGGCCGTCCTCAAAGAAGAGCGAAGCTCCGGCATAGCCACGTTCGATGGTGCCATCGAGGTTGTCCCACTGATCGATCATGCGAATTGTGTTGGCGGGGACTTGCAGATCGGCGAGGGAATTCACACTTTCGTAGCGGGCGATTTTGCTCAGAAAGGCAAAGACGCCGTAGAGAACGCCGCGTTCGTTCGGCGCGGTAATGATGATGCACTTGGAGCCGCCCAAGTTTGCTTCCGCGATCCAGTAGCCATCACCCGAGAGATTTTTTGGCCAAATAAAATCCTTGAGCACCGTCCCTACGGAATGGCGTGTTCCTACAAGGATGAAAGGTTCATCGCTGACAGAGGTGGTGGCGCGGAATTCGCCGCCCAACATGCCGTGAAGGCCGCGAGTCAATTCCACTTCAGCCGAGTGCAGGACGGGAGAATCGCCGACGCGCAGAATGAGGTGGGGGACAGCGGAGTACTTTGAGCTTGCCGTTGGATCAAGCGGGGCGTAACGCAACCAGGCGTCGCGGGCTGTTTCAGCGCGAAGCGGGGCGGCGCCTAATCCGGACAGCAAGGCCGTCAGCGTGAAAACAGGAAGCAGCCGCCAGTAGATCCTCGACAAACCCGCGCGCCGCTGAAAAAGTCCGGGAATACTCATGACTCGCCGAATGTAGCACAACAGCGGCAGAGCAGCTCCGAAAGCTGGTCGTTATCAGGATTGGCTAATGGCGCCTGCGAATTTTGCCGGGTTGGGTGGGTGAGCGCTTGAGGCGCGGCGGAAGCCAGAGACAGTTTTTGATGTCGGCACGGGATTCAATGACGGCGAAGCCTTCGGATTCCAGGAGCTTGCGCTGCAGAGAGGCATAGGGTTCGCGGATGAGCAGTTTCCCGCGTTCGCCCAGCACGCGGTGCCAGGGTATGCCTTTACCAGAGGGGGTCGCCGCCATAGCCCTGCCCGCGGCTCTCGCCCCGCCGCGCAGACGTAAAGCTCTAGCAAGCGCCCCGTAGGTGATAACCCGGCCGCGCGGAATAAGTTTCACCAATCGATACACCGGATCCCAGGACATCCCGGAAACCTCCTCGGCTCAAGCGGCCTCTATGGTAAGGACGACTGCGGCGACTAACAAGAGAAACTTACCGCTGGGAAGTGTTAAATGAAGTGAAGGTTGTTGTAGCGCAAAGCAATCGCGGCGCAGGACTAAAACAATGATGGAATGCAGTAAAAGAATGGATGCAGAAACGGCGGGCAACTGCGCGACCATGGCTAGAGCGGAGGGGCACGCAACCATTACTCGAGAGACGAATGCCATCTTGCATTCTGTAGTGGAACCAGCTTACACTACAGACAACGGACGGAGAATCGGCCAATCGCATTCGGCTGCTGCTCCCTCCGTCAGACAGCTACGCCGAGGTACCGCGATGGCTTTCGTTCGCCGCAAAGGAAATGCTTTTTACCTGGTGCACAACGTGCGCCGCGGCGGAAAGGTGCGGCAACTGCATCTGGCGCGGCTTGGCGAGCGCGCCCGCATCACTGATGAAATCGTGCGTGAGGTGAGCAAGAAACATCCCTTCATTGAATTGAACTGGCGTACCCTCCGCGACCAGTTGAATAGTCAAATCGATCTGTCGGACCCTGAATCGCCCGCCGTTCAAAAACTCATCCATTCGCTCAGGAATCTCAATCTGGACCTGGCGGATATCTTTCCGCCCGCTCTTCGGCTTTCCGAATCACCCGCGGTGGCGCGCGAGCTGCTGATGCAGCTGCGGCTGCTGCAATCCACCATCCAGGTAAAGCTCGATCAATTTGCCCGCAGGGACGAATTGAAGCGGCTCAGCCGGATCAGCGGGCGATACGGAAGCGCGCATCCGGAATTCCGGGGGCGGTAGGAGGGGCCATGGCCACAGGCGATCTATCTCTCAATCCAAGTATTCGCAGCGCGGAAACCGTGGAGTTTCAGAAAGCGCTGCGCGCGAAGATCGTCGGGCAGGACGAAGGCGTGCAAGCGCTCGTCGAGCTGTTCCAAGTTTTCACCGCGGGGCTGAACTCGCCCGGGCGCCCGGTGGGGAACCTCCTTTTCCTTGGGCCGACAGGTTCCGGCAAGACGCGCATCGTGGAAGCGGCCGCGGAAATCCTGTTTGGGAGCCCGCGCGCGATCATCAAGATTGATTGCGCGGAATTCCAACACTCGCACGAGATTGCCAAGCTGATCGGTTCGCCGCCGGGCTATCTTGGCCACCGCGAAACCCATCCCCTGATTACGCAGGAATCGCTGGCGGCGCACCAGACGGACAAGCTCAAGCTCTCCTTCCTGCTGTTCGACGAGATTGAGAAGGCCAGCGATGCGCTCTGGCAATTGTTGCTGGGCATGCTGGACAAGGCCACGCTGACCCTGGGCGACAACCGGCGCGTGGACCTCTCGCAAACCGTCATTTTCATGACCTCCAACCTGGGCGCCAGTGACATCACAGAGTTGATGGACGGGGGCTACGGGTTCATCGAGTCCGACGACAAGCCGAAGAACGACCTGGATCAAAAGGTGGAGCGCACGGCGGTGGAAGCGGCGCGTCGCAAATTCTCTCCTGAATTCATGAACCGTCTGGACAAGCTGGTGGTTTTTCACCCATTGCAGCGCGAGCAGCTTGAGCAGGTGCTGGCCATCGAGCTGGGGATGGTCCAGAAGCGAGTGCTGGACGCTGCCAATGGCAAATTCTTGTTCCGCGTGACCGATGCCGGGCGCGACTTCCTTTTGCAAGAGGGCACGGACCAGCGCTACGGGGCGCGTCACCTGAAGCGTGCCATCGAGCGCCACCTCGTCTATCCGCTGGCCAATCTGCTGGCCACGCAGCAAGTGCGCGTGGGCGACCTGGTTCGCGTGGATTGGGACGGTCAACACAAGGAATTGACCTTTGTGCGCGAGCAGGAAGGCGCCCTCGTATTCGGCGAGTCAACAGATCCCGAGGTGGCGACCGCCATCCCGGATGCGGACGGGCTTGGGAAAGACGCGCCAGCCGAAGCGGTCGCGGGTGATGCAGCCAACCCGCCGGCGATGCCTACCGCCCTGCCCGCAACGGCGCGACAAACGCTGCAAGGGCGCAAAAAAGTAGAGCACTGAGCGAAAGAATAACTGTTCAGCAGTGCAGGGGCGCAGCGGAAAAGCGCCCCTTTTTGGCATTTGCAGGTGACACTTTGTGTTTCACCGTTCTCAGTTTGCGCACGGATGGAACATCGTCTCACACCGTGAGACAGTTTCCAGGATAACAACACGCGTATGTCGTTGAGCGCATAGGTTTTTCCGCAAGCGGTGCAAATCTTTCGATGTGGCACGCTCCATGCTTATTTAGACTTGACCGGGCTAGTTTGCTTGTGCGGCTCGAAGCGACCCGCAAGGTCAGAGCATTAAAGCAAAGCGCCATCCCGGTCGAGGTAGACAGTATGAGAGCAGCCGTGCGGCAACAACTTGACCCCAGTATCCGCAGCAACGACACGCGCGACTTCCACCAGTCTCTTCGGGCGAAGATCGTGGGCCAGGAAGAAGGCGTGCAGGCCCTTGTGGACCTGTTTCAGGTCTTCACCGCTGGCCTGAACTCACCGGGGCGCCCGGTGGGCAATTTGCTTTTTCTCGGACCAACGGGGTCCGGGAAGACTCGCATTGTGGAAGCGGCGGCTGAGATATTGTTTGGCGATCCGCGACTGGTCATCAAAGTGGATTGCGCGGAATTCCAGCACTCTCACGAAATCGCAAAACTGATCGGTTCACCCCCGGGGTATCTCGGCCACCGGGAAACGCATCCTTTGATTACCCAGGAAGCGTTGGCAGCTTCGCACAGCGACAAGCTGAAGCTTTCCTTCCTGCTGTTCGACGAAATTGAAAAGGCCAGCGATGCGCTGTGGCAATTGCTGCTGGGCATGCTGGACAAGGCCACGCTGACCCTGGGCGACAACCGGCGCGTGGACCTCTCGCAGACCGTTATCTTCATGACTTCCAACCTGGGCGGCGGCGATATCACCGAACTGATGGCCGGTGGTTACGGTTTCATCGAGTCCGACGACAAGCCGAAGAACGACCTGGATCAAAAGGTGGAGCGCACGGCGGTGGAAGCGGCGCGCCGCAAGTTCTCCCCCGAATTCATGAACCGCCTGGACAAGGTGGTGGTGTTCCATCCGCTGCAGCGCAAGCAACTCGAGCAGGTTCTGGATATCGAGTTGACCATGGTGCAGCAGCGCGTTCTGGAAACGGCCAAGGGCCAGTTCCTGTTCCGCGTCACCGAACATGGCCGCGACTTCCTGTTGCAGGAAGGCACCGACCAGCGCTATGGTGCGCGCCACCTGAAGCGCGCGATTGAACGCCATGTGGTCTACCCCATGGCGAATCTGTTGGCCACGGAACAAGTCCATTTCGGCGACCTGGTCTGCATCGATTGGAAAAGCAACGAAGACCACCTGAATTTTGTGCGCGAAGGCGAGAATGTGGCCATGCCAATCCGCCGGCCAGAGCCGATCGCTGCACCGCGGCTTTCGCAGGCGCGCGGGGGGCGGCCCGTCGAAGCCCCCGTCGTGCAAGTTCCTCCGGAACCCACGCCACGTTTCGCGCGATAAATTTAGATTGCTCCACCTCTCGAAAGCCCGGGCGGGCAACTGCCCGGGCTTTTCCTATTTCACTTACTCTGATGATTGGTCAGCGGCTGAGGGGTTACGCGGGCGTGGCGAACTACTGCTTCTGGTAAATCTCTTCGGCGCGCTTCAAAGCTTCGGTGATGCTCTCGCACATGTTTTCGGGGGGCACGTGGCGGTCGAAGCCCGCTTCGCGCATGAGTGCCGCGGGTTGCGGGCGCGCGCCGCAGACCAGCATGGCGCGGCCGCTTTCCAGCAATTTGTCGGCAAGTTCTTCGAGCGCGGCAATCCCGGTAGCATCCACAGCCGTCATATTGCGCAAGCGCAAGATGATGATCGGCGGCAAGGCGTCCATCTGTTCCGTAATGATGGCGATCTTATCCGTCACGCCGAAAAGAAATGGCCCGTGAATGCGATACACGGTGGCGTAGGACGGGATGTCTTTGTCCTGCAGGATATGGGCGCGGCCGTCTTCGATGTATTCGTCGGTGACTTTCGAGACGGTGGTGGTCTGAGAAATTTTCCGGATAAAGGTGAACGCCGCCAGGATCATGCCCACTTCCACGGCCAGGGTGAGGTCGGCAAACACCGTCAAGCTCAGCGTCAACAGCCATACCGCGATGTCTGCTTTCGACAGCTTCAGAATCTCCGGAATCTCCGCCCAGTCGCCCATGTTGTAAGCGACCATGAAAAGAATTCCGGCCAGCGCGGCCAAGGGGAGATCCTTCACCAGAGGCGCGGCGAACAGGATCACCGCCAGCAGCGTCAGCGCGTGAATCATTCCCGCCACTGGCGTTTTCGCACCCGCGCGGACGTTCGTCGCGGTGCGCGCAATGGCCCCCGTGGCGGGCAATCCGCCAAACAGCGGCGAAAAAATGTTGGCCACGCCTTGACCTATCAATTCCACATTGGGGTTGTGCTTGTCTCCGGTCATGCGGTCAGCCACGACCGCGGACATCAGCGACTCGATTGCGCCCAGCATCGCCACCGTCACGGCGGGTGAAAGCAGGTGCAAGAGCAGGCTAGGCTTCAGGCCAGGCACCGCCAAGTGGGGCAAGCCGCTGGGAATGCCGCCGAATCGTGTGCCGATTGTCTCGACGGGGATATGAAACAGAGCGACCGCCGCGGTTGCACCGAAACACACCAAAATCGCCCCGGGAATTCGCTTGAAGAACCGGACGCAGATAATCATGACTGCGAGCGACGCGATGCCCACAACCGACGCGACCCAATTCAACGTGTAGAAGTTTTCCGCCAGGGCTCCCATGCGATGGAAGAAGTCGCCGGGAACGTGCTCCATGCGGATGCCGAAGAAGTCGCGTATCTGCGTGCTGGCGATGAGAATGGCGATCCCGTTCGTGAATCCTACGACCACGGGCCGCGGAAAATACTTCACCAGTGCGCCTAAACCTGTCACGCCCATAATGACCAACAGCACGCCCGCCAGCATGGTGCACGTGAACAGTCCATCGATGCCGTATCTCGTAATGATCCCGAGAACGACTACCACGAACGCGCCGGTCGGCCCTCCGATCTGCGTACTTGAGCCGCCCAGCGCCGAAATCAGAAAGCCGGTAACGATAGCACAGTAAATTCCGGCTTGTGGGGGCACGCCCGAAGCGATTGCGAACGCCATCGCCAACGGCAAAGCCACCAATCCCACGGTGACTCCTGCAATCAGATCGGCAACAAATTTGTCAAAGCTGTAGTTGCGAAGAAGTAGTACGGACTTCGGTAACCACGCGTCTGGCACAACATTCATGATCGGTTCTTGCTCCGTTTTTGACTTTTGCCAGTGTAGCAGGCGCGGGGCGAAATTTCGGCGCAATATGGCGCGGCGGTGCGTACAAATTACAATCGAACGAAACTGAAATTTCTATCGCGAAAAGGGCGGATCAATCCGTGGCGTTGGTTTTCTTTGCGCCGGGCTTCCAGCGCAACACGGGCTTGCGGGCCGCCGCCACTTCGTCAAGCCGGCGTACACGGGTCGTGTGCGGGGCGGTCTTCACAAGCTCTGGATTGGTTTCGGCTTCCCGGGCGATCGATTTCATCGCATCAATGAAAAGGTCGCATTCCTCTTGCGATTCCGATTCCGTCGGCTCGATCATCAACGCGCCCGGAACGATCAGGGGAAATGCCGTGGTGTACGGATGAAAGCCATAATCGATCAGCCGCTTGGCGATATCCATGGTATTCACGCCATGTTTTTTCTGTAGCGCGTCGCTGAATACGACTTCATGCATCGAAGGCCGCGTGTACGGCAAATCGAACACGCCTTCCAGATGCTTCCGAATGTAGTTCGCGTTTACAACCGCATCTTCCGTGGCCTGCCGCACGCCGGGCCCATAAGCCAGGATGTAGGCCAGCGCCCGCACCAGCACGCCAAAATTTCCGCCGAACGCACGCACGCGCCCGATGCTTTCCTTGCGGTGGTAATCCAGCGCAAGCTTCCCGCTCTCTTTTTCGACTAGCACCGGAACGGGCAAATAGGGTTCCAGGAATTTCTTGATGGCCACCGGGCCCGCGCCGGGTCCTCCTCCGCCATGTGGCGTGGAAAAGGTTTTGTGCAAGTTCAGGTGCATCACATCAACGCCCAGATCGCCGGGGCGCGTCACGCCGGTCAGCGCGTTCATGTTTGCGCCGTCCATGTAAAGCAGGGCGCCTTTTGCGTGCAACACATCGGCGATTTCCGGGAGGCGCTGCTCGTAAATTCCCAATGTCGAGGGATTGGTGATCATCAGCGCCGCAACGTCACCCGTCACCTGATCCTTCAGATGAGCGATATCAATCTGACCGTCTTCGTTGGACTTGATGTTCTGGACCTGGTAGCCGGCAATAATCGCCGTGGCGGGATTTGTGCCGTGCGCGGAATCCGGGATCAACACTGTCTTGCGCGGGTTCCCCAACTTTTCGTGATGCGCCCGGATCAGCAGGATGCCTGTGAGTTCTCCTTGCGCGCCTGCCGCGGGCTGCAGTGTTACCGCGTCCATGCCGGTAATTTCCAAAAGGCACTTTTCCAGGAGTTGCAGGATCTTCAAGCAGCCTTGCGACAACTCCTGTGGCTGATAGGGATGTTCCGTGGCCAGGCCCGCGAGGCGCGCCACGTGTTCGTTCACGCGCGGGTTGTACTTCATCGTGCAGGAGCCCAGCGGGTACATGCCCAGATCGATGGCGTAATTCCAAGTGGAAAGCCGCGTAAAGTGGCGCAGCACCTCAATCTCACTGACTTCGGGAAAGCCTTCCACGCCCGCCGCGCGGTGAAATTCCCCCAGCGACTTGGCCGCATCGGCGGCAGGAACGTCGAGTGGCGGAAGATCAAAAGCGCGTTTGCCGGGCGAAGATTTCTCAAAAATCAGGCCCTCACTCTGGGTCGGGTGCCGCAAAACCTTTTTGATGTCGTCATTCATCTCTGAAATTCATGGGCGGAGGCGCGCATCGCCAATTCCTTCGCCGCGTTCTCCTTTACTAGAGCGGCTGCTCCAGGGCGCGTTTCACGGCAGCAACCAGGCGCTCAATCTCCGTGCGCGAAGTCGTTTCCGTCACACAAACCAACGCGTGCTTCGTCAATTCCGGGTAGGCCGAGCCGAGCACATACGGCCCGACAATCTTTTCTTTCAGGAGTTCGGCGTTCACCATCTTTACGGAACGCGGGAACTCTACGACGAACTCGTTGAAGAAGGGAGCGGCAAAGGTGCGCTTCACGCCGGGAATTTTCAGCAACTCCGCCAGCGCGAATTGCGCTTTCGCCAGATTGTGTTCGGCCATTTCCCGCAGGCCTTCTTTGCCAAGCAGGGTTAGGTGTACCGTCGCCGCCAGCGCGCATAGCGCCTGATTCGTGCAGATATTCGAGGTAGCCTTCTCGCGGCGAATGTGCTGCTCGCGTGTTGCCAGCGTCAGCACGAAGCCGCGCCGCCCGTCCAGATCGACAGTCTGCCCCGCCAGGCGGCCGGGCATCTGGCGCACGAATTTTTCCTTCGAAGCGATCACGCCTGCGAACGGGCCACCGTAGCTTGGCGCCAGGCCAAAGCTTTGCGCCTCCATCGCCACAATATCCGCCTCTGCGGGCGGCTTCATCACGCCTAGCGAGACGCCTTCCGCAATTGCAGTCACCAGCAGCGCGCCGGAGGCATGCGCCGCTTCCGCGAGCGGGCCCAGCGATTCCATGGCGCCAAAGAAATTCGGCGATTGCACGACTACGGCGCATACATCGTCGCGCAGCGCGCTGTGCAATCCGTTCGCATCCAGCCATCCCGCGGTGGTGTACCCGATCTCTTCCACGCGCAACCCGGAATTTTTGGCGTAGGTTTTTAGCACTTCGCGATATTCCGGATGAACGGAGCGTGCCACCAGCACGCGGCGTTTTCCCGTCAGGCGCTCGGCCATCAGCACGGATTCGGTCGTCGCCGTCGAGCCGTCGTACATGGAAGCGTTGGCGACCTCCTGGCCGGTCAATTGGCACATCAGTGTCTGGAATTCAAAGATGGCCTGCAGCGTCCCTTGCGAAATCTCTGCCTGATAGGGGGTGTACGAGGTAAGGAATTCGCCGCGTTGCAGAATCGTGTCTGTGATTACCGAACTCAGGTGGTTGTACACGCCCGCTCCCAGAAAGCCCGTATATCCCAGGGAATTTTCCGCGGCGCGCGCCTGGAAATATTCGATGACCTCGGGTTCCGAAAGCGGCCCGGGGAGGTTCAGGGGCTTTTTCAGGCGGTAGGCTTCGGGAATTGTGGAGAACAGTTCTTCTACGGATTTAACGCCGATCGCGGCGAGCATCTGCTGCCGTTCGGCTGGGCTCTTCGGAAGATAGCGCATCAGCTCGACGCTTCCTTCTGCTTTTCTGCGATGAACGCTTCGTAGGCTGCGGCGTCCAGCAGGGAATTGACCTCGGCGGGATCCGCCAGCTTCACCTTCACGAGCCAACCTGCACCGTGCGGGTCGGTGTTCAGCGTCTCCGGCTTGTCCCGCAGCGCGGCGTTTGCTTCCACGATGTCTCCGCTGGCCGGAGCGTAAATCTCGCTGACCGCTTTGACGGATTCGACAGAGCCGAATGTCTTGCCGGCCGTCACTTTCGCTCCGGCCGCGGGCAGTTCCACGAATACGACGTCGCCCAATTCGTGTTGTGCGTAGTCCGTGATGCCGATCGTGGCGATGCCGCCCTTCACGACGATCCATTCATGGTCCTTCGTGTAGCGATATTCTTTTGGATACGCCATTCCAGCACTCCTTCGAGGATTTTCCAGCCTTCCGGCTCTACATCGCTTGCGCTTTCCTGGGCCGTTTATAAAACGGTGTAGCCACCACTTGCGCGCGGCACTTCTGCGAACGAATTTCCACCCATAGCGAAGCGCCAATTGCCGCCATTGCCGGCGGCACGTAGGCCAACGCAATGTTTTTGCATAGCGTTGGAGAAGGCGACCCGCTGGTTACCACGCCAATCGCTTCGCCCGCTTCATTCAAGCAGCGATACTCGTCGCGAGCGATTCCGCGCTCGACCATCTCCAAGCCGACCAGCGTGCGCTGCAAGCCTGCCGCCCAGGCTTTTTCCAGCGCCGCGCGCCCGATGAATTCGCCCTTTTCCATGCGGCAGTAGCGATCCAGGCCCGCTTCCCAGACGTTGATCTTCTCGCTGATTTCGTGGCCATACAACGCCATTTTGGCTTCCAGGCGCAGCGTATTCCGCGCGCCCAGGCCGCAGGGAACTATGCCGAACTGCTTGCCGGCCGCGAGCACTTCGTTCCACACGCGCTCGCTTGTGGCAACGTCGGACGGCACGTAAATCTCGAAACCATCTTCTCCGGTGTAGCCGGTTCGCGCGATCAAAGTGTTTTTCAGGCCGCAAACCGTGCCGTGCGTGAACCAGTAGTTCTTGATGCCGTCCAGAGGCGCATCCGTCAGCTTGCGTAGCACGTCCACGGCGTGCGGCCCCTGAATTGCCAGCTGCGTGTACGCGTCGCTCAGCTCCTCGACCTGGCAGTCGAAACCTCTCGTATTCTCGCGCACCCAGGAAATATCTTTTTCCCGCGTTCCGGCATTGATAACCAGCAGGAAATCATCTTCGCCCAAACGGTGCACGATCACGTCGTCCACAAACGTGCCTTGGGGATAAAGCATCGCCGAGTACTGCGCCTGCCCGATGGCCAGCCGGGACGCATCATTCATGGTGACGTGCTGCACGGCTGCCAGCGCTCCCCCGGTACTCTTTCCGGTGTGCACGCGGATGTCGCCCATGTGGCTTACGTCAAACAAGCCGCATGCACTGCGGACGGCGCGGTGTTCCGCGATCAGCCCGCCGCTGGAAGGGTATTCCACAGGCATATCCCAGCCGCCAAAATTGACCATCTTGGCGCCAAGACGGCGGTGCACCGCGTTTAACGGCGTCTTGCGAAGAACAGAATTGTGAGGAGTTGTGGCCGCGTCCATTCCGAGTGCTCGGGCAACTCGGATGGTAACACGCGTGCGGTGAGGGGGTCAAAACTGGCTGCCGCGGAGCGGTTTTGGGGCAGCACCTTCCTTGCGAGGGGGCGCCGGTCACCTACCCCAAAGGCCAGTATTTCGCAATGCACACCTGTACCCCAGGATTGCTGCCCAAGGAAGCGATTCCCGCTAGATTAGCAGTATAAGAACGATGAAGCGCAACAGTGACTTCTAGGCGTCTCGGTTGTAGCGAGCCCCAACTCCAGGAGATAAGAGATGCAGAGAGGCCAGAGAACGAAACTGACAAAGATGGCGGCCCGGGCTTTCTTGGTGATGGCACTGACGCTGCCCGCCGTAAATATGACGGCACAAGAGGGCCGCAAAGTAATTTCGAATCCCGCACCCGTCTATCCCGAAACTGCGAGGAGTCTCCACATTCGGGGTGCCGTAAAGGTGCAGGTCTTGATCGCCCCCGATGGACACGTCAAAGATGTTAAAGTCATCGGCGGCCATCCGTTGTTCGTGGATTCAGTTCAAGAGGCACTCAAAAGCTGGAAGTATGCACCGGCCAGCACTGAATCGACGGTCCAATTAGAGTTCAATTTCCATCCATAAGATAGCCGTGCGCGGCCGGAACTCGCCTGAAAGCCCGCGGCCGATGCGTCGTGGATTGCGTGCGGGCGGAAGACGAGAAGCCTTGGTTAGCCGCCGAAACGGGAACCGACGCACAGCCAAACTGCCCTGCCTGAAACAGGGTTTTCTCCTGCCCAGCGGCTCTTGCGCAGTTGTAAATCGGACTTCACGCTGCGCTTGCTGGCCACCTTCCCCTCAGGTAGAGTTCTTTTCGGAGGCGCCCATGGCCGCTCGCCAGCAGATAGTTTGTGTGCAGTGTGACAAGAACGAGGAGTACTGCGACTGCGAAAAGTATTGCACCATCTGCAAAGGCCAGCACAACGTCCGCTTGTGCGCCGACGGGCTGTACTACTGCCCTGATTGTCGCGAAGCGTGCGACGTGTCGCTTGCCAACGATCGCTAACCGTGCCAACGAGCCCCCTCCACCTTCGTATGCGCATGGACCCCGATGTGCGCTTGGCCGCCGCAGCGGGCGGAGTGGCGCGCTTTTTGGCCGATGGCGCCGGCTTGACAAACGAAGTGATCAGCGAGCTGCAATCCTCTGTTCTTTCGGCGTGCCGGCATTGTTTCGGCTTGCATCACTCGAATACTCCCTGCGAGGTTGCGTTTCAGCGTCTTGCTGACCGCATCGAAATGGAACTGTTTCTTCCTATAGAGGAGGCGCCTGCCGACAGGGGCCATCCCACTTGGCCGGGTGTGGATGAAGTTCATTGCGAAACGCGGGGTAAGTTGGCGGTGCTGCGGCTGACGAAGTTTGTTACTCCCTCGCCAGATGCGGAGTAGTTTTATTCACGCGGAATAAATCCCTGGACCATCCCTGCCCCAGGAGACATTTGTTCTGCTAACCCACAATCGAAAAGCAAGGAGGGATTCCTCACTTCGCGGACTTCGTTCGGAATGACGGGTATTGGGAGTCGGATTAGTCCTGCAACAATCCCAGAAAATCACATTTTGAAGGCGAAGGTATTTCGCTTGATGAGCGAAGTCATCTGATCATCGCTTACGGTCAGGCTAATCACCACGCGTTCGCCGGAGGGCGTCACGCTGGCCTGGTCCAGCAATTGTCCCAGTTCGGGGTTGTCCTTGCTGGCCTGATATTTCTTATAGAGCAGTCCCGCGGTCATCAATTGGCTTAGCGTGTTGGCATCTTCGGGCGAAGCGCAGACCGCCTGGAACTTTCCTTCGAGGCCGCTGCTCGCCGTAACGCTGATGATCATGGATTGCATGTTATGCACGAGCTTCGCCGCTTCGGGAAACTGCTCCACTTCGGGGGTGAGTTGCGCCATCGCCAGGCGCGTGTAGCTGGGGTCCAATACCGCCCAAATGACGCCGGAGCCGTTCACTTCGTTGATCAGGTTGAACAGCTTGTCGTTGCTCAGCAAGCCGTCTTCGCTGCCATAGCGGATTTCGATCATTTTCTCGAGGAGTTGCTTGTGGCCAAATGCGGCCTTGCTGGAATCAATGAAGAAGAAGAACAAATCATTCGGCCCTGCTCCGGAGCCGAACGCGAACAGAGTGTATCCCCGCGCCTTGGAAGTGGCCAGCTTTTGCTGCTTGAAATAGGCTTCCGTGGAATCCGGATTGAAAGTTCCGAGCGCGATCCCGACGATCTCTTCGCTCTCTGGAACGTCGCTGGCTGCGGTCTTGCCGTCTTCTTTAGCCGCGCTCTGCGCCACGAGTCCCCACGCGAGTTCATCCACTTGCGTGTTGGGATCCACTCCGGCCGAAGCCAGGAACTTTTCAAATTGTTTGAAGCGTTCCGGCAGCATCTGTTCCTGCAGGGCCGGGTACCACTTCATGGTCCGTGCCTTTTTCAAATCCGCGTAGGCAAATTCTCCTGTCTCCTTCGGGAACAGGGCAATGGTATCGGCGCTGAGGCTGCCTGCCTTGGCGGGTTTCGCGGCGGCAGTCAACAATAAAAGCGCGGCACATGCCGCTACACACCGCGTGAGGGTGTTAGTCCACTTCATGAAATGCTCCTTTCGGGGCCTGGGGCAAATTTCAGTTTACGCTACATCCGATTCATGCGCTGAGGCGCTTGCGCAGTTCGTCAACTTTTCCGCGCATCGTGGCCACGTAAGCCGCATCTTTCAGGCCGTCCAGGTTGATCTCCACGTTCGCCAGGGCTCCATTCCCGCCCGCTATTGCCATTAGACGCGCGACGCGCAGATCCGACTTCATGGATGCCGCCGCGATGGCCTCCAGTTGCACCAGCCTGGCGTGCAGCGCCGCCGCTATCTCTGCTACCTCCAGCGGCACCTCTGCCGCGCCTTTCGTTGCTTTTTGGACGGCTTCCTCGCGGAGGCGGGTCTCCTCGGCGCTTCCTTGCGGCAACTTGAAGGCGGCCATAACAGCGTCGTAGGAGGCGGCGTCACGGTCGATCGCTTCGGTCAATTCATCCGTCGTCTTGCGCAACGCATCAAGTTGCTCGCTGAGTTTGTCCACATGCGAGATTTGTGATTTCTTTTTCCGCGATAAGCCTGCCACCATCTGTCCCAACGCTCCGGCGAGGCCCACCGCAAGGGCCGAAACGCTGCCGCCTCCCGGCGTCGCCGTGGGTTCAGCTACGGCGCTCAAGAACGGCCGTGCCAGGCTTGCCAGCTTTCCGTCCCTGGCCGCGACGGGCGCGCCGCTCAATACCGCGGCCAGTTTGTTTTCAAACACTTGCGCAGGCGAAAAGTTTTCCAGTTGCAGGAAATAGTCGGCGGCCATTTCGATGGCCTTCTTGGGTATGAGCCCAACAATTTCGCTGCCCACCGGCACCGCGCCATAACGCGCTGCTTCACGCTTCACCATCTCGTACACGCGGTGCATCGGCGTCTGTTCAAAGTCGGTCAAATTGATGGACACCTGGGCGAGGTTGCGCGCCTTTAGTTCGACGCCCATGGATTTCACGTAACGCAAACCGCCGCTGGAAAAACGAATGGCTTTGGCAATCTTGTTGGCGATGCCCACGTCCGCCGTATTGAGGTTCACGTTGTAGGCGATCAGGAACTTCCGCGCGCCCACCACGGTAACGCCTGCAGTCGGATGCAATTTCGGTTCGCCGACGTCCGGCTGGCGATCGTGGTTGTGCTTCATCTCTTCGCGCAAACCTTCGAACTGCCCGCGCCGGACATTTTCAAGATTGACGCGGTCCGGGCGCATTGCCGCGGCTTCGTAGTAGAAAACCGGGATTCGGTAACGGATCCAGAGTTCGTTGCCCACGCGCCGTGCCAGCGCCACGCAGTCTTCGATCGTCACACCCTCAATGGGGATAAAGGGGACCACATCGGTGGCGCCAACGCGGGGGTGCGCGCCCGTGTGCACGTTCATGTCAATCAATTCCATCGCGCGGCCCGCGCCGAGAAGCGAGGCCTCCGCGACGGCATCGGGATCGCCCGCGAGCGTGATGACGCAGCGGTTGTGGTCCGCGTCCATCTCCTGATCGAGCACGTAGACGCCCGGCACACTGCGCATGGCCTCCGCGATCGCATTAACCTTTGTGGGATCGCGTCCCTCGGAAAAATTCGGCACACACTCAATCAATCGATTCATGGGCTGAGTTCCGTCTTTACAGGGAAGCAGACTCTCTGCTCCCCGTTTAACACTGACCTTCAATCCTGCATGTAAATGATCTCGCCGCGTTTCATAGTCATCCAGCAGCGATTCATCCCAAAATAATAGGGAATTTCGCGGTAATCCTCCACCTCGAACACCGAAATGTCCGCCTGCTTGCCCGTCTCCAGCGAACCAATCCATTTTTCCCTGCGTAGAGCGTAGGCCGCGTTGATGGTGGCCGCCGCAATGGCTTCCGCCGGAGTCATGCGAAGCTGACTGCACGCCAGCGACAGTATCATCGGCATGCTCACCGTCGGGCTTGTGCCCGGATTGTAGTCCGTTGCGAGGGCCACGATGGCGCCCGCTTCGATCAGTTTTCTCGCCGGCGCATACTGCTTGAGCCCCAGATGAAAATCGCAGCCCGGCAGCAGCGTGGCTACCGTACGCGATTTCGCCAGCGCCCGTATATCCGCGGCATTGACCTGCTCCAGGTGATCGCAACTCGCCGCTTCCAGTTCCACGGCAAGTCGCGTTGCGCCCGTATGCGACAACTGCTCCGCGTGCACGCGCGGCACCAGACCGTGCAGCTTGCCCTCGCTCAATATCTGCTCCGACTCTTTCCGCGAAAAGGCGCCGCGATCGCAGAATACATCGCAAAATTCCGCGAGCCGCTCGTTCACCACTTCCGGCAACAACTGTTCCACCAACAGATTGATGTAAAGCTGCGCGCCGTCCGGCCGTCCGCGAAATTCCGGCGGCACGGTGTGCGCCCCCAGAAAAGTGGAAACAATTTCGAGCGGCTGCTCCGCGTTCAACTCGCGGTGCAGGCCGAGGATCTTCAGCTCGCTTGCGACGTCCAGCCCATACCCGCTTTTCGCTTCCACCGTTGTTGTGCCGTACGACGCAAATTCCTGCAGTGCCGCAAGTGCCCGGCGTTTCAGCGCCTCTGCCGTGGCCGCCCGCAATTTCTTCGCCGAGTTAAGAATCCCCCCGCCTTTGCGGGCAATCTCTTCGTAACTGGCTCCCTGAATTTTCAGCTCGTACTCTTCCGCGCGGCTGGCCGCATGAATCAGGTGGGTGTGCGAATCCACGAATCCAGGCAGGACGACGCGTCCGCCCACATCAAGCTTCTCCGCGCGCCGCGCCTCTGCGTGCTTTTCGACATGCGCCCGCGGCCCCGCAGCCACAATCTTCGCGTCTCGCACCAGCAGCGCGCCATCCTTGATCAGGCCAAGCTTGGAAAGGGAACTGCCTCTGCGTGGAACTTCGCCGCGAAGCGTCAGAAGCTGCGCAGCACCTGTGATGAGTAGGCTTTGGCTCAATGCGTTGTTATTATGTCCGACCCGCCCGCCAATTGCACCTAGGCGCTGACGCTCTTTCCTCGGTAAGCCGGCGCAAATACTTCCTTCACAAATGTCTCGATCGTGGTGGGCGTGGTGTTCGCCGCCGAGCGCGGCTCCGTGGCCGTCACGATCCCGTTGTTGATTCCCTGGAACATTTCGCTGAAACAGGCCGCGGTCTTTGCCGGCGTCCCCATCTGCTGCATCGCTTTTTCCACCTGGTCGTAAGGAAATTGCATGTAGCGCAGATCCGGCTGGCCCAGTTCCTTGGCAATCACTGCAACCACTTCTTGCAAGGTCAAGTCCCGTTCGCCGTGCAGCTCCTGCGTGCGCTTGCCGTTGAAATCCAGCTTCAGCAGCCGCTCCGCCGCGTATGCGCCGATGTCGCGCGTGGCGATCATCGGCAGCTTCAAGCTGCTTTTCAGCGCGCCGCCAAAGACGCCCATCATATGGATCATCTGAATGCCCGCCAGGTGATTCTCAAAGAAATAGCCGGGGCGTAGATGCAGCACAATTAGACCTTCGATGGCATTCAGTTTCTGCTCGAAATTGTGCAGGCCAGTGATAGGACCCGTTCCCGCCGCGGCTTGCGCTCCGTAGCTGCTCAAGTTCACCGCGTACTGTAGCCCCGAGTTTTTCGCTGCGGCGCTGATCGCGTCGCTCGTCTTTTCCTGATCCGCGCGATAGTCCGGCGATGTCATGGACGGCGGAATCATCAGGAATGCCGCGCGCGCCCCGGTCAACGCCCGCGTCATCACTTCCGCGTCCGTCACGTCGCCCACGAAGGCCTCCGCGCCGCGCTGCACGAACGGCTGCAGCCGCCCCGCGTTTCTTCCCACCACGCGTACCCTCTCGCCCTTTGCGATCAGCGCGTTGCTAATCACCGATCCGATATTTCCCGTCGCCCCTAGAATCGTGTACATCGTTGTTCTCCTTGTCTGAAATCCTGCGAATCTTCCGTCCTTCCGCTTCGTTTACCCCGCGGCCCACCGAATCCCTACAACATCGGTACATTCACGCCGGTCTTTTTCGCGAAGGCGATCGCTTCCGGGTAGCCGGCGTCCACGTGGCGCGCCACGCCAATTCCCGGGTCATTGGTCAATACTCGTTCGATGCGCTTGGCCATCTCCGGGGTGCCATCCGCGCATGTCACCTGCCCCGCATGTTGCGAATAGCCAATTCCCACGCCGCCGCCATTGTGAATCGAGACCCATGAGGCGCCGCTGGCGGTGCTAATCAGGGCGTTGAGCAACGGCCAATCCGCAATTGCGTCGGAGCCATCCTTCATCGCTTCCGTCTCGCGGTATGGAGAAGCCACCGAGCCGCAATCCAGGTGGTCGCGCCCGATCACGATGGGCGCCTTCAGTTCACCCTTGGCCACCAGATCATTCATCGCCAGGCCGAATTTGTCGCGCTCGCCGTAACCCAGCCAGCAGATGCGCGAGGGCAGTCCCTGGAATTTCACTTTTTTCTGGGCCATGTGAATCCAGCGCTTCAAGTGCTCGTTTTGCGGAAACATTTCCAGCACCAACTGGTCCGTGCGTGCGATGTCCGAGGCCTCGCCCGAGAGCGCCGCCCATCGGAACGGCCCTTTGCCTTCGCAAAACAGCGGCCGGATGTAAGCCGGCACAAATCCCGGGAAGTCGTAGGCATTCTTGACGCCCGCTTCATACGCAAATGTGCGGATATTGTTGCCGTAATCAAATGTCACCGCGCCAAGCTTTTGCAGATCCAGCATGCCCTGGACATGCTCGCCGATGGCGGCGACTGCCCGCTTGCGGTATTCCTGCGGGTTGCTCTTGCGCAATTCCAGCGCCCGTTCCAGCGTCATGCCATTCGGGACGTAGCCGCCGATGGGGTCGTGCGCGCTGGTCTGGTCCGTCAGAAGATCCGGGACGACGCCGCGCTTTGCGAGTTCGGGAATCAGGTCCGCGCAATTGCCCACCAAGCCCACCGACGTCGCTTCACGCTTCCGTACGGCGTTCTTCAGGATGCGCAACGCTTCATCGAGCGAAGTCACCATCACATCGCAATAGCCGATCTTAACGCGCCGCTTGATGCGCTCCGCATCCACGTCAATGCCCAGAAACGCCGCGCCATTCATTGTTGCGGCCAGGGGTTGCGCCCCGCCCATGCCGCCGATGCCGCCGGTTACCACAAGCTTGCCGCTGAGGTCCGCGCCAAAATGCTTTTGCGCCGCTGCGGCAAAGGTTTCGTAGGTGCCCTGCAGAATCCCCTGCGTGCCGATGTAGATCCAGCTACCCGCGGTCATCTGGCCGAACATCATCAATCCGGCGCGATCGAGTTCGTTGAACTGCTCCCAATTGTTCCAGTGGCCCACCAGGTTGGAATTGCAAAGGAGCACGCGCGGCGCATAGTCATGCGTGCGGAAAACTGCCACCGGCTTTCCCGATTGCACCAGCAAGGTTTCGTCGCACTCCAGCGCGCGCAACGATTTCACGATGGCGTGGAAACAGTCCCAATTTCGCGCGGCTTTCCCGGTGCCCCCATAGACCACCAGTTCCGCCGGTTTTTCCGCGATTTCCGGGTCCAGGTTGTTCAGGAGCATGCGCAGCGCCGCTTCCTGTTGCCACCCTTTGCAAGAAAGTTGCGTGCCGCGAGGCGCGCGAAAAGGCCCACGGCTGGTCGCCGGATCATTCAGGATTGGTGTTGTGGCGCTCATAGGTTCCGCTCCTACCCCATCTTAACTCAGCGGCAAAGGAAGGAGGAAATCGCGCACCAATCCCCACTCCCAATATTGCGCGACCCTCCTCCCATGCGATACATTCAAGCTCGCGCATGAACTACGGCTCGCTTCCTTCTCGATTTCTCCAAGCTGTGGACGAGCACCCGTCTCCCCGGGCGCAACTTGTGCGGCGCTCCGAGCGTTGGGAGCCCATCTCTTCCCAGGAATTTTTGCGACGTGTTGCCGGGTTGGCTGACGCGCTGGTGGAACTTGGCGTAAAGCCCGGCGACCGCGTTGGTCTGCTGGCCCCCAATTGCCCGGAATGGCATACGGCGGACTTCGCCATCAGCGGCTCGGGCGGTGTCACTGTCCCCATTTACTTCAACGAATCGCCGGACCGCATGACCTACATCCTGAATCATTGCGGCGCCCAGGTACTCTTCGTGAGCGGCGCTGCGCAACTTGCGAAGTTTCTGCAGATCCGCAGAGATTTGCCAGAGATCCAGCAAGTCATTGCTGCCGATGTGGGTGTCGCGCTTCCTGCCGAGTTTCTGCGCTACGAAACACTGATCGCTACGGCCGGCGCTCCGGAAATTGCTTCTTACCGCCTGCGTGCCGCCCAGGTGCTTCCCAGCCAACTCGCGTCCATCATCTATACGTCCGGCACGACGGGCGAGCCCAAGGGCGTGATGCTGACGCACACGAATTTCAGTTCGAATGTTACCGATTCGTGCCGCGGGCTGGACCTGAATCCCGAGGTGGACCTGGCGGTATCCTTTTTGCCGCTGGCGCACGTCTACGGCCGCACGCTGGACTACGTCCTGATTTTCGGGGGCTGTCCGCTAGCCTACGTTCCCGTGATTGAAAATGTCGCGCAGGCCCTGGTGGAGGTCAAACCCACCATTCTCGGAGCGGTGCCGCGCTTCTTCGAGAAAATCTACGCGCGCTTGATGGAGCAGGGCACAAGGAACACTGGGGCGAAGCGCAAGCTCTTCGATTGGTCCATAAAACTGACCCAGAAGATTGCCCCGTGGCGCTGCGGCGAAGGATCGGCCAGCCTCGGCAGGAAATTGCAATGGCTCATCGCGGACAAACTCGTCTATTCCAAGGTTCGCGCAGCCACGGGTGGCCACCTTCGCGTGGTCCTGTCTGGCGGCGCGCCTCTTTCAAAGAATTTGGCGCAGTTTTTCTGGGCCATCGGCATTCCGATTTATCAGGGCTATGGCTTGACGGAAACTTCGCCGGTTCTCACTTCCACATATCCCGAAAACCGCATCGGCAGCTCGGGGCGCCCCATCGCCAACGTGCAAATTCGCATTGCCGACGACGGCGAGATTCTCGCCAAAGGTCCGTGCGTCATGCAGGGTTATTACAAAGCGCCCGAAGCCACGCGCGAGGTTCTGAGCGAAGATGGGTGGTTCAGCACCGGCGATATCGGCTACCTGGATAAAGACAACTACCTGTACATCACGGACCGCAAGAAGGACCTGCTGAAAACCGCGGCCGGCAAATTTGTTGCGCCCCAGCCGATTGAAAACGCGCTGAAGACCAGCCCGTACATCCTTAACGCCATGGTTGTGGGCGACCAGCGCAAATTTGTCGTGGCGCTGATCGTTCCCAACCCCACTACCGTTTCCGCCAAGCTGGCCGAGGATGGCCTGAAATTCTCATCCAATGCGCAAATCGCCGCGCACCCGCGGTCTTATGCCCTGGTCGAAGAGGAAGTGCGGCGGCTCACAGCGCACCTCGCTCAGTATGAAACGATCAAGCGCTTCGCTCTACTCGCGGACGACTTCTCCTTTGATAGCGGCAGCCTTACGTTCACCATGAAGCTGAAGCGCCGCGTTGTCGAAAAGCAGTACCACGACCTCATCGACAAGTTGTATTCCGACGTCATCGAGCCCCGCCCGGTCACCAGCGGCTAACCACCCTCCCGTCTATCATCTACGACTGATATCCTGTCGCACTGGCTCGGCGCCCTAAGGGCTTTTCTGTGTAGACTCTGTGTAAAATTGGCCCGTCATCGTGCCCGTCCGCAGAATTACTGCACCCATTTCCTTTTTCAAACCATCTCAACCATTGCAACCGCCCACCTAAGGAGGATTCCCTATGCCAAAAGCAGCTACCGCAGTCGCGCGCAGTTATTCCAGCAGTGTTGGCGTTCCTGATCACAACCGCCAGGCGATTACCGCCCTTCTCGGCGCACGCCTTGCCGACAGTTCCGATCTCCGCAGCCAGGTGAAGTGGGCCCACTGGAACGTCAAGGGCCTGCACTTCATTCAACTCCATCAACTCTTCGATTCCGTTGCGTCGCATCTCGAAGACCAGACGGACAGCATTGCCGAGCGCATCACCACGCTGGGCGGCGTCGCCAACGGCACTGTTCGCGAAGCCGCTGCCAGGTCCGGGCTGAAGGAAGCCGATCTCACCGCTTCTGATGGACCTTCCATGCTCAAATTTTTGGTGCATAACGTCGCGCACCATGCCAACGCTTTGCGCACGGCCGTCCAGGAATCGGATGATCTCGGCGATGCCATTACCGCTGATCTCTTCACGCAACTCGCCCGCGAACTCGACAAGGACCTCTGGTTCCTCGAGGCGCACATTCAGTCCTGAGCTTTTTCGCATCGCTTGCAAAGCCGGCGGCGCATTCTCCCGAGCCGCCTTGTCCGAACCCACGATGCCTTACGACCGGAGGGACGGCGCTCTTTGCCGTCCCGGGGCGGAGATACGGTTTTGCCTTGCACACTTTCTGTGCGATGAAATCCCTCTTCGACTCCAGCATTCAAGCTCAAATCATTTTTCCGTGCCGGCCGGCATCTTCAAACAGTGACAGGAGATTCGTCATGCTGAGTAGTTCGCCCACCTGCTGAGTGGCATTCCTGATCTCGATGCGGCAGCCGCGCGTGCGCGCCGTTACGTACAAACCCACCACGGTTCCCAGGCCCGCGCTGTCAATCTGCGGCACGGCCAGGAGATCCAAGACAATCCGTTTCCGCGCTGGTATCAGCGGCCTGATTTCATCCTTCAGCGAGGGCGCATTCTCCAAGGTCAGCTTGCCGATGCACTCGACCACAATGGCGCCCTCTGCTTCATACGAGTGCACACGAAACCCGCGCGCTGAACTTCTTGCGTTCTCCGTGGACATGAAACCTCCCGCGATTTCATCGTGCAACACACCGAGGAATTCCAGAGTCTTTACCGCACCCGCCCTGAAAACACAAGCAGCGAATCGGCGAACGCGTTATCCACGCGCGCAGGCACACCATCCTGCATGGGCAAGCTGCCACCCTCGATTGTGGTATACCTAAGTACGACCCGAGGAGAACGCGTTTGAAGCTCAAGGAAGTGGCTTATCTGGTTGGTCTGAAGCCCACGCCGAAGACCTACTCCTACGAGCTTCGCCACTTCAATCTGCCCGCCGACGGCAGAATCACCTGCGCCAAGTGGTTGCATCCCAAGGACTATCTGCGGCAAATTTCCCAGGAAGTCGTGGACGAGTTGCGCAAGTTCCTCTCCCCGGGCGATGTGGCCATTGATATCGGCGCGCACACAGGCGATACGACGATACCCATCGCTCTCGCCACTGGTAAGACGGGATGCGTCCTCGCGTTTGAGCCCAACCCCTATGTGTTCACCATTCTTCAGCAGAATGCCGCGCTCAATCCGGAAAAAACGCATATCATTCCGCTGATGTTTGCCGCTTCACCCGAAGACGTGGCGCTCGAATTTCATTATTCCGATTCCGGCTTCTGCAATGGCGGGCGCTTCGAGGGCATCAGCAAGTGGTTCCATGCGCATGCCTTCGATTTGCAGGTGCAGGGCAGGAATGTGCACGCTCTGCTGAAGCAGTCGTATCCCGAGCTGATCCCGCGGATTCGTTTCATCAAAATAGATACGGAAGGTTACGAGCCGGTTGTGCTGGAGTCGCTTCGTGAATTGATCACGCAGGTGAAGCCATATTTGAAGATCGAAGTGTACACGCACCTGAATCGCGAGCAGCGCCGCGCTTTGCACCGCTCCATCACGTCTTTGGGCTACACCATTCGCCGCATCATTGACGATAGTCACTACTGGGGCGAAGTTCTTGGCGAAGATGACCTCAGCAAGTGGCGTTGCTTCGACATTTTCTGCCTGCCCAATCCCATTGCTTCTTGAGGGCAAACCAGCCGTCGAGTTCTATCCCGCGCGGAATAGGAAGTGCCACGTCACGTCCACGGCTGCGTGAACCAGCGCCGAAGCGAATATAGAGCCGCTCTTGCGCCACGTCCAGCCATAGAAAATTCCCGCGATCGTCGCCAGCACGACATAACGCCAATTCGGAAACCCCATGTTGGTGATGTGTGAAAAACCAAAGAGCACCGACGCTGTCCACCAACCCGTCCAATCCGTTTTCGTATCGCGCGAGAGCAGGTTTTGCAGCAGCCCGCGAAATAAAAACTCCTCTGGCCACGCGGTGAACATCAGGATCGCCACGCAACTGAACAAAAAGGCGCTCCATCGCCCCAATTGTGGCGCAAACGCGATGAAGTGTATCCCGGTTCCGAGCGGGATGGCGATGCACCCAAAGACCACGAAGCTACCCACCACATACAATGCCCAACTTTTGCCCCAGCCAATCGAATAGCCGATCCCCTTCAGCCGCCGCACCAGCACAAAGGCGGCAAGCGCCACACACACCGCTACCAGCACTGTGAAGACGTAGGCCAGGCGCGCGTTCGGATACGGCCACAGCCAATGCGATGGCGCGAACTTTACGAACACCCAGATTCCCGCAACGATTACGTAGTCCTGCCATGCCCCGGGCGCTGCTCCCTCCGCGGACACGGCCAATCCCAGCGGCACAAAGATGAGGCCTGCCATCGCGCCCGCCCGCGCCAGTTCGAATGTTCCGGTGCCATACAGGTACGCCAGATAAGACACAAGCACGCACGCGCCAAGAAAGAAGCCGCCGCCGGGCCCGAACTTTGCTGCTAATCCTTCGCCCACGCCGCGCGCCGCAAACGACAAGGTCACCATGAGGAAAAATGCAAACACAGTGAGCGTCACGCCGAACGCACGCCCTCCGTATCCCTGCCACGTGGCGTACAGCGCTCCACCGAGGCACAGTCCCGCCCAGATTCCCAGCACCGCCGCTATTCCAAGTTGTCTCATTCCACCTTTGCCTCAGTACACTTTTTCCGGTGCGACCTGCGTTCGGTCACAAATCTTGCGATTTCTTCATTGCGCACTCATTGTAATCTGAGCTTGCCCTTGCCGCCCTATCACTGATACGTAATGGATAAGCAAAGTGCTTGCGCCAATGATTCACCCGGTTCCTGATCGCTGATATCTGGTAATTGAAAACGGGTAACTCTCAATTGAAACGCCTGTCTTACATCGACTGGATGCGCGGCCTTGCTTGCCTGCTGATGTTTCAAACTCACTGCTACGACTCCTGGCTGCGTCCTGATCAACGTGACACGGCGTTCTTCCGATTATCGCAACTTGGCGGCACGCTCCCCGCGCCACTTTTTGTTTTTCTCGCCGGCGTTTCCGTCGCCCTGGTTACCGACAAGCTGCGCGAGAAGGGAATTGCCCGCAACCTGATCGCCCGTCAGACCATACTGCGCGGCGCGGAAGTTTTTGGTTACGGCATCCTGTTTCGAATCCAGGAGTTCATTCTTGGCTACAGAGGCGCCCCCTGGACCGATCTCCTGCGCGTTGACGTACTCAACATCCTCGGGCTCTCCATGATGCTCATGGGCGTGTTGTGCTGGCTCGCCTCCGCGGCCACGCCTTCGCTGGCTCGGCGCCGCACCATTTTTGCGGCTTTCGTCACCGCTACGGTTATCGCCATGGTCACGCCGCCTCTCTGGACCACCTGGCGCCCGCGCTTTCTCCCCTGGCCACTCGAGTCCTACATCAACGGGGTACACATTTTCAATGAGCCACAGCACTGGCTCTTTCCGATTTTCCCGTGGGCCGCTTTTGCGTTTGCGGGGCTTGGCGTGGGCTTTCTTATTTTCTCGGACTTTGCTCGCCGCCGCGAATCCCTGTTCTTCGCGCTCCTCGGCCTCGCGGGAATGTTTGCTTGCGTTCTTTCGGTTTTCTTCGATTCCTCGCCCGTGCGGCTCTATGCCGTTTACGATTACTGGCACTCCAACCCGGATTTCCTCCTGATGCGTTGCGGCGTGCTGCTCGTGATTCTCTCGCTGGTTTACGCCTGGTGCCGCTGGGGGTTCGCGCAGAAGGGCTTCAGTCCGGTCGTCCAACTGGGGAACACTTCGCTCCTCGTCTATTGGGTGCACATCGAATTCGTTTATGGCTCTTTCTCGATCATGCCCAAGCGCGCGTGCTCGATCCCCCGGGCTAGCCTCGGTCTCGCGATCATTTTTCTCGCCATGCTCGCGCTGTCCCTGCTGCGTACCAACTGGAAGCGCCGCACCCAAAAGACGAAAGGCGCTCCCACAGCATCGGAGCGCCAAATCCCGGCGAAAGCTTGATTCTTTTCTTATTGCGTTTTTGCCGCAGCCCCGTTCTCGTTGGGTGCCACCGGCAGTTTGATGATCACTTCACCCGGTCGCGCCTGCCCCAACTCCTCGCGGGCAATCTTCTCGATGGTTTGCGGGTCCGTCTTCAAGTCCTTCACTTCGCCCTCGAGCGCGGAATTTTCTGTGTTCAGCCGCTCAAGCTCGATTTTTAGCTTCTGAAGCTCTTGCTGCTTCCGGTGCATGGCCAGGAATCCATGTGTACCAAACACGTCGTGAACCAGCAACACGGCCACAAACACCGCCAGCAGGTGCCGCCCGTAGTGCTGCCATAGTCCCTTCCACTTTTCCTGTGATTGCACCGTCATGCGTCAGCTCGAATCAGCAACCTACGATCCATCCTCAATTTAGAATCTTGTTCCAGTTGCCTGTTTGCAGATACACATTTTCGGTGCCTGCGTGTCGAACCCTCCACCGCCTTCCTCCGCCTCCCATTTGCCTTTTCTTCTTCCCAGACGAGTGCACGGCGATTGCCGAACTGCCTCGTAGGTCGCTGCCCTCCAGTCGCCACACCCCATCGGCCCCTCGTATACAATCTTTGGCAGAGAGGGTCCCATGCCACGCGCCAACCAATTCCGTCTCGTGCTCGTCACCTGCGGCTCGCTCGCCGAATCGCGCAAAATCGCCCGGGTCATGGTCGCGAAACACTTCGCCGCGTGCGTCAACGTCCTCACTGCGCCTGTGGAATCGCTGTACAACTGGAGGGGCAAACTCGAAACTTCCCGCGAGCACTTGCTTCTAATAAAGACAACAGCCAAGCGCCTGAAAGCCCTCGAAAGGGAAATCCTTCGCCTGCACTCCTACGAAACTCCCGAATTCCTGGTCCTGCCAATCGTCGCAGGCTCCAAGGCCTACCTAGGCTGGCTCGCCGAAAACACGTAGGGGTCCAGCACGCTGGACCCCATGTCCGCAAAATCTCTGCATCTGCGTCAACTTGGAGTGCGGCTGCTTGCCGCCGCTTTTGAATCCGTATCTGTCGCCAATAACCCTTTGCTGGTCCACCCTGCTTATACGTAGAGCAGCGCCTGATCCAGATCCGCAATGATGTCTTCCACGTCCTCGATCCCCACGCTCAATCGCACCAGGCTATCCGTGATTCCCACGCGGTCCCGCACTTCCTTGGGCATGGACGAATGCGTCATCTGCGCCGGCAGGGAAATCAACGATTCCACGCCGCCCAGGCTCTCCGCCAGCGCGCAAATCTTCACCTGATTCAGGAATCGCCGTGCCGCTCCCTCGTCTCCTAGATCAAACGCCAGCATGGCGCCGGGGCCTTTCTGTTGCTTGCGCGCCAAATCGTGCTGTGGGTGCGACGACAGCCCCGGGTAATAGACCTTTCGCACTTTTGGATGCGCATCCAAATGTCGCGCCACCGCCAGGCCGTTCGCGTTGTGTTGAAGCATGCGCACGGCCAACGTCTTCAGCCCGCGCGACATCAGAAAGCAATCCATTGGCGCAAGCCCCGTTCCCGCCGATTTTTGTATGAAAGATATTTTCTCCGCATCTTCGGGCCGGGTCAGGACCACCGCCCCGCCGGTTGCGTCGCTGTGTCCGTTCATATATTTCGTCATGGAGTGCACCACGATGTGCGCCCCTAATTCGACGGGCCGCTGTAGATACGGTGTCAGAAAGGTGTTGTCCACCACCAGCGTGGTCTTGCGTTCGTTTGCGAGTTTGGCCATCGCGGGAATGTCCGTGATGCGCATGGTGGGATTTGTGGGTGTCTCGATGTAGATCATCTTCGTATTCGGCCGCAGAGCTCCCAGCACGACCGCCGGATCGGTGGTATCCACGAAGCTGAACTCCAGTCCAAAGTGCACCAGCAATTGCGTTGTCAGGCGGTAGACGCCGCCATACACCGCTTCCGAAAGCACCACATGCTCTCCGGGCCGCAGCAAGCGGAACACGGCATCAATCCCCGCCATTCCCGTCGAGAACACATACGCGGCGTGGCCGCCTTCCAGTTTTGCCACCGTGCGCTCCAGGGCCTTGCGGTTCGGGTGATTCGTCCGCGCATAGTCGTATCCGCCGCGGGTCTTTCCCAATTCCTCGTAGACGTACGTGGAGGTCTGGTAGATCGGGAGCGTCACCGCGCCCGTTGCTGGATCGGGTTCCTGTCCCACGTGTATCGCGTTCGTCGCAAATCCCATTCTTGTCTCCTCAACGCTCAGCGGAATCCCTGCGTGATGTTTGCGGCCGCTGTCCGGCGCTTGCTACTTCGGGTCCGGCATCGAACACAATGCAGTTCTCCCGGCCCTCGCTACCCGCTTCATTCTACAAGGAAAAACCAGCGCCGACGGAAATCGTTCGGCAAAGTCCACCGAAGTTACAAGACCCTCTCGCGCGAGTCAAACATATCCGGACGATTCCACGCCGCAAGCTTCAGAACGGCATCCCCCAGTCGCGGCACCGCCACTTGACGTTTCCAGCGCTTACGTGGAGGATGAAAAGGAACATTTATGAGCTCCTACCGCACTGCATTTGTTTTGGCCGCTTTGCTTTTTGCCGTGGCGGGCGCGCTTCCGCTTCGTGCGCAGAATAACCCGCCGCCCCCCAAGAACACAGCGCCCTCACCGGTGAATCGCCTCACAATCGAAGTCACGGGCGGCGACGCGAACAAACCGGTTGAAAACGCGAGCGTGTATGTGAAGACGGTCGAGCAACACCTGATTAAGGATAAGAAGTCTGAAGTAAACGTGAAAACCAATCAGCAGGGCATTGCGCACATTCCCGACATTCCTCTTGGCCGCGTGCTGATCCAAGTGGTAGCCGACGGCTGGAAAACGTACGGGCACTGGTACGACCTCACTGAAGCCAAGCAAACGATTCAAATTCACCTCGATCGTCCACCCAAGTGGTACTAAACTCCTTGCTTGCTTAATGAAGGCAAGATTTCTTTGCGGCGTTTCTGTCTTTCGATGGAAATGTAAGGCTGTTCAACCATTTTGTGAAGCCACGTGGAACACACGGCACAATATTTTCCCCAAGAGTTCCTTTCCTTTTCCACCTGCAAGTGACCGCGATCACATGTCCCTTACACCGCTTACAAAGTTCGCTGCTGCTCCGGCAGTTGCACCGATTTTGTGCAAACCGCATCATCGTGTTGAATATCGCGGAGTTACTCGCGGAATTCCGCAGCTTTCCACAAGTTTATCCACGAAATTGTTGAAAACTTAATATCGCCGCATAAATTTCACGCGCACTTCGGCATAGCGCGTGCAGCATATTGAACCCCTTCTCTGTTTCTATCTGCTTTGACCCTTTCAATCCGCTGATGATACAGTGCTGTCTGCGGAATTTTTCATGGCAGACACTTACGAAGGTCCTTTTTCTCTTGTTCAAATGTTCTGGGGCAACCTCGCTGCTCGTCCGCTGCGCTGTTTCCTGAGCATTCTCGCCATCGCCATCCAAGTCGTTTTGATTCTTATGATTGTCGGCCTCACCTCCGGTGTCATCAACGAATGGGGCAAGCGCGTCGAAGGCGTTGGCGCCGATATCATGGTTCAGCCGCCCAACTCTTCCATTTTTTTTGCGTTTTCGAGCGCCGTGATGCAGGAATCCCTCGCCGAGCAGATTGAAAAAGTCCCCGGCGTAGATGAAGTTGCGCCCACGCTCATCCTCTCCGATCCCAAAACTCTGATGATCATCTACGGCATTGATTACAAACGCTTCAATGCTCTGAGCAAGGGTTTTTTCTTCCGGGATGGCGGGCCGTTTCAGGCATCCGACGAAGCCATCGCGGATGACATCGTCGCGCAGACGCGGCACATCAAGGTTGGTGACACCTACACGCTGCTCAACCATCCCTTTAAGATCACCGGGATCGTCGCGCACGGGAAAGGAGCGCGCTTCTTCATTCCTCTGCGAGCTGGCCAAGATATCGTCGGGGCCGAGAACCGTGTCTCCATGTTCTTTGTACGGAGCAAGGGAGACACCGAAGCCACGCGCGCCGAAATCCTTAAGCTTAATCCGCAGAATCGTATCCGCTCCATGTCCGAGTACGTTTCCCTGATGAACTCATCGAACCTTCCCGAACTCAAGCCTTTTATCCGCACCATGGTTGGCCTGGGCGTAGTCATCAGTTTTCTCGTTGTGCTCATGAATATGCACACCCTAATCATGGAGCGGACACGCGAAATTGGAATACTCAAGGCACTTGGCTTCTCGCGCTTTGACATCATCAAGATGCTTCTCGGCGAGACCGCCTTCCTCACCCTTGCCGGGAGCCTCGCCGGCATCGGTATCACCTTTCTTACGCAAGCGATTCTCAAGCAAACGAATCCCGGCCTCTCGATCCTCCTCACGCCGGGCTGGATCTTCGGCTCCATCTTCCTGGCCTTGCTGGGGGCTGCCCTGGGTGCCACGGTTCCCGCAATTCGCGCTTCTGGATTCGATCCAGTCGAAGCGCTTGCGTACGAGTAGTAGTTTCCGTTCCCACATCGCCTGCGGCCGATTTTTCGCGCATCAGGCACTTCGCGGAGAGTTCGTTCTTTCCTGGCGCGCCCCATTCTGTTTATACTGCTTACCCTTGCGCCGCAGCGCGCATCGGACAAACAAAGGCCTGTGTTCATGACTGTGGAAAAGTTTTTGCCCGCCAAAATTCTTGACCGTCGCGCCGTCGCTGAAGATCTTTTCCTGCTGCATGTGGATCCGGGCGGCCCGTTTTCTTATCTTGCGGGACAGTACGCCACCTTGGGGGTTGAAATCGGGGGCAAGCGCATCGAACGCGCTTATTCCCTCTGCTCTTCACCCTACGAAAATGCCCTGGAGTTCTTCGTCGAGCGCGTGCACAACGGCGAACTCACCCCGCTCCTCTATGCCATGGATAAAGGCGCGCCACTTCTTCTCCGGCGCTTCGCCAAGGGCCGCTTCACACTTGATCTTCGCAGCGGCCACAGGAATCATCTCCTGCTCGCCACCGTTACCGGCGTTGCGCCCTACGTCAGCTTCATTCGCACTGTTCGCGCGGATTGGAAAAAGGGTGGCGCCCCTATGCCCGGCGAGCACCGGTTCTTCTGCATTCAGGGAGCGAGCCGCTCGTTTGAGTTTGGCTATCGTGATGAGTTGGAGAAGTATGCCGCGGAGGCACCCTGGCTGAAGTACGTGCCCACTGTCAGCCGTGCGTGGGAAGATCACGATTGGCAGGGGGAGCGGGGCCGCGTGGATGACCTCATCCGGAAGTACATTCACCTTTGGGGGCTTACGCCGGAAGACACTTCCGCCTATTTGTGTGGGCATCCGGGCATGGTGGAAAGCGGCCGGGGCATCTTGATGCGCGCAGGTTGGACCAAACAAGCCATTCAGGACGAAGTTTACTTTCAGTCCGGCAAGGAAGCTGCGCCCCCCTGACCGGTCGCGCAGCGAAATATCCGGGTCCCGTTTCTCTATTCGCTGGCGTAGGCAACGGAATGTGCTGCGTGCCGGGCGTGCCAGTCTTCCGCGCGTGCGCTCCGCGCGGCATCTTCCAGCCGATCCGCAACGTCCATTAGAGTTTCCACAGGCACCTGCACGTGCACGGTCTCGTCGTCGCCCAGAACATCAATGCGCAACTTGCCGTGCACCGTTGCGATATGGACGTGCTGCTCTTCATCGGTCACGTCAACAAACTCCGCGTCCGGATACTTTTGCAGTTCTTTGGCCAGCGTTCGCAGAATGGGCAAATACGGCTTGGCTTGTACCGCCGCCTGCTCCAACGGATGCTGCGGCGCGAGTCTCGCCAGCCTCATTCCGGCGGACACCGTCGTGGCCGGCACCCAGAAGTGCACGTGGGATCCGCCCTGGTGGTGTTCATCCACATCCACGCGGATCACGCCCTCGTGAAAGACATAGGCGGTGGTCATCACCAGCGTTGCGCCTAATCCCAATGCAACTTTTGCCAGTACCAGCATGAGCGTTCCTCCTAGGCGCTTGCCTATTCCGCCGTGTTCTTGGAGTCGATCCAGATATGGATATCGTTTTCAGCGTCCTTAACGGTTACGAGTTCGGTGTCGCCGTGAGCGGAAAGCGCGTGCAATGCCGCCACCAGGTCCAGTTCATCCTTGCCGGCGGAAAACAGCGCGTCCACCACCTTCATCGGAACTTTGATTTCGACCTTGGTTTCCACCGCTGCACTCGACTTCGTGCCCCTCGCCACATCTTCTTTGGAGGCTTTCTTTGTGTGCTCTTTGTCGGTTACGTTGATGTAGAGCATCCCGTTGCTCTTGGAAACACGGACGTTATTCTCGTTGCTTTGCACGGTCACGTACTCGCCGTCCTTGGCCGTGCGCACGGCATCCAGGATTGCGTGCAGGTCCACATCTTCCATGTGAGCGGAATCGATGCGCACCTTGCCATCGTGGAGTTGGTCCTTGTTGATGGCAGGCAAAACTTTTGCAGCCAGCTCGATAGGCACGTTGATGCGCACCACCTCGCCGTTTGCGTCCTTGTTGATGACGCGAATGTGAATCCATTGGTCCGTGTCGGCGGCGGCCCGCGCCAGGCTGGCTGCAGTAGCCAGGGCGCACGCGGCCAAGGCAAGAAGTGCGGCTGCTCTGAGGAATCCCCGAGTGGAAAGGTTCATGGTAGAGCTCCTTTGTATTCAAATACGAGGGAGCCCTGTGGAAAGTTCCCACCAGGCGGGGCAAAAGGCATGCCCTAGATGGAGTAGGTCGGCCGGTGACTTTCTACCCCCATCCTTCTCCAAGGTACTGTAACCCGCTAGGGGTTCTTGATTTCCTTGGCTTCGCCCATTTTGACTGTGCTGCCGTAACGCTTGTAGTTTGAGTACTTCACGGTCATGCGGATGTGCACATCGCCCGAACTGAAGTGCAGATAGTCGTCCGCGCGGGTGAACACGGGAAACCAGAAGCCCTTCTCAATATTCTGGCGGTAGGTGCGGAAGCGCGGGAAGACGTTTTCATTGTGCTTGGTGATGATGTCCGGCACGGCTTTCCCATCGGTCATCACGATCTGCAGGTCGTGGTCGTCCACCCAGACGCGGCCCTGGAAGTAGCGCTGGTTTTTCTCGATGGTCTTGGGTGCCACGTCAAAGACGTAGGTGGAAAGCTCATCCACCTGTTGTCGCCCGACGTAGGTGACGTTGTATTTGGGGAGTTCCGTGCTGGTCAGTACAAAGGGCTGGACGTTTCGAACATCGTCCAGGTCCTGCTCGCTGAGCATGATGCGCCGCAAGGTATCGGGTGGAGCGTACTTGACCTTTTCAAAGCGCTTGCCCTCTGGCGTGAAGATAATGTCGCTGTCCATGCGGTATTCGCCGTCCGGCCGGTTATCGTCATCAATCGTCATGATGGAAAAACTCTGGGTGTAGGTGTAGTTGTCCCGCTCGACGCGGAATTCGGCTTCGTGCTCGGCAAACTGTTTGATAATTACGTCCACCGGTTGGGAAGGCGCTTCATTGGTGATGGGATTATCGCCGGGCGAGTGCAGCCGTTGAGCTGGGCCGGGGTCCTGCGCTGGTGCGGAGGCCGGGGAACTGGCCTCCGCGGATTTGGCCTTGGGAGCCGACGCCATCGGTCCGGGAAAGTCTTGCGCGATGACGGGCAGCGCCAGGAAAAGGGCCGCGCCGAGGAGCAAGAGGGGTCTTGCTTGCACTACCTTGCTGGCTTTAGGGAGCTTCACGGCATCCTCCACACTGTTTTTCCGATACAGTATAGGATTTTAACAGGGCTAGAGGGGTTGCAAGGTGGAATATTGCCGGCCGGAAGGGTATGTAACCTTTGCGTGCTGCGCGACTCCCACTTGGAAGGGGCGGTGTCCCCCCTTCCGGGGCATTGCTGGCAAACACAGGGCACGCGGTTAAGGAGCTGAACCGGGAGACCCCCTCCAAGGGCCTTCCCCATTCTGACGATGCAGGAAGATCGCCAGCACGAAGCGGACCTGATCCGGCGAATTCTCGCCGGGGAAACGGACCTGTTTCACGAGTTGATCCGGCCCTACGAGAAAATGGTTTACGTCACCCTTTTCACCATGCTTCGCAACGAGACGGAAGCCGAAGACGCCGCGCAGGAAGCCATCATCAGCGCGTTTCGCTACCTGAAATCGTTCCGCGGCGATTCCAAATTCAGCACCTGGCTGGTCACCATCGGGATGAACGAAGGGCGCCAGCGCCTGCGCAAGATCAAACGTGCCGCCGAAGATTCGCTGGAAGACACCGTGGAGGAGCCCGAGGGCGACTTTACCCCGGCGTTCCTGACCGATTGGCGGGAGATTCCCCTGGAGGCGCTGGAGCGCAAGGAATTGCGGCAGAAGTTGCGCGAAGCCGTGGAAACGCTGCCAAAAATTTATCGCGAAGTGTTTGTGCTGCGCGATTTGCAGGAAATGAATCAAGAAGAGACCGCTGCGGCGCTGGGGATAACCATTACGGCAGTGAAGGTGAGGCTGCACCGCGCGCGCATGATGTTGCAGAAGATACTGGTTCCGTACCTGAAGGAAAGCGTGCCGGCGCGGAAAAGCTTCTTCGGGAGGTTGTTCCAATGAACTTGAAGTGCAAAGCCGTTTGGGAACACATCTCGGAATATCTCGATCAGCAGCTCACGCCGGAATTGCGCGAGGAGATCGAGAAGCACCTGGAAAACTGCGAAGTGTGCTCGGCGATTCTGGATTCCACGCGGAATGTGCTGATTCTGACGGCCGATAACCGCACGTATGAATTGCCGGTCGGCTACAGCAAGCGATTGCACGATCGCCTGGAAAAAGCCCTTCACGAGGAGCCGGACCCTGGCAGTAGACGAGGCTAGAAAGACAGCAGGCACTGCCAGATATAGGTGTAGGCCAGCGACTCGTTTTCTTCCCAGATCTGCTTCATCAGTTCTTTGTCGCCGACGATTTCCGGCAACTGTGGCAATTTCTCTTCCCAGGGAAAACAGATGCCGGGGGGAATAGGTTTCTTTTCGTCACTCATTTGCCGATCTCCTTCCGCAGGAACCAAAGTTTTCAGAATCCCCAAAAAGTGCCTGATCCATAGGCGCTTAGTACACCCCATACTCGTGGGTGAAATCCGTCATGGCCTGAATATTCTCAATTTTGGCGTCGTTCTGCACAATGGCGCTGGCATCCATGATGTAGCCACCCTCGCGGCCGATAGTATCGATGACCAGTTTGCAGCGGTCGCGCACTTGTTGCGGGGTGCCGAACGCCAGAAGAGAGTTGGGGATGCCGCCGCTCAAACAGAATTTTTCCTTCAGCGCACGATGCACCTTGACGATGTCGTCCTGATCGATGTGGTAGACCATGCTATGCTCCGGCAACTCGGCAAAGGCTTCCAGGTGATGTCCCCATTTTCCCTCCGCATAGAACAGCACCTGATGGCCGCTTTTCCAAAGCTCCTCGATGATGGGGCGAAGCGTGGGCCAGAAGATGGTCTCGAAATGCTTCTTTGAGATAAACGGGACACAACCGCGATGCATCCAGAAGCCGATGGGAACCTGCTTATCGGGGTCGGCGCTGGTGCGCGCCACGTGCAGCAGGTGCGGCATCAAAGCCTCGCAGGCTTTCAGCACTTTGCCGGGCTGCTTCATCAAATCATTCGCCAGACCCAAATAGCCGCGAAGCTTATCCGCGATGATATCCAGCGGCGCTTTCAGAATGCCCGCGATGGCCGAAACCGTGCCGCACTCTTTCCGCAACAGTTCGTTCTGCGTGCCGAAAGCCGCGAAGTAACTCTGCATGGCCATGCCGCCCTTCAGGAAAGAAAGATTGTTGCGGTAAGTGGAAGGGGAGCTAATGGGGCTGACTTCGGTAGAGACTCTGGGCATCCAGGCATTGAACAGGAATCCCGTGGGATCTTCCGCCAGGACGTCATATTCATCCGCGCGCATGAAGGACTTCTCTTCGGGAGGCTCGCGGTATTGAAAGCCGGTGTCGGCGGAGACATCAATGCCGGGAACGCCGTAATACTTCAAGCCGATGGCTTGTGTCAGGCCGGTCCAGACATAAACCATGTTGCTGACCACGGCATCCCAATCAAAATCTTGTGCGCATTTCCGGGCGGCGGCAAAAGCGAGACGATAATCGTGGGTGACCTGCTGACAGGTGCAGCCCGCATATTTGGCCGTGAATTCCGCCACAAAGGGCCGGATGGGGATGCGGTCGGGCTTGCCATTGCGCAGCGCGGTTGTGTAGCGCTTCAGGCGCTCCTGATATAGCGCTTCCTTGTCTTCAGCCATGGTGGGGCTTCCTCTCCGATTGCGGCGGTAATGAACAACGCGGGTACTCCATTAGTGGAGTTGTTGAGATTCATGATCATGGTTTCTGAATGCTGTTTTGGCGAGTGGCACCGCCTCCTGGATGGATTTGAGTTTCAAAGGCGAGGATACCACTTTAGAAATTGAGCGTGCGGTGATGAAAGGAAGAAATGTGAGCGCTTCGGGACACCCGCCGATAAAATTTCATGCCTGGCGCCACTTCAGGAAGACGGCGGCTAGCGGCGGCAGGGTGAGGGCCAGCGAGTGGCGGCGGCCTTGCCAGGCATGCTCGTCGGCGTTCATGCCGCCCAGATTGCCTACGTTGGAACCACCGTAAAATGCGGCGTCGGTGTTCAGCACTTCTTCGTAGTGGCCGGCGCGCGGCACTCCCAGACGATAGCCGTAACGCACCATCGGCGTGGCGTTCAGGACGGCAAGAATGACATCGTCGGGATTTTTTCCGCGGCGCACAAAGGAATATACGCTGTTGTCCGAATCGTTGGCGTCAATCCACTCGAAGCCCTGCCACTCGAAATCCACCTGATGCAATGCGGGCTCCGCCGCGTTCAGTCTATTCAGGTCGCGAACCAGATTCTGCACGCCACGATGCGATTCGTACTTAAGCAAGTGCCAGTCCAGGCTCTTCGCTTCGTACCACTCGTTCCGCTGGCCGAACTCCTGCCCCATGAAGAGCAGCTTCTTTCCGGGATGCGCGAATTGATAGGCGAGGAGGAGCCGCAAATTCGCGAACTGCTGCCACATGTCGCCGGGCATTTTGTGTAGCAGGGAATTTTTCCCGTGCACCACTTCATCGTGGGAGAAGGGCAGCATGAAATTTTCGGTGAAGGCGTAGAGCAGCGAAAAAGTCAGCTTGTTGTGTTCGTAGCGGCGGAAAACGGGATCCTTGGAAAAATAGTGCAGCGTGTCGTTCATCCAGCCCATGTTCCATTTCAGGCTGAAGCCCAGGCCGCCAAGATATGTAGGGCGCGAAACGCTGGGCCAGGATGTGGACTCTTCCGCAATGGTCAGCACGCCGGGGAAGCGCAGATGCGCCACTTCATTCAGGCGCTTGAAAAAATCGATGGCTTCCAGATTTTCGCGTCCACCATAGCGGTTGGGAATCCACTCGCCCTCTTTGCGCGAATAGTCCAGATAGAGCATGGAGGCGACGGCATCCACGCGCAAACCGTCAATATGATATTTGTCCAGCCAAAACAGCGCGTTGGAGATGAGGAAATTCTGCACTTCGTTGCGGCCGTAGTTATAAACGAGCGTTCCCCAGTCGGGATGGATCCCTTGGCGCGGGTCCGAATGTTCGTACAGATGTGTGCCGTCAAAGAGGCTCAGGCCATGGGAGTCGCGGGGAAAATGCGCGGGGGTCCAATCGAGAAGTACGCCAAGTCCGGCCTGGTGGCAACGATCCACAAACGCCATGAAGTCTGCCGGCTTTCCGAAGCGGCTGGTCGCGGCGAAGTAACCGAGTGTCTGATAGCCCCAGGAGCCGTCGAAGGGATGCTCCATCACCGGCAACAATTCGATGTGCGTGTACCCGAGATCCTTGACGTAGGGAATGAGTTGATCGGCGAGCTCTGTGTAACTGAGCCAGCGGTTGTGTTCTTCGGGCATGCGGCGCCAGGAGCCAAGATGAACTTCATAGACGGAAATGGGCTGCTCGAGCCACTTGCGCTGCGGGCGCTGCGCCATCCAATCGGCGTCATTCCAGGCATGATTATCCAGCCGCGCCACGACCGAGCCAGTGTGTGGGCGCAATTCCGAGAAAAATCCATAAGGATCGGCTTTCAACGGCAACATTTCGCCGTGCGGGCCGATGATTTCGTATTTGTAGATCGCGCCTTCGGCCAGGTCGGGAAGAAACAATTCCCAGATGCCGGAAGAGCCGCGTGTGCGCATGGGATGAACCCGGCCATCCCAACGATCGAAATCGCCCACGACGCTGACACGCCGCGCGCTGGGCGCCCACACGGCAAAATGTACGCCGGACACGCCGTCCACTGTCTTGATGTGCGCGCCGAGTTTTTCGTAGGTGTCGTAGTGGCGCCCTTCGCCCATCAGGTACAGATCGAATTCGCTGAGCAGGTAAGGGAACGCGTAGGGGTCGTGGACTTCGACCACCGCGCCATAATCCGTGCGATAGCGCACGCGATAACTGGAAGGCGCCGGAGCCAAATCGCTGACCAGCGGAAGTTCCGCTTCGTAAACGCCCTCCGGCCGAACTTTTTTCATCGGCAAGGGATCGGCTTGGCCGCCCCAAAGGAGTTGCAGTTCAGATCCGCGCGGTTGAAAGACGCGAACGAGCCAACGGCGTCCGGCGGGCGTTTCTATCGGCTGAGGACCAAGGGCCGCGAAGGGATCAGCGTTGCGCCCGGCGACAACGGCATCCAGCCGCACCGTCGCTGGGTCGGGGGGCGGAGCTTTCGTTTTGCGGGGAGGAGATTCGGGCACGGCAGCATTCTATCGGATTCTGTCTGTGGCACCAACTCACGGCGCCGCGAATTCCGCGTGTCCTTATCGGCCAGTGAGTTGAACCCGGGCTCTCGCTTCCGTCGTCGGTCAGTCTCCGGTTACCTGACGTGTCAAGTGTTGGTCTTCCTGTAGCTCCATAAGTTGATGCAGAGAGTGATATTCGAGAAAGCCGCGTGGCAGGCGGTTGCAGCGGAGGGCAGAAGTAAACAATACTGGGGCAACCTAGACTGAAGAGGGAGGCTCCTCGTGTACGCAATCGGCCGGTCAGTCGCTTTCAGTTTGCTTCTGCTTCTCAGCCCTCTCTCTACCTTCCCACAGACTGGAGGGGTGCCCGCGAAAGAAGATAATCTTTATTCTATGGCACTGATTGCCAGCATGACTGAGATGGAGAAATCTTCGGGTCACATCGATGACAGTGATGGCGGCAGAGGAATACGTACGGACTACCACCATATGGTCGTTGAAATGGACCCCGAAATTACGAACAACTTGCCATCGGAATTTGGAGACTATCGCGTCGAGTACCTCGACAGACAAGCCCGGATTGATAGATACAAGAAACTGCGAAAGCAATTTTCCATTCTCAGAATTCATCCGATGAAAAACGAAGGCTCAAGACTGAAAATTTCCATTACCGTCTCCTATTTTAGATATGAGAAGGGTCGATCGATATTCGCACTTTCAGACTGGAGTAATGTCGAGTTTCGTTATGACTGCGCGAAGCAGGACTACGTTATCGCAGAGGTGAAACTAGGCGGCATCTGACAGATTCATGGGCTGCCACCCCAGCCCGGTCGGCCCACTTGCCGGACTGCTTATGCCGCGATACAGCGCTGGCGTCTTGGCGACATTCGGCGAAATTGCACCTCTTGAATTCTCCAAAATGAAGGATGGCCAGTTGAGACCTTATTTCGCAACACCCGCCGCTTTGCTGTATCTTGCATGCAGCATGATTCCCGGCACCACACCCGCGCAGGATCGTTCGCAAGCCCGCTCCATGGTGATTTCGCAGAATGGCATTGTGGCCGCGGAATCGCCGCTGGCGGCGCAGGCGGGCGCGCGCATTTTGGAACGCGGTGGCAACGCCGTGGATGCCGCGATTGCCACGAACGCCATGATGGGCGTGGTCTCCCCGATGATGAACGGCATTGGGGGCGATTTGTTTGCGATCGTGTACGACGCGAAAGCCAACAAGCTTTACGGACTGAATGCCAGCGGGTGGGCGCCGAAAGCACTCGGTATCGAAGTTCTTCAAAAGCTTGGCTTGCGGGAGATGCCGGAATCCGGCATCCACACCATCACTGTCCCTGGCGCAGTGGACGGCTGGCAAAAACTTGCCGACAAATTCGGACGCAAGAAGCTCAACGAAGATTTGGCGCCGGCAATCCGCACCGCGCAGAACGGCTACCCCGTCACCGAGATGGTGGCGATGTACTGGGCAAACGCCGCGGACTACCTGCGGGGCGACGAAACGGCCGCCAAACTGTATCTGCCACAGGATCGCGCGCCCAAGGCTGGCGAAGTTTTTCGCAACCCGGAGCTGGCCTGGTCCTTGCAGCAGATTGCCGAGCACGGCCGCGATGCCTTCTATAAAGGCGAAATTGCGCGGCGCATACTGGAAACCATTAAACGCCACGGCGGCACCATGGCTGCCGCCGATCTGGCCGAATATTCCAGCGAGTGGGTCGAGCCCATCTCCACCACCTATCGCGACTGGACCGTTTACGAAATGCCTCCCAACGGGACGGGCATCGCCGCGCTGGAAATGCTCAACATCATGGAGAATTTTCCCCTCGGTCAGAAGGAGTATGGGTTTGGCTCCACGAAAGCGCTGCACACCATGATCGAAGCAAAGAAAATCGCCTATGCCGACATGGCGCGATACATTGGCGACCCGCGCAGCCAGAAGTTGCCGGTGCCGGCGCTGCTCTCGAAAGAGTGGGCGGCGCAAGGGGCCAAGCTGATCAATCCGGAGCACGCGAATTGCGATGTGCCTCCGGGCAATATTCCCATGGGCAACGACACAACGTACCTGAGCGTGGTGGACCGCGAAGGCAACATGGTTTCGCTGATTCAGAGCAACTACAACGAATTTGGCTCGGGGATCGTCGCACCGGAAACGGGCTTTGCGCTGCACAATCGCGGCGCGCTGTTTACGCTGGACGCCACCTCGCCCAATGCTCTGGCGGGACGCAAGCGCCCGCGGCACACCATCATCCCGGGCTTTGCAAAAAATGGAGATCTACGCCTGGCGTTTGGCATCATGGGCGGCTGGAACCAGTCGCAAGCCCACGCGCAATTCATCGCGAACCTGGTGGACGACAAAATGAATATCCAGGCAGCCCTGGAAGCGCCGCGCTTCACAAAACGCACCTTCGAGGGTTGCGACGTTCAGATGGAGAACCGTTTTTCGCAGAAAACGCGCGACGAACTCACCGCCATGGGGCACAAGGTCGCGGTCATGGGCGCGTTCTCCTCTGCTGTTGGCGGAGGCCAGGCAGTCCTGCGCGACTTTGCCAAGGGCATCAATTACGGCGCCTCTGACCCGCGCAAGGACGGCGCCGCCATCCCGGAACTGCCCGCGGACTAGCGTTCGCCTGAGCAAGGATTAGGAATCAATGGAAGAGTACCTTCTGCGTTTGGTACTAGCGGGGGAGTACGGCAAAGGACTTCCCACAGACGTGCAGAATGTGAATAGTTGTTCCTCAGAGCTGCTGAACAGGGCATGCTGCGCGCAGCTAACACTTTTGTTGTCAACGCAGTGGACTATCTGAGCGGTGGAGAGAGAGTTGCAATTACTCCTGGTTACAGAAATCATTGCTCGACGCGCACTCCTTGTTGGGAGGCAACCATGCAGTCCCGAATCGGCAAAATCTTGGTGCTTGCAAGCGGCTTGGCTGCCGGCGCGCTTCTGGCGGGCCGCGTGGTCCGGGCACAAAGCGTAGAGGTAGCCGGAGAGTATGAGTGCACGCAGTCTCGCGTGGCGGGCAAGGAATTGCCCTGTAAGGCCGCGCCGCTTTCCTTGAAAAGTGACGGGCACTTTGAATTGCAGGGGCGCGAAGGCGAGTATCTGGTGAACGGAAGTTGGGTAGTGTTGAACGGGACAGTGCTGAAGTCGCGCGCAAAAATCGAAGCCGGCCACAAAATCGTGTTTCGTTTCTATAACAAAAAGGGCCTCTGCGAGATGATTTACGAACGGCGCGTGGCTGAGTTGGGCAAGACCAACCTGGGTTGACCTTCCTCTGGCAATTTCTCGGATTCTAATTTCCACAAAACACAAAGGACAAAAGGATCTCGCGTTCGTGCTGAAACCACCACCTTACCTTTCCATCAGATTGGTAAGCTCGTGCAGCTCGGCTTGGGCACGGCCCGCATATAATGCCGTCTTCCGAATCACGCCGAATCGCGTCCCTTCGCCAATCGCGTTTCCTCTCGTTAGCCGGCTGTCGCAGCCCAGGGATGCTTGATCAAGTCGGCATAATCCCGTGGGGGAACCGCACCAACCGTCGTCCATAAAGTGGAGATGCGGTCATTTAAACCCCAACCAGTTGATTTTCATGCATGCTTGTCTACGGCTGAAGTCCGGCAAAACGTAGGTTTTCAGTCGTTTCCTGTTTGGGTTCCAGAGAAGCTAGCAATGCGGGCACGTCCTTAATTCCACTCGCCCTTAGCGTGTGGCCAAGGTCTTCCGAAGAACGCAATGTGAAGAACTGCTTCTTGGGAGCACTGAAAAGCAACACCTTTTTGTCGTAGTCAAGAAGGTTTAAGACATTTGTGAGCGTTCCCTTGCTCATCCCGTCCCAAAGCATGAACCCGCAGCTCGCATCTTTTGTCATGGTAAGGTCTTTGATTCCATAATAATGCCGATCGCGCTTGACGGTTGGCCCAGCAGAATGAGAGCGGATAGGCCAATTGCCCACATTGTTCCGACACACCTCCATGCAATAGACGACTACGTGTCTGTACCCGCATTCAGCAAGATAGCGCTGCACAGCCTTGTCAGCGCCATTTGCATCACCGACTAGGACCGTGAACTCTTTTCTCATAATGTTGTCGAGACGCTCTTTCACTTGAGCATTTAACTTCGACAATGCACGTGAACCAGCCACAAAGACGGAATGCATGTTTCAGTTCCTCGTACGAGTGAGTGCAAGGGCACAAACTGACTTGACTATCCCTTGACCCTTCAAAGTCTGAGCTGCGACCTTCATAGTTGCGCCGGACTGAAAGAGATCGTCCAGTAGCAATACGGCTCTGCCTTGGAGATCTCGATCACTGACGAAGGTAGCTTCCAGAGTGGCGACTCGCGCCGAAAAATCGCCCACGTCCTTCATTTGTGGCGTGGACCTTGTTTTCTTAAGCGATGTCGCGTTAAAGGTGATTCCAAGAGTCTCGGCCACTTCGGTGCCAATCTCAATGACCGGTTGGAAACTACGTTGCAAATTTGATGGTGGCATTGGAACGACCACATCAGCAATGATATTGGAAGTCTTCATAAATGCCGAAATCACCTCAACAATTGGAGGTATCGCACCGTTGTCTCCTCTGTATTTCAAGCGGTATACGAGTTCACCCAGGGGTGATCGAACGGTGTCGAATTCGGGATGGCCGAATTCGTTGTACCCAATCATGGTACTCGAAATCGTGTGTACGTCGAGGACATATCCTCGGTCCCAAGGTCCTTTAATTTCTTTCGGGTGGATCTCTATCACGCTACCCCCAACCTGGAACGAGGTGGCCCGAGCGGGAATACAGCCGTCCATCAGCATATCCCAACAATAAGCCGAACGAACAATTCTCTCCCGAAACCTCGTCGTTGGGTCCCGTCTTTCACCGTGGATTCCGCCGGAATGCGGTAGAAGGTCGCGTCAACCTCCAGCGTGTCAAACTGCGTTGCATAGTACGAAAGATAATCGCGCGGCTGCGTGCCCTTGGGGTAGAAGCTGGTCTCCCATCCCTCGGCGGTAAAGGAAGAAGTGCCGAGTCGCAACAGTGGCGGAAGAGTCTTCGCGGGCATGCAGGAGATCATACTGCAGGAGGCTGGTTCAGGGCGAAGGGAGTTGCCCTGTGGTCCGACTGCGAGCGAGATGTCTTTGCGGGGCGATACTGAATCGCCACATGGCGATGTTGGACGATTGGGGGCAGCAACCTCTTGCGGAACTTGACGCCCACAAGGGGCGGGCGTATGTTTTGCGCGGAGAGGTGAGGTGGAAACCGAAAATTCCGAACCTCATCCAGCCAGTCGACAGGGAAGTGCGACGGAAAGCTCAGTTCCGGCAATTTCGCCGGCTTTGTTGACGAACAAGACTTGAGCGAACTCTGTCACACAAGCGACCGATGCTCCAATTCCATCGATCTGTTGAAAAACTTGCCCATTCTTTTTTATTTCTACGCTTCGGGTGTGCGCCGGCGCGTGAAAGCGGAGAGCGCGGATGAAAAAAACCAAATTTGTGCTATTGGTCGTGGAGAACAACGATTATCAAGCCGAGCAGACCATCTCGGCGAAAGAAGCAGCGCGCGAGTGCGACGTGGACCTGCAAGTGATGCAAACGGAGCACGACGCGGTAATGCAAAGCCAGGAGGTCCTGAAACTCCTCTATAGCCCCGCGGAGATTCGCCCTGATGGGATTCTTTTCGAACCGGTGGGGACGGCACTCGAGAAAGCCGCGAAAATCGCAGCAACCTCCGGCGTCGGGTGGGTGGTGTTGAACCGGGAGGCGGATTACCTCAAGGAACTTCGCCGCCAGTCCGCGACGCCTCTATTTTGCGTCACTACGAATCACGACGAGGTCGGCCGAATCCAGGGCGAACAGATCGCACACTTACTCCCACATGGAGGTGCAGTCCTGTATATCCAGGGGCCCTCGGACAATAAAGCCGCAGTGCGGCGCGCGTCTGCGATGCAGAAAGCGAAGCCCGCAAACGTTGATGTGCGCGTGTTGAAAGGGCTTTGGACGGAGGAGAGCGCCTACAATGCCGTGAGTTCCTGGCTGAAGCTGAATATGGCAAAGGACGTCACCATCGGACTCGTGGCAGGGCAAAATGACGCCATGGCACTGGGCGCGCGCCGGGTGTTTCAGGAACTCACTGAGGGGACGGAACGCGATCACTGGCTGAGCTTGCCTTACATCGGTTGCGATGGTCTGCCGAATACAGGACAGGTTTATGTTCACCGGGGTCTGTTACGAGCGACCATCGTTATTCCTGCAAACGCCGGACAGGCCATCAGGACACTCGTTAATTCGTTGAAGTCGAAACAGCAGCCCCCTGAATATATCTATACGAACGCAAATTCGTTTCCGCAACTCACGTCGCTCAAGCCCAAGACCTAGCCGCATATCTCGACGGAATCCTCAAAGAGCTCCAACTCGCTGTCCCCACGGTTTGCACGAGTCACGGAACACGAGTCACGCATCAAGGGGATAGCCGCAACTTGCAGATTCAACTTAATTGGCTGAATTGGCCAGCGTGTCGAGCTTCTCATACGGCACATTCAGCAAAGGGTAGAGCTTCCAATCCTTATAGTCGAAGTGCCACCATTCGTATTCATTCACAGAGAAGCCTTCCGATTCCATGGCGCGGCGCAAAAGCTCGCGATGCCAGCGCTGCAGGGAAGTGCCGCCGGGAAATGTGGGATAGGAGCGCGGGGACATTTCGTCGTACAGTCCGGGCATCTCGATTTCGTTTCCCGTGGCCAGTTCGTACAACGTCAGGTCCACGGCGCAACCGCGATTGTGCTTGGAGCCCTTCTGTGGATCGGCAACGAAATCATGGCCTTCGGGGGGCGTGGCGTCCCAGAAAACTTTGGTGATGTACCACGGGCGATAGCCATCATGGATCAGCAGGCCGTAGCCGAGCGGCTGCAATTTTCGCACCACGCGCAGAAGCGCTTCGGCGGCGGGGCGCTGCAGAAAGGCGCGAGCCTGCGTGTAGAGCGGCGTGCCCAGGAAATTGTCATTGTGCGCGTAGCGGATGTCCAGGTGGATCGCTGGGTCCAGCGTGATGAGTTCAACGAGATCAGGCTTGCGAAAATTGCCGGGCTCTTCGGGAGGTTTCGCGGCAAGCGCGGCGGCGCGAAGTTCTTCGAGTGGTTTTGTGGGAGTGACGTGGTAGAAATGCTCGGGATCAGCGCCTGCATCGGCACGGGGAAGGTACACAGGATGAGTTATGTCGTAGACACGTTCTTGATCAGAGGAGGCGTCGGAAGGAGGCACGTGCCTCGCATTAATAATCAACATCGTCACCTTGCCCTCTGAGTTGCGTTGCACAGTTCCCTTGAATGGATGACCGCTTTTGTCTGGTATAAGAAACTCGGAATTCTCGAAATTCCGGACTGGGACCTTCGAGTTGCCGTCGGCGAGGAGGAAAAGTTGACCCTCGCGTTCAAGAATTACCACTTTACCCCCGCCCTTGCCGTAGATGCCGATGAGTTGCTTCCATTCGAGCGGCGCATCCGCGGGCTTGGGCCCGGGTGCGAGCGAAGGCGCGGTGGGCGTTGGCGTTTGGGCGCGAAGCCCCGTCGCGGCGAAAGTGACACATAGGGACAAGAGCAACAGTCGGGGCAGGCCTGCTCGTGGTTTCTTCACGGACGAGATGATAGCGGAAATCGGGTGAAGGCGTGTAGGAGTCCAGCCCGCCGGAGGCGGGGACCCCATTTGAGGAAACGGTTGGATGCGATTACTTGTTTGCGGAGGCAGCGGCTTCGGACATACCCGGAGCGAGAATCGGATTCAGGAAAGGCATCATCGAGCGCAGTTTAGGACCCAACTGCTCGAGCTTGCTTTGCTGCTCCGCCTTCCGCTTGGCCAGGAAATTCGGGCAGCCCTTTTCGTTTTCTTCAATCCAGGCTTTGGCAAAGCTACCATCGCGGATTTCCGCGAGCAGTTTCTTCATGGCTTCGCGGGTCTCCGCGGTGACGATGCGCGGGCCCGCGTGATAATCGCCCTGTTCGGCCGTGTCGCTGACGGAATAGCGCATGTAGCTGAGCCCCCCACGATAAATCAAATCAACGATGAGCTTCAATTCGTGGAGGCACTCGAAGTACGCCACTTCGGGCTGGTAACCGGCATTTACCAGGGTCTCGAATCCCGCCTTGATCAGATGGCTGACGCCACCGCAAAGAACGGCCTGTTCGCCAAAAAGATCCGTCTCTGTTTCCTCGGTGAAGGTGGTCTCAAGCACGCCGGCGCGCGTTGCGCCGAGTCCCTTGGCATAGGAAAGCGCGAGCGCTTTCGCCGTGCCGGTGGCGTCCTGTTCGACGGCAAGCAGCGCGGGCGTGCCTGCGCCTTCCACGAAAACTTCACGCACGCGATGGCCGGGCGCTTTCGGCGCAATCATGGAAACATCCACGGTCTTTGGCGGCTTGATCGCGCCAAAGCGAATGTTGAAGCCATGCGCGAACATCAGCGTCTTGCCGGGCGTTAAATGGGGCTCAATCGCTTCCTTATAGAGCTTTGGCTGGCGCGTATCGGGCGCAAGAATCATGATCACGTCCGCCCATGCGGCAGCTTCCGCCGGAGTTTTCACCGTGACGCCGTCGCTTTCCGCCTTGGCGCGCGAAGCGCTGCCCGCCGGGAGTCCGACGACCACGGAAACGCCGGAATCGCGCAAGTTTAACGCGTGCGCATGTCCCTGCGAGCCATAGCCGATGATGGCCACCTTTTTTTTCTGGATCAGAGAGAGGTCCGCATCCTTGTCGTAATAGAGATTTGCCATTGCGTTCGTTGTTCCTTTCGTGGGCCGCGCTGCGGCCGAAAATCCTTAGAATCGTCAAAGTCGTGACTGGCGGGCGCGTTGGTGCTGGAGCCCTGCCAAACTATTTTGTAGAGGGAGCGGGCTCCACGGGGGCAGCAACTGGCGTGGCCGGCGGGCGGAGCAGATCGTTGCCGCGCGTCATGGCGATGCGTCCGGTGCGCGCCATTTCCAATACTCCAAACGGGCGCAAGACTTCCAGCAGGCCATCAATCTTATCCACGGTGCCAGAAACTTCCACGATCAGTGACTCGGGCGCGACGTCCACCACTCGGGCGCGAAAAACTTTGATGAGCTCCATCAGATGCGGACGGTTTTGCTGATCGGCGGAAACCTTGATCAGCGCCAAGTCGCGTTCCAGCATGGAACGATCGGTGATATTTTCGGCCAGCAGGACATCCACGAGTTTTTCCAGGCTGGCTTCCAACCTGTGGGCGCCGCGCTCATCCGTATGCGCACAAAGAGTCATCCGGGCAATCGCTTCATTCTCTGTGGGGCCGACGGTAAGCGAGTCAATATTGATGGCCAAGCGGCGGGTGAGGGAAGCGACGCGATTCAGTACACCCGGTTTGTTTTCCACATAAGCGACGATAGTTTGCATGCGATCCTCGATTTTCTTGCCACTGCGACTGCACTCAATGAGCCCTGGAAGTATTACGCCTCCCGGCCTGGTATCTCATTGTACCGAATACAGCTCCAGCCGGGTCGGCGTGTCACTCCAAGGAATCAGTCCCAAGGCTCCGTGGCGGTTTCCACCAGAGGGCTATTGGGGCGGCGAATCATGTCGTGGAGCGCCGCGCCCGCCGGCACCATCGGATACACCGAATCTTCCTGTTCGACGCGGAAGTCGAGCAGAATGGGCTGATCCGTTTGGCGCGCCGCCTCGATGGTTGGAACCACTTCCGCGCGCGTGGTGATGCGTTCCCCGCGAATTCCAAAGGCATTCGCCAGCGAAACAAAATCCGGTGCCACCAGGGCGTGGCCACGTAACGCTTGTCGTAGAAAAATTCCTGCCACTGGCGAACCATGCCCAGATAGCCGTTATTGATGATGGCGATCTTCACGTTGATTTTTTCCTGCACGATGGTGGCGAGTTCGCAGGAGGTCATCTGGAATCCGCCATCGCCGGCCACCACCCACACTTCCGCATCGGGCCGCGCGAACTTTGCGCCAATGGCGGCGGGCAGGGCAAACCCCATCGTGCCGAGTCCGCCAGAGGTAATCAGAGTGCGGGGGCGGTCGTGGTGGTAATACTGCGCTTCCCACATCTGGTGCTGGCCCACGTCGGTGACGACGATGGCCTCGCCTTTGGTGACCTTCCAGAGGTCGTTGATGACGTGCGCGGCATAAAGATGGCCGCTGTCGGGAAGACTCTGAATATCGCGAACAGCGGAATCGCCCTTGAGTTCCTGGATATGAGCAAGCCAGGGAGAATGGTCGCGTTCGTGTACGTATGGCAGAAGTCTGCTGAGAGTTTCGCCTGCATCGCCGATGAGCGCCGCGTCTACCGGAACATTCTTGTTGATTTCCGCGCGATCCACCTCAATGTGGATTTTGTGGGCATTGCGGGCATAGGTGCGCAGATCGCCGGTGACGCGATCGTCAAAGCGCATGCCCACGGCGATCAGCAGGTCGGCTTCCTGAATTGCCGTGTTCACCCACGCTTCGCCGTGCATCCCCATCATCCCGAGGTTCATGGGATCGCTGGCCGGGAAGCAGCCGATGCCGAGAAGCGTCATGGCCACGGGAATATTGCTGGTGCGAACGAATTCTTCCAACTTGCGCATCGCGCCGGAAAGCATCACGCCGCGCCCAGCCAGAATCACGGGACGCTTCGCGGTGTTCAGAAGCTCGACGGCGCGGTCAAATTGGTCCTGTTTGTGATTGTTACGGATTCGTTTGGGCGGCAACTTTGGGCCGCACGTCTCCCAATCGAATTCCGCCGAAGCCTGCTGCGCGTCCTTGGTGAAGTCCACGAGCACGGGGCCGGGGCGTCCGGACTGGGCAATGATGAAGGCTTCGCGCAACGTGTGCGCAATATCTTCCGCACGGGAGACCACCACGTTGTACTTGGTGATCGGCATGGTGATGCCGGTAATGTCCACTTCCTGAAAAGCGTCGGAACCGAGCACCCTGCTGCTGACTTGCCCAGTGATGCACACCACCGGAGAAGAATCGAGCATGGCTGTGGCAATCCCGGTGACCATGTTGGTGGCGCCGGGGCCGGAAGTGGCCATGGCCACGCCGATGCCGCCCGTCGCGCGCGCATAGCCATCGGCCATGTGCGTCGCGCCCTGTTCGTGGCGCAC
>Ga0074044_10000015_pt1 | contig 166824 bp, 137 predicted proteins | sample BogForMeECP23OM1_FD_94443 | JGI IMG/M metagenome (GOLD analysis project Ga0074044, IMG submission 94443) | Bog forest soil microbial communities from Calvert Island, British Columbia, Canada - Bog Forest MetaG ECP23OM1 | ecosystem: Environmental > Terrestrial > Soil > Wetlands ...
GGTTTGGGACCGCGAAAGCGGTGATCGCATCAAGGGCTGTGACGGTGCATGCCTCCACGCTGTTGGCTCCCTCGCAGGAGCTGGCGGCTAGAGCATAACCAATGTCACAGCCTTTACCTTTTTTCCCCCACTTTCTCGCTTCTGTTTTAATCCAACCTATCGAATGCCCGAATAAGATCGGACCTCAGGTCGTTCTCATCCTCCAGGCCGATATTGAGCCGCACAATGCGATGCCCGTAAGCCGGGCGTCCGCGCGTGCCGTGAAAATCATAAGCCACCGCCAGGCTCGTCACCCCGGCCCAACTGTATCCAATCTTAAACAGCTCCAGGTTATTCACGAACCCCTGAACCTGTGCTTTGCTGAAACGCGGTTGGAACACGATCGAGAACACGCCCGTCGACCCGCTGAAGTCGCGCTTCCAGAATTCATGTCCCGGACAAGATGCGAGCGCCGGATGCAGCACTCGTTCAATCTCCGGACGCTCGCTCAGCCAGCCCGCCAAATTGAGCGCCGCGGTTTCAATTGCCTTCAGACGCACCGCCAGCGTTTTAAGTCCTCGCAGTGCTAGGCTGCAGTCGTCGGGTGAGGCCGCACATCCCACCAGTTGATGCGTGGAACCCAACTGCCGCCACGCTGTTTCCTCTCGCGTCGTGATCGACCCCAGCAACAGATCGCTGTGGCCGCCGGCATATTTCGTGAGCGCTTGCATGGTGATGTCCACGCCGTGCGTGAAGGCGTCAAAATACACGCCAGCCGACCACGTGTTATCCAGCACAACCATCGCGCCCGAACGGTGCGCGACCTCTGCTATCGCGGGTACATCCTGCACTTCCAGCGTGATCGATCCCGGACTCTCGCCCCATACCATCCGCGTGTTCTTGCGAAATGAAGTCTGTATGGCCGCACCCGCCTCAGGACGGTAAAACCCCACTTCCACACCGAACCTGCGCAACACTTCTACCGCAAACTTGCGATTTGGCGTGTAGACACTTTCCGGGATCAGGACGTGATCGCCGGCTTTCAAAAACGCAAGATTGATCAGCGAGATCGCACACTGCCCACCGGGAGTGATCAGCGTGCGGAAGCCGCCCTCCAACTCGCAGATGCGGGCCGCCAACTCCAACGTCGTGGGAGTTCCGTAGAGCCCGTAGGTGTACCCGACCTCATATTGGTCCCAGTCGTCGCGAACCGACTGCGCATCCGGAAACAACACAGTCGAGGCGCGTTGCACTCCGACCGACAGGGACCGGAATCCTTCCGGGATCTTCGCATCCGAGTGAATCAGCTTCGTCTTCCAGTTCTTGGCCATGCCAAGAGTCTAGAATAAATCGCGTTACCTGGGTCTTGCTCGGATTCCTCCTTCGCAATCAAACTCTGTGAGTTCGGCAAACGAGAGCTTCTGCCAGTTTCGATCATCGGAATCCGGAAGCAGATTGATCACCCTGTGACTCGATCAACGCCAGCGGGCCGGTCAAAGGCAGAATACCTCCCTACTCCGTTTCTCAAGCTTCAGGGCAATCCCGCCGATGAACATTTCGACTACAACGTTCCTCGCGCAACCACGCAAAGTCCCAGGGGGCTTGGCGAGAGTGCGCTTTCCGGGAATCGTCAAACTTATGCCGTTGACTGAACCAGAATTCAGATGCGGCGGTACGGCTTAGGAGAATGGATGAGGCTAACTCTCGGGAAAAAGCTTGGTCTCGGCTTCGGAGTGATTCTCGCCTTGATGGTCTTCAGCGCCGTGATGAACTTCTTCAAGTCGGCCAACGTCCGGCAAACCCAGGGCTTCGCTTTCGAAATCGGGTTCCCAACGCTTGAGACGATCAGAAAATTGCAGCGCGACCTGAACTACACGCAGGTCAAGTGCCGCCAGACGATTCTCGCTGGAACCGACCCCGTCAGGTGGAAAGAAGCAAAGAAAGCCTTCGATGGATCTTGGAACGAAATTGGAAAAGAGGTCGCCAGGTTGGATGAGTTGGCGCCCCGCTGGAGTCAACCCGACCGTGAGCGACTGGAAGATATTAGGAGGCGGCTTCCTCCTCTGCGAGCGCCTGAAGAGGCCTCGATGAATCATGCGGCAAGCGGCGAGCGCGACGCGGTGATCAAGGCGGGTAACGAAAACTCCGACCTCGTAACACCCGCCAACATCGCGGTTAAGAAATCGGTGGATGCGATCGCGGATGAATATGTCGGCCTCCTGGCCGAGAGCCAGAAAGAATTGGATGCGGACAATCGCTCTCTCACTCTGACCATGACCGTCACCACGATCGCAGCGCTCGGCATAGGAATTTTCGTGGCGATCTTCCTCAGCAGCCGCATTTCAGCCTCCACGCATGCGGTTCTTATGCGGGCCGAGGCCATCGCCGCAGGCGACTTGACCCATGACGATCTAACCGCGCAGAGTCAGGACGAACTCGGCAACCTGACGGTGGCGATCAATAAGATGAGCCGAGGCCTGGAACGCATGATCCTGACCATCACCGAGAGTTCGGCGCAAGTGGCCCGCGCCAGCGAAGGACTCAACCGCACCAGCCAGCAGATTACCGCTAATTCCGAGGAAACCTCGAATCAGGCGGGCACGGTTTCGAAGGCGGCGCAGGCCGTCAGCCAGAATCTCCAGACCGTCGCCACCGGCACGCAGGAGATGGGCGTCAGCATCAAAGACATTGCCAAGAACGCCGCTACCGCCGCCCATGTCGCCACTTCTGCCGTACAGATCGCGGAGACCACCACGGCTACTATTTCCGCGCTTGGCGTTTCTTCGACCGAGATTAGTGAGGTCATCAAGATAATCTCGTCCATTGCCCAACAGACGAACCTGCTGGCGCTGAGCGCAACCATCGAAGCAGCCCGTGCGGGCGAAGCGGGAAAAGGTTTTGCCGTCGTGGCCAATGAAGTGAAAGACCTGGCTAAGGGAACGGCGAAAGCCACCGAAGACATCAGCTGCAAAATTCAGGCGATCCAGAACAACACCAGGGCGGCGGTCAGCGCCATCGCCTCCATCTCCGGGGTGATCAATCAGATTAACAACATCTCCGGCATGATCGCCACCGCCGTGGAAGAGCAGGACGCCACGACCAACGAAATGTCCCGCAACGTGAACCAAGCGGCACAGGGCAGCGCTGAGATCACCCTTAATGTTGAAGGTGTGGTGGAGGCGGCCGCGAGCGCCACTCGCAGTGCCGCTGACACTCAGAATGAATCCCAACAGCTAGTTGAGATGTCGGCTCAACTGCGCAGCTTGATAAACCAGTTCAAGATCAATGCTGACGTTGCCAGCACGAGAACAGCCGCTTCGGCGAGCGCGGCTGTCAAGGGGAGGCCGCTAACGCATCAGCATGACGAATTCGCCACGTACTCGATCGAACGGATCCAGCACAGCCACCAGCCATCCTCCAAGCCGAGATCGCCGCAATGGCGATCCCCCTAAATTAAAGGCCTGACGTTCCGCGACCGGCAGATCTCGTTATGCCACGCCTCGTGCTTTGATCGGCGTTGCCACATTGGGCATCGAACCGGCGCTTTCCGAATTTTTCACCACGCGCGCTGCCAGCGGTTTTAGCCACAGCAAGGCCATGAACGCAGCCAACAGGTCGCACACAATCATCGCCCAGAAGACCTTGGTCCACGAGCCGGTTTTGGCAAACAACCACGCCGCGCCGGGCCCGGCAAAGGCCGCGGCCACTCCCTTCGCGGTGTAGACCACCCCATAATTCGTGGTAGCCCATTTCTTGCCGTATAGGTCGCCGGTGAGCGAGGGGAACAACGAAAAAATATTTCCCCACGCAAAGAAACAAAGTCCCGATAACACCACGAACCAAAGAGGACGGTTGATCAACTGAAGCAAGGCATAGACCGCAATCGCCTCCAGAACAAAAGCGATGAAAATGGAATTCTCACGTCCAATATGATCGGATACCCATCCCCAGAACGGTCGAGTGAACCCGTTCAGTATCCGGTCGACGGTAATGGCCAGCACCAACGCTGTCATGCCAAAGGCGACCACGATATTGTCTACATTGTACGAGGAAGCCATCGGGTTCAGTTGCGCGGTCACGACCAGCCCACCGAACGCCAACATGGTCATCATTAAATAGATGACGTAGAAGGAAGGCTGGCGGATCATCTCCATCGGTGTCATGTCGACGGATGAGGTGTTCACCTTGAGTTTGATTTTCGCTTCTTTCTCCTTCCAGTTGGGGGGCGTCCATCCGATCGGCGGCCTGGCCAGGAAGAGAGCGCAAGCCAATACAACTACTCCCTGGATGACTCCCCAAACGATGAAAGTATGCTGATATCCGGAAACCTTCAGCATGGCGGCGATAGGAGCGATCGTCGTCGCGGTGCCTACGCCGAAAGCCCCCGCAGTCAAACCCACGCAGAGACCTCGGTGATCAGGAAACCATTTCAGCGCGTTCCCGATGGCGCCTCCGTATACGATCCCGGCACCCACACCACCAATCCCGTACCAGAAGTAAAGTCCGTTGATCGTCTCTGCATAGCCGGATCCAATCCAACCAAGCCCCACCATGATGGAGCCAATCCCCAGCATGAATCGCGGCCCGATGATATCGACCAGGTACCCCTCAAAAGGCACGAGCCAGGTCTCCAGGGCAACGAACAGCGTGAAGGTCCACTGCACGGCAACCAGCGAGACGTGCAGATGAGCCTGGATGGGTTTGGTAAAGAGGGTCCAGGCATATTGCAGGTTCGCAATGGCCATCATGGCCACAATGCCCGCCGATAACTGGATCCAACGATTGGGAATACGTGAGGGGTGAATCAGGGAAGTAGCCGGAGGTGCGGCCATGAATAGGCTCCTAAATGCTCGTTGGACGTTAACAACCCACTACCGGAACGATTCTTTCGCCTTGCAATTGGGCCAGCTCATCTCGCCTGGCCTTCGACCCCAGGACCCCAGGTTTTTATACCTAACCTGCGCTATACTGGTCCACTGATCGAACCACTTGCGGGAGGCACTTTATCATCCCCGTTCGGTGAGTGTCAAGGATTTCTCGAAGCTCCGATTGGCGGCGACCCTTGGCCTATTCCAATCCGTCAGACGCTCGAAAATAAACTCCGCAGGTAGTGGAGACGCATGTAATGCCGATGGATAACGCTCTACGAGCGCAGATCGAAACTTACCGTTCGCACCTGGACAGCCTGATCCTCCGCGGACAACAACTCCGCGACTTGTTGGCGGCTGATCCTGGCAGCCCGTCCGCCATGACCGCTGTCCGCGCCTGGCAGGAAGACTGCGGAATCACAATCAACCAACTCTCTGGAGGAAGCAAATCGCATTGGCTGGCTCGATCGTTTAGTGAAGCCTTCCTGATGCGTTCCGCCGCCGGCCCTGCCGTCGAAGGAGCGACTCCGGCGGAGATCATCCTGCGCCTGCTCGGTGTTCTCGATCAGGCTGTTTCCTCGCTCTCGCAAATCGACGATCCCCGGGACCCGACCGGACACCTGTCTTCGTTCCCGGATGCGCCGTCGCCACGCAGATTCGAATTTGTCCACAATCCCGAACTTCGGCCAATTGTGGAGCGCGCTTACTCGGAGAGTCGGCGCGCTCTCGATGAAGGTAACTATGACCTGGCGCTGCGCACTTCTTGCGGAGTCCTGGAGGCGATCGTCACCGACGCTCTGCAACACAAAGGCGTGATTTCCTTTGCTGCCGCAGATGCTCCCGCAGGAAAGGCGGCGCAAAAAATACCGGTCAAACATAAGCCCGGCGAAGAAAAGATAGCCGACTGGTCGTTCGAGACACGCCTTGCCGTTGCCGAACGGGCCGGATTGATTCGGGGCGGTTGCGCACGCCTGCCCGCGGTTGCGCGGACCTATCGAGATCACGCTGACAACGGCGGCACAGAGGCGACAATTTCCGAGCGCGACGCGCGCGTGGCCGGGCAAGTGCTGCATGTCGTGATGAAAGATCTGGACCCCGGCCGATAAAAGCGTATTAGACCCGGTGGGGTGACGGACGTCGCGGCCGTTCACGAGAGCGCGCAATGTGAATCTGAATGGTTATCCATCAGTCTTCAAGGTCCTGCCGAAAAACCGGTTGTGAAGGATCGACGCTCCCCTCAATAACTGCCACCAGCAACTCCCTGTAAGCATTTTCGGCTTCTGCCAATGAAGCGTAACCACGCTCTCGCTGCAGTGCCCCCGTCTCGGAGTAAATAAGGGAGAAGTATCGCCCGGAAGCATATTGCAGTTCGAGCAACTTGCTGGGCATGTCAGGATCGCCCTCCTGACCGAGCACATCCATCAACGCCAAAGTCCAACGCCTGCCCTTCGGGTCGCTGACCACCTCGCGCTCGAGGTATTGCCACTCATCCATGCTCCACAAAGGCATATTTATTCCAGCAGTTGATCGAGCGCTCTTGCGACCTGCGCGCCGGTAAAGGGTTTAGGAACGAGCAAAACTCTTTGAGCCTTTCGCGAACGGAGGCTTGCGTCGGCGATTTCCGGCGTGTCGCTGATAATCACGACAGGACAACCAGCGTGATTGTGGTGGTTCCGAACAGAATCGAACAGCGCCTCGCTCATGTCGTAGGCGGAGCAGTCGAGAACCAGCGCATCGGCGCGGTGCTCCGCCATCAACTCATTGACGGCGCTGGTATATCCCGTCGCGAAGACCTCGTAGCCACGATCCCGCAATGCAAACGTGAGCAACTCCGCAATCTCCGGCGTGTCGTCGATAAGCAGGATGCGGCGCAACCAGACCTACTTCTTGCCAGGTCCGGCGCCCGGCAGACGCGGCTTCTTTCCTTCGCATGGCTCCAGGTCCATGACCCACACCCGCCCTCCGGCGGTGTAATAAGCACGATGGTCGTTTTCGACCATCGCGCCCCACGCCTCCAGAGTGCGCATCGCGAAGGTGTAGCCCTCGAAGTTATTGCGCGTGTGATCGAGCACTTCATTGGTGTGCCAGTTGTCGGTAAGAATGGCATCGCCCCCGTGTACACGCACCACGGTGTAGTAGCGGTCAAATGCCGCTTCCGGGCGCACGTCGCGGCTCGATCCGCGCTTCTTGCCTTCGCTGACAATATAACTTTCCTGCGCTTCAGGAGCCGCAGGAGCAGAAGGAGGAGTTGCTTTAGCGTTCATACAGTCTCCGCAACGGCCGTAGCCTCCGCCGCAGACGCCATATTGACCAGATTCTTCGCATCGGCCGCCTGCAGCAACGGTTCCGGCAGTTCGACTCCCATCATTCGCCATTGCTCGTTAGCGAACTTCTGCAAGGTGGCAATATGTTCTGCGTGCAGATGGCCGAAGCGTCCTTGCAATTTCAGATACTCCGATACCGGACGCATGCTCTGCGGCCGGAAGCTGTAATCAAACGCCCGCTTCTCGGGATTCCACTCCCAGATCGGGTAGAGCCCGCATTCGACAACCAACCGGCCAAGATCGATCGAGCGAGGCGTCTCATAGACGAAGCCTTTCTGGCAGGGCGTGTAGATCATGAGATACGCCGCTCCCTTGTGGTTCAGCCCCTTGCGCACCTTGTTCATTAAATCAATGGGATAACCTACGCTGGCGGTTGCCACGTAGCAGTGCGGGTGGCCAGCCGCCATCATGCGGGCCAGGTCTTTCGGAAACAACTTCTTGCCCTCGGGAACTTCCGGTCCGGGAGGCGAGAACGTGGTCATACCGCCATAAGGCGTGCGCGACGAAGCCTGGATTCCAGTATTCGCGTACTGCTCGTTGTCATAGCAGATGATCAGGCAATCGTGGTTTCGATAGAGCGCTCCAGAAATCGAAGCCAGTCCAATGTCGGAGGCGCTGCCGTCGCCCGCCTCGCAAATAATATTCGGATAGGCTCCCTTCCACTTGCCCTTGCGAATCATGGCTTCATAGGCCGCCGCAACTCCCGCCGTAAAGCTGCCAGCGCTGCCAATCTGCGTATGCGCCCAAGGCACGTTGTAGGGCGTGCACAGGTAGGAACTGTTGGCGACATACATGCAACCCGTCGGTCCGACGAGAATGGTATTGTCGCCTGCCGCCTTGCTCGTCATCCGATACTGGATGGAAGGTCCGCAGCCGGCGCAGGTCCGATGGCCGGGTACGAACGGCTCGGACGAAGGCAATTCCGGGTTGTAGAAACGCGCCCCCTGATTCGGGTTGTCGAGAATCGGCAGCAGCTGCCGTTGAACTTCAATGGTCGCCATATAAATTCCTCCCAAACGGTGGAGGAACGGGCATCTCGCCCGTTCAGCCGGACGGGACGCCCGGCTCTCCACTTTTCTTATTCTTCGAATCCCACCCAATGCGTGCGCTTTTCGATTTTCCCACGTTTCTGCGCTTCTAACATCTTCTCCGTCATCCAATAAAATTCCTTCAGCACAATCGCCTCGCCTCCCATGCCCGCCATAAAAGATACGACCAGCGGACGTTTGTCGCTTTCGTAAAGCGCGGCGCAGGCGTCGGCGTACAGAACTCCTCCGCTGCTGGGACTGCCCAGCCCCATATTCGTTTCGATCACGCCGACCACCTTGAATTTGCTGAGGACATCCTTGACGCGGTCGGTGGGATACGGTCGAATCGTCCGCAGCCGTACGAGGCCGACCTTCAGACCCTTCTCGCGCATATGCTGAATCGCGAAACGCGCAGTCACTGCGTGTCCCCCCTGCATAAAGAAAACAACGTCGGCGCCATCGGTCATGAACTCTTCGACCCACGGGTCGTAGCGACGGCCGAAGATTTTGGCAAACTCGTCGTGCACTTCCTCGATTACCGCCATCGAGTCTTCCATGGCGCGCGCCCGCTCCAACTGTAACGGCGGACCCTGCTCGGGCATGATCTGTGGACCGTGCGATACCGGATGCCGCGGGTCGAGCGGATACGGATGCTTGTATGGCGGCAGAAACTCTTTCACCTGCCCCGAGTCCGGCAGTTCGACATCGCTCGTGATGTGCGAGACGAAGAAACCATCCTGGCACACCATCTGGGGCAAGAGCACGCGCCGGTCCTCACCGATGCGAAATGCCATCAGGTGATTGTCGAATGCTTCCTGGGCATCGCACGCCCAGCCCATCAGCCATCCCATGTCGCGCGTCGAAAGCGCGTCCGTATGCTCGGAACCGAAATCTCCCGGCGGATCGAGCGTCCGGTCGGCGATCATCATCTGCACCGGCATACGACTGCCCGAGATCGGCGAGTAAAGCTCATAGGCGAATTGCACGCCCACTCCCGAACTGCCGGTGAAAACCCGCGCCCCGCTGGACGACGCGCCGTGCGCGATGCTCAATTGCGAGTGCTCGCTGTCGGCCACGATGTACTCCGCATCGAGTTCTCCGTTGGCCACCATTTGCGCGAGCGCCATCATGGTTGCCGTGTAGGGCCGGATCGGATACGCCGCAATCACGTCGACATCGGCATACTTCGCCGCCTGCGCCGAGGCTACGCATCCGTTGATTCGCACCGTTCTTTTTTTTGCTGCGGTAACTGTCGCCATATTTGCTCCGCTCTTCAATAGTTCCGCTTCTAAATATTCTTTGCTGGTCGTTGCCCCAGGTTCCTCAACTCTTCGGCCTGCCGTCCGTGCAATCCTGGCGAGATAGCGAAGGCGGTGTCCATGCGCACCACGCCCGTATCGAAGTCGAGTTCGGGCACCCCTTCGAGGCAACCGGTCGGACATTCCTCGATGCACACGCGGCAACCTTTGCAGTAGTCGATCAGAATCTTATAGAGTCCGTTCGAACGCTCCGGACGTGCAATGCAAGGCTCGGGACAGACCAGATAACAGTTGTCGCAGGCATTGCAGGTGCCGCAACTGAAGCAACGGCCGGCCTCCTCGACTGCCTGCTCCTCCGTAAAAGCCTGAATGACCTCCTCCTGCGTCTTGCGCCGCGTCGCCGGGGCCAGCATCGGCTGCTGAACGCGCGGGAAGTGCGGGAAATACGTCATGTTCATGCGGTTCAAGTCGAAAATCACATCGATGGGAATCGTCCGCGGCTCCAACGACTCGCCACGCATCACTCTATCCAGATTGAACGCTACGCGCTTGCCGTCGCCCACCGCATTCACCACCATCAGGGGTTGACCCGAGCCCAGTTGCACGACGTCGCCCGCCGCAAAAAAGTTCGTGTCACCGAGCCGTCCGAAGCGGTCGATTTTGATCGTGCCGCGATCGGTCTTAAACTCGTCCGGCAACCACTTGAGTGCCGCCCGCTGCCCAATCGCAATAATCACATTCTCGACGTGAAAGCGTTCCGCGGGAACTTCCCGATCTACGCTGATCGGCGAAGCGTTGATCGCGCCCGAAAAGCGTGCCGGATGCAACTGCAAAGCCTCGACCTTGCCGTTGCCAAGCACTGCGGTTACCGCCCGCCCATGCACAAGTTCCACTCCTTCTTCGAGCATGTCATGCAGGTCTTCGGGCGAAGCCGGCATCTCCTCAGCATTGGCCTCCACCGTAATCATGGTGACTTCGACCGCCCCTTGCCGCAGCGCTTCACGCGCACAATCGATGGCCGTATTTCCGCCGCCAATCACGGCGACGCGAGCACCCAGCTTGACCTTGGATGCGCCCATGCCGATCTCCCGCAAGAAAGGCAGGCCGTAATGCACACCTTCCTTATCCTCACCGTCGGCTCGCACACTATTCGGCTCCGTGAGACCCACCGCCAGGACAACTGCGTCGTAATTTTTCTTCAAGTCACCCCAGGTGACATCCTTGCCGACCTCGACATTGGTTTTGATGGTTATGCCGAGTTCCACCAGGCGTTCGATTTCGCGATCCAGCACGTCTTGCGGCAGCACCCAGTCAGGAATGCCACCGCGATTGAGTCCGCCTGCTTTCGGCGACTTCTCCAGAATCGTCACTTTGTAGCCGAGTCGAGCCAGTTGATAAGCGGCGCTATGGCCGGCGGGACCCGAACCGACCACCGCCACTTTCTTCCCGTTGGGTTTCCCCGCCTTCACCACGTCATGCTTCAGCGCCTGTCCAAGATCGCCGAGAAATCGCTCGACCGCACGAATCGAGATCGCCTCATCGTATTTTCCGCGGTTGCAAGCCTGCTCGCACGGGTGGTAGCACACGCGACCGGTGACCGACGGGAACGGCATGTCTTCCTTGATCAGCGCATAGGCATCGACATACTTGCCGCGCTTCACCAGATCGAGATACCCCTGGATTTTTTCGTTGGTTCCGCAAGCATTGTTGCAGGGTGGAAGCTTATCCCTGTACACCGGTCTGATGGAGCGCCAATTGCCGGTCGGAAACAGGTCCTGGCCTTTTTCCTGCGTGGGCGCTGGCGTGATGCCAGCGAACGGAATCTTGAGACGATCGGGGATGTGTGTGCCTTTGGTCGACATGGAAACCTCTAATCCTTCCTGCGTTGATCGACAACTATCCAGCCACTCGAACTATGCAGCCACCGGATTCAATTTCATGATTTGCAACCGCTCGAGCGCCATCTCGAATGCCCTTTTGTTCGTGATCATCGGTTCAATCGTCGCCATCTTGACGATGCCTGTCGTCTTGACAACCGCGGCAATGAGAGGCGCCGCGATATCGGGCGCAATCGCCTTGCTGCGTTCGGCCGCGCCTTCCGTCGAAAGCCGGTCCAGGCCAAGTTCGCCAAGCCGGTAGTAAAGCCACTTATGGTCGGCGAGATGAGCGGCATCCACACAGACAAGTTGGGCCAGTCGCTCCGCGCCCGGCACGAACCGGATCATGTACTCCGGCGTGTAGTGCGTGTTGATCACCAGCGTTCCACCGGGAGGCATACCGCGCATGTAATCCCAGCCCTTGACCATCGTCCCTTCGACCAGTACAACGATGTTCGGAACCTCGTTTTCATAGGTCAGTTCGTTCTCGATCACCTCATCGCTCACGCGACAATACTTGCGCGTCGGCGCATTGGTGCGATCGGGATTATCGACGTAGTTCTCCATGGCTTGCGCGTACTTGCCCTCGATACGAGCCGAAGCGGAGATGGAATTGACGATGTCGCGGCCTTCTTTATCCATGATGATGCCGCGCGTCCAAACCGTAAGTTCTGTGTAACTCATAATCAGTGCCTCGTCTTCAACTTAGTAGAACGCAGTCCCAGTTGCTGGCCGTTAGCCGGTAGTCGCTTGCAAAACGACGAACGACTAACCAGCAGCGACCGTCTTCGGACTCCCACGATCCGACTCAAGAACCGCCATAAAATCGCTCGGCAAGACGACGAAGGGTGGCTTGCGAGTGCCATCCTGGAATTGCGCAATCGCCAATAGAGTCGCCTTCTTGCACAGGCTTTCAATATCGGCGCCGGTGGAACCTTCCATCTGGCCAGCGACTTCCTCAAAATCTACATCTGCCGACAGCGGCACGCGCCGGCAGCAAAGCCGCATGATGGCCGCGCGATCCCGAGCATCGGGTTTGGCGAATGGAACTATGTAGTCGAAGCGCCCGCTTCGCAACAGCGCCGGATCGATCCGTTCCGGGCGATTCGTGGCTCCCATCAGGATCACACCTTTGACATCGCGTAAATTATCGATCTCCCGTAAAAGCTGGCTCAGGATTCTCTGATAGACGTCGGTACCAAACTCATCGGCGGCGAACCTTGGCGCGACCGCATCAATCGTGTCGAAGAACAGAATGCAGGGTGCTGCCCGCCTCGCCTTCTTGAAAACTTCGCGCAACGCCCGCTCCGATTCGCCGAGCCATTTCGAATAGAGTTGCGGACCGTCGATCGCAATCAGTGGGATCTGTTTCTCCCCGGAAAGCGCACGCGCCATGGCGGTCTTCCCCGTCCCCGAGGGCCCGGTCAGCAGGATGCCACGCGGCGGCGCGAGCCCCACCTGCTCGTAAAGGTCATCGCGCATATGAGAATGCTCGACGACGGCTTCGAGCAATCGTTTCACTTCGCCGTGACCACCGAGCGCGGCGAATGTCGACGTGCTTTTCTCGATAAAGAATTCGCGCGTCGCGCTCGGCTCGACTTCCTTTAAGCCCGCGAGAAAGTCGTCGCGAGCAACTTGAAGCAACCCCAGTTCGGCAGACACGGCGCCGTCGGTTTCCATCGGAGACGCTGAGAGAAAGCGGCGCAATGCAATCATGCCCACCTCCTGCCCCAGCGCCTCGAGATCGGCGCCGACGAAACCGTGGGAATGCTCGGCGATCTCCCGCAAGTCAACGTCCGGCGCAAGAGGCATCGCGCGCGTATGGATTCGGAGTATTTGCAGCCGTGCTTGCGTGTTTGGAACACCAATTTCGATTTCGCGATCAAAGCGTCCCGGACGCCGCAGCGCCGGATCCAGCACCTCGGGAATATTGGTCGCGCCCATCACTATCACCTGGCCGCGCGCAACAAAGCCATCCATCAAGCTGAGAAGCTGTGCCACTACGCGCTTTTCAACCTCTCCCGCCACTTCGGTGCGCTTCGGAGCCACCGCGTCGATCTCGTCAATAAACAGAATCGACGGTGCGTGCCGAGCAGCCTCATCGAAGACCTCGCGAAGTTTAGCCTCGCTCTCGCCGTAGAACTTCCGCATGATCTCGGGACCATTGAGATGAATAAAATGCACCCGGCTCTCCGCCGCGACCGCGCGCGCCAGCAGAGTTTTCCCCGTGCCCGGCGGCCCATACAACAGCACGCCCTTCGGCGCGAGAATTCCCAAACGCTCGAAAATGCGCGAATGCTTCAAGGGCAACTCAACCATCTCGCGCACACGCGCCACTTCCCGCTCCAGTCCGCCGATGTCTTCATACGAAACCGACGGAGCACGGGATGCAGTCTGTTCGCCATCTACGACCCTGATGTCGGTGCGCTTCCCGATTACGACCGCTCCCGAAGGAATTGTCCGCACCACCTGAAAATTCACGGCCTTAGCAAAGGTGGGAACCCGCACCACCCCACCGGCCATCACCGGAACGTTCTCCAGGTCTTCCAGCATCCGGTCAGGCGCTATCGTCGCCGGCGCCGCTCCCACCCACAGCGGCGACAAACGAACCGCCACTGCCTGGGCATGCTCGACGGAAGCTACCGTAACCTGCTCTTCCAATCCGGCGCTGCAATTGCTGCGGCACGTGCCGTCGATCTGGATCATGCCCTCGTAGCCTTCTCCCGAAAGCTCCGCGCGGGCGACTCCGACGGTGCCGCCGCTGATCTTCAGAACATCGCCCGCTTGCGCACCAAGACGTTGCAGATCGACAGGCGCCAGCCGGGCGATCGCGTGGCCGATATCCTCAATTCGCGCCTCGGCCACCCGCAGCCTGAGAGCGGCGGTCTTCCGCGGCTCGGCCGTGTCCGGCCCCGATGACGCCATGGCCCGACCGCTCACGTCATTTGCTAACTCACTCAATCCGACTGTCCTCAGACTGATCTCGCGAGCCTTCACCCGCGGTTCCTGGCAGTGACTTTAAGAACCCACCGTTCCTTGGATGCGAGTCGCATTCCACGAATTGCGAATCGCCCAGTAGCTGGCGAGGAAAGAATTCTTCCTTGTCAATTCTCAAGAACAATCTCTTCGACGTCTTCAATGTGGCGCCGCATCGCCGCTTTTGCGCCCTCGGCATCGTGCCGCTTGATCGCAGCCAGAATCCGGCGGTGCCCGGCCAGCGACTTCTGCGGACGTCCCTTCACCTGCAGGGAGCGTTCGCGTGTCTCGCGCAGCAAGTCCATGACAATGTCGAGCACCTTGAGGACGACACTGTTGCCCGACGCCAGAGCAATGCTGTAGTGAAACTCCGCGTCCTCATCGCTGCTGGCTTCACCATGCGACAGCGTTGTTTCTTGCCGCTGCAGAATCTCTTCCATCTCCGAGATCTCGTCAGAAGCTGCGTGGGTGGCGGCGCGCGCAGCGATCGGCGGCTCGATCATCTTCCGAAAATCCAGAAGCTCGCCGACCAGTTCTTTCCGGTGCTTGAGTGCATTCGCGAAGGGATTGACTAACGACTCCGCCGACACTTCGCGTACGATCGTCCCCGCTCCCTGACGCGGCTCCACCAGCCCAATCAATTCCAACCCCCGAATCGCGTCTCGAATCGAACTGCGGCTCACTTGCAGCATCTCCGCCAGTTCGCGTTCCGACGGCAGTTTGTCGCCGGGTTGCAGTTTCTTGAGAATCAAACGCTCAATCTGCTTGGCGACTTCTTCGTAGACCTTGTTCCTCTTGATTGCGTCGAAGTCGGATTTGACCGGAACGGACATTGCAAGTGGTCCGATAAGTGGACCAGAGGAGTATACCCCTGTCGTCAAGTACTGGCAAATATTTTTATTGGGTGATGGCAAGCGCCAGAGAAAGCAGGCCTGGCCGCATTCTTGGCATTCTATTGGCGACTCGCAGATTGCGCGAGGAGCTTAACACAGTCGTATACCGTGCGGGTACAAGACATGGGAAGCCCAACGCGTTCTCCGAGTTCCACGACCGCGCCCACCAGCGCTTCCAACTCCAAGGGACGGCCGGCCTCGAGATCCTGGAGCATGGAGGTTTTGTGCTCTCCAACTTTTTCCGCACCCGCCATTCGCTGCTCGATGGAAACGGGTAACTCCATGCCCAACTTGTGAGAGACCGCTTCCACCTCTCGCATGATCTGGCGGATCACCGAGGATACTCCAGGATCGCGCACCATCTGCGCCAGCGTAGCGCGCGTCAGGGCGCTCACCGGATTCAGCGAAGCGTTGCCCAAAACCTTGACCCAGATCTCGTGCCGCAGGCGGGTAGTGACCGGGCAGCGCAGGCCGGACGCGATCAGCGCCTCGGCAATTTTGCGGCAGCGATCGGAACGCGAACCGTCCGGTTCGCCCAGAGAAATCCGGTTCCCCTCGATGTGCTGGATCACCCCGGGCTCCGGTATCTCGGTCGAAAAATAGACGATGGAGCCGACCACGCGACGCGCTTCGATCGCGGCAGAAATCACGCCGCCCGGATCAACCCGCTCCAGCCGCAATCCGTTCCAATCACCGCCGAAGCCCTGAAAGTACCACCACGGGATCCCATTCTGCGTGCTGACAACCGTGGTCTCCGGACCGAGCACCGGCGTCAACTGCGGCGCAAGTTGCGGCAAGCCGTGCGCCTTCACACCGAGAAAAACCGCGTCCACCGGTCCAACCTCGGCGATAGAAGCGGCGATCGCAGGGTGCGCCACGAAATCCCCCTCCGGACTTTTCACCCGTACACCGCGCTCCTGCATGGCGAGAAGATGCGGACCGCGCGCGAAGAGTGTGACGTCGAATCCGGCTTGCGCCATGCGCGCACCGATGTACGCTCCGATTGCACCCGCGCCCGCGATCAGGAATCTCATCGTCTCCTATTCCCTAGAGGATTATCCTCGCTGGTCATCCGTCAGTGCGGCGGCCACGGCGCGGCGCCGGATCTTTCCGGTTGCGGTGGTCGGAATACTATTCACCAGATAAATTTTGGTTGGACACTTGTATTCTGCCAAAAACTCGCGACAGTGCTTGATGAGTTGGGACTCGGTCGCGCCTTCCGGTTGGTGCAAGACGACGGCCGCAGCCACTTCTTCGCCCAGCACCGGATGCACGCACCCGAACGTAACCGCCGCCGCGACGGCCGGATGCTTCAGCAGGATTTCATCAACCTCATGCGGAGCGATGTTCTCGCCGCCGCGGATGATGATGTCTTTGATTCGGCCGGTCAGATGCAAATAGCAGTCTTCATCGAGGTACCCCTCGTCTCCGGTGCGAAACCATCCATCCACAAAGGCTCGCGCATTGGCGTCGGGGTTGTTCTCATATCCACGAAATACATTGGCCCCCTGAATCGCAACCTCTCCCCTTTCGTTGGTGTTGAGGTGATTGCCCTCCCGGTCCATGATGCTGATGCGCAGCCCGGTGCCCACTCCGACCGACCCGGCTTTGCGATGACGCGGCGGCAGAGGGTTCGATGTCATCTGATGCGCAGCCTCCGTCATTCCGTAGGCTTCTACAAACGGCACCCCGAAAAGGTCTTCAATTTTATGAATGAGCTCGGACGAAAGCGGTGCGCTGCAGGAACGGATGAAGCGCAGCGTGGCCGCTTCCACCGGCTTCTGGTGAGCCCGAGCCAGCAACAGCTGATGCATGGTAGGCACTCCCGAATACCACGTCACGCGATGTTCTCGCACCGTCCGCCAGAAAGAAAGGGCGTTGAATTTGGTCGGAACCACCACGGTCCCGCCAGAGAGTAAGGTTGCCATGGTCGAGCCGATCAATCCATGGATGTGGAAGAGCGGCATAATGCACATCGAGACGTCCGCTTCCGAAAGTGCATAGGTGTTGGCGATGTTCGCCGACGACACGGCGAGGTTGAAATGCCGCAACGGAACGCGCTTCGGTCGCCCGGTGCTTCCGCTCGTGTGCAGAACCAGTGCGATGTCGTCAGGCGTGGGTTCCGGCGCCGTGGCTCCGCTAGCTGCATCCACAAGATGAACGTGCCCTTGATTGCTCATTCCGACCGAGATTACTGGAATCTTGCGGTCCGCGGCGGCGCTGCGAGCGAATTCCGCTCCCACTGGAGGGCACAGCATGACCTTGGCGTTCGTGTCCCCGAGAAAAAAAAGAAACTCCTCATACGGATACGCCGGATTTAAAGGGACAGCCGTCCCAGCAATGGAGGCGGCCAGAAAACTTACAATCGCAGGCAATCCGTTGGGCAATGCGATCGCGACTGCATCGCCGCGACGAATCCCGGCGGAGGCTAGAGCATCTGCCATCGCCAGCACCTGTTGCCGCAGCGAATTGTAGGTTACTCGAATGCCTAGTTCAGGAACGATGATTGCCGTGTGGCTGTCTGCGAAATGTAATACGTCTAGAAGTGTGACGACCGACTTTAGAGTCATGTGTTGCCACCTTTAAGGCGGTTTCTTGGATGCTGCGCCGACGATGATGGATCGACAATGGCAGACCGATTAAGTCTGCTGTTCATGAAACGCATTAAGCAATTATGGTACGGACCGGACAACCTCGAGAGCCGGCTTTACAAGACGGCACTCCCGATGCGATGAGCCGGCGGGCAGCGCAATTCCTACTGATGATTCGAGCGTTCGCTCCGGTTATCCGTACTCGCGATTATAGCTTGCCCTCGTTGAATCTGGCGCCAGTGCTTGCCAAGGATCGGTCAGTACACCCTGACGAAGAAATACGCGGTCATTGCTATACCCACGCCAATCACAATGCCGCGCACCTTCTTGGGATCAGCCTGCTGTGCGTAGTGCGCGCCGAACCAGCCTCCAGCAAGAGAGCCGGCGATCATCAAGATACATTGCGGCCACAGCACCGCGTGAGCCACGATAAAGGTGATCACCGCCGCAGCATTAATAGCTACCGCCAGCAGCGTCCGGATCGCGCCCATGGCATGCATATCCCGCATTCCCATCAATGCCAGCATGGCCAGACTCATGAATCCGATGCCCGCGCCAAAATATCCGCCGTAGACTGCGACCAGCAACTCTGCGATCGAACCGATTACGATCGCCTGGCCTGAGATGTCCTTCAGATCGTCGATGACCGCGGCCTTGCCCACTAGCGCGCGAATCGAATTTCCAAAGGCGAAGAGCAAAGTGCCCGCCAGCAGCAGCCATGGCACCAGGCGCAGAAACGTATGCTGCGGAGTTTTCAGCAACAGCACCGCTCCCGCCCAGCCCCCGGCAACGCTCGTCACAAGTAATGGGAGCAGTACTCGAAGCGGTGCGTTCAGCCGTTTCAAATAGACCACGGCGCTGGCCGCCAGACCGGGCCAGAGCGCGACGGTGTTGGTAGCATTGGCTTCCACCGCCGGTATGCCCACAAACAACAACGCTGGAAAAGAAATAAAACTGCCGCCACCGGCCAGCGCGTTCAGCGCGCCCGCGATCCCGGCGGCGAAGATCAAGCCGATAGCCTGAGTGAGGCGTAACCCCATGTGCACCTGCACGTGTAGCTGCGAGCTGTACCTGCGAGCGCCGATTCTATCAGGCCCGGACAGATCCCTTATCGCCGATTTGCTCGTCATCGCTATCCGTGATGCTCCATCCGTCACGGAAATCTTCCTCTTCATCAAGGATGAGTTTCGTTCTTTATGCACCTCGTTATGCACTCCCTCCATACCATTTACTTTGCTAGCTTTCCTTCTATCGGAGTTGGCGCGCGGAACTGTTGGAAGAGCTTTGGGACCTGTGATCGAAAAAACAATTGCTTGACATGCGATATTTGGATGTGATAAATCGATCCGTCTGTAACTGGTCCGCTTTTCATACCGGACAGGGACTCATTTGCACGTTCTCGATCTTTCGGTTCTTGGCCCGAACCAACAAGGCAGCGCACAGCATGTGCGTTTTCATGTCTTGAGAACAGGCCTGTTTTGCAAATCATTGCGGGAGAAGAAACCCATGCGCTCGCTAACCACGTTTTTCGCGCTTCTGGTGTTTTTCGTCACACCAGGTTCTCTGGCCCATGCTCAAGACACGCAAGCCGCGAGCAACACTGGCGGTTCGGCCCCCGTGGCTGCCACCAAGGAAGAGGTCAGCCAGTTGCGCAGCGAGGTCGCGGCGCAACGCCAGACCATCGAAGAACTGAAGGCGCTGGTCGAGAAGCTGGCTGCGCAAAAGGTCCAGCCCGCCGGAGATTCCACGGCTCAGATTCATCCCGTGGCCAACACCGTTTCTTCGCAGGGCATGCTTGCTTCCGGCGACGGAACTCCGCATCTGGTGAACGCCGTTCTTATCCAACCCGATCCCGAGGCGCTGGCAGTGGCTGTGGATCAGGCTCCTTCCGCGCCCAAGAAAGACGCGCCCCTCACCGCTGGATGGAATGGTGAGCACTTCTTCATCCGCAGTCCGGACGGCCAGTTCAGTATCAGTCCCTATGGTTACGTGAACACCGATTACCGCGCTTATAGCGGAGATGGCTCGCCTGCCAACACGTTTGTTTTGCGCCAGGCTCGTTTCGGATTTCAAGGCAACTACGGTTCTCACTTTGATTTCGCCATCCTCGCCGACGCCGCCGCGACCACGGGCTCGGTGGTGCGTGACGTTTACCTTAACGTGAGAATCGATCCCCAAATTCAATTCCAGGCAGGTCAGTTCAAAGGTCCGTTTGGCCAGGAGAGTGGCATCGGTGACACCAGTCTTGATTTTGTCGAGCGCGGCTTTCAAGCTTTGTTGTACCCCTCGGCCGCCACGGCTTACCGTAGCCCCGGCGCCGCGTTCCATGGAGACATCGATGGTGGCGTCATGCAGTATTGGATCGGAGCGTTTAACGGCAAGGGATACGCCCTAACCAACACCACCAGTCAACCAGAGGTCATCGGCCGCCTTCGCTTCTATCCCTGGCGCAAAACCAAGAATGAGTGGCTCAAGCAATTTGCCATCGGAGGAGCCGTTGACTTTGCGCGGTCGCGCGGTCTCTCCGGCGATCAAAGCTTCAATGGCACCCTGCCCGACGCCGCTTACAACTTCTTCCCGCAGTTCCCCATCAACGGAGACATCCAGCGCTACAACGGTGAGTTCACATACATCAAGAAAAGCTTCAGTCTGCGGGGCGAATACGACCAACTCAATATGGACCGCACCAACATCGGTTCCCTGCAAGGGGGATGGTTGGGCTTCATGAGTCTTCCGACCATCAGAGCCAAGGCTTGGGACGTCAGCACGACTTACCTGCTGACGGGGGAAAAGCGTCCGGAAAACGGCACGCCCCGAGTCAATCGTCCGACGTTCGGCCCCGACACTCCCGGAGGTCAGGGACGCGGATGGGGAGCGTGGGAAGTTGCCTTCCGATTCACAGGCATCCAGGCCAACGAACCGGGTGAAAGCTTCGTGAACAATATCACCAATGGTTTTGTGCCCACATTTTTCAACCACACTAACGAGTACACCATCGGGCTCAACTGGTATCCCAACTATTGGGTCAAGTATGTGGTCAATCTTGGCATTGATCAGTTGAAGGAGCCCAGCGTAATAGGCCAGGTGCCGGCCAACTATTATGTCGTAACACAGCGCGTGCAGTTCCGTTTCTAGAATGGGCCCGCTCGGGTATCCCTTGTGGATGACGAGTCAACAAGTTTGGTAGTCTCCGGGGCCGGTCGCAAGCCGGTCACGGTGGAAATCGCAGGAGGGAATTCGATGAGAACGAGGATTCTGCTTACTTTTTTTGTCATGGCGCTATTTGTGATCCTGAGTGGCTGCGGCAGTGTAGCCGGCTGTCCCACCTGCGGAACCACCCAGGGTGGACAGTACGCTGTCATCGATGTCATCCCCGTGCCCGAGCATAACAACACCGGTACGCCGGGTGGTCCGTTCAACTCCTTCGATATTAGTTGGATCGCGCAAAACCCAACCGGCGCAGGTCACAATCTGGACTACGTCGCGGACCGCATCGGCATCGCCGTCCAAGTGATCGACACAACCACCGACCTCGCCGTGAATTCCATCGCTGGTCAGAACGGTGTGTCGGGAGCGGGCAACAACGCCAGCATCTGCGTCCAGACGACCACGGCCCCCCCTGAACCCATCATCCCTCCTATCCTCACCGTGAATGGGAACTTTACTCGATTCGGCTGCAGAACGGCGGTGCCCGGAACGACCGAACCGTTCGGCCTGTCTTCCGGCTTTGGCCCGAACGGTAATTTTGGCGGATTTACGGGCGCGCAGTGCTGTGCCGCACGCAGCCAGGGCGTAAACCCCATGTCCGGACCTAACGGCGTAGTCGTGACCCCCGATGGAAAAACTCTGTTTGTTGGAAACGGGAGCTCCAGCGTCGTGGTCTTCGACCTCACTACAACCCCCCCCACCGTAATCGCTGATATCCCCACGGGCGTCTCCGCGGACTATGACGGTCCTCAGGGTATAGCCCCGTGCCTTGTCTCATGGCAGGGCGAAGCAGGATCAAGCCCGTTTTGCGGCGATGATCGGGGCGATGAGATCTCGCTTGATACCACGGATCAGATTCTCGCCATCATCAACGGCGACCCCGGACTTCCCTTCATCACCTTCATCGACGTCTCCGGCGTGATAGCCCGAACCTCGAACTGTCTCCCCTTCGATCCGGTTACTCCCTACGGGCCCGCCATCTCCGGCAACGGCAGCGGTACGTCGATCACGCCAAGTACTACAGGTGGCTTTAATCCCCCGACCTGCATTCTTGGGCAGATCTATTACGATGGCGTGCTCCCATCATCTGTCCCGGTCGTGGTGGATAACGTCAACGGCCCCTGTCCGGACCCGTCCAATCCCACCACGCTCTCGGGCGTTTCCGGAATTGGCACCACTCCCGCAGCCGGCACCCCTGGAAGCGGCACACGATACACCATCCCTTGCCAGCACGGCCCAGTGCTCGATAACAACACAGGCAGCTATTCGCTGTGCAACCCGACGCCGCAGCCCGGGTCGAATTGTGTGCCCGCCATTTCGCCGGCAGGACTGGGCGCGCACGCCTGGGATCCCACTACCGGGAATTTCCTGCTCACGAACTCGAACTCCACTGGCGCGCTTTTCGTTGGAAACGTGGACGTAATCAATCCCAAGGCCCCGCTCGGCGATGGCGTTGTGGGCCCGGCTGTGATCGGCAGTTTCCCCATGCTGAACTGCATGCCCACCAGCATTACCCAGGGACCCGGGGATAATTTCCTGGTAGGCTGCGCTGACCACGACGGCGAATCCTTCCCGGCCAACGAGTACATAATCACTAACACTGCCGTGGGCGCGAGCACCACCTGCGCGATGCCGCCGGCTCCGAGCGTCAACTGCGCCGTAGTCACCCAAACTGGCGGCGTCGACGAGACCTGGTACAACCCCGGCGACAACAAGTACTATCTCGCGGCCCGCGACATGCTTCCCGGTCCGGTCATGGGCGTTATCGATGCCGGAACGAACCTTTGGCTCTATAACCTTCCGGTTAATACCAATGCGCATAGCATCGCCGTCGATCCCAACAACAGCCATGTCTTCATGCCCCAGCAGGCGGGAGCGATCTGTGGCACGCAGGCCGGCGCCGGTTGCATTGACGTCATAGCGGAGCAGTGAGTCTAAGGCGAGAATCGGGGCGAGAGAACGACGAAAGAACATGGTATAGTTCGCTCTGATACGACAGTTTCGAGTTCGCGTGGGTGAAGTGATCTATCGCGTGGGTGAAGTGATCTATGGAGAGCATTCGTAGAGCAGCGCTGCTGGGTTGTTTATTGGTCTGTTCGATTCGGGTAGTGCCGGCGAGCGCAAGCGAACAACCGGCGGCGAAGCCCACCGAGGTCCCGGCAACCGTAATCGCCCACCTGCCTTTGCCGCAGGCGACCGGAAGCCAGATGTTGCTGCAGAAGGAAGAGTCAAAGCAGTACCTGTACGTTCAGCAAGCGGCGAAGGAAGGCTTCATGATCGTCGACGTGACGAAGCCGGAGAGACCGACCCTGCTGAAACGGACGGCGGAATCGAACCCGGCGACGACCGGAAACCTGCAGATGGTCAGCCCCGAAGTGGCCATCGCTGAGGCTCCCGAACGAACGCCCACCACTCTCACCAGCAACAGCCATCCTACCGAAACCGTGCGCGTGCTCGATTTGAGCGACCCGCGCAATCCGAAGACCCTGGAAACCTTCAACAAGGTGACCAGTATTCTTCCCGACGGCGGCCACGGATTGATCTTCCTGACCAACAACGAAGGCCTCTGGATTCTCCGTTACAATCGCCCGGCGCTCCTCGAGCCAGCGAAGAAAAAGCCGCCCTGCGACTCAGAATCCCCGATTATGGCCATGCCTCCGGATTGCGACTGACCTCTTCGCTGCACCCACAGCGACTTGCCTCGTCGCGAAACCTCGCTTGCAGCTAACATGCCGCACTTTATTGCGTCGTACATTCCTTCGCAACGGTTTTGATCGAGGTGATGGTCAGCGTCACCGGGGATGGAGAACCCGAGCGTGCCGAAGTGTCGGAGCTCGTGCTCATCGATGGTGACTTCGTTCCCGTGACCTCAACTCGTTGTCCCAGGTAGTTGTGGAGTTTTATTTTGTTGGTAGCCTGGAGTTCGTATGTTTCCGCTGGGTCCTGTTTCATCAACGTGTAATCGCCGCCGGCCCGGCTCACGCAACCCGTCACCGTCACCGGTCCTTCGGAATCTTTCGAGTTCACCTGGCTCATGTTGTTGCTGTCTTGCGCCAGAAGAAAGCTGCTCGAAACGAGCGCGGCGAAAAACAAACTTCTCATCCTCATGGGGGCTCTCCTCGTCGTTACACTTCGACACCCTGTGAGATGGCGACCGTATACCTACGGTTGCAATGAATCTGTTGCCTCCCCGCAGGGCCTACTTCACCCGGGTTTCCTGATAGTGCAGTATCTTCCACTGCCCCGCCCGCTTCACCCATATCTCACTGATATATACCCGCGAGTAGCGTATTTGCGCTGTGGGCGGGAACTGCATCGTGCTTTCATAGATAACCAGGGCGGCATCCGGCCCTAGCGGAAAGAACTTGTACCCCCACAGCGAATAGCTGAATACATTTTGTCCCACCAGTTCGTTGACGGCTTGAATCTTATTGCGCTCGCCAAGCCCGTCGATCTCCACCCCCTGATAGTCATCCGCCAATAGCTCCGCGTAAGCTTTCTTGTCCTTGTTTTTCAGCGCCTCCCACTCCGCTTTGATCTTTGCCTCGAACATATCTTTCAGACCCGAGTCCGTGGCAATCGTGGTCGACTTCTGGCCTTCGGGAACCTGGGCTGGGACGGCCGTGCTTTGCGCCAGAGCGAGCGACGTCATCCCCACCATGCAAATGAAGACCAGATAGTCTCGCATAATTCCTCCGCCACGAAATGCAGCGAAATCTTATCAGGTCCTGAATCCCGTCGCCGAATCCTCTTGTTCGGGGGTGAAAACGAGAAGTGTTAAGATGCTGGTCGTCCCGACATTCTCCGTCGCGGCAGAGCGCGCTCTGCATGCTAACGGTCAGGGAAGTACGGCGAGCCCGAGATTATCCTATGTCGCACCATGAAGTCGAAGCTTTAGCGCGTGAATTGCTCTCCGCTTACGAGACAGGCCAGATGGTCCCCGTCCCACCCTCCGCTCGCCTAGGCTTCGATCTCAACATGGCCTATGCAGTGGAGGAAACCCTCAGGCAGTTCCGCGCAACTGGGGGATCGAAAGCCGTCGGCCGCAAAGTCGGCTATGCCAATAAAGCCATGTGGCGTGTGCTCAAACTTGAAACCCTGGTTTGGGCGCACATGTACGATGACACCGTACATTACAGTGAGAGCAACTCCAGCACACTGTCGATCGCTCATCCTCGTTCTCTCAAGATCGAACCTGAGATTGTTTTCGGCCTAAAGCAGCCCCTCATGAATGATGGAACGGAGACCCCCGATGCCGCCGCCCTCGCCTCCACGGATTGGCTGGCCGTGGGATTTGAAATCATCGATTGTCCCTTCCCGGAATGGCAGTTTCAGCCCAGCGATTTCGTTGCCTCCTTTGGACTTCACGCCGCACTCGTGATCGGAGACCGGATGCAGGTGCGGCCCAGCGACATTCCCACGCTGGTAGGCGAATTGCCGCGGTTTAAAGTTCGAATTTCGCGCTCCTCCGGATCGAAAAATGGAGAATTTGTGGAAGAAGGCTCCGGCAAAAACTCCTTGCGGAGCCCCGCCTTATGCCTGGCCGAACTCGGTGCCGCGATCGTACGCCGATTTCCCAACGAACCGTTGTGCGCAGGCGAAGTTGTCAGTTCCGGAACGCTTACCGCGGGCCATCCGACCGGCAGCGGCGATCTGTGGACGGTGGCAGTCGAAGGCCTATCGTTGACGCTACCGCCGCTGACGCTGCGCCTCGTTTGATCCAAAATTGCTGAGCCATTCGGGGGCGGAATCAGCCTCGCGTCGGTCTATGTCTTCAAGGTCCAAACCGATGGGCCAGACCCTGTGATGTTCATCACTGTCTCCAATGTGGCGCGAGAGCAGACTATTTAAGGTCGCCCGCTGCACTGCGATGCCCTTTACAGAACCGTGGAAGCGCCTCCGACCAATGCAACCTCCAGGAGAAATTCATGTCTTTCACCAAGCAGCAAGCACTTGACTACCATTCTGGCGCGCGCCCGGGAAAAATTGAGGTCACCCCTACCAAGCCCTGCCGCACGCAACGCGACCTCAGCCTGGCCTATACGCCAGGCGTCGCCGTACCCTGCCTCGCAATTGAGAAGAATCCGCATGACGCCTTCAAGTACACGGGGCGCGGAAACCTGGTCGCCGTAGTAACCAACGGAACCGCCGTTCTCGGGCTCGGCGACATCGGGCCGCTTGCCGGCAAGCCCGTCATGGAGGGCAAGGCCGTCCTCTTTAAGCGCTTCGCCGACGTGGATGTCTTCGACCTTGAAGTCAACAGCCATGATCCGGAAGATGTCATTAAAGTATGCCAATTGCTCGAACTGACCTTCGGCGGCATCAACCTCGAAGACATCAAGGCGCCGGAGTGTTTCTACATTGAAGAGACTTTAAAGAAGACGATGAAAATTCCCGTCTTTCACGATGACCAGCATGGCACCGCCATCATTTCCGGCGCTGCGCTATTGAACGCTCTCGAAGTGGTGAATAAAGATATCAGCAAAATTCGTCTCGTCGTCAACGGCGCCGGCGCTTCCAGCGTGGCCACCGCCGAGCACTACGTGCGTCTGGGCATGAAGCGCGAGAACATCACTCTCTGCGATACCAAGGGCGTGGTTTACAAAGGCCGCACCGAAGGGATGAATCCCTACAAAGAACGTTTCGCCCAAGATACCAAGTTGCGCACCCTCGCCGAGGCCATGGTCGATTCCGATATGTTCCTCGGACTCTCCATCGGCGGCGTGGTCAAGCAAGACATGGTGCGCTCCATGGCGCCCCGTCCCATTGTGATCGCCATGGCAAATCCCGATCCGGAGATTAGCTACGAGGACGCCAAAGCATGCCGCTCCGACGTCATCATGTGCACCGGCCGCTCCGATTATCCCAACATGGTCAATAACGTTCTCGGTTTCCCTTTCATCTTCCGTGGCGCCCTCGACGTACATGCGACCGCCATTAACGATGAAATGAAGCTGGCCGCAACCCGAGCCCTCGCTGCGTTAGCTAAGGAAGACGTGCCCGACTCGGTCTGCCGGGCTTATGGAGTCGAGCGGTTGAAGTTCGGCCCCGATTACCTGATTCCGAAGCCCTTCGACCCACGCGTGCTCATTTGGGAGGCCTCTGCCGTCGCCGAAGCGGCCATGCGAACCGGCGTCGCGCAGGAACCCGTCAATCTCGACGAATACCGCGAGCAACTCGAACGCCGTCTGGGAAAAGCCCACGGCATCTCGCGGGTGATGATTCAAAAAGCGCAGGCGAAACAAAAATCTGTCGTCTTCCCGGAAGGCGAGAATCCAAAAATCCTGCGCGCTTGCCACACCCTGATCGAGGAGAAAATCGCCGTACCCATCCTGTTGGGCAGAAGTTCCGTCATTCAGGCACAATCGCTCGATTTGGGATTGGATCTCCAAAACGTGCGCGTTGTCGATCCCGCGGAGTCTCCTTTGCGCGATAACTATATTCACGAACTTTGCCAGCTCCGGCAGCGTCGGGGCGTGACTGCGAGCGAAGCCCAAACTCTGATCAATGACCGCAACGTTTTTGGTTCCATGATGGTGCGCATGGGGGACGCCGATGCCCTGGTCTCCGGTGTTTCACAGCACTATCCCGATGTGATCCGTCCCGCCCTGCAAATCGTCCGCATGCGCGAAGGACTCCACACCGTTTCCAGTTGCTACGCCATGATCACCCGCAAGGGAGCTATTTATTTCCTCGCGGACTGCAGTGTCAATATCGATCCCACCTCGGAAGAACTCGCGGAGATCGCCCTCTGCGCAGCCGAGACGGCTCGACGTTTCGACGTCGTACCCCGCGTCGCCATGCTCTCGTTTTCCAGCTTCGGCAGCACCAGACACCCGCTGTGCGAGAAAGTACGCCGGGCGGTCGATCTGCTCCACAAAGCCGACCCCACCCTCGTCGTCGATGGCGAGGTGATGGCCGACGTCGCCGTGTCTCCCGAGATGCTGGAGGAAATGTATCCCTTCAGTTCGCTCAAGGGCGGCGCCAACGTGCTCATCTGCCCCGACCTCAATTCCGCCAGTATCGCTTACAAACTGCTGGCCAAGATCGGTGGCGCGGAAACCATCGGCCCTATCCTCATGGGGATGAGCAAGCCAGTGCATCTGCTGGCACGCGGCGCGGAGGTGGAAGAGATCGTTAACATCGCCGCTCTCGCCGTTGTCGATGCGCAGGAGATCGACCATTCTTCCTGGCTGGCTGACGTTCCAAAACCGGCTGTCGTAGCTGACTAGTCGTAGCTGACTAAGAGACAAAACAAAGTGGCTGTGTTGACCTATCAACACAGCCACTTTGTTCCCACATGACTTGCCCCCGATTCTTGCCCTGACCAAGTCGGTCATCCCGCGTCGTTTCCTGCTACTAAGCCTGGCTCGCCACGAATTGAACTTGCCAGTTCGATCCCAGACTCTTCCCCTCCCCAATTTCTCGCGCAATTACTGACGTAATTACCGACGTAATCGACGGCCGTGTTAGAGATTACTAATGAAAGTAGTAGCCGGACCGGGCATTGAGAATCTGTCTTTTCGGTAGCACTTGCCCCTCCCAACATCGGCCCGAGGTTCGAGAAGAACTTTGAATAAAGCTTGCAGGAGAAGTATGGCAAAGAAAATCCTTGTGGTTGACGACTCCAAGACAGCCTTGATGATGGAGCGCGAAATTCTGGAAAAGCGCACGGGTTACCAGTGTGTGACCGCGGCTGACGGTCAGGAGGCGGTCGAGAAGGCGCAACAAGAGCACCCCGACCTGATTTTGATGGACGTGGTCATGCCCCGCATGAATGGATTTGAGGCTTGCAAGATGATGCGACAGCAATCCAGCACTCGCGAGATTCCCATCGTTCTGGTCACCACTCGTAGCGAAGAGAATTATATCGAGGCCGGGTTCCAGAGCGGATGTAACGACTACATCACCAAACCGATTGACGGTGCCGAATTGGTCGCCCTGGTACAGAGCTACCTGGGTGAGTAAGGAACGGCTTGCGTTTTGGCTGGTGGTTGAGTCGTTGCCGTTCCAAGCATTGCGCAAGCTTGAGATCGCGAAACAAGGACCTCTATGAAAGATAGCAAAAGCAATGGAGCCGAACCCGGGCGTTCCAAAGCGCACCCCATGAACGACCTGCGTCTGGCAGCGGCGCGGAAGAGGTTAGCGGAAAGCCGCGATCAGGAAGATGCCATCGAGGGACTGCGCGAGATTATCGCCAACTTTCTCGGCTGCGAGGAAATCGGTCTGTTCCGGGTTGACTCCACCAAAACTAACTTTCAGCCTTTCTGGTCCTTCGGAATCGAACACGGGAAGTACGACCTTCGACTCGCTTTGGGCGACGCCGGTCTCCACAGCGTGATGGATGGTGAATGCCACATCGAGCTCGGCTCGCGCGATCACTCCGGTGCCATGGCTAAGGTCCAGGCGTTTGTTCCGATCCGTCGCAACGGCCAGACCGTAGCCATCCTTGCCATATTGCGATTGCTTCCTCACAAGTTCGGCTTCGATCCCTCCGATATGGAACTTTTCCAGCTTCTTTCCCACGAGGCGGCGGATCCTCTGTTCGGATCGAATGCACGCTCCAAGGCTGCGAAAGGAGGTCAGGAATAAGCGCATGAAGTCGAGTCCCCCAAAATTCAATCCTGCAATTCTGCCTGCGGAGTACATGAAACGTTTCGAACGCGCGGATTCCAGTGAATCACGACACTTTCTTTATCCCGGCCAGGTCTTCGTCACGCGCGATCCGATCACCATTTCCACCATTCTTGGATCCTGCGCCGCCGTGTGCCTCTGGGACACGCACAGAAAAGCCGGAGGCATGAATCACTACCTTTTACCTGAAGGGCCGAACGAAGGCCCCAACCGTTTGCGCTATGGCAACGTCGCCAATCCTGAGCTCTTACACCGGGTGCTGGCGCTCGGCTGTGAAACCCGCCATTTGCAAGCCAGAATCTTCGGCGGATCCAGCGCCTTCAGTGCGGACCCATCGCAATCCGTGGGATCGAGAAATGTGGAGCTGGCTGAAGAGTTTCTTCGTGCCGAAGGCATCACGGTAGTCGAAAGAGACGTCTCCGGTAAGCGTGGACGCAGGCTCGTGTTTAAGATCGCCGACGGCCTGACCATGATCAGGAATTTCGACCAGGTTTAGGACATCAGGTTTAGGACACAAGGTGTAGAACCATCGCGCAGTGCGCGGCAACGACAGGAATCCTTCATAACCGGAGTTTGCCGATAACGGCGGCTCAGAGAGGAGAGGAACAGTGGAATTAGCGGATTTTGACCGCGAAGCGATCCTCGCGTCGTTCCTCGCCGAATCGGAAGAGGGCTTGGACTTAATGGAGCAAGCGTTAGTGCAGATGGAATCGAGCCCGTCCGATCTCGATCTTCTGCACAATATTTTCCGCGTGGCTCATACCCTCAAGGGAAACGCTACCGCTTTGCAACTCAGCGAACTGGCCGGTTTTGCCCACATCATCGAGGACCTGTTGGACGTTTTTCGCGAGCAACAGGCTTTACCCGGCGCAGACGTGGTTTCCCTCCTGCTCAAGGCGGTGGACGAACTTCGCGCGCTTCTCGTGAGCGCGCCAACTGGATCTTCCAAGCTTACCCCGCAACAAGAAGGCATCAGCAAGGAAATCGCGCGCGAAGTGGATGAGAGGTCGAAAAGAGTTGCCCGCGCCGCTGGCGCAACCGGGGAATCCGGTTCCACGCCAAAGGCTGACCTATTTCCCGGCTCTCTTCATCGCACACTGCGCGCCGATGTCGCCAAATTAGACCACATGCTGAATCTCACCGGCGAAATTGTGATCGCGCAAGGCCGCCTCCGCCAGATGATCGAGAAGCTCGGCACGGAGCAAGGACGCGCCATCCTCGAGATGCATCGCGAGGCCGAGCGCCTTTATATGGACCTGCAAAACGAAGTGATGAGTATTCGCATGGTGCCGGTCGGTCCTCTGTTTCGGCAGTTTGTGCGCTCGGTGAGAGATCTGGCCAAGAGCCATGGAAAATTGGCACGTTTGGAAGTGGTGGGAGGCGACGTCGAGGTCGATACCACCGTCCTCGAACAACTGAAAGACCCTCTGCTCCACCTGTTGCGCAACGCGGTCGACCACGGCCTCGAGAAACCGGCTTTGCGCGAAAGCCAGGGCAAGAATGCGTGCGGATTGATCCGTCTAACAGCCGCCCATCGCGGTGGCAACATTCTGGTCACGCTGCAAGATGATGGAGCCGGCTTCGACCGCGCAAGGATTCTCGACAAAGCACGGCGTCTTGGTCTCGTGTCTGGCAAAGACGAGATTCGAGACGATGAACTCTACGCTCTCGTCTTTCACGCCGGATTCACAACTGCCGAATCGGTCAGCGATCTCTCTGGCCGTGGCGTCGGCCTCGATGTAGTCCGTCGCAACATCGATATTCTCCGCGGCACGATTGAGGTATCCAGTACCGCCGGCAAAGGCACGACCATCGCCATTCGCTTGCCCTTGACCCTCGCCATCATTGAAGGATTTTCCGTGAGAGTTGGCAAGGAAACGTTTGTCGTTCCTCTGGAACATGTAACCGAGTGTACGGAATTGCCGGCCGCACAGCGTAACGCAGACGCCACCGGCATTCTTAGCCTGCGAGGATCGGCCCTTCCCTACGTCCGGTTGCGGCGGGTGTTTGGGCTCTTCGGTAAGGATCCTGAACGGGAAAACATTGTTGTCGTCAAACTGAATGAACTTTGTGCCGGAATCGCCGTCGACGAGTTGCTCGGCGGCATGCAAACCGTGGTGAAGCCGCTGGGCCGCGCCTTTCGCGGCGTCCCCGGAATCGCCGGCTCCACCGTTCTGGGCGACGGTAGGGTTGGTTTGATCATCGATGTCCCCAGCCTTCTGCGCGGCGTGATGCCATCGGCTTTGCCGGCACAAGCTCAGTTAGCAAGTTCCATAACGTAAGAGAAGCCACTATCGAGAGGTGAGGGATCATGAAGACCTGGCAAGATCAAAAAATTGGCATTCGACTGGGCGTTGTCTTCGGTGCCCTTCTGCTCTGCGTGATTGCGATCGGCGGATTCGGACTGAGTTGGCTCGGTCGTATGAACTCCAACATGTCGGCCTCTATGCAGAAGCGCTACAACACAGTCGAGGCGACACATCAGACCATCGAGAACTCCATCACGAATGCCCGCATCACCCTGCAATTGTTCGAGACCACGGACCTCGAGCAACAGAAGAAACTCAACCAGCAAAATGAAGCGATCAGTCACCAGATCAGCGGCCAGATCGCGGAAATAGAACAGAGTCTCGGTTCAGCACAAGAGAGAGAACTGTTCGAAGCCGTTACTCAAGATCGCCAGGGTTATATTGCGGCCAGAGAGAAAGCCAAGAAACTGCTGGCCGATAAGAAACGTGACCAGGCCATGGACGCGTTGAGTGAAAGCGTGATCCCGGCGCTCGACAAGTATCGTGCTTCGTGGCAGAAGTTCATAGAGCTTCAGACCGCTGCCGTCCAGCGAAGTATGAACGAGAGCATGGAAGCGTATGCGCTGGGGCGCAGAATCGCTCTGTTAATCCTGGCCGGCGCGCTCGTCCTCACCACTTTCGCCGCCATCAGGGTTACGAAGAGCATCACCGTGCCCATCAGGCGAGCGGTCGAGCACGCCGAGCGTATCGCCGCCGGCGATCTGACTACAGAGATCCAGGTCACCAACCATGCCGAGACCGGCCAATTGCAGCAGGCAATGCAGGATATGAGCCGCAAACTGTCAGGCATGATCCGCGATGTCCGCGAAGGCGCAGCCGCCGTCACCTCTGCCGCGCAGCAGGTCTCTGCCTCATCGCAGAGTCTCTCCCAGGGGACGAGCGAACAAGCTGCCTCAGTCGAAGAGATGAGCGCCAGCTTGGAGCAGATGAATGCATCGATCACCCAAAATGCCGACAACAGCCGCCAAGTCGAACAGGCCGCCTCCAAGGGCGCTGCCGCGGCAGAGGAGAGCGGCAACGCCGTCAAAGCGACGGTCGCTGCCATGAAGCAAATCGCCGCCAAGATTTCCGTGATCGAAGAGATCGCCTACCAGACGAATCTCCTCGCGCTCAACGCCGCCATTGAAGCCGCCCGCGCCGGAGATCAGGGCCGGGGCTTTGCCGTGGTCGCAGTCGAGGTTCGAAAGTTGGCCGAGCGCAGCCAGTTAGCCGCCCAGGAAATCGGAGGTCTCGCCGGAAACAGCGTCGGCGTGGCCGAACGATCGGGCCAATTACTGGCAGACTTGGTGCCCTCGATCAAGAAAACCGCCGAACTCGTGCAGGACGTTGCCGCCGCCTCGACCGAACAGTCCGGCGGCGTCACCCAGATCAACAAGGCGATGTCTCAAGTGGACACGGTTACTCAGCGCAACGCCTCCTCCGCGGAACAGCTTTCGAGTACCGCCGAAGAATTAGCGGCGCAATCTGAGCAACTGCAGCAGTTGATGACTTTCTTCCGCGTCGCTGGAGAGTACTCTTCCCATCCGAATAGCGACGGCAAACAGCGAGTCGGTATGCCGCTAAACCCAGCGTTCAGGCGCGAAACAGCTCAGCGTCATCACATGAGTCCGAGCAGTGGCGCCATGGCGGAGGAAGCTAACTTCTCTCCGTTCTAGCCTCAGTCGCTTGTCGGAGCCTCAGTCGCTTTAGTCAGACCGCATTCGGCGATGCAAACAACAGAAACACGAGGAATGAAACTATGGGAGCGTCGAACCAAGGGAAGAATCACCTCCCTCTCAGCACGGTGCAATATCTTACCTTCTTAACCGCGGGCGAGGAATATGCCGTCACGATTGGGAAGGTAAGCGAGATCGTTGAGTACGAGGCAGTCACCACCGTACCGAATACTCCAATCTGGATCCGTGGTGTCACCAACCTGCGCGGCAAGGTTGTCCCAGTGGTCGATCTCGCGGTGAAGTTTGGATTGCCTGCCAGCGGCATCTCCAAGTTCTCCTGCATCATCATCACTGAAGTCATGTTCCAGGGCGAGAAGTTGACCATGGGGGTGCTGGCTGACTCCGTGAGCCAGGTGATAGATCTCTCAGCTGACCAAATCGAAGCGACTCCGCCCTTCGGCACTCGTGTCAAAACCGAATACCTGCTTGGAATGGGAGCAATGGGTAAGAAGTTTTGCCTGATTCTCGACATCGACAAAGTACTATCCGCCGACGAACTTCTCGCAGTGACTGAATCCGTTGCCGGGGAGGCGTCGGCCATCGAGGATGGCTCCGACCAGCAAGCCCACTTCGAGGCGGGAGCCTAGCTGTGCGGGCGGGAACGGCCGTGGGCAGGAATTCAGCCACTCCTCGTCGGATTGACGTCGACCCCTGTTCAGAGCAACCACCCCAGCTCACCGTTAGTCCCGCGCTCTTTCACAAATTTCAAAAGCTGATCTACGCTGAAACCGGAATTTGGCTGGGCAGTTCGAAAACAGCGCTGTTATGCGGACGGCTCTTCCGGCGGCTGCGGGCCTTGGATATCGATTCCCTGGAACGTTACTACGAACGCGTTGCCGCACCGGAGGATCAGGGCGAACGCGCCCGGATGATCGACGCCATCACCACCAATGAAACTCGCTTCTTTCGCGAACCCAGGCAGTTCGAATTCCTGGTTCAGCGAGTCTTTCCCCGCTGGCAACTCGACGCCGATCATCAGTCACGTCCCCGGCGAGTTCGGATCTGGAGCGCCGGATGTTCTTCCGGAGAAGAGCCCTACACCCTGGCTATGTTGCTGGCCAGGCATCTGCCGGTCCAGGCGGGCTGGGATGTGCATATTATGGCCACTGACATCTCCTACCGTATCCTCGAAAAAGCTCAGAAAGGGGTCTATCCCGTCGCCAGAGCGTCCGAGATACCCAAGGATATGCTGCACAGTTTTATGCTGCGCGGCGTGGCTGAACGCCAAGGCGAGATGAAGGTGAAAGTCGAAATCCAGCAGATGGTCGACTTTTTCAGGTTGAATCTCGATCGGGAATCGGATTTTCTCGAAGGTCCATTCGACGCCATTTTCTGCCGCAATGTTCTGATCTATTTTGACCCAGCCTCGAAGCGCCGAGTTATCGCAAACCTTTTTCGCCGTCTCGTAACCAACGGTCTCTTGTTTGTAGGCCACGCGGAAAACCTGAACAGCGTGTCCTCGCAACTCCGCAGCCTCGAACCCTCGATCTACACGAAGACCGGAAACAACGAGGACCTCTAAGCCCGCGCAGAAGAATTCATCTCCGATCTTTACCTATCTCAGGAGGACGAAACAGCTTGTCAATTGCGAATGGAGATGCCTTGCGAGTCCTCGTCGTGGATGATTCCGCCATGGTCCGCCAGGTTATGCAGGCGATTCTCGGTACAGATCGCAGAATCAAAGTCCAAGCCGCGGCGGATCCGCTGATTGCATGGGCCAAAATGGAGAAGGACCCTCCCGATGTCGTCATTACCGATCTGGAAATGCCGCGCATGGACGGCCTCACCTTCATCCGCAGAATCATGACAGAGAAGCCCACGCCCGTTGTCGTTTGCTCCGGCTTGGCGGCTAGGGGCACCGACTTGGCGCTGCGCGCCCTCGAAGAAGGCGCGGTGGAAGTGATCACCAAGCCCAAGGTTGGCGTGCGTGAATTTCTGCACGAATCCGCCGTCACCCTTCTGGATGCGGTCTGGAGTGCATCTCAAGCCCAGCTCAAGCCTCGGCCAATAGCCGCCAATCCTCGCCTGACGGCCGACGCCGTCCTGCCTCGCTGCGACACGATGCAGCCTGAAAAAAGCGACTCGCAGTCTGCCGATGTGCCGATCCGAGTGATTGCGGTCGGCGCCTCAACTGGCGGCACCGAAGCTATCCGAGTTTTCCTCGCCACTCTGCCCACCGGCTGCCCGCCGGTCGTAATTGTCCAGCATATGCCGGAAGTCTTTACCCGCGCTTTCGCGGAACGCTTGAACAGGGAATGTGGCGTGGAAGTCGCTGAAGCCAGTGACGGCGACCGGCTGCGAAATGGCCGCGTGCTCATAGCTCCTGGCAACCGGCACATGCTGGTCAATCGCAAGGGCGGAGAACTCGTCGTCCAGATTATCGACGGTCCGCTCGTCTCACGTCATCGTCCCAGCGTGGATGTCCTTTTTCGTTCGGTGGCCGTCTCCGTTGGCCCCAGGACGGTCGGCGTGATCATGACTGGCATGGGCGACGACGGCGCCCAGGGACTCTGTGAGATGAAGATGGCTGGAGCTTTCACCATCGCGCAAGACGAAGCCAGTTGTATCGTGTTTGGCATGCCCAGAGAGGCGATTTCGCGTGGTGCCGTCGATATCGTGGCGCCTCTGGAACGCCTCGCCAGCGTGGCTCTGAGCTTACAGAATAAGTATGCTGGGATGAAAGGCTAAGAACCTAGACGATCGTTCTGAGTAACGGATCATGCGCTGAGTAACAGAGAACGCGCTGACCCGGCGACAACGGGCGCTCGCCAGAGACCTGATCTGCGGCTCCCATGAGTTCGACAGCAAAGCGGCAGATTATTTACTGGTGCAACCCCAGATGTTCTTCGCGTCCTTCAAAAATCTTACAGAGCAGCTCCTTGATACGATGCTTTAAGGTCACCGGCTGTGCTTCGCAGGTTTCCGTAGTCTCGGTTGTCTTCTCCAACTTAGATTCTGGAGCGGGGGCGGGAGCAGCAGCGCTAGCCATGAGTCGCCTTTTCCTGAAGCTTTAGTTTTCACAAACTCAGTCGCTTACACTCTGCGGCCAACATCGCATACATAGGGGAACGGATCGGGAGAGTTCGCAACTGAATCCCAATCCTAAAATGATCCTCACGTCGGCAGAAGATCACGAACGGCATAGCACTGCGGGTTCCATTCGCCCGGGACCGCCGCAACTGACGTGCCTGCGCGGGTCTCATTCCCCGGATCCTAAGGCGCCCCACCTCCAGTGGCTAAATCTCACAGAAATCATCGCCTAACCCCTTCACCGACCCACTTCCCATTACAATGAAGTCGACGAGGAACAGCATCTCTATGACAAACACGATTCGACCCACTCCCACGAAGACTACGTTCTTATACCTGATCGCATTGATCATTTCCGCCGGCATCGCCTTCTGCTTCATCTCCATCGAGAATGCATTCGCGGCAGACCAGACTTTTGGTCCCTCCAATCCGTTCTTCACGCAGAGCAATCTGCCCTTTCATGCCCCACCCTTCGACAAAATCAAGGATGAAGACTACCAGCCCGCCATCGAGGCCGGTATGGCGCAGCAGCAGGCCGAAATCCAGGCCATTGCCAACAATCCCGATGCTCCAACCTTCGAAAACACAATCGTTGCCTTGGAAAAGAGCGGCCAGTTGTTCAGTCGCGTCGAGGAAACCTTCGAGGGTGTCGCCGGCGCCAATACCAACGATACCCTGCAGAACGTCAGGACCATCGAAGCCCCCAAGCTCGCGGCCCACGCCGATTCGATCTTCCTCAACCCGAAGCTTTTTGCCCGCATAGCCACGCTCTACAATCAGCGTGCCACCTTAAACCTCGATCCAGAATCGCTTCGGCTCTTAGAGCACGCTTACGACCAGTTCGTGCACGCCGGTGCTAATCTCTCCGAAGCCGACAAGGCTCAACTCAAGAAACTGAACGAAGAAGAGTCTTCTCTTTCGAACACTTTCATCAACAAACTTCTCGACGCCACCAAGAAAGGCGCCTTCGTCACCGCCGACAAGTTCGCGCTCGCGGGACTTTCTGACGCTCGCATCGCCTCCGCCGCCCAAGCTGCTACCACCCGTAAGGTCGAAGGCTTCGTCATTCCGCTGCAGAACACCACCCAGCAACCGGACCTTGTCTCACTCAGCAACCGCTCTTCCCGTCAAACTATCTTCGAGAATTCCTGGAACCGCGCCGAGCGCGGCGATGCCAACGACACTCGCGACACCATCTCCCGTCTTGCTCAACTCCGCGCTCAGAAAGCGAACCTGCTCGGCTTTCCCAACTACGCCTCGTGGCAACTGGAAGATCAGATGGCAAAAACGCCACAAGCTGCTCTGCAGTTCATGGACGCCCTCGTACCCGCCGCAACCGCCAAAGCCGCCATCGAGGACAAAGATAACCAGGCCGTCGTCGACGCCCAGCATGGCGGCTTCACTCTCCAGCCCTGGGACTGGGATTTTTATGCCGAACAAGTCCGCAAAGCTCGCTACGATCTCGACGATGCCGAGGTTAAGCCTTATTTCGAGATCAACAGTGTCCTTGAGAATGGCGTCTTCTATGCCGCCAACCAACTCTACGGAATCACCTTCAAAGAGCGCCATGACATTCCCGTCTACCAGACCGATGTGCGCGTCTTCGAAGTCTTCGACTCCAATGGCCAGCACCTTGCTCTCTTCTACTGCGACTACTTCAAGCGCGACAACAAGAACGGCGGCGCCTGGATGTCAAACTTCCTCGATCAGTCACACTTGCTCGGCCAGCAACCCGTCGTTTACAACGTCGCCAACCTGCAAAAGCCCGTCGAGGGCCAACCCGCGCTCATCAGCTTCACTGACGTCATCACCATGTTCCACGAATTCGGACACGCCCTTCACGGTATGTTCGCCAACACCCAGTATCCCTCGCTTTCCGGTACCGCTACCGCGCGCGATTTTGTCGAGTTCCCTTCGCAGTTCAACGAACATTGGGCCAGCGATCCCAAGGTTTTTGCCCACTACGCAAAGCACTACAAAACCGGCGCCCCCATGCCGGAGGAACTCGTCGCGAAAATCAAGAAATCGGCAACCTTCAATAAAGGCTATGACATGACGGAACTTCTGGCCGCCGCCGAACTCGACATGCAATGGCACTCACTGCCGTCCACCGCGCCGCTTCAGAACTCCGACGCCTTCGAGACGCAGGCGCTCGATAAAACTCACCTCAACATCAGCTACGTACCTCCCCGCTATCGCTCCTCCTACTTCGCCCACATCTGGGGAGGCGCGGGATACAGCGCGGGATACTACGCCTATCTCTGGACCCAAATGCTCGCCGACGATGCTTACCAGTGGTTCGTCGATAACGGCGGCCTGACTCGCGCCAACGGAGACCGCTTCCGCCAGATGGTCCTATCCCGCGGCAACACTCAAGACCTGGAGAAACTGTATGAGGCGTGGCGCGGCGCCCCGCCCAACACCAAAGCAATGCTGAAGTACCGTGGCCTGGAGTGATCGAGGCTGGAGTGATCAAGCCTGCAACCGTCGAGCTCAAGAGTACGGTCTCCGGTGGAGACGGGACTTGCCCCGTCTTCGCTCTCGGCCCCCGAGCAAGCCGTAGGTTGAGTACTCAGCCCCGTCACGTTCCTGCGGCAACATATTTCCTCTCAGCGGAATCTCAATTGCCGAGTTTCATACTGTCTGCGACCACTTCCAAACTTTTCGGTCAGGTCCCTTCCAAGCCAGCAATTGTGAATGATCGTAATAAGACCGTTACCCCGGGGCAGGAATCACTCAGGAAGTACGGTTTCGGAGGAACAGCGTGGCGCTAACCCGCGAAGTTGGTTGGTATAAGAACGCCATCATCTATCAGATCCACGTCCGAACTTTCTTCGACAGCAATGGAGACGGCATTGGCGATTTCCGGGGTCTAGCGCAAAAACTCGATTACGTTCAGGAACTCGGCGTGAACGCCATCTGGCTCATGCCCTTCTTCCCTTCTCCCTTGCGGGACGACGGTTACGACATCTCCGATTACCGCTCGGTTCACCCCAACTACGGAACTCTTGAGGATTTCAAAGATTTTCTTTCCGCGGCCCATGACCGCGGCCTGCGCGTCATCATCGAACTGGTCGCGAACCATACCTCCGACCAGCATCCCTGGTTTCAGGAATCGCGCAGCTCGCAGGCCAATCCGAAACGCGACTGGTATGTCTGGAGCGACACCGATACCCGCTATCGCGATGCGCGCATCATTTTCCTCGACACGGAATTATCCAACTGGGCATGGGATCCAGTCTCTAGGTCTTATTACTGGCATCGCTTCTTCAACCATCAACCCGATCTGAACTACGACAATCCCGCCGTCCGCGAAGAAATTTGGAACGTGATGACCTTCTGGCTTGAGCTGGGCGTCGACGGGTTTCGCCTCGATGCCGTCCCTTACCTCATCGAGCGCGAGGGCACGAACTGCGAGAACCTGCCCGAGACGCACGAGATCATCCGCGAGCTGCGCATGCAGGTCGACCAACACTTCCCCGGAACAATGTTGCTGGCCGAAGCCAATCAATGGCCGTCCGACCTCCGTCCCTACTTCGGTAATGGCGATGAATTCCACATGGCCTTTAACTTCCCCTTGATGCCGCGCATGTTCATGGGCCTGCGCCTTGAAGATCGCAAGCCCATCACCGAAATTCTTCAGCAAACCCCCGAGATCCCGGAGAGCTGTCAGTGGTGCGTATTCCTCCGCAACCATGACGAGCTGACGCTCGAAATGGTCACCGACATCGAACGAGATTACATGTACGACATCTATGCCAGCGACAAGGCCATGCGGATTAATCTCGGCATCCGCCGCCGGCTCGCCCCCCTCCTTGATAACGACCGCCGTCGCATCGAGCTGATGAATGGCATGCTGATGTCGTTGCCCGGAACTCCCATCATCTATTACGGAGACGAAATCGGCATGGGCGACAACATTTATCTCGGAGATCGCAACGGAGTTAGAACCCCCATGCAATGGAGCGGCGGATGGAATGGAGGCTTCTCCGCGGCTGATCCCGAAAGGCTCTATTCGCCTCCTATCCTCAATCCGGTTTATGGATACCCGGCGGTTAACGTCTTATCCCAAAAACGTACCGATCATTCCCTGCTCTCCTGGATGAAGCATCTCATGGCCACGCGCCGCTCCAGTCCAGTCTTCGGCTCGGGAACGATCGAATTTCTCTATCCCGCTAACCACCGTATCCTGGCTTATTTTCGACAGCTGGGGAAAGATACGGTCTTGGTCGTCAATAATCTTTCCAGCGCAGCGCAGGCCGTCGAACTCGACCTGCGCCGCTATACAGGAAATATCCTGATCGAAATGTTCGGCAAGAATATTTTCCCGCGCATCGGCGATGTCCCATACCTGTTAACCATGGGCCCCTACCAGTTCTACTGGTTCCGACTGCGCCGCATCTGAATCTATTCTTCTGGTGTGATGCTGATTGTGTGATGCTGATTGAGTCGTGCTGATTGTGTCCGCGCTGATTCAGCGGCCCGGGTTTGGCGCAGCAAACGTTTTTCGGAGGTCGTATTGGCGGAAGAACCCCTACTGGCAGATGATTTTCTCCGCCAACTCATCAACGTGGGCGAAGTCGACATCCTCGTCGGCCTTCCCACCCACAACAACGCCCGGACCATCGAGCCCGTCATTCAAGCCATTCAAGCCGGCATTCTCCAATGCTTCCCCCGCGAACGCGCCGTGATCATCAATGCCGATGGCGGCTCCCAGGACGGAACTACCGAGCTTGTCCGCGGGGCTTCCATCGATGATGTCAAGAAAGATGATCCCCGTGACGAGCCGCGGAAGGGCTCCAAAGTTTACGCCCTCCGCACCCTGCACTCCATCACCACTCAATACGCGTCGAACCCCGAGCCCGGAACCGCGCTCCGCACCATCCTCGCCGCCGCCGACCTGCTCCGCGCCAAAGCCTCGGTCATAGTTTCGCCCGATTCCACCACCCTCGAGCCCGACTGGCTCCAGCGCCTCGTCCGTCCTGTCTACAACGATAACTTCGATCTGGTTTCTCCCCTCTATGCCCGGCAAAAATTCCAAGGGCTCCTCATGCGCAACCTGCTCTATCCCACGACCCGCGCCATCTACGGTTATGCCCTCTACGAGCCCTACGCCTCCGAATTCGCTATCTCTGGCCGCCTCGCCACCGATTTCCTCGAAAAAGAATCGTGGAGCGACGAATGGGGTCGCAGCAGCGCGGAAATCTGTCTGACCGTCACCGCTATCACCGGAAAATACCGCGTCTGCCAGTCTTTCCTCGGTGCTAGATCGGCTCCCGATCGAAGTGCAAGCGACTTGGTCGCCGCCATGCGTCGCACCGTTGGCGCCCTCTTCTGGTCGCTCGACAGCAACTTCCCGCTCTGGAGCCTCGTCACCGGATCGCAACCTGTTCCAACCCTGGGCAGTCAACCGGAAACCGCCGCGGCCGAACCGCTTCGCGTTAACCGCGAGCGACTGCTCGAAATGTTTGTCACCGGCGTAGCTGAGTTGGAGCCGCTTTTCGTGTCCATCCTCTCGCCGTCGACTCTCGCTCGACTACAAAAGCTTGCGCATCTAAACTTCACCGAGTTTCATTATCCAGCCGACCTGTGGGCGAAAACGGTATACGAGTTTGCCGCTTCCTATCACAAGTCCATCATCAATCGCGACCACATTGTCCAGGCCCTCGTCCCGCTTTATCGCGGCAGGACTCTGTCTTTTCTGCTGGAGAATGGAGATCGTTCGGAAGAAGAAATCGAGAAAAATGTCGAATCCCTGTGCGGCGAGTTCGAACGCCAGAAGCCGTACCTGTTGGAAATTTGGGCCGATGAAGAGTGACCGCTCTATGGAGACGCGGCTAGCCGTGTCGAAGGCGAGCAAAATTCTTGGTCAAGAAGCAGCGAGATTAACAAGTATCGAGCAAGAACGCAGGAAAGCGAGACCCCTATGCGAGACATCATCATCAGCGAATTGACCAGGGCTCTGCAGGATCTGGCCCGAGGCTTTGCCCACTACCTGCCGCGCCTGATCGTGATGTTAATCGTTGCTTTCGTGGGTTGGGCAATAGCCTATGCCTTGAAAGCGATGGTGCGCAGCATTCTGCGCTTGTCGAAGTTTTCTAAGCTCTCCGAGAACTCCGGCGCTACGCAATTCCTGAACCAAGCCGCCCTCCCGTCCTCCACCGAACTCTTGAGCCGCTTCGTCTTCTGGGTCGCTTGGGTCGGCTTCGTTCTGCTGGGAGTGAGCGTTCTCGGTATCGTCGGCCTGCAGGAATATAGCGCGCGCTTCTTTCTCTTCCTGCCCCGTCTGTTCGTCGGCGTCGTCATTCTGTTCTTCGGATTATTGGCCGCGAATTTTATCTCCCGCTCCGTCTTGCTCGCCGCCGTCAACGCCAACTTCCGTTCCTCGCGCCTGCTGAGCCTTACCATACGGCTCATCATCAGCATCTTCACCCTCTCCATGCTCTTCGAAGTCCTGGGCGTCGCCGAACATACCATGCTGATAGCGTTCGCCATCGCCTTCGGCGCGGTAATGTTGGCTCTTGCCATCGCCTTCGGCCTCGGAGGCCAGGACCTGGCCCGCCATTTTCTCGAGAAAAGACTGGTCAACACCAAGAAAGAGGACAAAGAGGACGAGTTGTCACCTTTGTAAGCCACACCCAGGACAGGAAACCGATTCGCGCCGAAGCCTTGGGTTCGAAACCCTCGCGCTGTGCCTGGGCTCGCGCAGATGGTAATATTGACCGTTTTCAAGAACACAAGACCCCAAGGAGTTCCAATGCAGCTGCGCCTGGAGAGCCGTCCCGTCGGCGAAATCCTCATCATTCAATGTCATGGACGTATCGTAGCCGGCAATGAAGTCTTCACCCTCCACGCTCAAGTCGGAGATTCTCTCGTCAAGTATGGAGACGTCGTTCTGCAAATGGACCAGGTGGAGTTCGTAGACAGCAGCGGGCTGGGCGCGCTCGTCCGCCTCACCCAATCTGCCCGCGCCAAAGGCGGCGACTTGAAACTTTGCGGAGTACCGTCCAAGGTCCACAAGACCCTGCAGATGACCAACCTCCTCTCGCAATTTGAAACCTACGATTCGGTGGAAGAGGCCATCACCGCCGCCTATCTGGGCTCGAAGTATTCCAGAGGAAAAACCGCCGACGCCCGGCCCCGCATGCTCTGCGTCTACGAATCGACCGACGTCTGCACCTTCCTGCGCGAGGTGCTCTGCAGCGCCGGATACAACGCCATGACCACCGTCACCCTCGACGACGCCCGCATCCTGCTCAAAGCCACCAAGGCAAAACTGGTTGTGCTTTCCGCTCGCTTGCAATCGATGCACGGCAGACCAACCCGCAAGACCCTCGAAGAAATCGATCCGGCAATCTCTCTTCTCGTTCTCGACGAGAACTTCGCCGCCCAGGATCCCGGAGAAGCCGCCGAAAAACTCCTCAGCGATGTAGGCGCCCGCCTGCCAGTAGCCAATTAGAAGCCGCGCCGTAAGCACAACTCGGTAAGCCGCTACTTCAGTTGGTCCACCAGCCGCTGCACCGTGTGCTGAACTTCGACGTGTTGACCCTGGATACCCGAGTTCTGCTTGTCCAGCCCGCCCCGGATCTGCATCACGCAGCCAGGACAATCCATCACCACCAGCGGTGCCCCCGTCTTCTTTATATTGACCAGCTTCCGCTCCAGAATAGGCGCTGAAATTTCCGGCAACTTCAGCGAATACGAGCCGCCCATGCCGCAGCACATATCCGCCTCAAACATCTCCGTTATCTCGTACCCGGCTTTCGTAAGCAGTTCCCGCGGCTCCTGGCTGGCATGCAGCGTGCGCTTCAAATGGCAGGAGTCATGATAGGTAATCTTTCCCAGTTTCTGCCCTTCTTTGAATTGCAAACGCCCGGCATCCACCAGTTTCTTGACCAGGCTTGAGAAGTCGATGACCTTATCGGCCAACTGTCGCGCTCTCGGCACCGCGTCGGTCTGTCCCAGACTTTCAAAAGTGCTGATGAAATCATGCTTCAACGTCACCGTGCATGTAGGACACGCCGACACTACATAACTGACATCCTTCGCCAGCAGTGCGTTGATATTGTCACTCGCGTTCTGCGCGGCCGTTTCATAAGCTCCGCTGTAGCGCGCCGGCGCTCCGCAGCAGGTCTGGCCTTCGGGAAACAGCACCTCGATGCCAGCTTTATTCATGATCTTTACCAGCGACTCGCCCATCTCCGGATACGCGAAGTCGATCAGGCAGCCCGCATAGAAGGCAATCTTCTCTTCGCAAGCCGGTTGCTTGATTTTCTTGATCGTGTCACGCAGCGGAGCCTCCGCAATCGCCGGCAGGCTGCGGAACTCTGTCATATCCGACAGGAAAAACGGCAAGTGGCGAATGAAACTGCCTTTCTGCACCGGCTTCTGCATGACATACGCCGCCCGCAGCATGGTGTGGAAGAGCTTCCGGTTGTTGACCACCGAAAAAATCGCCTTCTGCACCAGCGGCTGCCCCTTTTCCACCGCCAACCGGCGCCGCAACTCCAGAATCAGACCCGGAATATCAATCTTTCCCGGACACACCTCCGTGCAATTCCCGCACTGAATGCACAAACTCTGAATATCGTCCGCTGCCTTGAGCGCGTCGAACCACGCCGTCAGAATGGTGCCGATCCCTCCCGTGTAGACCTTCCCGAACACATGACCGCCGACCAGTCGAAATACCGGGCATACGTTCAAACACGATGCGCAGCGAATGCATTGCATCGCCTGCTTGAACTTCGGATCCTGGGACATCTCCGTCCGCCGGTTGTCCATCAGAATGATGTGCAATTGCTTCGGCGTCCCGTCGGTGTTCGGCACAGGCCCGCTGATCATCGATACATAACTCGTCAGCAACTGCGCCGTTGCGCTCTTCGGCAGCGCAGTCAGCACCGGCACGACATCGTCGAACTTCTCCATCAGTTTCTCGATGCCGACAATCGCCACGTGAATCTTAGGCAGCGTCGTCACCAGGCGCGCGTTGCCTTCATTCGTAACAATCACGATCGTTCCCGTTTCCGCAACCGCGATATTGGCGCCGGTAATCCCCATCTCGGCCTTGAGAAACTTTGTGCGCAGCTTTCCCCGCGCAAACTTCACCAGCTTCGGAATATCCGGCTTCTGGCCTTCTTCCACCTGCTCGTTGAAGATCGTCGCAACCTCTTCTTTCGTCATGTGGATGGCAGGCATCACCATGTGCGACGGCGTCTGCCCTGCCAGTTGAATGATCCACTCACCCAGGTCGGTTTCGCCTACTTCGATCCCGGCCGCCTCAAGATGTTGGTTGAGATGAATCTCCTCCGAGGCCATCGATTTCGATTTCACCACGCTCTTGACGCCGTTTGCCCGCGCCAGATTCAAGATGTACTCCCGCACCTTGGCCGGATCGTTGGTGCGAAACACTTTGGTTCCACGCGCTTCGGCGCTCCTGGTAAACAGTTCGGCAAGCTCGTCGAGATGCGCCGCTGCATACGATTTACGTTGCGCGATCTGCGTGCGCAGCGCTTCGAAGTCGTACCCCTCATAAGCCTTCTGCCGGCTTGTCCGGTAAGCTTCGGAAAATCGCCCCAGAGCTCCCGTGAGGTTGGGATCATGAACCGCCTTGGCGATCGACTCGCGAAATTTTGTTTCCATCAGTTCACGCTTTCCAGCTCATCCGAGGATAGATCGAAGAACACGATGACAAGTTTTTCCGGACCATGTACGCCGATCGTAAGCACGCGCTCAATATCCGCTGTCCGGCTCGGTCCGGTGATGAAAGAAATATAGTTTGTCCGTTCCGGCCGGATTTTCGCCAGTAGCGAAGGCAGGTCGGGAACCAACCGGTCGCTCCGCACCAGCGCAATGTGAATCGAAGGAAGCGTCGAAACCAGTCTTTGGTCAACCGGCGCCGCATCCTGCACCAGTGTCCCAGTGTTCGCTATGGCCCAGTCGAGCTGGCTGATTCCCACTTTCGCAACCGCCGAAACTTCGCGATTCACATCGAAAACTAAGCCAGGCATACCGGCCGAGATTTTCTCCCGATCCATCCCCTCGAGAAACGGACACGAAGCCCACACCGCATAGCTCTGCGGCGCCGCGCTCACTCCAGCGCCGTTCAGATAGCTGAGTACGAAATCCAGAGCTTCCTTCTTGTGAGGAAAGCGATGCACCTCGGCGCTCACCGCTTCCGCGCGCAGCTTGAAGGTTTCAAAGACGGCATCCATACTCATGCCTTTCTTGAATTACGCGAGACTGGGAGGCCGCGATTCATTGCACGACTAGTTTTGTGAAAGGACTCACATAGGCCATGAGAAAGACAAAGATACCCACCAGCGAGGCCAGCGCAATGCTATGCCAGAAAACGTAGCGCAAAATGTCGCCTTCATGTCCGTACCACTGCGTCGCCGTGCTGGCCACCACAATGCTCTGCGCGTCGATCATCTTGCCCATCACGCCACCGGTAGTGTTGGCGGCCGCCATCAGTGCCGGAGAAACGTTGACCTGCTGCGCCGAAATCTTCTGTAGGCTGCCAAACAGCACATTCGACGACGTATCGGACCCGGTCAAGGCCACGCCCAGCCAGCCCAGTAGAGTTCCGAAAAATGGGTACAAATGGCCCGTCCGCGCAAAAGCCAGCCCCATCGTGGCGTCCAGCCCGGAATAACGTGTCAACATTCCTATCGCCAACATGGCCCCAATCGTCAGCAGTGAGAACCGCACCTTCACGATGGTTCTGGCGTAAACCGAAAAAATCTTGCCCAAGCTCAGCCCCATCACCAGGCCCGACAAAATTCCCGAGAGCAGAATGCCCGTCCCGGTCGCGCTCAACCAGTTCAATCCGAAAACCGCACCCTCCTTGGTCGGTTTCGGCACTACCGGCGGAACTCGAAGCACCAGATTGTTAAGCGGAGCGACTATAAACTGCGGATTCGTCATCCTGCTCGGCGGCGTGCTCCAGCTGGCCATGGAGCTAAAAGTCTTCTCCGGCGCATTCATGAAAGTCTTGCCGGTTTGCGTCCCCCATGCAAACACAATCACGCTGAGGATGATCCACGGTACCCAAGCTCTCGTCACTTGCGCTCTTGTGAAGCCATGATCGGCGTGATGCCCCGTCTTGCTTTCTTCGCCCTCGAACGTCCAAACGCGCTTAGGATGCCAAATGAAGAGGAATCCAATCAGACAGGCCATCGAGACCACCGCGGCAACAATATTCACGATCCACGGCCCATGAAAATTCGACATCAGCACTTGCGGAATCGCGAACGAAACGCCCGCAACGAGAATGGCTGGCCACACCTCGATCATTCCGCCCCAGCCGGCAAATGCACAGATCAGCCAGAACGGCACCAGCACGCAGAAGGGAGCCAAAATGCGTCCGGCCATCGCTCCCAGCATCACCTCGCTGAACCCCGTGACCTTCGCCAACGCGATAATCGGCGTACCCAGCGCACCAAAGGCCACTGGCGCGGTATTCGCAATCAAAGACAGCCCAGAAGCCTGCAAGGGTTTGAATCCGAGACCAATCAGCAAAGCCGCGGTTACGGCCACCGGCGTGCCAAACCCGGCCGCTCCCTCGAAAAATGCGCCAAAGCAAAAAGCGATCAGCAACAACTGCAGGCGGCGATCCTGCGTTATACCAGTAAGGCTGTGTTGCAAGATGTGGAATTGTCCCGACTCGACCGTGAGCTGGTACATAAAAATGACATTCAGCACGATCCAGCCGATGGGGAAAAGTCCGTAACCCGCGCCGTAGACCGCCGTTGCCCCCGCCAACCGTGCCGGCATGTGAAAGCCGAAAATAGCGGTAAGCAATGCCGCACCTAAACCGGCCAGCGCCGCGTAGTGCGCCTTCACGTGTCCCAGCGCCAGGCTGCCGAGCAAAACTATAATCGGCACCGCCGCCAGCATCGTGGAAAGCAACCAGTGTCCCGTCGGATCGTAGCCCTGGGCCCACGGCGATGACAACGCCGGAATCCTAAGGATCAGGACGGCGGCAATCGCCGTCACCAGAATGAAGCCTGCGGAGGCTAACAGATTCGCCTGAGGGGGAGCAGGAGCCGTCGACTTGGGCGGCGCGAGCGTAGAGGCCATGAGTGTCACCTGAAGTGAGAATGAAAACCTAACACATACTAAACATGGAGGTGATCTTAGGGTCCTTCCGACCCAGCCGATGTGATTTGCATCACTACCGTCTGTGACCGCTGTAGGCCGAGCACAACGCTAGGGAAAGCCCCCTGCCATAGCCTTTCAGTCAGGCGTTACAATGGTTGTTGTTTCGTGGAGGCAGCCCCATGGCCGGTCGGCAGGAGTTTACTCAAAGAGGCACACCCGATCCAGGTCCGAAGAAAGTAACGGGCGCTTCGCAACTTATTCCCGTGTGTGAGGAAGAGTTAGCTGAACAGCGAAGGAACCTGGCCTTCGGTTTATGCCAAGGGAAATATGACATCAACGAACTGAACGTCGGAGTTCCTCGATCCGCAAGTAACCCCACTTGTGAGGCAGCTCGTCTACCAGCCTGCAGTGAGACAAAAGATGCGAAACAAACCGGTTGATCCCAGAGCAACCCGGCCCAATCAGCTTTTCGTACCTGTCCAGAGTCGGCTTCGGGCTCTAACCCGCCGGCATACCCTGCGCTTCTTGCTCCAGCGCCAAGGAGTCGAATTGCTCTGACACTCCCGGCCCCCGCAGCTCCGCTTCCAGCGCAGCCAACTGCGCCTCAATCTCTTCCCTGGCCTTTCGTTTGCGAATCACTTCATCGCGGTAGCGGCGGAGAAAATAATCGATGGTCTCGACCCGGATCTTGATGGAGCCGGTGGGCTTGTTCTCATCGAGATCCTTGAAGCAGAAATACGGCGTCCCAGACTGTTCGATGATGCCCTCGATCACGCCATAGATGGGCGCGTCGTGGCCGCATTTAAAACTCGACATTTCGAGCGCCACCAGGTTCGGATGCCGCGCCGTAAACTTCGCCGCCCAGACTTTGTGGTTCGTGCTGCAGGAATATGAATTCTTCCACGCGTCTCCGATATCCAGGGGATGACTGATCACGCCATCGCGCACCTCTTCGCCAAAGAGCCGTTCCAGCAGGTCCTCATCGAGCGGCAATGTGTTCTGCGAAAAAATGGGATAGCCCAGCTTCTGAAATTCTTCCAGTATCTCGTGATTCAATCCCGGATCGTGGTGGTACGGTCGGCCCAGCATCACGATGCCGATCCGGTCCTCGCGCTCTAGTTGATCCATCACCTTACGGGCGCGCCCGCGAATGTTCGTTTCATAGTCAGACAGCGCTTGATAACCGACTTCTACCGCGCGGTCATTTTCTTCCTGCGACAGCCCGAGAATAGGCTGCCACGCCTGCAGCATCTGGTGCGCGAAAAGCTTGCGCTCGGCAAAGTTCAACACCGGATCGATGTACTTCACGTTATGTTCGGCAAAAACGTCGTTCTCTTTCGTGAACGCCGCCTTCACCGTTTCAGGCGTTGCCGTCACCGTTGGACAGGCGTTCGCCGCCACGATTTTGACCAGCGGAGACGTCAACACGTCGTACATCGGGAAGAAGATCACATTCAGCGCCTTCTTGCGATGCTTCTCCTGAATCAGGTTGTAAACGTGCGAAATGCCAATCTTCGCCGGGAAACATGGGTCAATCGCCCCCCGGCTGGCGCCCGCCCGATACAAATCGGAACTGGTGTAGTCAGAGTAAATAATGTTCTCCGGCTGCACCCCGAGGCTTTCGAGATACCCGTTAAACAGCGGCGCGTAAGTATAGATATTCAACACCCGCGGAATGCCGACGCGCAGCTTTTTGCGATTCTCCATGAGCGGAATCCGCTCCTTGGCAGCCTTGTTCCAGAATTTCGCCGCCGGGATCGCATCCGCTACGCTCTTGGCATTCACCGGCCGGAAGACCTCACGGGCGGCGAAGTCGACGAAGTTCGGATACTTATCCTTAATTTCATCGATGCCGGCTTTGATGTCTTTCATGTCATTGACATCTTCCACAAGTCCCTTTTCGCAGGTGGCTATGATCAACCGCTGCTCGCCGTGCATCAATGGAACCTTGGTGACCTTTTGAATCGGAATGATCGCCAAGTCATCCTTCGGAGCGGTTCGAATATCGATGAACGTTCGCAGGCAATTGTTCTTGCAGAAATTGCAGCGCGTAGCTTCGTTGCGCGTGGTGCGGTATTCGATCTTTCGCACCGCATCCAGCCCGACGAACGTCGTCTGCTGGCCCCTGCGCCACAGCCGTACAGACTCAACCGCGGCGCCGATCGCCCCCGATTCGCCGCAGAATTCATGTACGATGATCTCCGGCTTCTTCCCCGCCGCGCGAAAACTGTTGTGGATGAAATCGACCTCGGCCTTGACCACCGCCATGTTGTTCTGCGTCCCCCCCTGCAGAACGAAGCGCGTGCCCAGCGCTGCCAGATTCGGAATGCTGGCCACGTATAAAAACACATTCTTGGGAAGGACCGCCGCCAGACCGGCAAGAATCTCCTCCGCCCGCCAACCCTGCCGCTGGAAATTCACGATGTCCGATTGCATGAACACAGCGCACCCGTAGCCGAACACCGGCATCGACCGAGCCGAGAACGCCAGATCGGCATACTGCTCCACCCCCAGTCCAAACCCCTCGGCGGTTGATTGCAGAAAGTAGCCATTTCCCGCCGAACACTGCGTATTGAGTTTGAAGTCCTTCACCCGCCCGTTGTGCAGGATGATGATCTTGATATCTTGTCCACCGACATCAACGATCACATGCGGATCTTCGTAAAACTTCAGCGCCGATTCCGTGTGCGCCACCGTCTCCACCAGAGCCACATCGGCGTGTAAGACTTCTTTCAAAATATCTTTTGCGTAGCCCGTGGTTGCCACCCCTAGCACTTCCAGCTTCGCTTTCTGAGCTTCGACCTGGCCCCGCAGATTTTCGAACATTTCAATCGTGTCCTGAATCGGATTGCCGTTCGAAAGCTGATACGCCTTGCACAGAATGTCGCCGTTCTCGTCCAGCAGCACGGCCTTGGTAGAAGTCGAACCTCCGTCAATGCCGATGAATCCGCCGACCACCTGATCGGCGCGGAATGTGGCAGGGACGAACTTCTTGCGACGGTAGGATACTTTGAAGTCGTCGAGATCCTTCTCGCCGGTGGTCAGTCCCTTGGCCCCGGACTTGGCTTTTTCTTCCTGACGTCCAAAGTCAATGTAGTGCACCAGTTGCTCGTATCCTTGGTAGCAACCGACGCAATCTTCCTCGCTCTTGCCAAATTCGATCGCGCCCAGGGCCGCAAAATACTGTGCGTTCTGCGGAACTTTAATCAGATCCTCCGGCTTCGCGCCAGCCGGAATCGCAACCTTGCGCTCCTGCCACATCCGCGGAATATTCGCCTGCCACGCTTCGCGCATCCCGCGAATAAAGCTGTTCGGACCGCCCAGCAGCAGCACATGCGGCCGCAGCGTGTGCCCGCGCGTCAATACGCTTAGGTTCTGCAAAACAATAGCCTCGAACAATGAAGCCATCAATTCGTCCGGCGGAGTGCCCACCTTTTGCAGTCCATTGATATCGGTTTCCGCAAACACGCCGCACTTCCCTGCCACTTTGTGCAATTTGATCCCGTGATACTTCTGCTCGCCCAGTTCGGCCGTCGGGATCTTCAGCTTGGCATTGATTTTGTCGATGACCGCACCCGTGCCGCCTGCGCACTTGTCATTCATCGATGGTATTTTCTTTTTGCGGCCAGTCTCGTCATCATCCTTGAAGACGATGATCTTTGCGTCCTGCCCTCCCAGTTCGATCACCGAATAAACTTCCGGATGCAGCTTCTCGACCGCGAGTGAAACCGCCGTGACTTCCTGCACGAATTTGGCGCCAATCTGATCGGCGATCGATCCCCCGCCCGAACCCGTCATGAACATGCGCGTGTTGCGGCGATTGATCCCCACCTCACTTTCCATGCGCCGCAAAAACTCAAGCGACTTCTCCGGTTGCTTGGTCTCATGACGCTGGTAATCCTGCCAGAGAACTTTGTCGCTTGCCGCGTCAACCACGACGGCCTTGACTGTGGTCGAGCCCACGTCGAGTCCCACCATGAACTGGGTATGGTGATCGTGCGGCTTTTGGGCGGGCGCTGCAGCAATCTGCAAGAGCGGCGGCTTCGGCGCGTGTCCTAAATGGTCGTGCATAGGTTCTCCCATCAACTTCGGGCTCCGGCTCCATAAGTCAGGTCTCAGGTAGCAGGTTTCAGCAAATAACAATTGCCGATTTTCCTGCTAGGTGACACCCGAAACCTTGCCTCTCACGCTGCGTTAGACAATGCTGCTCCCTGAACCAGCGAGCGTTTCCATATTCGCGTGCTCTTATCCATGCGATCGCTGACGTGCAGAATAAATTGCGCGCCGGTTCCCGCAATTCCCTCAACGTGAGGTACGTGGTAAAAAGGCCGCCGCAATTCCGGGTGATTGGCGACATAATCCCGAATTGCATCCAGACTTTTCCCAGTACTCGTCAAACACTGCTCGAACTCAGTCTTCGCTTTCATCTTGGCCTCGCCCAGGGCCATCTGCACGCGGCTGTGCGCGTTAACCTCGCCTTCGCCCGAAGTTTCAATCGGCAAAAAGATCATGTCTTTGAATTTGTTGATCACCGCCGATTGCACTCCGTCCGATTGCGAAGAGGGCATGCAGCCAAACGGTTTCAGTGCCAGCACCATGTGGCAAAGCTTGTGGACGGTGTAATAAACGTTCTTTCCCACTTCGAGGTGCCCTTCGCCGCCCCGCGCAAACTGGTTGTAGAAAGGATGCGCCATTTCCGCCAACTCGGTCTGCGGCACGAGATGATGTGTTATCCCGCCCATGTTCTTGATCGTGCGGTGATAGAAAAACTGCCAGGCCTTCTCGCCAAAGCCGATACCCCACAGCTTCTTGCGCAGTCCGAAATAGTTGGCCATCCGCTTCTTCAGCTCATACCACTCCGGATTACGGTGCGGACGATTCACCGGCCACTTCGCAGTCGCGTGCGCCTTGGCCTGATACATCAGATATGCGACCCAGGTAGCGATCGGCTCCACCACGACCTGAGCGCCCTCACGCTCCAGAAAATCGAACATGTGGAAATTGCCGTCGCCCTCGGTGATCTGCGCCCAGAACTCACCCGTGATCTTCACCACTGGCTTCACCTTGGTGCGATCAACCTCGATGCGATCCATACGGTCGCGCGCCGTCTGCAGAGCCTCAAGATAATCCTTGCCCCACATGTGCTCGTGCATCTTGCCAAAAACATTGGCCGTATTACGCAGCACTTTATTGCCTTTGAACTTGGGCTTGGCCCAATTCGGCGACCGCTGTTCGATCTCGAAAGAGTCGCGATTCCTGAGATCGTCGCAGAGCCCATCCACCATCTCCCGGAACACGCGATCGGTTTCGCCCTTATTCACCTCAAACGGCCGGATCTGGTAGATCAGGTCGTTGATCACATCGCCAAGATGCATCGCGTTCAGCATGCCTAAGCCAAAGTCGATCGTGAACTTCAATCCGGGCTCTCCCGAGGCGGCCTTAATGCCGTCGCTATCCTTAAAGAGCAGCACCCGGAAGCCATCGAAACCGGCATTCTTCAGGGCAAAGCGATACTCGGCCTCGTACATGCCGAAGCGGCAAGGGCCGCACGATCCCGCAGTGAAAAATACGTAATTGTCGAGAATATCCTTGCGCGGGACACCCTCCTTTTCGAGAAACTGCAAGTACTGCACCAGATTTCCCACCGTAAAATATGTCGGATTACACTGCCCGTTGTTGCCATACTCCTTGCCCAGCTGAAACGCTGGAACATCCGGCACCGGCAGCTTCTCACAGCGGTATCCGCAACCCTGGAACACGGCGCGGATCAGATCCTCGTGCTTCCAGGTGAATCCTCCGAACAGAATGGTGACCCGATTCCGCTCCTCCGCCGTGAAAGCACGCTCCACCGGCCGGTGGAAGTGATCGGGGCGGTCGAGTCCCGCGATCTTCCGCAGCCTCATGCGCTCGGCTTCGAGGCGCTGCTTGATTTCCTGATCGTTCTCGATTTGCACAAGATTCGTCGCCATCATCTTCCTCCGGCATAAGTAGTGTATAGAGATTGGGGCGTAACAGGGCAGTAGCCGAACGGCCACCCGCGGAGCAATACAACATTTGTCAGTGCGACTTTTACCGATGAATTAAAACGAGCAGCAGCAATCCAAGCATCTATCGAGCGAGCGCTCGACGCCGTTCGAACACGTTTGAAGCCCATCAGAACTCCTTACTACTCACGTACAAGGAGGTTTGATGTTTACACCAGCGAGAATCGTTCAGGGACGAGTCCCGGGGCGCCGTACGAAGAAAAATTCACTACGAACCGAAATACCCCACTTCAGAAGACCCCGTTGGAACTCAAGATCAATTCGCCCAACACCAACTCACCCAAGCGATGGGGCGGACGTTGCAAACCAGCCATCGTAACCAGCCATCGAATCGACCTAGCATCGTTGTAGCAAAAACCAAGGTCAAGTTTCAAGCTGGAAGCCCCAAAAAACTTATTCTCACTTCTTCGGCACAAACTTGGAAACGGGCAACCATGGTTTTTTCTTCAGATGCAAAACAAAACCAATCGGCCACAGAAAATGTGAACCGTTTCCAACCCGGCTCCAACTTTCCCAACCGTAAAGGATTCGGCAGGCCGCTCCACGTAATCGCCAAGGGTGGCCATGACCCGGGTACGCACCAGCGAATAAAGGTAGAATCGCCGTTCTCTTAAATGGCTAACTTAACCAATTACTGCAACCCATCATATTGATGAGTTTCCACCCGCTACAATCTCTTTATGCGATTCCCGCTCGCCCTCGCTTCCCTCGCCCTGGCTAGTTTCTTCGGCGCAACCGCTCTCATCGCGCAAAATACCCCGACGCCAGCGCCCGCATCTCAGCCAAAACCAGTCACTGTTCCCGTCACGCTCGACCAGGGCCGGATCGTAATCGATGTAGACGTCCCGCTACCCAGCGGCTCAATCGAGCGCGTTCGCGGCTGGGTTGACAGTGCCAGCCCCGATCTTTACATGAGTCAGCGCCTCGCCGGTCTGCTCGGGCTCGCTCTCCACTGCGACGGTCAAAGCTGCGCGGGCACGCCTGCGGCGGCCAGCCTCCCCCTGCAAATTGTTATCGGAGGACTGAAAGTTATCCTGCCTGCAACGTCGGAAGTACGAATCCCCGCAGGCAAGCCAGCTCTCGCGCCAGGCATGAGCGCCGAAATCAACATCCCATCTTCCATCTTGCGCAACTATGCGGTGCTCATCAATTTTCCCGATCGCGAATTCACCCTCGGCCCGCCCGGCAGCCTCAAGTTCAACGGCGACAAGAGCAAGATGCTCGTCAACCCCAGCAACGGCCTGATTCAGATTCCCAGCAAGATTGACAACAAGAATTGCGATCTCGGGCTGGGCGTGGGCTCGTCCGTCAACTTTCTCTCCGAACTACTGTTCGACAAATTGGCGAACGCCCACCCCGCGTGGCCGCAGCTTACTGGAGCCGTCGGGCCCTTCAACACCGGGGAACGAAACGATGAACCTGCGTGGAAGCTGATGCGCGTCGACCGCATACAATTCGGTCCCCTCTTCCTCACCGATGCGGCTGTCGCTCGCTTGCCCGAAAATCCAACCCTCCCCTTCGTAGCCTTCGCCAGCACTCCCACCGTCGGCATCCTCGCGTCGGAGGCCCTCATGAATTACCGCATCGGTCTCGACTACGCCCATTCCATCATTTATTTCGACATCGGCCGCACCGCGAAGTTCCCCGGCTTCGATGTGCCCGGCCTCATCCTTCGTGCCGAAGATGACAACACTTTCACCATCCTCGGTGTCGCCGATTTTGAGGGCAAACCCTCAGTTCCTGATGTTCAAGCCGGCGACCATCTGGTCGCCGTTGGTGACAGCTCCATCGCTAACTTCACTATGGGACAAGTCTGGGCCTTGCTCGAAGGCTCTCCCCGCCAGGAACGCCGGTTGACGATTGAACGGGCCGCTAAGCAGTTCTCCATCGTCGCCCGGGCCCAGCACTTCCTGGGCGAACCACATATTAGCGATCCCCTGGGAAACGGCGCTAAGAATGACGAAACCAGACCCAAGCCGACAAAGAACTAGCCGGCAGGTGAGGAATTGCGACATTGCGATAGCCTGCTTGGCACTCTGCTAAAATACTTAAAATCAAGGTGGTGGGAGAGTACATGCGAAAGAGCCTGATGCTCGCTGGAATCGTTCTGACCGTGACGGTAGCGTCCGTCTCCTCTGCATCGTCGCGCCAACCGAATGGCAATGATGCCGAATTAAAGGGCGCTTTCCGGCTGCCCGCAAAGAACGGTTGGACCTTCGTGCACCTCGAAGGCTCGCCGCACCAGATCGGCTTTCAGAACGGCTATCTGTTGGAGCCCGAAATTGAAGACACGCTGAAGGTCTTCACCCTCGAAACCACCCACGACGCTAAAAAAGATTGGCAGTTCTTCCGCGATGCGGCTCAGAACATGATGTGGCCTCACATCGAAGCCGAGTACCGCGAAGAACTCCAGGGCATTGCCGACGGCGTCAATGCGCACGGCTTGAGCTCGGGAACGAAAATCGACCTGTGGGATGTCGTCGCCATGAATGCCGCCATGGAATGGAGCTACTACGACAAGGAATACAACCGTATCCGCGGTATCAAGTCGGCTTCACTGGCGACTCCCGAACATTGCAGCGCCTTCGTCGCCACCGGCAGCTATACGAAAGATGGCAAGATTGTCATTGCCCACAATAACTGGTCGAACTATCTCGATGGCGAGCGCTGGACCATCATCTTCGATATCGTCCCCACCAGCGGCAAGCGCATGCTCATGGATGGTCTTCCCGGCGTCATTCACAGCGCCGATGACTTCGTTGAGAACTCGGCCGGAATCGTCATCACGGAAACCACCATCGGCCACTTCTCCGGATACGACCCCAATGGAATTCCAGAATTTGTTCGCGCGCGCAAAGCCGCGCAGTATTCAACTTCAATCGATGATTTTGCCCGCATCATGAAGGACGGCAATAACGGAGGCTACGCCAACACCTGGCTCATCGCCGACGTCGGAAGAAATGAAATCGGCGAACTGGAACTGGGATTGAAGAACGTCACCTTGAAGCGCAAGAACGATGGCTATTTTGTAGGCTCGAATTTTCCCATCAACCAAAATCTTATCCGCCAGGAAACCGACTTCGATCCGCATGATATGAGCAGCAGCGCCAACGCACGGCACGCCCGTTGGGAGCAACTCATGGCCGAAAACAAAGGCAAAATTGATATTGAGGCTGCCGAACGGTTTCTTGCCGACCATTACGACACCTATGACAAGAAAGTAGAGGCGGACGAACGCACTCTAGATGGCCACATCGATCTTTCACCTCGCGGTTCCCAGCCTTGGCAGCCACCTTTCGGCATGGCGGGAGCGGTTCAGAACAAGGCTACCGACGCCACTCTGGCTGCCGAAATGAGTTTCGCCGCCGCTGCCGGACACGCCTGCGGCATGAATTTCAAAGCCGCCGCGCATATGAACGAGCACCCCGAACAAAATTGGCAGAAGGACCTCCAGCGCGACATGAACGCCTATCCCTGGACGACGTTCACGGTGGCAAAATAACCCGTACTAAGGAATACCGGATGCTTGCGCTTGAGTGGAAAATGGGGGCTTGCCACCACTCTTGCCCATTGGAATAGGTCAGTAGACATATCGGTGGCCTCGCCGCAGCAACGGCTTCTCAAGGTACTTCCAGGACAGCATTGCGAGCATCAGAGTTGCGGCAATGCCGAGTATGCTGCCGGGTAGCCAGGCTCGGTCTGGGGAATAACGGAACTCCAGCAAACGTCTCCCTGCGTTCACCAAAGGGAAATGGAGCAGGTAGCTGCAATAAGCTAGCGTTCCCAAGCCCATGAGAGTTGGATTGCGAAACAATCGGCCCGCGGGGGCAGAAACCGCAATCAAGAGGCATCCAGCGTAGAACAAGCCCAGCACGGAGTAACCAATCGAGGTCATGGGAGCGGAAAACTGTCCGCATCCGCGATAGGTCATGAGCGCAATCCCGGTAAACAGCAGCGCTGTCCCGAAGTAAAGCTCCTTTCGCTTTTTCAGCAGCAGGTTCCAGGCACGTTCATTCCGAACCAGCACGGCGCATAACACACCCAGGCAGAGGTCGTCCGCCCGGCACGGCATCAAAACGTAGCAGGCATAATCACCGTGTGTAAAAGTGTGGCGCACCAGGATTCTCAACAAGGGTGCCCCCAGCACAACCGCGGCGAGCATGTACAACAGCGGTGTTGGGCGAATTTTGCGGATCACGCAGGGGATCGTCAGGTAAAACTGCTCCTCGACCGCCAAGGACCACGTGACAGCCATCGCGATTGCGCCGTACCAGCCCTGGTGAGCCATCCAGAAATTCTGCGTCAGCGTCACATACGACCACCAGGGAATCGTAAGCGGCGAAACCGCCCCGAAGACGCCCGGAAGCACCGGGAGAGAGCAGGTGACGCATTAGAAAAAATAAAGTAATCGCAAGATAGAGAGGCAATATCCGATAGGCACGACGGATATAGAAAGTCTGAAAATAGCGGGGAGACTCTCTGGCATCCAGAAGAATTCCGCCGATCAGAAATCCGGAAAGGACAAAGAAGAGATCGACCCCGCTCCAGGTCAGTTGTCCGGCGGCCAGGATCTTGGCTAAGAATCTGGAGTTAGTTGGCATGCCAAATAGTGAATGGCGTAACAACACCAGCAAGATGGCGATACCACGAAGTCCGTCCAGTGCGGGAATGCGGACAGACCAGTTGGGAACGGGCGCCAACCTGGGGCAAGTCGCGATGCCAGCCAGTTCACGCGCACCTCGCCGGGGATTGTCCTCGACCAGCGGACGCTCGGTCATCATTTTCCGGCGGCGGATTGCAAATTGCGCGGTTCGGTTGCCTCGTCCTCAGTTTGCGCCGTCACAACCATCGGGACCTCGCCCCCAGCCATTCGCGAATAAAGGTTCAAGTCCGACTCCACCATGTCGCGCACCAGTTCGCTGAACTTGGTCTGTGCCGACCATCCCAGGCGCTTCCGAGCCTTGGTTGTATCTCCAAGCAGAACATCCACTTCCGCCGGACGCAGAAAGCGAGGGTCGAGCACCAGATAGCGGTACGGGTCAAGACCCAGCATGCCGAAGGCGCATTCCAGAAATTCGCGCACGGAGTGCGTCTCGCCAGTGGCGATGACGTAGTCGTCGGGCTCATCCTGCTGCAGCATCAACCACATGGCTTCCACATATTCGCGCGCATGTCCCCAGTCGCGCTTCGCTTCGGGATTGCCCATTCGGATCTCGGTGGCCAAACCGAGTTTGATCTGCGCCGCCAGAGATGAAATTTTTCGCGTGACAAATTCCATGCCGCGCCGTGGCGACTCGTGGTTGTACAACATCCCGCACGAGGCATGCAGTCCGTAGGCCTCGCGATAGTTCCGGGTGAGATGGTAACCGGCAACTTTCGAAATACCATAAGCCGATCGCGGACGAAATGCGGTGAACTCGTTTTGCGGAGCCGGCGCCGACCCGAACATTTCGCTCGATCCGGCGAAATAGATTCTCGCCTTGGGCACTACGTCGCGACACGTCGATAGCAGGTAATGAGTGCCGTTGACGTTGACTTCGAAAGTCGAGAACTCGTCTTCAAACGAATAGCTCACATAACTTTGCGCCGCCAGGTGATACACCTCGTCGGGTTGCACCGCCGCCACCACCTTCATCAGGCTGGGATAGCTCTCGAGCGATGCGGCGTGCAGGTGAAGCCGGGGCACAAGATGCTGGATTCGCGACAACCGGTGCTGAGGATCCTCGATCGCCACCCGGCGCACCACACCGTGTACTTCGTAGCCTTTGTCCAGGAGAAGTTCCGATAAGTAACTGCCATCCTGTCCTGATATTCCGGTAATCAGCGCTCGCTTCTCGTTGGCCACGTTGGGTCTCGTTATTCCAAGAATATGCTCCGAAAATATAAATCCGAAAAATGATTCGCAGTGGGATGAAAGCCCACAGTTTTGGATTCAGCTGCTGCGCTGATTACTCCAGCACCCAGGCTTGACGCGTGGTCGCAATGAGGAATTGCGAATGCGCGACGCCAGAACCCACGCTAGTTTAGCATGCTCCTCGACTGCCCACGCGTAAAACCGGCGAATCCTACCCACCCTGCCGCCGAGTCAGCAGGATGATTCCGTGAATACGCTCAACCAACTGGGCCCGTCGATCATACGCTGCCCCTTGGCTGCTTACGCCGGGACCCAGGTTGACCCGATGTGGACTTTTTTAGCTTGGCCTCAAGCTCCGCGACCCGTTTACGCAACGCATCGATTTCTGGCTCCTCCTCGGCTCGCGGTTGCAAGGGCGACGCCGCGCCCAGGAACTTCTTCATCACATCCACCGGCGACAGCATCGCGGACTGCACTTCACCGAGCCGCGTCTTCACCGCCTCCTGCATCTGCTGGTGTGTTTCGAAGGCGGATTTCAAATACCACATGACGAATTCCTGCCGCACCTCGTCGGAGGCCACGATCAGTTGCCGCAGCAATTCCAGCGGCAAGCCCGTCGGCTTTCCCTTCGCATCCTCGGTTATGATCTGCGTCAGCGTAACCCGCGTCAGATCCTTACCCGTTTTCGCGTCCACGATCTGGACATCTTTGCCTTCGCGCACGAACCTTGCAATATCGTCCAGATTCACGTACTCGCTGTGCGTGGAATCGTACAACCGGCGATTTTCATATTTCTTGATCAGAATCGGAGACGGCTTCATTTTGCCCCTCCCATGCTGCTATGCACATAGGACAAATACATATTGACACAACTATCCCAGAATCGTATAGTTCAGTTGATGCTGCATTGCAGCAATTCTGGGAGGTAACATATGCCAACCGCAGTAACGCACGAATCTTATCTTGGAGAGTCCTCTTTTGTGAATCTTCTTTCGGGTTGGGCACAGCAGGGAGTGCAGAGCTTGTTTGCCACGCAACGGATCCTTTGGGATCTGGCGGTGCGGCAGAATGCGAGCTTGATGACCTCTGTCCGGCAACAACTGTCCGATCCGGAGAATTCCCCAACCGCCATCCTCAGCGAAATCACCGCCGAGGGTGTAGCCAACTTCATTGAAGGGCAGAAAGTTCTGTTGGAACTGGGAAAAAACCAGAATGCAATTCTGCTCACCGCAGTCAAGGAACATGCTGGCGAATGCCCTGCCGGGCACGCTTCCGTCGACACCCTGCGGCGCAGCGTCGAGACTTTTATCGACATGCAGCAGGAGTTCCTGAAGATCGCCGGCAAGCAAACTCACACCTGGATCGCAGCCGCCAAGGCCGGAAAACCCTATGACACCGAGCACCTGGTCGAATCCGCCCGCGAAGCCATGAACCACTTTGTCAAAGCCCAGAAGCACTTCATCGACGTGATCGCCGAGGAGACAGGCAAGGTCACCAAGCCCCTCCCCGAAAGTGTCAGGAAAGCCAAGAAGTCTGAACTGTCGCAGATCGCACGAGAAGCCACTGAGTCGCTGATCGACGCTCAAAAGAAACTGGTCGATGTAGCCGGACGCCAGATCAACGCAGAAGTAAAAAGCGCCAGTAAGGCTGTCGAACTGCTGCGTCCCTTACCTTTCCCGCCGTTGGCCGAACTAACGCGCGAGGGAGTGAAAAGCTATGTCGATGCTCAAAAAGCGCTGGTGGACGTCGTTGTAAAGCCGAAGAGTCAGCACAAAGCCGCCCCCACAGTCGAACATCGCGCCCAGCGGACCCCCAAAAAGGCCGCCGCCGCAGCCGCCTAACCTTGGTTCAAGTCGAAGCATTGAGAACTCCGCCAATGTGCCTGCCATTACCCCTCGGGCACATTGGCTTTTTTTCCGTCACCGGGCTCTGTGCCGCCTGTGCCAGCAGCGAATCAGTGTTTTGTTGAATCTCCACCGATTCCAACTCCTCCTGACCCCGGCGCGTGGTCAATCTCACAACCCGGTGTGATCGACGCTATCGACTACCCGGACGCGGGATGATGTAGTGAATCTGTTATCTTCGATCGGAAGGCGCAAGGAGACTGTATGGACTTACGCGAGTGGTCTACCTCCAACGTTGATTACGGCCGCAGGCTTCTCGACTCCGGAATCGAGGGAGCACGCTCCGGCCAGGAAGCGTTTCTCGCCGGAAAACCGATCACACCTTTCCTCAATGAGTCGGTACGAAGCGCCTTGAAGCATTCCGCTTTGGGCATCTGCATCGGCGTATTGAGCGGGTATCCCGGATACCGTGAGAAATCTGTCAAACGAGCCTTGACCTATGGCTTGTTGGGCGGTGCCATCGGCTTGTGCGCCGGACTGCTCTGGGAAAGCCGCCGTCTAACCGCGAGCATGGCTGGTAGCGCTTTGAAAAACATCGGCAAGGTGCGGGATGAGCAATGGCTGATCAAGCACCCCATCGACTACGCGTAACCGTCATGAAGGTCGAGGCGGGCCTTGCTCTATCTGGCACCGGAGAAGGTCCGTCAGCCGAAGTTCTGGAAGAAGCGTTCCTACAACGTGATTTTCGTCACCCGCTCATGGAAGGATGGTTGCCGCACTTCACGCTGGCTGTTTCATCCTGATCAAATTCCAGCACTCCCTCGCAATCATCCAATCTTCCTGCGCACGGATGACAAAAACCCTGACCGTCGCATCGCGCCCGGAAATGTCGCGATCCGTGTCAGCCATTGGCTGCTCATTTCCTGCGCTGTCGAGCCGCAGGCCCAGGAACGCAAACTTGTCACACACCGCGGCCCGCACCTCGGGCGAATTCTCGCCCACTCCCGCCGTGAATACAATCGCATCCGCTCCGCCAAGCACCGCAAGCATGGCCCCGATTCCCGCCTGCAGACGATGCACATAAATGTCGAGCGCCAGTTTTGCCCGCTTCCTTGTTCCCGGTTCGCTGCCCTTCTTGCACGCGCTAAGGATTTCTCGCATATCGCCCGAAATCCCCGAGATACCGAGCAGTCCCGACTTTCGATTGAGCATCTCGTCCAGTTGCTGCCCCGAAAAATTCTTCTGCCGCATCAGATAGGTAAGAATGCCGGGATCTACCGAACCCGAGCGCGTCCCCATCATCAACCCATCGAGTGGAGTAAAGCCCATTGTCGTATCCACACTGTGCCCGCCGTAAATCGCCGCCAGAGAGCAACCATTCCCCAGGTGACAAGTAACCAGTTTCAGCGACGCAAGCTTCCTGCCCAGCATCTGCGCCGCACGCAGAGCGCAATATTCGTGATTGATCCCATGGAAGCCGTAGCGTCGAATTCCCTCCTCCCACCACTCGTAAGGGCCAGGATAGGTCGCAGCCGCTGGTGGCAGGTTGCGATGAAAACCGGTATCAAAGACCGCAATCTGTCTCACCCGCCCCAACAGCTTGGCGACCGTCTCCATCCCCTGGAGTTCTGCGCGGTTGTGCAGCGGCGCAAAGGTCGAAGCGCTTTCGATCGCCGCCTTCACATCATCCGTCACGAAGGATGGCTCTAAATATCGGGGACCTCCGTGCACCACGCGATGTCCCACCACATCGATATCGGCGGGCGAGCCGACCATCCGCGTCTCGCCGCTCCACAAACTCTCCAGCAGGCGCTCGATCGCCTCCGGGCGCGACCCCGCCGAAATCATATGCCGGCGCGAAACCCCACCAGAGTTCTTGACCGAAAATTGCGCTTCGTCTCCGGCCCACTCGATCTTGCCCTCCCAAAGACAAGCCGGCGGATCGTCGGGCAGCGTCTCTCCAATTTCGTAGAGACAGCTCTTTTGGCTGCTGGAGCCGGAGTTGAGAACGAGCACCTTCATCGTCATGAGTTACCCGGGATTAGTATGGCCAAGTCCAGTCCCGGATTTCCGGCATATCGTCCCCATGCTCGCGAATGTACTGCTTGTGCTCCACCAGTTTGTTGCGCAGGGACTGCTTGAAATGCCCGCCAACTTTTTGCAATTTCGGAACCCGATCCACCACATCCCCGGCAAGGTGGAAACGATCCAGATCGTTCAGCACCGTCATGTCAAACGGCGTGGTCGTCGTTCCCTCTTCTTTATAGCCCCGCACGTGCAGATTGTCATGATTGTGCCGCCGGTAGGTGAGTCGATGAATCAGCCAGGGATAGCCATGATAGGCGAAGATGATCGGCTTATCCACAGTGAACATCGAATCGAAATCAACATCGGAAAGACCGTGAGGATGCTCGCTCGAAGGCTGAATCGTCATCAGATCGACCACATTCACCACCCGAATCTTGATCTCAGGAAAATGCCTCCGCAAAAGATCCACTGCCGCCAGGGTTTCCAGCGTGGGAATGTCCCCCGCGCACGCCATCACCACATCAGGCTCTACTCCCTTGTCCGTGCTCGCCCACTCCCAGATTCCAATGCCGGTCGTACAGTGCTCGATCGCGGCCTCCATGTCGAGATACTGCAATGCTGGCTGTTTGCCGGCGACGATCACATTCACATAATGTCGGCTGCGCAGGCAATGATCGCCCACCGAAAGCAAACAGTTGGCATCAGGCGGCAGATAGACGCGCACAATGTCCGACTTTTTGTTAACCACATGATCGATGAAACCAGGGTCCTGGTGCGTAAACCCATTGTGATCCTGCCGCCACACGTGCGAAGTCAATAAGTAGTTCAGCGACGCAATCGGACGCCGCCACTCGATGCCGCGCGTCACCTTCAACCACTTGGCATGCTGATTGAACATGGAATCGATAATGTGGATAAACGCCTCATAGCAGGAGAAGAATCCGTGCCGCCCGGTGAGCAGGTAACCCTCCAGCCACCCCTGGCACATGTGCTCGCTCAGAATCTCCACCACCCGGCCGCGCTGCGAAAGATGTTCATCCACCGGCAGCATCGCCTCCATCCATTCTTTATCAGTCGCCTCGAACAGTGCATCCAGGCGATTCGACGCCGTCTCGTCCGGACCAAAAACGCGGAAGTTCCTGCTGTCTTCGTTCAGCTTCATCACATCGCGCAAAAATTCACCGAGCACCCTCGTCGCTTCCGCATTCTCCGTGCCCGGCTTCGAAACCTTCACCGCATATTCGCGAAAGTCAGGCATCACCAGGTCGCGCAATAACAAGCCGCCATTGGCATGCGGATTCGCTCCCATTCTGCGATCGCCCTTCGGAGCCAGTTCCGCCAGCTCCGAAACAAATTTGCCGCTCTCATCAAACAATTCTTCCGCACGATAGCTTTTCATCCAGTCTTCGAGAATCTTGATGTGCTCGGGTTTCGACTGCAAATCGGCCACTGGAACCTGGTGCGCACGCCACGTTCCCTCAATCTGCTTGCCATCGACGAACTTCGGCCCCGTCCACCCCTTCGGGCTGCGCAGAACAATCATCGGCCAGACTGGCATAGCTAAGCCCCGCACCCTCGAATCTCCGCCCTTACCATTTTTTTTCAGACGCGGCGTATCCTGGCGAGCCTCCTCCTGAATCGCCCGGATTTCCTTCACCACCGTGTCCAAAGTTCCAGCCATCAGCTGATGCATCGCCTCAGGCTCGTCTCCCTCCACAAAATACGGCTTCCAGCCATATCCGGTAATGAGACTCGTAAGCTCCTGATCGTCCATCCGCGCCAGCACCGTCGGATTCGCGATCTTGTATCCATTCAAGTGGAGAATCGGCAACACCGCGCCATCGAGCGCCGGATTCAAGAACTTATTCACATGCCAACTAGTAGCCAGGGGGCCGGTCTCCGCCTCGCCGTCACCCACCACGCAACACGCCAGCAGATCAGGATTGTCAAACACCGCGCCACAAGCGTGCATGATCGAGTATCCCAGCTCTCCACCTTCATGAATCGACCCCGGAGTCTCCGGCGCGACGTGACTGGGAATCCCTCCCGGAAAGGAAAACTGCTTGAACAACCGCTGCAACCCCTCTTCATTCTGTGTAATATTCGGATAGAACTCGCTGTACGAGCCCTCGAGATACGTGTTCGCAACCATCCCCGGGCCGCCGTGTCCCGGCCCGGCCAGGTAAATAACATTCAGGTCGTACTTCTTAATCAGCCGATTGAAATGGACATAGATAAAATTCAGCCCCGGCGTCGTCCCAAAGTGTCCCAGCAGCCGCGGCTTGATGTGTTCGATCTTCAGCGGTTCACGTAGAAGCGGATTCGCATAAAGATAAATCTGCCCCACCGAAAGATAGTTGGCGGCACGCCAGTAAGCATGGATCTTACGCAGTTCATCGGAAACGAGGGGCTGCGTGGAGAGAACGTCCGGCGAAGCATTCACTGCGGCTGGGGGAGTCATTGCAATCCTACCTTTCGACCTGCACGTCTCCCTATCTTAATTTCCAGGGTTCTCCACCGCCAATCCCCAAGGGGCCGTAGTTCTCTTTTAACATTCAATTCACAATTCTCGGCTTGGCCCCCCTCCCCAGCCGCCAGAACTTCGAACCCGGAAGCCTTCACACCCTTATGTATCAAATGTCACCGTCACCTGTATGCCCGATCACTGTTTTTCCCCGCTGAAGGCCTACTCTGGCCTGTTCATGATGCTGACTCCCAAACCGTCCTTCCCGCGGAATCAGCCCAAACTGTTGCATTTATCCTCAAAACGAAAGGCAGTCAAGGACCCCCGCCATGTATGCACGCATTGTTGAATTTGCCCCCCGCGCCGAAAAAAAAGAAGAAGTCATAAACGTTGTCCGTAAGGATGTCTTGCCGATCCTCAAAAGACAGCCCGGATTCCTCGAGTTCCTGCCGTTCATGCCGGAAAGTACTACCGACCAGGTGATCGCGGTTACTCTTTGGACGGAGAAGCATGACGCTGAGCGCTATCAGCGTGAGGTCTATCCCAAGGTCGAAGGCATTCTCAAGCCTTATCTCGCCACCCCCGTCACCTTGAAGCACTACAATGTCGAAACCACGCTTTGCCAGCACTTTGCGGAAGCGCTGTGGTCTGAAATTTAGCCCGTCCAACTGTCCCGTTAATACCCCACGGAACCGCCCCGCTGTTCCGTTTTCTTTTTCCTTCTGTGACCTACGTCACACAGCGCTGTACCGCCTGTCATCGCTGCAAAGTCCTGCCACACCTGACACTATATTCAAAGGTCGTGCGCACTACGGGAGGTCGTCATGATGATGCTCTATCGCCTCGTTCGGTTAATCGAGACCCATTCCCAGGCCCTGGCCAGCTGCCTTCTCGACAAAGTCCAGAATTCCGAGCTGACGCCATCCTTCAAAAAAAACGTTCCTCCCGACGAGCTGAAAGAACGGGTCTATGAGATTTACCATCATCTCGGCGAATGGCTCATGGCCAAGGACGAGTTCCAACTCCAACAACGCTATCTGCAGATTGGCTCGGATCGAGCCAAACAGCGCGTCCCGGTCAGCCAGGTAATTTGGGTTATCGTACTGACCAAAGAGAACTTATGGGATTTCATCAAGAAAGAATCGGTCCTGGAGCGTCCCGTCGAAGTCTTCGGCGAACTGGAGATGTTGCAGTTGCTGGAGCAGTTCTTTGATCGCGCCATTTACTACTCCACCGTGGGTTACGAATTAGAGATCGCCAACCAAACCCTCAAGGAAACCGCCGCACCCTCCGAAAGAAAATAGGGGACACCATGTCGTGGGAAAGAGAGTACGAAAGAAAGCTGCAATTACCCGATGATGCCCTGCGCTGCGTCGAGTCGGGAATGCGCGTCTATATCCAGCCCGGATGCGCCGAGCCCGAGACGCTCGTAGAAGCCCTGGTACGGCGCGGGCCTGCGGTTCACGATGTTGAAATCGTCCACATGTTGACCATGGGATGCGCCCCCTACGTCGCTCCCGAGATGGAAGGTCACTTCCGCCACAACGCCGTTTTCATCGGCCCCAATGTCCGCGAAGCCATCAACGACGGCCGGGCCGACTATACCCCAATCTATCTCAGCGAGATCGAAGAGCTGTTCGAGACAGGCGCCATGCCCATCGATATCGCGCTCATCGAGGTATCTCCGCCCGATTCGCACGGCTTCTGCAGTTTTGGCATCGGCGTGGACACCACTCTCACCGCCGCCAAATGTGCGCGCTGGGTGGTGGCCCAGGTTAACGATTTCATGCCCCGAACCTATGGCGATAGCTTCATCCACGTCAATGACATCGATTCGGTCGTCGCTTCGTCCCGCCCCCTTTGCGCCGCCAAGAGGCCGGAAATCACTGATTTGCACGTCTCCATCGCCCGCAATGTCGCCGGGTTGATCGAGGATGGCGCGGTGCTCCAGATCGGCATCGGCGCCATTCCCGACGCCGTGCTCCCCTTCCTCATGGATCGCAAAGACCTCGGCGTACACAGCGAACTGGTCTCCGATGGAGCCGTTCCGCTCATCGCGGCCGGCGTCATCACCGGCGCCCGCAAGAACTACAAGCCTCGTAAGATCATCCTTGGCTTTGCCTTGGGATCGAAAGACCTCTTCGAATTCGTCGACAATAATCCCATTTTTGAATTTCATCCCACCTGTTACACCAACGATCCTGTGCTGATCGCCCGCAATGACAACATGATCGCCATCAATTCTGCCTTGCAGATCGACTTGACCGGCCAGGTCTGCTCCGACTCGGTCGGTACTCAGTTCTACAGCGGAATCGGCGGCCAGGTTGACTTTCTTCGCGGGGCATCACGCTCCCGGGGCGGTAAGCCCATTATCGCCATATCCTCGACCGCCAAAAGCGGCAGAATTTCACGCATCGTCCCCATGCTCAGCCCCGGAGCGGGAGTGGTCACCTCCCGCGGTCTGGTCCGCTACGTTGTAACCGAGTATGGCGTGGCTTACCTCCACGGCAAGACCATCCGGCAGCGCGCCCAGGCTCTCATCGAAATCGCCCATCCAAAGTTTCGCGAGGAACTTTACGAATACTGCGAAAAAACGAAATGGCTGTATCGTCCCGAAGCGGCACTGCAACTCTAGATTGGAAAGGTTTCTGCCAGGTAATTTTATGGAAAGCTCCATCATTCTTAATAGAAAAGATAAGCGAGAGTGTATTTGCGCCAGACTTCAGCAACTAGGTTACGCCCGAGAAAAACATATAAGGCTCTACGGACAAGACTTCGATCTGGTCTCCAATCCCGTTCCAGAGGGTGATGGATTTGTAGTCGAAGGCGTGGCCCGGCCATCCGGCAACCTGAAACGAATGCGGATTCCGTTGTCACTGATCTATACGCTGAAAAAACAACTCGCCGCCGAAGACATGGGAGAACATTCGATACCGCTTACGGATCAGGTCAGGAGTTAATCATCTTTTCCAGCGCGGCGCGATTGCGGATGGTCAGGGTGGCGCCCTTCAGTTGCAAAAGCTGTTTCTTCTTGAACTGAGAAAACAACCGGCTCACCGTTTCGCGTGTCGTTCCAATGATTTCAGCGATTTCCTCGTGGGTGAGGGTCAGTTTCACCTGCAGCGGCTCGCCATTGTGCGTATCCCGGCACCACCCCAGCAGTAGCTTGGCGAATCTTTCCGAAGGCGAGTTGCTGAGTCCCAGCGTCCGAATGCCCTCATAAGCAGTGTAATAATTCCGGCTCAGTTGCTCCGCTACCCGCACTGCCACCTGTCCGTACTCGCGCATAAAGGCCAGCAAAGCATCACGGGTAATAAAGTTAGCCTGGCCGGGCTCGATCATCTCCGCCGTGACTTCATAGGGCCGATTCGAAATCGCCGCGCTCAATCCCAGAACGTCCCCCGCATCCGAGATCTTCGTAATCACCGTCTTGCCCTGGGCCGAGGTCGTCGAAAGCTTCGCTTTGCCCGTACACAGCACGAACACTCCACGAGGTTGCTGCCCTTCGATGAACAACATCGCTGATTTTGGGTAGATGGCGGTCGACCGGATCTCGCTTAATTTCTGCAACGCCGCAGGCGGCAGATTGCAAAACAGATGCTCTTCCCGCATCGGGCAGGTGAGGCAGTTGTCGAGGATGTTCAGCCCGTAAGGAGCCCGCATTCGTAAAGCTATCCGCCCGGAATTGTATCACCGATCAGTCCCGTGACTAGAATCACCCTGGATCGTGACCCGACGCATGGCCACTAGAGTCCGCCGGGAGCAAGATTTATCTGCTAGGAAGAATGGAAGCCGTGCTGGAGGTCCCCATGAGCACCGCAACCGAACTCAAACCGCCGGAGGTTCAGAAACCAGTTTATCAGTGGGAACTGCCGAAATCGCCACCCGCGGCGCGCTCCATGCAAGCGCAGCCGCTCTTCAACCACATTCTGTTGGAGACGGATGAGGTGCAGCGTCACCGCCGCACCCTGTCCGCTGTCTTGTCATTCGTCGTTCAATGTTTCGTCCTGGGAATTCTAGTCCTCGTGCCCCTCATGTTTATCGATCCTCTGCCGCAGCAGCAGCTCCTTGCATTCCTGATGGCACCGCCCCCTCCGCCACCCCCGCCACCCCCTGCCAGTTCCGAAGCCGCCGCCAGAGTCGTCAAGCGAATCGAAAGCGACATCCTGAATGGCCGATTACGCTCGCCTGCCAGCATCCCGAAAAATGTGCAAATGATCCGAGAAGATGAAACACCGCCAGACTTAGCTGCGGCGGCGGGAGTTCCCGGTGGAGTGCCCGGCGGAATTCCAGGTGGTCAAATCGGCGGAGTACTGGGCGGAATTCTCAGCTCCACGCCCGGTGCTGCGGCCGTTCCAAAATTCGCAATCCCCGTGCCGCCCAAACGCATTCGCGTGTCGCAGGGTGTAACCGAAGGCCGCTTGATTCAGAAGATCGACCCCAAGTATCCGCCACTGGCCCTGGCCGCCCGCATCCAGGGTCAGGTCCTGCTCAGCGCCATCATCGACAAACAGGGCCTGATCCAGAACCTGGTGCTGGTCAGCGGACATCCCATTCTGGTTCCCGCGGCAATCGATGCTGTTCAGCGCTGGCGTTATCGCCCATTCTTGCTCAACGGCGAACCCGTTGAAGTGGAAACTACCATTACAGTGAATTTCGAACTTAACCAATGAGGTCGCGATGTCTCCGTTACTGGAAACCCTGGAATACGAAGAGAGTGATAACGCCATGGAAAACCAACACCGGTTTCGCGTAGTTGCGTGGTGGGCTGCGGGCCAAACCGGCATCGCTCAGTCCAATTCCGCGCTGCCTGCCATTCACTTTTCTTCACCGCCAGCCTTCGGCGGCTTGAACGCTCGGTGGACACCCGAGGACCTTCTCCTCTGCTCCCTTGCCAGTTGCTATACCACCACGTTTGGCGCAATTGCGGAATCTTCAAAATTTCCCTATACCGACCTTCAAGTCGAGGTCGAAGGCGCCATCAGTAAGACTGACCCCGGCTACAACTTCGGCGCCATAGTGATTCGCGCCAAGCTGATCATTCCAACGGAGCAAAAAGCGGACCCGGCTCTGGCCCTCAAACTCCTGCAGAAGGCCAAGGAACTTTGCCTGATATCCCGCGCTCTTTCCGTCGAGCAGCGCTTTGAACTGCGCGTGCAGTTGGGCGAATCACGCGCCTCGCTCGCCCAGTCTTCACCGCTTTCCAACCCAGTCTCCAATAAGGAGAATCGCCCATAAAATACCGCCCGGTGCTTACCCTGCGTTGCTGATTCGCATGGCAGCACCCGTCCATTTACGCCGATACCCAGCACCAAGAGGCTCGGCAACCTTATTTCTGGCTCTTCGGTCCTGTGGTTACTGGATCTGATGAGCTGGATACTGCTCACTCATTATTTTGCCGATAGTCTATCCTCTAGCTAGCGGATCTCGACGCGCTAAAATCGAGATATGAGGAAATTCTCATGAGTTCGACCGAGACCGGCGTCGTGCGACAACCGCCGAATGAAGAGACCCCGACACCGCAACCAAGCTTCGGCTTGGATCCTATGTTCACTCCCTCTTCGGTAGCCGTTATCGGCGCAACCAGTCGTCCCGGCACCGTGGGCCGATCCATTCTGGAAAACTTGCTGCACGGAAAGTTCAAAGGAAAAGTGTTCGCAGTGAACACTAAGCATCCCGAGGTGCTCGGCCTCAAGACCTACGCTAGCATTCGCGACATCCCTGGGCACGTAGATTTGGCCATAGTCACCACTCCGGCTGCAACCGTGCCACAAATTATTGGCGAGTGTGTAGACGCTGGCGTCCGCTCGGCCATCGTGATTTCCGCCGGATTCAGAGAACGGGGCGCGCCAGGCGTCGCTCTCGAACGGCAAATCGAGGAACAACTGAGTCGTGGCTCCATGCGCTTAATCGGCCCAAATTGTCTCGGTATCATGAATTCGGCGGTAGGTTTGAATGCCACTTTCGTCAAAGATGCGCCGAAGGCGGGCAACGTCGCCTTCCTGAGTCAAAGTGGAGCGCTCCTCGTCGCCATCCTCGACTGGAGCGCCCGCGAACAAGTCGGATTCAGCGCCGTCGTTTCCGCCGGCTCCATGCTCGATGTTGACTGGGGCGACTTGATCTACTACTTCGGCGACGACCCCCACACCAAGAGCATTTTGATTTACATGGAATCCGTCGGAGACGCCCGGTCATTCCTGTCGGCAGCGCGTGAAGTAGCCCTCACCAAGCCGATTATCGTCATCAAAGCCGGCCGCTCGGAAGCCGCTTCGCGCGCGGCCGCCTCCCACACCGGCGCCCTTACCGGCAGCGACGAAGTTCTCGATGCAGCCTTCCGCCGCTCCGGAGTTTTGCGCGTGCACAGTATCGCCGATCTTTTCTATATGGCCGAGGTCCTCAGCCGACAGCCGCGCCCGAACGGTCCACGCCTGACCATCCTGACCAATGCCGGCGGACCCGCCGTCCTGGCTACCGATTCGCTCGTCGCCCACTGCGGAGAACTGGCCGACCTCGCCCCCGAGAGCCTCCAGCGCCTGAACGAGTTCCTCCCTGCCCATTGGAGTCATGGCAATCCCATCGATGTGCTCGCCGATACCGATTCCGACCGCTTTGCCCGCGCCCTCGAAATTGCCGCCAAAGATCCCAACAGCGACGGCCTCCTCGTCATTCTTGTCCCCCAAGCCATGGCTGATCCCACTCAGGTGGCAGAGAGAATGAAGCCCTACGCCAAAGGATTGGGCAAGCCCATACTCGCCAGTTGGATGGGAGGCGCCAGCGCCGCCGCCGGTGAGGCTATCTTGAATGCCGCCGGCATTCCGACTTTCTCTTATCCCGATACAGCCGCGCGCGCTTTCGCTTACATGTGGCGCTACACCTATAACCTGCGCGGGCTTTACGAAACTCCCACCCTGGCCGATCAGTTGGATCTGGATAACGCTGCCCGCGAAAAGGTGGCGCAAATCATAGAAAAGGCCCGCAGCCAGGGCCGCGTCCTCCTGAACGAGTCGGAATCCAAGCAATTGTTGTCTCTTTATGGCATCCCCACCGTGGAAACCCGCGTTGCCGCGAGCGAAGATGAAGCCTGCTCCACCGCCGCGCAGATTGGCTTTCCGGTGGTGCTGAAGGTCTTCTCCGAAACCATCACGCATAAAACAGATGTCGGCGGTGTCAAGCTGAACCTGATCGATGAAGCCGCCGTCCGCTCCGCTTATCGTGCCATCCAGTCGTCGGTCGCGGAGAAGGCCGGCGCTAACCAGTTCTCCGGCGTCACCGTGCAGCCCATGGTCAAGTTAGACGGCTACGAACTCATTCTCGGTAGCAGCATTGATCCCCAATTTGGACCCGTGATCCTGTTCGGCTCCGGTGGACAGCTGGTCGAAGTCTATGCCGACCGCGCCCTCGCTCTTCCCCCGCTCAATACCACCCTCGCGCAAAGAATGATGGAGCAGACCCGAATCTTTGCCGCGCTGAAGGGAGTTCGCGGGCGCAAACCCATCGATTTGGCGGCGCTCGAAAGCCTCTTAGTCCGCTTCAGTCAGCTCGTGATCGAGCAGCCCTGGATTGCGGAAATTGACATCAATCCCCTGCTCGCATCACCCCAGCAGTTGCTGGCGCTCGATGCCAGAATCGTGCTGCACCCTCCATCCGTAACTTTCGACCAACTGCCCAAGCCCGCCATTCGTCCTTATCCGCGGCGCTATATTTCCACTTGGACCATGCAGGACGGAAGTCAGTTGACCCTCCGCCCGATTCGTCCCGAAGACGAACCGCTCATGGTCAAGTTTCACGAGACCCTCTCCGACCGCAGTGTCTACCTCCGCTACTTCTGCTCCCTCAGCCTGAGCCGGCGGGTGGCGCACGAACGCCTCCTTCGTATCTGTTTCATCGACTACGACCGTGAAATGGTGCTGGTCGCCGAGCAGAAGGATCCCCTCACCGGAGAGCCCCGCATCCTCGGTGTCGGCCGTATGAACAAGCTTCACATCGGCAACGAAGCCGAAGTTGCCGCCTTGGTTACCGATCAATATCAGCAGCAGGGTCTTGGACGCGAATTGCTTCGCCGCGTGGTCGAGATTGCCCGCGACGAGAAAGTCGCCCGAGTGTCGGCCGAAATGCTGCCTGACAATCTCTCCATGCAGGCCGTCTTCCGCCGCCTGGGCTTCACCATTCGCGCCGATGAAGATCTCACCTCGCTCCGCGCCGTGATGGACCTGTCGCAAGCCGGCGGAAGTTCGGCCTGAGGCCTGGCAACCGTCATTTCGCAGAAGCAGTCTTGCGCAGTTCCAAAACCGTTAGCAATTTTTCCACACGTTGGAACCCCGAATCGTGCCCTGTCCATGGCAGTAGCACATCCGGGGTGATTCCGTTCACTTCATTGGACCCATCGGCACGATAGCGAACACAATCGGGCATCTTCAGCTCCGCGCCCGAGTTCTTGAGGGTTGCTGGAATTCCTCCATTGGTATAGCCGCACCCCGCCCCGCCCGTCACCTCGCCAACAATGGTGGCTGCGTGATTATCCTGCAGCACGGCAGCGAAATACTCCGCCGCTGACCAGGTCCCGCGATCCACGACAACATACAGAGGCAATGCCTTTGGATTCTCGGCATAGGTGTAGCGGCTTGGATAAAACAATTCCGTTCTTGATTCAAGCAAAGCGAAACTTCCTGGCTTTGCATAATCGAGGATCCCCGATGTGAACAACAGGTTCTTGACCAGCATCGAGCATGGCAGCTTCCCCGTTTCCCATACCGCAGTTGTATCGCACGGCTGCTTGCTGTCGTTGATGGCTTCTTCGAGTTTGCTGGCAGCGGCAGCCAAAAGAAGCTGTGGACCGGCATGGTTCTTGATATCGGTTTGAACATCCCGGAGCCGGTCCTGCAGGTCTTTCGTCCAGTGCTCATGTTGGATGAACCCAATCTTCGAGTCGTGCAGTTGAACTGAACTTAAAACCCGCGGCGGCACGTCAGCCCAATCCGATCCGCCTCCATTATTTGTGATGTCGATGACGAGCGTCGCTGCCCCAGCCGCCCTTAGTTCTTCTGCCCTTTTCACGAGCGCTGTAGTCAGAAGGTTTGCCGTGGCCAGCTGGATATGGTCTTCACATTGCTCGTCACAGGCTGCGTTCTCCGCTAGATGCGATTCACGCACCGCCTGTTCGCAAACCTCGGGATAAGAATGCTCACTGAACAGTCCAATCCGAAGAACGCCAAGGACTGCGCCGTTTCGTAATCGGAGAACGCCGCCGGGAAACAGCTTTGCCTCCGGAGCATCCACCAACGAAAACTCAGCCCGCTCAGAAAAGTCCAGTCCCGGATGGAGATGGCTTATATATCCCAGGCGTTCGCATAGGCCCCCAGGCGTACTCACCGCCGGCTTAGGTCGTGCGTCGTTCTTCGGCCATTCGATCTCCAGATGGCCATCCCCGAAGCCGGCTATAAACTTGTCCAGAATTTTGCGCGCGCCGTCTGCGTCGTCCGCTTCACGAAGCTTCCCTTCGGTTTCCCCTCTCCAGCGCGGAAGGTCCATTCGTCGTTCTTCGACCGCCCATTCCAGGTTGGCATAATGCGAAGACATCTCTGACAACACCTGATGAAAGTCCTCAACCCACGGTTTAGGATCGAACCTCGACCCTCCGTGATTGGTGCTCTGACCTGTTGCAGCACAACTCAGTACCGCCAAAGAAAAGAGAATCCCTAGTCTCACTGCGCCTCCCGGGTGGTTTCCAATCCGGCTCATTCTACTTCACAGGCCCTCAGCGACTCGACGACGAGCAAGCGGCCTTGGTCGCTGGTCTTTGGTCGATGAATCGCTAGTCGTCTGCGGTCCATAGCGCGAACCACGATTCGTCCATCGACGACCCGACCATCGACAAAGGACTGTAGATTGCCCTCGATTCCTTGCGCTTGCTCTTTTTCTTCGTGTGACCTAGATCACAACCCCGTGTGAGCCCCGTTCCCGACAATACCGTCCCGTTCCGTCATGCTAACCGTGGTCGTTCTCACAGGACGGCACGGGGTCTCAACGAAATTCAGAAGGGAATTTTCATGAAGCGTAAGTTTAAGACCATGGACGGCAACGAAGCGGTGGCCTATGTGGCCTACCGCCTCAACGAAGTCATCGCCATTTATCCCATTACCCCATCGTCAAATATGGGCGAGTGGGCCGACCAATGGTCATCGGAAGGTGTCGCCAACATCTGGGGTTCGGTTCCGCATGTGACTGAAATGCAAAGCGAGGGCGGAGCCGCCGGGGCGGTCCATGGCGCGCTCCAGACCGGAGCCCTGTCGACCACTTTCACCGCTTCCCAGGGCCTGCTGCTGATGATCCCCAACATGAATAAGATCGCCGGCGAACTGACGCCAACCGTCTTTCACGTCAGCGCACGCACTGTGGCCACGCACGCTTTATCCATCTTCGGCGACCACTCGGACGTGATGTTCTGCCGCACCACCGGATATGCCATGCTCTCGTCCAATTCCGTTCAGGAAGCCATGGATCTCGCTCTCATCGCGCACGCCGCCACGCTTGAAACTCGTATTCCCTTCCTCCATTTTTTTGACGGCTTCCGAACATCGCACGAGGTCAACAAGATCGAAGTGCTGAACGAAGAGGACATGCACGCTTTGATCAATCTTGATCGTGTCGCCGAGCATCGCCAGCGCGCGCTCTCTCCCGACCATCCGGTACTGCGCGGCACAGCGCAGAATCCCGATGTCTACTTTCAGGCGCGCGAAGCCTGCAATCCCTTCTACGACGTTTGTCCGGAAAAAGTCCAGATCGTTATGGACAAATTCTCCCAGGTCGTAGGCCGTTCCTATCACCTCTTCGATTACGTCGGTGCGCCCGATGCCGAGCGCGTGGTTGTCATGATGGGCTCCGGCGCCGAGACCGCGCACGAGACTGCCGACTTTCTCAACCAGACCGGCGAAAAGATTGGCCTCTTGAAAGTCCGCCTCTACCGCCCGTTCTCCGTCAAACATTTCATGGAAGCTCTTCCCGCTAGCGTCAAAAAGATCGCCGTCCTCGATCGCACCAAGGAAGCCGGAGCTTCCCGCGAGCCGCTCTATCTCGATGTCGTCAGCGCCATTCATGAAGGCACCCAGCTCGGCTACGGAAAACTCAAAACTGTTCCCGAAATTATCGGTGGACGCTACGGCCTCTCTTCCAAGGAATTCACTCCGGCCATGGTCAAAGCCGTTTATGACAACCTGTCCAAGCCGGCTCCGAAAGACCACTTCACCGTCGGCATCCAGGACGACGTCACCCATACCAGCCTCGACTACGATTCCAATTTCTCCATCGAGCCTGATAGCGTCGTGCGCGCCATGTTCTACGGACTGGGCGCTGATGGCACCGTCGGTGCCAATAAGAACTCGATCAAGATCATCGGCGAAAATACCGAAAACTACGGTCAGGGATATTTCGTCTACGACTCCAAAAAGTCGGGTGCAATGACCGTATCGCACCTGCGCTTTGGGCCGCAGCCCATCCGTTCCAGCTACCTGATCTCGAAAGCCAACTTTATTGCCTGCCATCAGTGGATCTTTCTCGAGCGCTACGACATGCTCAGCACCCTGGTCGATGGCGGAGTCTTCCTCCTCAACAGCCCTTTCCCTAAAGACGAAGTGTGGGACCACTTGCCGCGCGAAGTGCAAACGCAACTCATTGCTAAAAAGGCCCGCTTCTTCATCATTGACGCCTACCAGGTCGCGCGCGAAACCGGCATGGGCTCGCGCATGAATACCATTTTGCAGACCTGCTTCTTCGCCATTTCAAAAGTTCTGCCTCGCGATCAGGCGATCGAAGCCATCCGCGAATCGATCCGCTACACCTACGGCAGGAAGGGCGATGAGATCGTGCAGCAAAACCTGCGCGCCGTGGATGAAACTCTGGCTCATCTTTTCGAAGTCAGCCTTCCCGACAAAGTAACCAGCCACACCGAAATGCCGGCGGCGTTCGCTGCTGGCGCTCCCAAGTTCGAGCGCGATGTGCTCGGCGTCATTTACGCTGGCCACGGCGACGATATCCCCGTGAGCGCCTTTCCCGTCGATGGCACCTTTCCCACTGGCACCTCAAAATGGGAGAAGCGCAACATTGCGCTCGAGATCCCCGAATGGGATACCAAGACCTGCATTCAGTGCGGTAAATGCGCCTATGTTTGCCCGCACGCCGTCCTCCGCATCAAGGTCTATGACTCCACCGAACTGGCCGGTTCCCCGAAAACTTTCAAGTCTACCGAAGTAAAAGATAAAGACTGGAAGGGTCTCAACTACACCATCCAGGTTGCGCCCGAAGACTGCACCGGATGCGGCATCTGCGTCGATGTCTGCCCCGCGAAAAATAAGAGCGAGACCCGCCTCAAGGCCATCAACATGGTCGCCCAACCCCCGCTGCGCGAATCGGAACGCGAGAACTGGGATTTCTTCCTCAAGCTTCCCGAGCTTGACCGGCGCAAGATCAAAGTATCGAATATCCGCCAGCAACAGATCCAGGAGCCGCTGTTCGAGTTTTCCGGCGCCTGCTCCGGATGCGGCGAAACGCCCTATCTCAAGCTGGTTTCGCAGCTCTTCGGCGATCGTTCCATCATCGCCAATGCCACCGGTTGTTCCTCGATCTACGGCGGCAATCTGCCCACTACGCCCTGGGCCAAGAACGCCAACGGCCGCGGACCAGCATGGTCGAACTCGCTGTTCGAAGACAATGCCGAATTTGGCCTGGGTTACAGATTGTCTATCGATAAACAGACGGAGTTCGCACGCGAGTTGCTGCTTCGCTTAGCCGGGTCGGTCGGAGACGAACTGGTTGCAGCTCTGCTGAAACAGGAACAGAAAGATGAGTCCGATATCTTTGAGCAGCGCCAGCGTGTCGATCTTCTGAAAGAAAAGCTGCATGCTCTCACTTCTCCCGAAGCGAAACAGCTCTTATCCATTGCCGACATGCTGGTCAAGAAGAGTGTCTGGATCGTTGGCGGCGACGGCTGGGCTTATGACATCGGCTACGGTGGCCTCGATCACGTGCTCGCCAGCGGACGCAACGTCAACGTACTCGTTCTCGACACCGAGGTCTACTCCAACACAGGCGGACAAGCGTCGAAAGCTACCCCCCGGGCGGCCGTGGCAAAATTCGCCGCCGGAGGCAAACCCAGTCCTAAGAAGGATCTCGGCCTCATCGCCATGAGCTACGGCAATGTGTACGTGGCCAGCGTCGCCATGGGCGCGAAAGATGAACACACCCTCAAGGCATTTCTCGAAGCCGAGGCCTACGATGGCCCCAGCCTCATCATCGCTTATTCGCATTGCATCGCGCATGGCATCGACATGACAACCGCCATGTCAGACCAGAAAGTCATGGTCGACTCCGGTCAATGGCTGCTCTACCGCTATCATCCGGAGCGCGCCAGCGCCGGCGAGAATCCTCTGCTGTTGGATTCCCGCGCCCCCAACCGTAAGGTCAAGGATTTCCTGTTGCAGCAGACCCGCTTCAAGATGCTGCAAAAGAGCAAGCCCGAAGATGCGAAGTTGCTCTGGCAACAGGCGCAGCAAGATGCCGACATTCGTTATCAACTTTACGAGTATCTCGCACAGCGCAAGCCAAAACAGGCCGCGGCTCCGCCGGAGAAATCTCAGGACCCGCTGGCTTCGCCCGAAACCATCAAGCAGCCCGTAACAACCAAAACTGACTAGGTATGGCTGAAGCATCAGCACAGGCACAGACCTACGGATTAATAACGCGATAGAGCAACACACCACTCGAGGGAAACAACATGGATCTCAGCACGAAATATCTCGGCATGCAGTTGCGCACCCCGCTGGTCGCCTCCGCTTCACCGATTACCCACGAAATCAGCGGCATCCGTAGCCTCGAAGATGCGGGCGCTTCGGCCATCGTGCTCCACTCCTTATTCGAAGAGCAACTTCATAAGGAGGCGCTCGAACTCGAACTCCATCTCAATGCCGGCACCGAGAGTTTTGCCGAATCCGTGACTTACTTCCCGCATTCCAGCGAATTCCATACCGGGCCCGAGGAATATCTCAAACTCATTCGTAGGGCCAAAGACGCGGTGGAAGTTCCCATCATCGCCAGCCTCAACGGTTCCACGCTCGGCGGTTGGACGAAGTACGCCAAGCAAGTCGAGCAAGCCGGAGCCGATGCCATCGAATGCAACATTTATTACATTCCTACCAACACTGAGATCCCCGGCTCGGAGATCGAGACCGGCTACGCTGACATCATTCGCGAAGTCAAGACTTCGGTTCAGATTCCCGTCGCTGCCAAGCTCAGTCCATTTTTCAGCAATCTCGCCAACGCAGCCAAACGGCTTGATCAGATAGGCGCCGATGGACTGGTGCTGTTCAACCGCTTCTACCAGCCCGACATCGACCTGGAAGAATTGGAAATCAAACCCCACGTCCTGCTCAGCACCCCGCAGGACTTGCGCCTGCCCCTCACCTGGATCGGCATTCTCTACGGCCACGTTCGCGCCAGCCTTGCCGCCACCAGCGGAGTTCACGATCGCGAGGATGTCATCAAACTCCTCATGGTGGGCGCTGATGTCACCATGATGTGCTCGGCTCTCCTCCGCCATGGCGTCGGCCATCTTCGTCACGTGGAGCACGGAGTCCTCGAGTGGATGGACAAGCACGAATACGAATCCGTCCACCAGATGCAAGGCAGCATGAGTCAACTCCGCTGCCCCGATCCCGGAGCCTTCGAGCGCGCCCAATATATGCGCGCCGTCAAGGGATTGCAGCACGTGATGCAGGCCACCCGCTAACGGATCGGTTCGTTGCCGCCCGGCGGAAGTATCGCAAGAAGAATATCGCAAGCAAAGTAACGCCTAGCGCTGGTCGTAGTAACCGGTGCGCGTGCGAACCGTTATCCCCGGTTTATCTACCGTAACCTGCAGCGAGTGATACTCGTCCCCTTCTTTCGCTGGCTGACTATCGAACGCGAGCACGTAATACGCGTCGGCATCGGCAACACAGCTTGCGATTGCAGCGTTCAAATCATTCGATGAATTGATGACACGCCCTCCACTCTGTATGGAGAGTACTTGCACACCCATGTCGCTCGGCTCGACCTGCGACGCCGCGGTCACCGGTTTTAAAAAGTTCTCATAATACCTGATCCGCGTTCCCCCCGAATTCCACGGAAAAAGCTGGGTAACGCTATAAAGAGTGACTCCATCCTGCCGGATTTCCGTGGACGCATTCACGATCGACCCGAACAGGCCTTCCTTGTCCGTAGAACCCAGGTGAGTGGTCAGTGGAGAGAGCAACGGCCAACCGGGACCGATCCAAAGGATCAGTTTTCTGCCAGGTTGCATTTTCTCGTGTGCCAGGACCGCGCTCAGCGTCTTCAGCGACAGGTCAATGCGTTCCGATGCTCCATAGATACCGTCTCGATACCGGGTAGGATTCCGCAGTCCAATGGCAAACTTGTCAAATGCGTCGGCCAGTGCAACTCCATCGCGCGAGGAACCATTTTGGAAGTTCGTTCCAGATTCGGTGAAGAAGATAAAAGAAAGCGGCCACTCCAGCTTGCCCCCGTTCCGAAGCAGAAACTTCTTGATTTCGTCTCGTTCGTAAGCGATCTCACGGACGCCAGTGTTGATGGCGTCGACCACCAGAACGATTTCAACTGGGGAATCGGAGGTTGACATCGCTCGACTATCGACAACATTGAAGGAAGCGACTTTCTGCGGCTGGTTGTTGTCAAGGATGGCGAAGTCCTGCCACTGAAGGCCGCGAACGGGGTGGCCAGATTTATCCGTCGCCTGCACATAAAGTTGGATTTCTCGCTTAGTGGGACCTCGTAACGAAAGCGTTGGCCCCTGTGACGATGCGGCCGGCTTTGATGGAGCGGGTGGGGGCGCGGTGTTTTGTCCCAATACGTCAGCAGGTGACAGGAGTGGAAGGATAAGAAACAACCAATAAAGACGAATCACGGCTCACCTCGCGCTCGATCACGAATGTATACCGCCCTGCAACTCAGCCGCAACAATCAGGTGCGCGACAGCTTTTAGAGAGATAGCCAAGAGCGACTGATCTCACGACATAACCGGCCCGATTGCCCCCCCCCTGTGACAAGCCTCACAACAGCTGGTGCGTGAAGTCACAGCCCGCAGAATTAAGAAGGACTCTAATCGAGAGTGGCGGGGTAGGCGACGCAGCTTCCGAAAACGATGCGCAGATGCGGCGCCGGATTCCGCCTGAGACCGCCGGAACCAAACCAGCGGCGACGAGGTCAATCATGGCAGGCCAAGCACGCGGTAAGGTCACCGTCGATGTCGAGGAATGCAAAGGTTGCGGACTGTGCGTCGAGTCCTGTCCGCCCAGCTGTCTGGAACTTTTGCCCGAGTTGAATACTTACGGCGCTCACCCGGCGCACTATACCGGGCACGATTGCTCTGGCTGTGGAATCTGCTTCTACTGTTGCCCCGAGCCGGGTGCAATTACGGTCTACCGTCTGAAAGCCAAAGCAAAAGCGCCCGCCACGGCGCAGGGAGGCCAATATGCGCCAGCTCTGTAAAGGAAATGTCGCAGTCGTCAAGGGCGCGATCCTCGCGGGCTGCCGCGGCTATTACGGCTACCCCATTACCCCCGCCAGCGAAATCGCCGAAGCTGCCGCCCTCTACTTCCCCCAGGTCGGCGGAACATTCATTCAAGCGGAGAGCGAAGTCGCCGCCATCAACATGGTCTATGGAGCGTCGGCGGCGGGCGTTCGCGTCATGAGCGGTTCCTCCGGCCCCGGCCTCAGCCTGATGCAGGAAGGCATGTCTTACCTGGCGGGAGCCGAGTTGCCGTGCGTGATCGTCGATGTCAACCGCGGCGGCCCCGGCCTCGGCAACATCGGTCCGGAACAGAGCGACTACTTCGCCGTAGTCAAAGGCGGCGGCCACGGTAACTATCGCAACCTTGTGCTCGCCCCCGCGTCGGTGCAGGAGATGGCCGATCTCACCATGCTGGCCTTCGAACTCGCCGATAAATATCGCAATCCGGCCGTCGTCCTGACCGATGGTTTCGTCGGGCAGATGATGGAGCCGCTCGAACTCGATGATCCCGAGAAAGACAATGCGATCGTAGCCCCGGAAAAACCCTGGGCGGTCAAGGGCACGCCCGAAACCCGCGCCAACCTCGTGAGTTCGATCTATCTCGAAACCGACGAACTGGAAGCGCACGAGCGCCGGATGGAAGCGAAGTATATTCGCGCACAAGAAGCCGAGCCGCGCTGCGAACTTTCTTATACCGACGATGCCGAGATTCTGCTGGTCGGTTACGGCATCGTGTCACGTGTGCTGCTCTCCACCGTCGCGGCGCTGCGCAAACAGGGTGTCAAGGCGGGACTGTTCCGTCCTATCACCTTGTGGCCTTATCCTTCGAAGGCCCTGGTGGAAGCGGCAGCGAAAGTACAAAAAGTCCTGGTCGTCGAATTGAGCAACGGACAAATGGTAGAAGACGTCCGCCTCGCGCTGAACGGCAAAGTACCCGTCGAGTTCTACGGCCGCGTCGGCGGAAACGTTCCGTCCGTCCGCGAGTTGCAGGAGCAAGTATTAACACGCACGGCAGTAGCGGTCTGAAACCAGTTCCACCTCGATCTGGTTGCAAGAGGACAACGAAAATGGCAAACGAAAGCGTGGTCAGCCTGATGGATCCTGAACTCAACCTCGAAGCTAAATCCGATGCCAACGAAACGGCCGCCACCGTTAGCGACAACGGTTACGAACCCGTTCAGTCCCGTTCGCCCGTCTTCTACGACTTATTCGAGCGCAAGTCCGAACTGAAGAACCAGACCCACTACTGTCCCGGTTGCGGCCACGGCGTCGTCCACAAGCTGATCGCCGAAGCCTTACAAGACCTCGGCGTCCAGGATAAGACAATCTTTGTAAGTCCCGTAGGCTGCTCGGTATTTGCCTACTATTATTTTGACGTAGGCAACGTGCAGGTTGCCCATGGACGCGCGCCCGCCGCGGCCACGGCCATCAAGCGCTCCTGCCCCGACAAGATTGTCATCTCCTATCAGGGAGACGGCGACCTCGCGGCCATCGGCACCGCTGAAATCGTCCACGCTGCCAACCGCGGCGAAAAGATTACCGTCTTTTTCGTGAACAACGGAATCTACGGCATGACAGGCGGACAGCTGGCCCCCACCACCCTGGTCGGCCAAAAGAGCACCACGTCACCCTGGGGACGTCGGCCCGTGAATGAAGGCTTCCCCCTGCACATGGCCGAATTGCTCGCCACCCTGGAAGCGCCCGCTTATGTCGAGCGCGTGGCGCTTTCGGATAGCAAAAACATCATGAAAGCTCGCCGGGCTGTTCGCAAGGCGCTCGAGATCCAGCGCGATGGCGCCGGCTTTTCGTTTGTTGAAATCCTGTCGCCCTGCCCGACCATCTGGGGCAAAGACCCGGTGGAGGCGCGCCGCTGGATCGCCGAAAAGATGATTCCAATTTTCCCCCTCAACGTTTTCCGCGACCAGAGGATGGATATCCCCCTGAGCGCGAATGAACCGCCGCAACGGCCCGTGGCGGATGTTCTCGGCATCACTCCGAAAAAAAGCGCGATTGATGTTTCGTGTTCCAAACGCTCTCATCGCTTCCATGACGTGAAAATCAAGATCGCCGGCTTCGGAGGTCAGGGCGTTCTGTTGCTCGGCCAGCTTCTCATCGAAATGGGGATGCGCGAAAAGTTGGAAGTCAGCTGGCTCCCATCCTATGGACCGGAGATGCGATCCGGCAGCGCCCACTGCCACGTATGCCTGTCGAAAACCCGCATCGGCTCGCCCCTCGTCTCGCACCCAGATGTGCTCGTTGCCATGAATGAGTTCTCGCTGCGTAAGTTCGCCCACGAAGTCCGAAGCGGCGGAATCATTCTCTACAACGGCGCCACCATTCCCGCCGACTTCAGCGCGCCCGACGTATGTGTTATCGCCATTCCCGCCGCGGAAATTGCCGACAAACTCGGTTCATCCAAGGCGGCCAACATCGTCCTGCTGGGCGCGCTGCTCGAAGAAACCGAGTGTCTCGCCTCCGGCACCGCACTCAGCGTCTTGGAAGACAAGGTCAAAAAGCTCGACCTGCTGGAAATCGACCGGCAGGCGCTCACCGCCGGCCGCCTGTTCATCGATGAACAGGCTCACATCGGAGCTGTCAGCCAGCCCGACGGCTTCGCTTAGATCGATAATTATTATTGGATTAGTCATTCCGAGCGCAGCCAGCGACCCCTGCGCTCTGATTCTTGTCATCCCGAGCAAAGCGAGCGACCCGCTTTCTATCTGTTCTCCCTGGCGGACGGATAGATACCCTCACACTGCCACGCCATCTTGATTAATCAGAGTTTGGGATGAAGAGGGGCCACAGCGCCAGGCAGAACGGGACTCGCCGCGTTACCGTCGGCGGAGATCGCAACCGAACGCCCGCGTTTCTTATGCTCCACAACCACCGCGACCGTCAGAAGGATACCAATAAGACCAAAGACTACCAACGCCAGCAGAGCCATCAGGAGGATCGGCATAGCTGCACCTCACTGCTATCTCAGATTCTCGCTCCGGGCTAGCACAGAAGCTGTGATTAAAGTCACTTACTCGGGTGACAAATCACTCTTCGCACCGTGCCGCTTGACGGGTTTTCACCAGAAAAGGTCACGATTCTGGGTGACCCGGGTCACTGCGGGTGTTCCTTCCGTGAGTCGAAACTCACAATAGCAGCGATGAATGCTGAGTTTTATTTCTTTTGTTCTTAAACAGAGTAAAGGTGATCACTTTCGCAACCATACGCTCCACTGCGGAGAAGACACCAATTTTATTATGCTGCAAAATTTTACAAGGAGAAAAAACGAAATCATGAAGACGACGAAGCTGGTGATGTTGGTAATGGTAATTGCGGTCACCATGTTCATCCTGATCCCCAATCTATCCTGGGCTGAAGACGGAGCCGCTCTCTATAAAGCAAAGTGCGCCGCCTGCCATGGCGCGGATGCCGCTGGCAAGCCCGCGATGAAAGCTCCCAGCCTTATTTCGGACGAGGTAAAGAAGATGTCGGATGCCGAGCTGGCCGCTGCCATTACCGGCACAGCCAAGCACCCCGCTCCGGTAAAGGGCCTGTCTGCTGACGACGCGAAAGCCGTCGTGACCTACATCCGCACTCTGCAAAAGTAACTGTAAGCGCTAAGTACGCTGGCAGTAGTTACTGGCTGTCCCACTTCGCATACCCGCCGCGTCACTGAGTCGCAGGCGGCAAAGGCAAAGGTGGTAAAACGAAATGAAGTTATCTGGCTTTATCGGCACGGATCGGAATCCCGGTCGATCTCTAACGAGCTGGCTATCTTCCCCCCTATTCGTTATTACCCAGGGAGCATGCCTCCGGGGTCCGGATGCTCAATTTTCCGGACCCGGTTCTTTCTCTACAGTCGGACTCATAACAAGCTTATATAACGTTCCCAAGTCCGTTCCGTTATCGCGCACTCTTATTTCGTACATTCCATCGGAATCGAAGTCCTGCTTGGGAGCAACGAAAGGTACTTCCTATGAGCAAGGCCATTCTCTACGACGCAACGATGTGCATCGGTTGCAAGCAATGTGAAGGCGCCTGTGCCGAGCAGAACCACTTGCCCTACGACGACAAGGTAGCCGCTGAGTCGGAACAATCAGCCCACAAGTTCACCGTCGTTCTCACCCAGGACGACAAGTTCATGCGCCGCCTCTGCATGCACTGCGAGAAGCCCGCGTGCGCATCCGTTTGCCCCGTCGGAGCTTTACATAAGACCAAAGAAGGTCCGGTCGTCTACGACGTCTGGAAATGTATCGGCTGCCGCTATTGCATGGTAGCCTGCGTCTTTCGTCAGCCCAAGTACGAATGGCAATCGCTCAATCCGCGCATTCGCAAGTGCATCATGTGCCCGGATCGGGTGGTAGCCGGGAAGCAAACGGCTTGCGCCGAAATCTGCCCCACCGGCGCCACCAAGTTCGGAGATCGCGACCAACTGATTCAAGAAGCCCAGGATCGCATCCAAAAGAACCCATCCACCTACGTTCCCTATGTCTACGGCATTAACGAAGTCGGCGGCACCTCGGTCTTTCTTATTGCCGGCGTAAAGGTTCAGGACTACGGCTATCCCTCCCTGGCCAAGATTGGCGACACGCCGATGCCCGAATACACAGGCCGCGTCATGGAGCGAATTCCCGACTTTATCCCAGTCTGGACCTTGGCCCTCGGCGGCATTTACTGGATCTCGCATCGCCGCGACGAAGTCGCCGCCGCCGAAGCCGCCGCCCAAGCCGAAGAAGAAAAGCAGAACGGGAGTGGAAAATGAAGATCAAATTGACCTTTTGGAGAGTTGTATTCATCGTCATCATGGCGCTCGGCCTGTACTCGTCTTATGTCCGCTACTTCCGTGGTCTGGGCGCCGTGTCCAACATGTCCGACCAGTTCCCCTGGGGCCTCTGGATCGGCTTCGACTGCCTGTGCGGCGTGATGCTGGCGGCCGGCGGATTCTGTATGGTTGGCGCTGTTTATCTCTTCAACGTTGAGCGCCTCCACAGTGTCGTTCGCCCGGCAGTCTTGACCGCCTTCCTCGGCTACCTGCTTTTCATTGTCGGACTCTTGTTCGACCTCGGCCGTCCCTGGTACATCTGGCACCAACTCATCTACATGAATCCGCACTCCGTCATGTTCGAGGTCGGCATGTGCGTCATGACCTACACCACCGTCCTCTTTTTCGAATTCCTCCCCAATGTTTTCGAGGCTCTCCACTGGCCGGCTCCCATCAGGTGGATCAAGAAGATCTACCCCATCCTCATTGTCGCCGGTATCTTGCTCTCTACCTTGCATCAGAGCTCTCTCGGATCGCTCTATCTGATCATGCCGAGCAAGCTGCATCCGTTCTGGTATTCGCCCGCGCTGCCCTTCTTCTTCTTCGCTTCGGCGGTTGCGGTTGGCTTGGCGATGACCATCTTCGAATCCACCCAGAGCGCCAAGGCCTTCGGACGTCACCTTGAACTTCCCGTGCTCGTCACCCTCGGCGGCGCTTTGCTGGTCGCTCTCTGGGTCAACTTGCTGCTTCGCTTCGAGGATTTCTTCCATCGCGGTCTGCTCAAACAAATCCTCAAACCCAGTTACGAAGCATATTTCCTCTGGCTCGAACTGGCATTGACCTTCGCAATTCCCATCATCATTCTCAGCTTCAAGAAGGCCAGGCTGTCCCCTCAGTGGTTGTATCTGGCCTCCATCTCGTGTGTCCTAGGCTTCATCACCAACCGCCTCAACATCGCTTTGATCGGCTTTGAAACCTACGTCGGACATCACTACGTTCCCAAGTGGACGGAGTTCTCCATAACCTTGATGATCATCGCCCTCGGCTTCGCCGGGTTCGGTGTGGCGGCGAAATACCTGCCGATTTTCCCCGAGACCGAACATGCAGTGCAGCCGCATCGGCGCAGCGCAGCGCCAACCGGACGCGCCATTGCCACACCCGTGCTGGGCCATGCCGGAGACTAATCCAATTCGCCGTAGTGCTGGATCGAAAAGGTTGACTCATAGTATTAGCGCGAAGTTGATCGGGTATTTGTTGGCGGTCATGGTCGCTATCTTCGCTCTGCTCGGATACTTGAATATCCGGCTGCATCGCCAGGATCTGGAAGCCGCGACCCTGGCGAGCGCCGAGCGCGTCAGCGATGTCATCGCCCGCAGTACCACCTATTACATGCTGCGCAATGATCGTGAGGGCCTCTATCACGCCATCCGCACCACCGCCGACGAGCCCGGAATGGTCAAAGTCCGCATCTTTGACCAGGACGGTCGGATCGGCTACTCCACCGATCAAGCCGAAGTCAACCACGTCCTCGATAAGAACGCCGAGGCCTGCTATGGGTGCCACAATCAATCCCAGCCGCTGGCACGCCTCGATCGTCCCGACCGCTTTCGGATCTATCGCGGTGACGGCGGGCAGCGTGTCTTGGGAATTATCACCCCCATCGAAAATCAACCCGCTTGCTCCAACGCCGATTGCCATGCCCATCCTGCAAGCCAGCAGGTTCTGGGCGTCCTTGATACCGATCTTTCCCTCGCCAAGGCCGATGCACAACTCGCCGTCAGCAGCGACCTGATGCTCTATTACACCGGCGCGGCCTTGCTCGCGGTTGCGGTCTTGAGTTTTCTCTTCGTGTGGCATGTCGTGGGAGATCCGATCAAGGCCCTCAAGCATGGCACCGAACATCTTTCCCAGGGAGAACTTGGCTACCAGATCGACGTGCGATCGCAGGACGAGGTCGGCGATCTGGCGCGCTCCTTCAATGGCATGAGCCTGCAGTTGAGCGCCGCGCATGAAGAAATCATGACCTTCACCCGGACGCTCGAAGATCGCGTCGAAGAGAAGACGACGGAGCTGAAGCGCGCTCACGAGCACGTGCTGCACGTCGAAAAGATGGCCTCCCTCGGCAAAATGGCAGCCGTTGTCGCTCACGAGGTAAACAATCCGCTCTCCGGCATTCTTACCTATGCCAAACTGCTGCGGAAGTGGGTTGGAACGGGTCAGGCCGAGCATGAAAAGCGCGAGGAGGCCATGCAGTGTCTCGAACTGATTGCCGCGGAAAGCCGCCGTTGCGGCGACCTGATCAAGAACCTGCTGTCTCTCTCGCGCACTGCTCCCATGAATGTGCAACCGGCCGACCTGAATGCCGTCATCGATCGTTGTCTGCTGCTCGTCCGTCATCAACTGGACCTGCACGGAATTGAATTGCAGCTCGACCTCGCCGGCGATCTTCCCCTCGTGCCCTGCGATCCCTCGCAGATTGAACAGATCCTGATTGCCCTGATCATGAATGCCATCGATGCCATGCCCAGCGGAGGCACTCTCTGGCTCGAGAATCGGTTGACCAACAACGAAACAGAGATCGAGATCAAGATACGCGACGACGGAACCGGCATCGCTCCCGACGTTCTGCCGCACATCTTTGAACCTTTTCTGACCACTAAGGAAAGTGGCGGCGTCGGCCTGGGATTGGCGATTGCTCGCGGCATCGTGGAGCGGCATAAAGGACGCATTACTGTCGATTCGCAATTGGGCGCGGGCACGACCTTCACCATAATCCTGCCCAACCTGGCCGTGGACGCTCCTCTGGCCGCCGCGGGCCCAGCTAACGCCGCAATGAAGGTGAGGTAAAAAAATGAATGCACGGGGAAGACTGCTGGTTGTGGATGACGAACTGAGCGTGCGCGACTCGCTCGACAAATGGTTCCGCGAAGAGGGCTACGAAGTCGGCACTGCCGAGAACGCCGCTGATGCCCTCACCCGTCTCGCGGAGCATCCCTGGGACGCCGCTTTGATCGATATCAAGATGCACGGAACCGATGGCATCGAGTTGCAGCGCCGCATCCATGAGATCGATCCCGAACTGATCGTGATCATGATGACCGGTTATGCCTCGGTCGAGACCGCCGTCGCCGCGCTCAAGAATGGCGCCTATGACTACGTCACCAAACCGCTCGACCCCGACGAGATCGCGCACCTCATTAAGAAAGCGCTCGAGCACAAACGCACCGCGCAAGAGAATGTGCTGCTCCGCCAGACCGTCGCCGAAATCGCCCGGCCCGAAGACATCGTCGGTCAGAGCGCGCCGATGCGCAAGGTATTCGAAGCCATCGAGACAGTCGGACCGACCGACGCGACCGTGCTCGTCACCGGTGAGAGTGGCACCGGAAAGGAACTGGTGGCGCGCGCCATCCATCACGCCAGTCCCCGCCGGTTCCATCCCCTGGTCGCGATTCACTGCGGAGCCTTGACGGAAACTCTTCTGGAGAGCGAACTCTTCGGGCACGAAAAAGGCGCCTTCACCGGCGCGCAGTGTCGCAAAAAAGGCAAATTCGAAATTGCCGAAGGCGGAACCGTTTTCCTCGACGAGATTGGCGACATCAGTCTCCGCACGCAGACCGACCTGCTGCGCGTGCTGCAGGAGCGCGAGATTACCAGGGTTGGCGGCAACCAGACGATCAAAGTCGACTTCCGCTGCATCGCCGCCACCAACAAGGATCTGGAAAAACTGATCGAGGAGGGTAAGTTCCGTCCCGACCTCTTCTACCGGCTGAATGTTTTTCGCATTGAACTTCCGCCGTTGCGCGAGCGTCGTGACGATATTCCCGTTCTCGTCGACCACTTCATTCGCAAGTTCTCCATGCAGATGAACAAACGCGTCAGCCGTGTTTCACCCGCGGCCATGAATCTCTTGCAGCAGCAGTCCTGGCTGGGCAATATCCGCGAACTCGAAAACGCCGTCGAGCGCGCCATGGTGGTCGGCCAGGAACCCGAACTGCAAGAGCGCGACTTCATCTTCAAAACTGCCGTTTCCAACGGTTCCAGTAAGACCCTCGAGGATATGGAGCGCGTTCACATCCTGAAAGTCCTCGAAGAGTGTGGAGGCAATCAGAGTCACGCCGCCGACATACTCGACATCGACCGGGTCACGCTTTACCACAAGCTTAAAAAATATGGCTGGAGCCGGACTCCAGTCGAAACGCGCTGAAGTCGAGTTCCCGATTCTCAGTTCCCAGTCTTCGAGCTGACTGAGAACCGCGAACTGGCAACTGAGTACCGCATCTCATGAAACTGCTGCAACTGCTGCCGATCGGGAACGTGGATGACGGACTGCTCAGGCACCTCCGCTCCGGCATGGCGGAAACTTTCCACGTCTCCTGCAAGGTGCTTCCGGTTCGCTTGGATCCCGAGTTCGCTTACCACGGAGAGCGGCAGCAGTATCATTCCTCCGAAATTTTGCATCGCATGCAGAGTCTTCTCACTACCGATACCTGGCGAATCCTCGGAGTCGCCGCCGTCGATCTCTATATCCCGATTCTTACCTTCGTCTTCGGCGAAGCGCAAATGGGAGGCCCCTGCGCCCTCGTTTCCGCCCATCGCCTGCGCCAGGAGTTCTATGGACTTCCTCCCGACCCCGAACTGTATCAGCAGCGCGTGATCAAGGAATCCGTCCACGAAGTCGGCCACACCCTGAGCCTCACGCACTGCCAGGACTACAGCTGCGCCATGGCCCCATCCCATGCCGTGGAGTGGATCGACCTCAAAGAAGGAACTCTGTGCGCTTCCTGCCGCGCCGCCACAACCCCGATTCCGCCCGTCGCGTCGGGCCGATGGTTCTGAGAAGTAAGTGGCTCGGTTTGAATCCGTCTCGACAGGGCGCGGCTTCAGCCGTGCCGTAAGTGGCGCAAAACCAGAGCGGCTTTAAGCCGCTGAGGGTATGTTTCTGTGTCGTGGGGTACCCCCCCTACTCCTCGCAGTATATTAGGATCATGGAGTTAGCGAAAACACGTCCCCAAGGTCTATGATTCTAAAGAGGTTATCTTACACAGTCTTGATAACAATGGAGTTAAAGACGCCGCTCCACAGATTCTCACGCATAACAAACGACTTACTCGGACTAAGTCTCTTAAAGTCTTGATTGCAGATGACTCAGCTTAATTGACCCGATGTTACTGCGAGTTATCGACTTACTATGATTATAACTCCGGTTGTCAACTGGTTTCGTGGGTTGGGTAGTGGATTAGATTTGATTAGTAAGTCACAAAGGCATTTCTAGCAGGGGAAGTCACGGAGCGGCTGAAAGCCGCGTCCTTTTCAAGACCGGGAGAGTGATTCCAAGTTATCGCAGCGCTGCAAGCGTTGCCACCAAAGAAGCGCTCGATGAACGCCGAAAATTTATTCCGGCGCGTATTGCATCTGCAGCTTTTCGTCGCTCGGGCTCGAGACTGCGGTTAGGGCGTTGATACCGTAGTCCAGACCCTTGTCGAACGCTTTCAGATTCAGGTCACGGAAGTTGGGTGGAACCGAATCGGCGACTGCCTTGCGCACGGCGTCGGGCTCCAGCAGATTTGTCACAGCGGTGAAGAAGCCGACCATGACCGAATTCAGCACCATCCGCTTGCCCAGCTCTTCGGCGATGCGGGTAGCCGGGATGCTGTAGACCCGGAGTTCTTTCTTGATATCCGCGACGCGCACCAGATCCTGCTCGACGATGAGGATGCCACCGTCTTTTACATCGTTGCCGAATTTAACGTAGGCTTCCTGCGACATGATGACGCTGATATCGGGCGTGGCGACATAGGGATACAGCACCGGCGTCGGGGAGATCACGAGTTGCGCGCTGCAGGCGCCGCCGCGAGCTTCCGGGCCGAAGTTCTGCGTCATGGTGGCGAATCCACCCTGATAAATCGAGGCTGCCTTGCCAAGCACGATAGCGGAGAGGATGACGCCCTGTCCGCCGAAGCCTGCTACACGAATCTCCGTTAGCTGCATACCATCTCCGTTTGTTCCACAAATCTTTCGCCGAGCGATTCGTGGTATTGGGCTTTCATCATGGTTTGGTAGTCGGGGCGTTCGATGTCGACGAACTTGCCGACGATGATCTCTCCGGTCATGGTCATACCCACTTCGCTGGTGGGCGCGCCGTGCCGGATCTTGCTCTTCTCTTTGTAATACTTCATGGCATCGAGAGCGTCGCCCATCTTGTTACGGCGCTGATACAGCGTTGGGCAGGGCGAGATGACTTCGATGAACGAGAAACCCTTCTTGTTGAAGGCCTCGCTGATGGCTTTCGACAGTTGCCGGACGTGGAAGGTGGTCCAGCGGGCAACGTAAACCGCTCCCGCGGCTTCGACCAAATGCGGCAGATTGAAGGAGGCTTCGAAGACGCCATAGGGATTGGTCGACGTGGTCGACTGGTTGGGCGTCGTCGGCGCGGTCTGACCGCCTGTCATGGCGTAGATCAGGTTGTTCACGCAGATGACATTGAGGTCGATGTTGCGGCGCGCGGCGTGGATCAAATGGTTGCCTCCGATAGCCGAGAGGTCGCCATCGCCGGAATAGACGACGACGTTCAGCTTCGGATTAGCCAGCTTCAGGCCGGTGGCGAAGGGAATGGCGCGTCCGTGCGTGGTGTGGAACGAATCGAGCTTCACATAGCCCGCGACGCGTCCGGTACAGCCAATGCCAGAGACCAGAGCCAGCGCTCCGAGGTCGATCTTCGAGTCGATCAGAGCGCGAGCGAAAGAGTTGACCGTCGTGCCGATGCCGCATCCCGGGCACCAGATGTGTGGCACGCGCTCGCTGCGCAGGAACTGCTCGACCGGGTTGACGATCGAGGGAACCTCGAGATTCACCAGATCGGTAGAGAAATCATCGTTGCAGTTGTCGCTCATCGGGCAGCCTCCACAATCGCTTTCAGAATCTCCTCGGGGTTATGAACTCCGCCACCGGCGTGCGGCACGGCAATGGTTTTTGCCTGTCCGTGGGCCGCGCGCTCCACCTCGCGCACCATCTGGCCAAGATTGAGTTCGGGAACGACGAAGGCTTTGATCTTCGCCGCCAGGTCGTTGATCTTCTTGTCGGGGAACGGCCAGGCAGTGATCAATCGCAGCTTGCCTACTTTCAGACCGTGGGCGCGAGCCGCCTCGATGGCGCGCTGCGCCACGCGCGAGGTGATTCCGTAGGAGACGACCACGACATCGGCATCGTCGAGATTCTCTTCCTCGGTCATGGTGATGCGATCGACGGCGTTAACAATCTTGTCTCGCAGGCGGCGTACGAGCTTGTCCTGAATCGGGAGCGTCATGTTGGGATAGCCGCGCTCGTCGTGGGTTAATCCGGTGACGTGGAAGTTATAGCCCTCGCCGGCATGCGCCATCTCGGGAACGAGGTCGCCGTTGGTGCCGTAGGGGAGATAATCTTCGACCGACTTGTGGGTATGTCGCCGCGGCACGACTTCGATCTCATCGGCGGGAGGAATGACGACCTTTTCGCTCATGTGGCCAACGCATTCGTCCATCATGAACATGACGGGAACGCGATATTCTTCGGCCAGATTGAAGGCTTTGATGGTGAGGTCGAAGCACTCCTGCGGAGAATTGGGGCAAAGGGCAATGATCTCGTAATCGCCATGCGACCCCCACTTTGCCTGCATCATGTCGGCTTGGGCGGGGAGCGTGGGCAGTCCGGTGGAGGGGCCACCGCGCTGCACGTCGACGAAAACGCAGGGCGTTTCGGTCATGGCGGCATAGCCGATGTGCTCCATCATGAGGGAGAAGCCGGGGCCAGAAGTGACCGTAAAGGCCTTGGCTCCTGCCCATACCATGCCTTGCAGGGTAATGGAGGCGGCGAGTTCATCTTCCATTTGGATGAAGACTCCGCCAACGGTCGGAACCCGCGAGGCGAAACGTTCCACCACTTCGGTGGAGGGAGTGATGGGGTATCCGGCGGCGCATCTGCTGCCAGCAGCCAGCGCGCCTTCGCAGCAGGCGTGGTCGCCGTCCATGAAATGTATGCCGGTGAGGACACCGCGAGGATCAGCCTTTTGATGACCAGCCTTCATTTTGTACCTTCCTTGGCAGTAGCCGCATCGACCTTGGCCGTTTCTACCTTTTTGGGCGTATCGGTCTTGCTGGCGCAGATCGCGAAATCGGGGCAATACATTCCGCACAAGTCGCAGCCGCTGCACTTTTCGGGATGGACGACGTGGGGTGGATGGTAGCCCTTGGAATTAAAAGCGGATGAGAGCGCGAGCACGTGGGAAGGACAGAATTCAACGCAGAAACCACAGGCTTTGCAGCGCTCAACGACGATGGAAACACGTCCCTTTGGCATGGGATGTTCACGCTCCCGGTGATTGAACTCACCACAAGTTACGAGTGTGATTATGCAAGATTGCGGGTACGGCTGGTTGTGACAGACATCACCGATCTACGTGAGGGCACGCACATGGCCGAAGAATGCGGGGTGGGAGCGGGGATGTTACCTCCGCGTAGACTGCACAGTCGATTGTGCCCTTGATCACAGCAATCGGAGAGGCAACGGATTGAGAATAAAGCTGGTTGATGATACCGGCTGTCGAAAAGAAGGGGTGCTGCCATGTTTGAAGCCGAAGTTGAAATGGAACGACGATCATCGTTCTTGCCGCTGTTACTGATGCTGTGCCTGGTAGCGGCGATTGTAGGTTTGGCGGGCTACATCGTACTGCAGGCGCACGGACACGGAGCCGTCACGGCGCAGGAAGCGAGCACCATCGTGGCCGCGGCGGTGCAGGGACCGGGTTCCGCGACTATCCACTTCCGCACGGGAGTGTTGAAGTCGAGCGCCGATGAAAAGCCAGGAGATCCAAACTACCGATTGCTGGAAAAAGCCGGCCTGATCAAGCTGGGAAAGACGGAACGAGGCAGAGTCTTAGTCTCGATCACGCCGCAGGGAGAGCATCTGATCAGCGGTCTGCCGGATTTCAAGAAAACGCAAGAGGCCGATGGCACCTTTCTGTATGAAGCCCCGCTGGCTTACCGGCAACTGGTGAGCATTGCGAGCGTCACGATGGTGGGAACGAATAGCGCGACCGTCGATTACAACTGGAAGTGGGTCCCCAATCAACTGGGGATTGTGTTTGACGCAGGTGGTCCGCTGGTGAAAAGTTTCAATCTGTGGGATCGTCAAACCCTGATCAACAAATACGAAGTCGACTTCTATACGGCGAGCCCGTCGAGATCGACCCTGACTCTGGCGCGGAACGAGAAGGGATGGAAGGTCGCGACGCCGGGGTACGGGCAGTAGCGTTGGAAGAAGCAACTCGACAATAGTGAGTGTTGGAGTTGTCGGTGGCGGAGTGCGCTTTCAGATTCACTGAAGAGAAGTTCTCTTCACACGAGAATCACAAGAGAATCGCAACAGAATCGCAGGAGAATCCAAGAAGATTCAAAGGAGAAGATGTCATGACGATGAAGAAATTAATTTTACTGTTCACCGCGCTGATCGTAGGCACATTGATGGTCACCGCGCAGGATCAAACGCAGGCTCAACCAGACAAAGTCATCAAGCACGTACCGGTGAAGACCACCTCGCCGGTGTCAGGCAAAGAGATGTTCACGAGTTATTGTGCGGTTTGCCACGGAACGGATGGGAAGGGCGGAGGCCCGGCGGCGAGTGCCCTGAAAACTCCGCCGACCGACTTGACAACACTCAGCAAGAATAACGGGGGGAAATTTCCGTCGCTGAAAGTCGAAGCGTCGATCCGTGGAGAATCCGCTCTTCCGGCGCATGGCTCCAAAGATATGCCGATATGGGGAACGTTGTTCGCGACCATGAGTGGCGGACACGAGGGCGAAGTACAGCAGCGGGTAACCAACCTCACCAAGTACATCGAGTCTCTGCAGGTAAAGTGAGCTGCAGGTATCGCAGGTCAGCGCATCCCTGGTTCGCGCCCGACCGGTATCTCTGGTTCACGCGCGGCAGGCATCCCAGGTTGGCGCCCAAAAGGACGGGCGCTAACCTGGGGCACGCGTCAGGTGTCGGGTTTCAGGAAAATCCATCGGACCGGGCCGCTGGGCTCAGTATTCCACGTTAACCAGATAGAGACCGCCGGCGGGGGCAGTTGGGCCGGCCGCAGTGCGTTGCCGCGCGTTAAGGATTCTGCGCAAGCCTTCGAGGCTCACCGTTCCCTTCCCCACCAGCAGGAATGTACCGACGAGGTTGCGGACCATGTGATGGAGAAAGCCGCTGCCGCGAACTGTATAGATCAATTCCTCGGCTTCGCGCGTCCAAGTGGAGGAGAAGATGGTCCGGACATTCACTGTGCCGCCCTGGCTGGCATCAGAATCAGAAGTGCCAGAAAGGGGTACGCCAGCATCATGCCCCGCGCTATTTATCTCTGTCGCCAGCCGCTCGACACGATCCGGATCTACGGCGGCGAACGAAGTGAAATCGTGCTCGCCCACAATCTGGCCAGCGGCGGCAATCATCGCCAGTTCATCCAATGGATAGGGGTAATGCCATACATAGCGTGCCAGAAACGGCGGACAGATGGCCGTGCGGAGAATGCGATAGCGATAGGTCTTGGCAAGAGCTGACTTGCGGGCGTGGAAATCGGGCGCAGTTTCGCTGACCTCGAGCACGCGGACCGAGGCGGGCAGGATGTCGTTGAGTGCTTTCCTCCAGTTTTCGGCAGGAATGGGTGAAGCGGTGTTGAAGCTCGCCACCTGCGCGAGGGCGTGCACGCCGGCGTCGGTACGTCCGGAGCCCTGGGGCAGTACTTTTTCGCCGCTCAACCGTCCAATGGCGGAGGCGAGGGTGCCTTGCACGGTCGTCTGGCCGGGCTGCACCTGCCAACCGGCGAACTCGACACCGTCATAGGAAAGGATCAGTTTGAGATTTCGCACATTCTCTTTGAGGCGTTTTTCTCGGGCTGGTGATTGGTCGACCGTCATTTCCTGCTTTTCAAAGTGTTCGCCGTCGCCATCACCGGAAGCACAACGGCGTGTCAGATATACTATTTCACTTACGAGGGTTTGCTTACGAAGGAAAAGATTGCCTGTTTCAGCGATGAGGGAAAGTACTGCAAGAGCCAGATTGCAAGGAACTCTAGCCGGTGGTTCTGCGTATTAGCAAATGAATCATAAAAGTGCGGACAACCACGTCCGTTCCTCTCGAAACGGATCGCTGTAGTGCGATCGATAAAGTGGGCTCGGTAAAGTGCGATCGATGGAGATGATGCGAATGCAATGTTTTACGGTTCTGACTGCGTTTCAGCGGGCTGCCGCCCTTATCCTAACCGCCGCCATGGTTCCCGCCGGCTGGGCGCAGGACAGCTCGTCCGTGCCCAGTGCGCCGTCGGCGCCAGCCTCGCAGATAGCGCCTTCCAAGTCGCAGCCCTTTGATTTAATGGAATATGCGAAACCACGCTCGTCCTTCCCCGATCCGATTGCCCCTTACACTCCGCGCCGGATCGAGGCTCCGAACCTCTCCAATACACCGCGCATCGACCAACTCATGCGCGATGGCAAGCTTTATATTTCGATGAACGACGCGGTTGCGCTGGCTCTGGAGAACAACCTCGATATCGCGATCGCCCGCTACAACCTGAATATTGCCGATACTGATGTCTGGCGCGCCAAATCAGGTTCCAACACCATTCTCGGCATTAATAACGGCGTGGTGCAGAACACCCCTGGCGGCGGCGTGGGTGGCCTGGGCACGCAAGTTGGCTCGGGTCAGGGCGGAACCTCGGTGGCGGCGGGTGGCGCCGGCGCCGGTTCAGCAGGCCTGGTGGGATCGACTTTTGGCAGCGGGCCGCAGATCACTAGCTTCGACCCCATTCTTACGGGCACTTTGCAGTTCGACCGCCAGGAGATCAATTGCACCACGCCTTTTTGTGGCAGCAGCCAGAACACCACGACGGCCAATTTTGCCTACAATCAGGGGTTCCAGTGGGGCACGAATCTATCGGTCGGTTTCAATAACATCCGGCAGACTTCCAACAATGAATTCAATCAACTAAGTCCGCTTTTGAATTCCAGTTTTCATGCGCAGGTGACGCAACATCTGTTACAAGGGTTCGGATTCGCTCCCAACGCGCGCTTCATTCAGATTGCCAAGAACAATCGTGAAATTTCAGATGTGGCTTTCCGCCTGCAAATTACCACCACCGTCGACCAGATCGAAAATATGTACTGGGACCTAGTCTATGCCTACGAGAACGTCAGGGTTCAGCAGGAGCAATTGGCCTTTGCTCAGAGGACTCTCTCTGACAACCGAAAGCAGGTGGAAATCGGAACGCTCGCGCCGATCGAGGTGGTCCGGGCGCAGAGCACAGTCGCCTCCAATCAGCAGACACTGACTCTGGCGCTGACCAATCTTCAGTTACAGCAACTCCTGATGAAAAATGCCCTTAGCCGCACGCTGGTCGATCCGGCGTTGGCTGACGCCGAAGTCATTCCCACTTCGAATATGGAGTTGACTTCGCAGCAAGCCGTCGTGCCCACCCAGGATCTGGTCAACGACGCGCTAGCCCATCGCCCAGAATTGGCGGAAGCCCGGATCAACCTCACGAACACCGAGATCAGCAACAAAGCCATTCGCAATGCCCTGCTGCCCAGTCTCGACGCGTTCGCGTATTACGGAGGCGCTGGGGCGGGTGGAAACCAGAATCCGGGCTACATTTGTCTCACCGAGCCGGTCTTTTGCCAAACGGCGCCGAATCAACCGCCCTACACCGCTGTGCCATCGATCGGCTATAGCGATACGCTGAACCAGTTGGTGAATTCGACGGCTCCCGATAAGGGGATGGGACTGCAACTCACGATCCCGATTCGCAACCGGGCGGCACAGGCCACGCAGGTGCGCTCGGAATTTGAATACCGGCAAGCCCAGTTGCGCATCCAGCAGATCGAGAACCAAATACGCATTGAGGTGCGCAGCGCGCAGTTTGGCGTGCAGCAGAATCGAGCGAGTGTGGCTTCGGCCCAGGCGGCTGTGGATCTCGCGCGCCAGTCTCTCGACGCCGAACAGAAGAAGTATGCGCTGGGCGCGTCCACCTCGACCCTGGTGCTGCAGAACCAGGCAGCCATGACTCAGGCCGAGGTAACGCTCGTCTCCGCCAAGGCGCTCTATGAAAAGGCTGAAGTCGAACTGGATCGGGCGATCGGTTTGTTGCTCGATCATGCGGGAATTTTGATCGCAGACGCGGAGCGTGGCCAGGTGACCCAAGCGCCGCACATTCCGCACGTGGCGCCGCGATCGACTGATCAGGCATTGCCGACGAACCCGGCAGCTCCACCCCAACAATAAGACCTGTTAAATAGAAAGAGCGCCGGGCGACCTGCCCGGCGTTTCCCTTTTGCGCTCGGACGCGACTCGCGTATTCTCTGTGCGTGAAGGTAATCATCATTCCACAACCCGACGGCGGGAGTTCGGCGTGATTCTATCCGTCGTCATCATCAGTCACAACGAGGAAGCGAACATCGGACGCACGCTTGCGAGCGTGCAGCCGCTGGTTTCTGACGGCAAGGGCGAAATCATCGTCGTCGATTCAGGATCGACCGACCGCACGATTGAGATCGCGAAATCCCACGGCGCCAAGGTTTTCGTTGAAGATTGGAGGGGCTACGCCGCGCAGAAGAATTCGGCGATTGATAGGGCGGAAGGAGATTGGATTCTGAGTCTGGATGCGGATGAAGAAATCGATGAGCCATTGATCCAGGAGATTGCCGGGCTTCTGCGCGCGGTTCTTGTATGGCAGAAAGATGGAATGCCCGTTGACAATGACGCACAATCCAAGGGACTTCGAGACCGAGGGTTGGAGATCGGCCTCGACGAGGTCGACCTGAACGGCTTCTTCATCCCACGCAAAAATTATTTTCTCGGCCGGTGGATTCATCACGGCGGTTTCTGGCCGGATTCGAAACTTCGTCTCTTTCGGAGCGGAACCGGGAAATTTCAAGATCAAGCTGTCCACGAGACAGTCAAGATCCGGGGCACGACGAGCACCGTACAGCATGGCGCCATTCTCCACCACTCCTACCCCACGCTCGCCGACTACATCGACCACATGAACCGCTACTCCTCGCTCGGCGCTGCGATGGTGGTGGCCAAAGGATACCGAAGCTTTAGTTCGTTTGATATCGTCGTGCGACCCATGGCGACGTTTGTCTACAATTATTTTTTTCGGTTAGGATTTCTCGACGGGCACGAGGGACTTCTTCTGCATCTTTATCACGCAGTGTATGTGTCCTGGAAATATGCGAAGGCGTGGGAGCTCTCCCGGCCGAACCAATCGCTATAGGCAACTTCAAGTACACTGTTAACAGAAAGTGAAAATCCCCGGCGTTATTCACCTCTAGGATTCTTTTTTTCCTGGTGCACAACTTCCACCGGCGATGAGGGTTTGAGTTAAACGAAGCTAAACAGCTTCCCGGTTGGGATCCCAGCAGTGATTGCGGGCCGCTTCTGCGCAGCTATTCCGCGTTGACTGAGCGGCTTATCCGTCAAAACCAGTATCGAAGCTGAGTTCAGGAGATCAGTATGAAATTTTGTCGCCGCACCGTTTTGCAAGTTGCTCTGTGTTCAGCTCTTGGTTTAGCTCTGGGCGCGTCGGCCCTCGCCGCCGATAACGCCTACCTTTACCTTGTTCAAGGCATCCCGGGCTACGATGTTTCCAAGAATCTCAATCCCGGCTACCCGGTCGACATTTTGATTGATGGCGACTGCCTGGTACGCGGATTGACCTTCAGCAATACGAGTGGCCCGCTTAGTTTGTCCGCCGGAACCTATGACGTGCAGATCAGCGAAGCCAATTCGCTGGCACCGTGCACGAACGCAGCGGTGAGCAGTGCGCAGGTGGCGGTGGAGGCCACAACCAGCACCACGATCGTCGCCGCGCTCAACGGAAGCGCTCAACCCACACTGCTGCAGTTCGCTGACAACTTGTCGCCGGTGACGGCAGGTAACGCACGATTTGTGTTCGCGAATGCCGCGGATGCTCCCGCGTTGCAAGCGACCCTGACCCAGGTGTATGTCAAGAACCCGAAAACCTTTACTCTAACGGCGGCTTCCGGTGCAGAGGCATCGGCCAGCGTAACGGCTGGAACGTATCTGGTGCAGGTGATCGCCAGCGGCAGCACAACCGTTCTGGCATCGGAGCAGATGGGTCTGGCCGACCAGTCCGCCACCTTCACGTATGCGGCTGGTGAAGCTGCCAATAACTCGGTGGGACTGATTAACCGCGTGGTCAAGGAAGTATTTTAGCGACCTCGGTTTTCCATTGTGGGCCGCCTTGGCAGGCGGCCCTTTTTTTTTGATCAAGTCTCTATAAGACCCGATCCGCAGATGCTGGGTTGTCGAGTCTCCGACGGCGCTCATGACTCGCGCAGGGTGATGCGCATGATGTCGAACTCAACTCTCACCGAGCGTTGAGGAAATTTGGATTCCACATAGTTTTTTACGTCTGCTACCGACGGAATTCCGTCCCGCCCCGTCAATCCGCGGGCATCGTCGAGCAGAACGATGTGCGGCCAGGGATGGCTCAAAATCATCTCCAATTCGGCCGACAACCGTTGCTGATCGCCTTGTTGGCCAATCCATCCATAGTAGCCGGCGTCGAGCCAGAACAGAGACGGACCCGTCAGGAGAGCGAGCACGTCGGGCATGACTACTCGGCTGTCTCCACAGAAGATTCGAATCTGTGACTGGCCGGCAAATTTGCGTTGCGCTCGCGCCGCCAATTCGGGAACGAACTCAATGGAATAGATGCGGGCAAAGCGGCGCTTCATCGCCGCGACCATCTCGCCGTAGTAGGTTCCGGTCTCGACCAGCGTGTGCAGCGCGAACTTCTCTCCATATTCGCACACCACTTTCTGCTTCAGAAGATGGGGGGATCGGGACGGCCGTCCACGCAGTACCCAATACCAGTAATCGGGATAGTGGCCGAGCGCCTTGTAGACGCCGTAAACCGGAGTTCGCTGCAACAATCGCCGAAACGCTTTCAGGATTTCCTCCGCCGAAGCCGCCAGTAAGAATACCAGCCACTAGCCGGCCCGGGTTCCGTTTGGGACCGGACTCTCAGGCACTGCCAGCACGGGCCGCACACCGTCGGCGTAACCAATGTCAAACAGCATTCCTTCCGAGAACGCTCCTCGCATCTTGCGGGGCGCGAGGTTCAGGACGAATAGCGCCTGCTTGCCTTCGATTTCGCGCGGGTTTTCCCGTTCTTTCCGAATACCAGCGACGATCGTCCGGTGATGATCGCCAAAATCGACGGATAACTGCATCAGGTTATCGGAATTCGGCAGGTCGCTCACGGAAAGAATGGTGCCGACACGGACATCGATCTGGTTCAGGACCTCCAGTGTGATCAGGGGTTTCACAGATGCGGGATTCATGGCTCACATTTTAGTGTCATTCGAGTGTCATTTTGCAAGAGGGCAACTGCTCCTCTATCATCAAAGACAGATCGCGAACTGACCCTGGGGAACCGAATGCCCGAGAACAAACCGAGAGCCAACCTGTCCAAGACGGTGGCGGAGAGTCCGATTAACGATGTTTTCGAAGGCCGCCATCCAGCAGCGTCAGAAAAAGAGTGGGCGGAAAAGACGCTCGCACCAACGCTGGAGAAGGCTCCGGAAAGGCCGATCGGCGCTCCCACTGGCACCAACGTCGATGACCATGGCCATGCGCGTTTCAGCACCATCTCGAACGTGCCGATCCGCCGTCTCTACACTCAAGCCGATCTTCCCACTGACTGGAATTACGAACGATACCTCGGCTATCCCGGCCAAGCCCCTTACACGCGTGGGATTCACGCGACGGGGTATCGCGGCAAACTCTGGACGATGCGCATGTTTTCGGGCTTCGCTTCACCCGAAGAAACCAACCAGCGTTATAAATATCTGCTCGAACATGGCGGGGGCGGTCTTTCGGTGGCATTCGATTTGCCGACGCTGATGGGCTATGACTCCGATCATCCGGCGAGCGAGGGCGAAGTCGGCAAGTGCGGCGTGGCCATCGATTCGCTCGAAGACATGGAGATTCTATTCGACGGAATCAGCCTTGAAAATGTCACCACGTCGATGACCATCAATTCACCGGCGAGCGTGCTCTGGGCGATGTATCTGGTGGTCGCGGAAAAACAAGGCGCGGACTGGAAGAAGATCTCCGGCACGATTCAAAACGATATTCTCAAGGAATACATCGCGCAGAAGGAATACATCTACCCGCCCGCGCCCTCGATGCGGCTGGTGATTGACACCTTCGAATTCGGATCGAAGTTCACGCCGCGATTCAACACTATTTCCATTTCCGGTTATCACATTCGCGAAGCGGGATCGACGGCGCTGCAAGAACTGGCCTTTACCATCTACGATGGCGTCGAATATGTCGAGTGGGCGCGACGGCGCGGCCTCGACGTCGACGACTTCGGACCGCGTCTCAGTTTTTTCTTCAATGCTCATAATGATTTCTTCGAAGAGATCGCGAAATACCGGGCCGCGCGCAAGATCTGGCACCGCCTGACGAAGGACCGTTTTGGCGCGAAGAACGACCGCACGCGCCTGATGCGTTTCCACACCCAGACCGCGGGCGTCTCGCTCCCCGCGCAGCAGCCGATGAACAACATCGCGCGCGTTGCCCTGCAGGCGCTGGCCGCCGTGCTCGGCGGCACGCAGTCATTGCACACCGACGCCTACGACGAAGCGCTTGCGTTGCCTACCGCCGAAGCTGCGCGCATCGCGCTGCGTACGCAACAGATCATAGCGTTCGAGTCGGGAGTGGCTCAGACCGTTGATCCGCTGGGAGGCAGCTACTTCGTCGAAAGGCAGACCCTCGACATGGAGGAGGGCGCTTTCGATTATTTCGAGAAACTCGACCAGATGGGCGGCATGGTGAAGGCGATCGAGCGCGGATATCCGCAGAAAGAAATTGCCGAAGCCAGTTATCAATACCAGCGAGCGGTTGAAGCGAATGAGAAAATCACGGTCGGTGTCAACGATTTCGTGGTCGAAGAAGAGTCGCCGCACATTCTTTATATTGACGAATCGGTGGGTCGCGCGCAGGAGAGAAAGCTTAAGGCGCTGCGCGCTCGCCGTTCGAACGATGAAGTCCGCCGCTGCCTTGATGCGCTGAAACGGGCCGCGAGCCAAACCCCGACCGCGGGAACCAACGGCAATATCTCTGACGTCAACACCATGCCCTATATCGTGGCCGCTGTACGAGCGTATTCGACCGTCGGGGAGATCTGTGAGGCGCTGAAGCAGGTATACGGGATTTACACGGAAGTCAGCGTTACATAGAGTTCCCGGTCTTGACGGCGAAGATCAGTTCGCGGTTTGAGTTTGCGGCAGGCGCGGGTGGGTTTGAATACCGATTCGTTTTTTGGCGCCGCGCGTTATTTCATGCGATTGCGATAGAGGCTTCCGTCGACTTGGCGAACCATCGCTTCAATATCGAGCGGAACTTGTAAGAACGCGGATACTTCCTCGGCGACGGCCTTCGGTTCACGCAGCACGCGATGATAATGCACACGCGATACCTGAGTGTTCGCTTTGCTTGCGAGCCACTTATTCACTTCGATCAGGTGACGCTGAAAGGCCTCCTCGATGGCGGACGTTTCCGTGATCGCATCCGCGTTGCCGCGCCGGCGCAGCATTTCGTCCTGTGACTTCAGCACTTCCGGCAACGGTCGCTGCATGAACACGACCTTATACTCATGGCCATCCGGCAGCGAAAGAACGAGCTGAGAGATGACTTTCACCACCTTGCCTTCGGCCTGGGCCATCAGAGTGGGGTCTTTCGCAAGCTGTTTGACGCGTTCCCATTCGAGGTAACCCCTCGGGTTGTCGGTATCGGGCTTGCGTTCGCCGTCGGAGAGAACCGGTAAGCCGCCAGCATCCAGCATTTGCATCATGAGCGATGTGCCAGAGCGCGGCAGTCCCGAAACTATGGTGATCATCAATGCCTCTCGATAAACTCTGAAACCGTAACCAACCGTTCCCGCTCAGCCGGGGTTTTGAAATTCCGCAAATTGAAATGATAGAGGGAACTCAGCTTTGGAGCAAAGCTCAGGCCGTGGATATGTCGCGGCCTGGAGGTCGACGGAGAGCGAATGAAACAGCGCGATGGCAGTTCTATTTCAGACTCCCGGGCGGTGGATAATATTTTTGAATCATTCGTCCTGTCATCAAGCCACCTTCGTATTCCGGGATGATGACTTCATCCGCGCCTGAGTTGCGGATCGCGTTGGCATAGCGCTGCTGGCCGGCGCGCGTGATGATCTTCGCCTTGGCATTCATCGATCGCGCGGTGACCGTGATATAGAGATTGTCGGCATCGCTGTCGATCACGATGCAAATGCCGCGCGCCCGTTCGATGCCTGCCTGCAGCAGGATATCGTGCCGCTTGGCATCCCCCTGAATCACCGGAACCCGGTCGTTCAGCAATTCGCGGCACAGTCCTTCATTGGTCTCGATCAGCACAAACGGGATCTCCAGGTGTGAAAGCTGGTCGACCACCGTGCGGCCCACCTGACCGTAGCCGCAGATGATGAAATGTTCGTTGAGCTTTGCAATATTGACGTCGTTGACCATGGATTTCCATGCCTCCAAGCCTTGCCGGTTGAAGATCGTTACCAGAACCCTTTCCGCAATCCACACCTGCAGGGCGAACACTCCCACGTAGACGAAAATGGAAAACAACTTAGTCGCAGCGCGAACGGAACGGTAATCGATGGCGTGCGGATGAAAGATCCAGAAGAAGGCATCGATGGCGCGAATACCCTCCAGCCTGATGTACACCGCGACACAGATCAGGCAGAAAGCGGTGAACACGAGAGCGGGCAGCCACAGCCGCCGGAGAAAAAGTGAAACGATTCGCCCCATAAACTCGATGCGGCTCCCATTTCGCCCCGAGTTTGAATCGGCGTGATGACTCAAGCTCCTGAAAGGCAATCCGCGGAATATACCAAAGAATTGATGTAACGAGAAATGACAATTAGTGACGAATCGATTAGAAATGCTAATGCCAGTCGCCACATGGGCACAGTCGTCGAGCGGCAATGCCCAGCGGGGGATGGGTTTATCGCAAAGCAGTTGGCTGCGACGCCATTGCGCCCCGGCAAGGGTTCTGATACCTTGCCTGTCATCTCCAAGGAGGCCTTGTGGCTTTTTGTCCAACGTGCGGGGCGCAAATCGCGGATGGAGCAACCTGTGCCAAGTGTGCCGGGGCGCCGGGCGGCACGCTGGCCGTTCCAGCCGGCGCGGGACTTGCCGATAACGTAGCGGGCGCGCTCGCCTATGTGACGATCATTCCGGCAATTGTGTTTCTGGTGGTCGAACCGTTCAACCGGAAGCGCTTTGTCCGATTCCACTCCTTTCAATGCCTCTTCTTCTGGGTAGCTTGGACGGTGCTTTGGATCTGTCTGTCGATCCTTGCCCACATTCCGTTTCTTGGATGGGCTACCTTCCTGATCTGGCCGCTGATCAGTCTGATTGGCTTTGTGGTCTGGCTGATTCTGGTGCTTAAAGCCTATCAGGGACAAATGTTCAAGCTGCCGGTGATTGGGGATATGGCTGAGCAACAGGCGGGAAAGTAGGCTGGCCCAGCCGCAAAACCTTTTCTCTCTTTGCACGTCCATCCAGTAAACTAGGGGTTGACGTGTTCATCGGGGTCCAATCGGCGAATTCAGGATTGCGACGCTACCGCGCTGTAGGAGTATCGGTGGCGGCGCACCTGGTTTTGCTGGCGGTAATCGCTTTCCATCCACCGAAGGTGATTGATTCAACTCCGGACTGGCTGGCTTACGGAGAGGGGTCTCACTCCTGTCAGGTGGTTTACCTGCCGCCGGGGGATGAAGACAAGCCGTCGGACGCAGCCAAGCTTCTTTTTCCGCCGCGGGCGAGTAAAACCCGGGCACATCCGCAGTCGCAGCCGCCAAAGCCGGCAACCGAGCCCAGGCAACTCATCGCCAATGCCGAAGCCAGTGATCACAATAATCATGCCGGATCTCCGCTGGGCACCTTAATCGATGGTCCGATCACCGGCCATGAAGTTCACGTGGCTTATCCCACTGTCTTTCCCAACCCTCCTGTGGACCGCGACGCGCTTCCTCGCGACCTGGTGGGCGATGTGGTGATCGAAGTGACGATCGATTCTGAAGGCAACGTGGTCGAAACCAAGATCGTGCAGGCGATCGGACACGGAATTGACGAAAAGATCGAAGCTACGCTTCGGCGGTGGCACTATCAACCGGCCACGCTTGACGGCACGCCGGTCGCCTCGCGGCACGACGTCCATTTTCATTTCCCCTCCTGAATCATCGTGGTGGATGCGTGGACTACCGTTGTGCTTCTCTATTTGTTCGCCCCTGTGCTAAACTTCTCGCCTGCAGCGACGGGAAACGACGATGGGCAAGAACAATCACCGCGCGGCCGTTCGGCACCTGAGACAATCCGATCCGGTAATGGCAGAGCTTATCGAGCGGGTGGGACCATGCCGCATCGAGTTTGGCGATCCTACCTTCCACGCCCTGGCCGAGGCCATTCTGTATCAGCAATTAAATGGCAAGGCCGCAGTGACGATTTTTAATCGATTCACGGCGCTTGCCGGTGATCCGCTGACTCCGGAGGGGATCCTCAAGTTGACCGACGCTCAGCTGCGCGGGGTTGGGCTGTCTCGGCAAAAAACTGGTTATCTGCGGGATCTTGCCGAGAAGACTGCGGCCGGACTTCTCCGTTTCGGCGAATTATCGAATATGCCGGAAGAAGAGGTCATTGCACATCTAACGCAAGTTAAGGGCGTTGGCGTCTGGACGGCGCACATGTTCCTGATGTTCAGCTTGCAGCGTCCGGACATTCTTCCGACGGGCGACTACGGCGTGCAGGCCGCCATCAAGAAGTATTACAAAAAGCGCAAGTGGCCGAAGCCCGATGTGATGCTCAAGATCGCGGAGCCCTGGGCTCCTTATCGTTCAATCGCCTGCTGGTATCTGTGGAGGAGCCTGGATATGAAGACGGTGGAAAAATGAGTTTTAGGTTGCCTTCGTTGGAGTCAGAGGCTGCGCTTCTCCGCCGCTCGCAAGCCCTTTTTGCGGTCGGGAAAACTCGTCTGGGCTCCAAATCGGAGTTACAAAAGATACTTGCGCGGAGGGCCCTAAACGCGTCAGATATTCGCTTAGGAGATTTCTGTATTCCTCAGGTAACGATCAAGACGGGCTTCTCGACTCCGGAAGGCCTTGAAGAACAACTGACGGAGTATCTGTGCGACCAACCAGATTGTCCTAATGTTGCTACCCACGTGCTCGGATTTTTGCGCGAGATTGGTGCGATGGCAGCGGTTTGCGACGAGCACGCACCTAAACCTCGATCCTAACCGCACAGCCCTTTTCACAATTTGCCGCCTTCGCCAGGCGACTGGATCGTTTTCGTACTTCGAGGCTTCCCAGAGATCAGCCGTTCCTTCACCGGTAAGGTGCCCGCTGTCACGGATCTATGATTAACATCAAGGCGCTTAAAATCGAGGCAACAGGACTGTATGTTTTGACAGTTGTCACGCTGAAGCGGTGGTCCTAGCTTCGATTAACAATGTATTAATCCAGCGGTCTTTTTCTTCTGCTAACACTCGCATTTTCGAACGAAAGGAAGCCTCTCTATGAGCGACCAAGACACTGTTTCGCGAACCGTTCTTCCAATTCCCGATCCTCCACGCACAGGCTTGATGTTGTACGATGCCAAGGATCCGGAAAACAAGTACCCGGCGATCACCCAGTTGCGCCCGCCCAAGGGTGCTCCGAATGTTCTCATCGTTTTGATTGATGACGCGGGCTTTGGTTCCGCAAGCGCATTCGGCGGCCCTTGTTATACGCCGACGGCGGAACTCCTGGCCTCCGGCGGCCTGAAATTCAACCGCTTTCACACCACAGCCTTGTGCTCGCCCACTCGGCAGGCAATGCTCACCGGACGCAACCACCACACAGTCGCCATGGGAGGAATCACCGAAATCGCCAGCGGGTCGCCCGGCTATAGCTCAGTTCTTCCCAACACCTGCTCGCCTCTCGCCCGGACCCTCAAGCTCAATGGATATGCGACGGCGCAGTTCGGCAAGTGCCACGAAGTGCCGGTTTGGGAGACGAGTCCAGCCGGTCCCTTCACTGCTTGGCCAACCGGGGGCGGCGGATTCGAGTATTTCTACGGTTTCATCGGCGGCGAAGCGCATCAATGGTACCCATCTCTCTATGAAGGCACTACACCGGTCGAAGTCAAGAAGACCCCGGAAGAAGGCTATCACTTGGTGTCAGACATGACCGACAAGGCCATCAATTGGATTGGGCAACAGAAAGCCCTCATTCCTGATAAGCCTTTCTTCGTCTACTTCGCACCGGGTGCAACTCACGCACCGCACCACGTTCCCAAGGAATGGGCTGATAAGTACAAAGGCAAGTTCGATCAGGGCTGGGACAAGCTGCGCGAGGAAACCTTTGCCCGCCAGAAGAAGTTAGGCGTCATTCCGCAAGACTGCCAGCTCACGAAGAGGCACAAAGAAATCCCGGCATGGGATGAGATGCCAGCTGCGCTTAAGCCTGTGCTCATCCGGCAAATGGAAGTCTACGCCGGGTTCCTGGAGTACACCGATCATCATGTTGGCCGCTTGGTAGATTCGATAAAGAAGCTGGGCATTCTCGACAACACCCTGATCTACTACATCATCGGTGACAACGGTGCATCCGCTGAGGGCACGCTGCAAGGCACCTACAACGAGATGATCAATTTTAACGGCGCGGCCGCGTTGGAGACGCCTGAGTTCCTGATGGCACGCATCGACAAACTGGGCGGTCCGGAATCCTACAATCACTTTGCCGTGGGATGGGCGCATGCCATGAATACGCCGTACCAGTGGACCAAGCAGGTCGCCTCGCATTGGGGCGGCACGCGCAACGGGACAGTCGTTCATTGGCCCAAAGGAATTAAGGGGAAAGGAGAAATCCGCAGCCAATTTGCTCACTGCATTGACGTCGCGCCGACTATTCTGGAAGTAGCCGGTCTGCCCCAGCCACTCTCGGTCGAGGGTGTCCAGCAGCATCCGATCGAGGGCGTAAGCATGGCATACGCATTCAACGACGCCAAGGCGGCTGAACAGCATGAGACACAGTACTTCGAGATGTTCGGCAACCGCGGCATCTACCACAACGGCTGGACCGCGGTGACCCGGCACAAGACGCCGTGGATTCTGATCGGCGAGAAGACACCCGCGTTCGACGACGACGTTTGGGAACTCTACGACACCGCCAAAGACTGGAGCCAGGCGAACGATCTGTCCAAGCAGATGCCCGAAAAACTGCACGAACTCCAGCGCCTGTGGCTGATCGAAGCGGTACGCTACAACGTCTTACCGCTCGATGACAACCTCGGGGCACGGATCAACTCCGATACGGCAGGGCGACCCCAGCTGATCAAGGGCAAATCCCAAATTCTGTTTGGCAGCATGGGACGACTGTCGGAAAACTCCGTGCTCAACCTGAAGAACAAGTCCCATGCGGTGACAGCGGAGATCGTTGTTCCCGCGACCCCAGCCGAGGGCGTCATCGTCGCCCAAGGCGGCAACATCGGCGGCTGGAGCCTCTATGCCAAGGGCGGCAAGCTCAAATACTGCTACAACCTGCTTGGCATTCAGCAGTTCTATGCCGAATCAAGCGGACCGCTAACTCCGGGTAATCACCAGGTGCGCATGGAGTTCGCCTATGCTGGCGGGGGTCTCGGCAAGGGTGGTACCGCGTCGTTGTTCGTCGATGGAAAGAAAGTCGGTGAGGGCAAAGTCGCGGCCACCGCGGCCATGATCTTCTCCGCCGACGACGGTTGCGACGTTGGTGTGGACACGGGATCTCCCGTCTCGCCAGACTACGGGTCGCGGGGAAACGAGTTTACGGGTGTCGTCAAGGGCGTCCTACTCGCCGTCGCCGAGGATGCCGTAAGCGTCGATCACCTCGTCACACCGGAGGATGCCATCCGCATCGCCATGGCGCGGCAGTAAAAAGAGTAGCCAATTTGCTCAACCTTTGAGCTCCCCGTCTAAGCCAGTTTTGGGCGGGGAATTTTTTGGCTGGCCGAAAGCCGAACTGGGTCGGATAGCTGAAAGTCCGAGGCGCCGGACAACGAAAAACCCTCTCGACGGAAAGCGAGAGGGTTTGCGAACTGGTTGGAGAAGTTTATGCCGCGCGCACAACGTTGCCGGCCTGGAAGCCTTTCGGCCCTTTCAGCAGGTCAAACTCGACGGTCTCGCCTTCATTCAGCGATCTGTATCCGTTCTCCTGGATGGCGGAGAAATGTACGAAGACATCCTCGCCCGTGGAGCGCTGGATGAATCCATAACCCTTCGCCCCGTTGAACCACTTCACAGTACCCTTCTCTCTCACAAAAACTCCTTTCGCTTCGACGCTAAGTTATTCTTTCGTCTCTTTTCTGTTTGCCCCGACTCGCAAGCCGAAAAATACAGCCGGCGAAATACAAGGCTCCCCCTCAAAAAGACGTAAAGAATTTTCTTACTGGCGTTGCCGCGCGCTGGGAGACCACACCAACAGAAACAGCTCCCCGGCATTCTGCCGGAAAGTTTTCCGCGGCGAAATGCTGTGGAGCTGCTAAGACGAAGGCGCGATATCGTACTGACACAGAAACGTCAATCTCTTCCACAATCGCCATCCCGGTCCGGGTGACGAAGCACCAGATAATAGCAGGAAGATTCCAGTTGGCAAGAGAGAAGTTCAAGACAGAAGAATTAATAACGATAAGTCCGGGTAAGGCAATGTGACCTTTGGGCTTAGTCCAGCCATGACACTCAGAGGGTTCCGTTCTCCCGAACATCGAGTTTATTCGGTAAGTATTTGATAATATTTGATTAACCGTGTCTTCCATCACACCGATTGCGCTCGCGGACGAGACAGGAGCGTCCGAGCCTCGAACCACTGCTGCGGACGGCATCGTACGCTCGACTGCCCGGTATCTGCTCCGCACGGAGGTACACACGTTCGCGTTCTCTGTTGCCGCCAACGCGATTTTGTCGTTCTTTCCGTTTCTGCTGTTGCTGATGACGCTGATTCGTTACGTGTTTCATTCGCGCGTGATGTATGGCGTGGTGGAAAGTTTGTTGCGCGATTATATTCCGACGGGCCAGGAGTTTGTGATTCGGAACCTGAATGCGCTGGTCAGCGCGCACCATCGTGCACAGGTATTTTCCCTGGTTATGTTGATGATTACTTCGACAGGAATTTTTCTTCCGCTCGAAGTGGCGCTGAATCGCGTGTGGGGATTTCGCAACAACCGTTCTTACCTGAGAAATCAACTGATCTCGCTGGGACTGGTGTTCGCGTGTGGATCGCTTGCTCTGATCTCGGTGGGATTGACCGCGGGCAACGTCGCGCTTTTGACGACCGCGCTGCACGGTTATGGCGCGTGGTACGTGCAGCTCGCGGGCTTTATCACCATGAAGATTTTTTCCATCAGCGCCAGCATCGCCATCTTCTTCCTGGTTTATTGGCTGTTGCCAAACGGCAAAGTGCCGGCTCGCGGGGTGCTGCCAGCGGCGGTAATTATGGGATTGCTCTCGGAGGCGCTGAAGTACGTTTATTTTTTTGCCCTGCCGCGGTTGAACTTCGCCGAGGTGTATGGGCCATTCGCCATCTCGGTCAGCCTGATGTTCTGGGCGTTCCTGTCGGGGATGCTGTTGCTGACGGGAGCGCATCTTTCGGCGCGCCGGATAAAACTGGATTTGTGATTCGAAATCCAGGCTTCAGAATTTGGCTCGGCCATTGGGTCTGAGTGGGTCTTCCCAACAATTAAGAGTTGTCCAATCTCCAGCGCGTTGCCGTCTTCGGAAAACTTTTCTCGATCAACCCGAATACCTTGCTGGGACGTAGGCGGAAGATCGGCTCGCCCATGCTTCGTGGGTCCATTTTATATTTTTTCTTGTAGGCTGCGGCCATGCGCTCCAGTTCCGATGCATCCTCGACTTGAGCCGCTCGTCCCTCGATGATTACAGCTTCTTCGCCATCGTCGTTCGCTACCGTACATGCGGGATTTGCTGCCAGGTTTTGACCTTTGCGGGATTTGCGTCCGGTCGAAAAGTAGAAGGCGTCATCGACCCACACTCCCCACAATGGCATGACGTGCGGACGCGCGTGGCTCGCATGAATTGTCGACAGCCAGAAGGTTCGGCAGGGGGTCATTTTTTTGGCGACCCAGGTCCAAGAGAGCACGCCCTTGCCCTTGTCGGGTGCGACAATGCCGTAACCGGGCGCAAAGGGGCGGTCTGCTTTCGGATGGGATTTTGCAGGACGCTTCTTCGCAGTTCTCGATGGCTTCGACATGTGAGTACCTCCTACTTTTATGTGGCGTCAGCTATACGCGCGCAAGGGTGCCCGCGACACATTAATTCTTCTTCAGTTCCTGCACCGCGCGATAAGCCTGGTCGATGGCACAGTCGGTGTACGCGTAGGCATCGGCGTCGGCGTTCGCAATCGTCAGGCGTCCGAAGGGTTTGCGCGCCACCTGGCACGGCGTTTCGCCGCCTTCCAGCCAGAACTTGTCGAACAACGAATTGTATTCATACGCGTAGCCGTGGGGCCAGCGGTTCACCGTGATTTCGAGGATGTCGCTAGCCGGATCGAATCCTCCCGGCCCAAGAATTCGCAGCAATTGCTCGCGGATGTTGCGCTCATAGGTTTCGAAGGTGGTGGTGTAGAGCTGCATACGCCCGAGGGCATGCTGCTCGCGCGCGGGGTATCCGGGTTGGCATGCTGCCTTCATCATGTGGACGACGATGGGCTCGTCCGGCTTTTTCGTGCATTCATAGCCGCCAATGCTGACGGGGATGTCCAGATTGACGCCGGTGAAGTACATGCCGGGCGCATAAAACCCCCTCGCGCCGAGCTTCAGGAAGGAGGTCCAGTTGCGAAGCAAGACATTGGTATAGAGCAAGGGAACTTTCTGCGCGGATGCCAGTGCCTCTTTTTGTGCCGCCGGCAATTCCTGGGCAATGTAGGGGATCACGACGTGCCAGCAGGCCAGAATGCAGTTCGCCGCGCTTACTGTCTTGAGTTTTCCTTCGGTAAAGTAACTGACTTCCACTTCCCTGGCCGCGGCCGGATCGCCTTTGTGGTTTACCTTGACGACGGTGCTGTTCAGGCGAATCCGCATTGCGGAGGACGGTTCGTCCAGCTTCGAGTAATCCGCTTTCGCCAGTACGACGTCGGTGGCGGACTTTCCGGGAATCGCCGCCGGAATGAGCTTGCGCACCAGCAGCCGCGTGATCGAAGCGTTGCCATCGGGAAAATGAAAGAAATATTTCTCCGCCTCTTCGCTGCGAATAGCATCGCGATTCATTCCCTTGCCCGGTGAGGGATCAAGTTTGAGTCCAAGGAACCCCGGGAGGTCCAAGCCCCACGCATCCTGCGCCGCGACGGCATCTATACCCACGCCGAATAACGGGTGGGGAAAAGCCTGAAACAGTTGCACAATTTCGTCGCTTACGCCTACCGTGTTACTCAGATATTTTGCATAACTCATTCGAGCCAGACGCGCCTTCTTTTGCTCGGAGGTGAGACCGGGAAAATAATCCTTGTCGTCGTTGAAGAGGCGCTGAAAATCTGCCTTGGCTTTTGCCGAGAGCGGAGCTTGTTTCAGAAACTCCCGCATAGCAGAGTTGGCGTCCGCGTCGGAGGCGCCGCTTTCATCTCCCAACCTGTAGGCAGCGTTCACGGCCATGGTGTCGGCGCCGAACGTCTCTTTGTCGAAGAAAATTTGCGGCTTCAGACCGAGCGCGCGATAAAGGTCTTTGTCGACGTATTTCGGGTACGAAGGCACATCGATGCCCAGTTCTTCGATCAGGGCTTTCGCTACCGCACTATAGGGGGCCGGGCTTTCAATGGAAAATGTGCCGCCAAAGCCTAGAATCGTACGGCCGCCGGCGCGGAATTCGTTGCGCTTGGCGTGTCCTCCGAAATCATCGTGATTTTCCAGAATCAGGACGCGGGCGTTGTCGCCGGCTACCTTGCGAAAATAATGAGCGGCGGCGAGGCCGCTGATACCTCCGCCCACAATCACCAGATCATAGGTTTCGCCGGTATTCACGGGCCGGGGAGCGCTGTCCCAGAACGTGGCATCGCGAATACTGTGCATGGTTTCGAACGACCCGACATGATCCCCGCGCAGGCCGGTTTTGGCGGGAGGATAGTAGCCGGGGACATTCTGCGCTTCCAGATCGGGAGCGGCGGCGGCCCACATGGTAGGGGGAATGAGGGTGGAACCAACGGCGAGCGCGACACCATTCAGGAAATCACGGCGCGTAATCGTCGCGCCCATTCCCAGTACACGGTCCCTTTCATTTCTTATGTTCGATGACTCCGGGTCGTCAGTCACAAAACCTCTCGCGAGGGAGTGTATCAAAGATACTTTGGTCAGCGCCTTGTCATTAGCGCCGATGGAGCATGGCAGAAAAACAACGTCCTTTGCCGATTGGCAAAGGACGGAGCAAATTGAGACTCGATGTTAAGAACTCAAATCAATCAGCGCCTCGTCGGTCATTTCCCGGCGTAGGTTCGAGGGGAGCCAATCCCTGCGCACAAATCCCATCCAATCGCGCATTGCGAGGCACCCTGGGTGATGTCGAAGAAATCAGTTTTGTACTCGGACGGATTGGCTAGCTCGTTGTACATCATGGTCAACTCGTCCGCGGTGGTCTTCCGCAGGCCGCCGGCGGCATTGACGATGCCGGCAAAGGTCGGCGAGGCCCAACTCGTGCCTCCGATCGAATACCAACTTCCGTCGAGATAAATGACGGCGCAGCAGTAATCGGAGGCGACGTCGGGATATCCCCGCTGGGTCCCGACAATACTTTCAATGCCGTTCTGATAGCTTGGACGCAATTCGTAGGGGCTGAGATCGCCGCCGCCTCCGCCATAGACCTCGGTCTCAAAGTCGCCATTCTTGTCGCGTTCGAAATAGGTGCCACCCACCGATACCACGTAGGGAGAAGCACCCGGGTAGATGCTGACGCCGATCCCGGAATCACCGGCGGCGGCGAAGTAGACGACATCTTTGTGCTTCAAATGTTCATCCCAAACCGTTTCCCCGGCTACTTCTGGATCGCCCCAACTCATGCTGACGATGCCGCCTCCATTTTCAGCCACCAGCTTCGACCCCAGCGCGACGGCTGCCCATGTCGGGTCAGTATCGCACTGCGGGTTCTCGCACAGCGGCGATTCGACAAGAAAAAGCTTGGCATTCGGCGCCATGGCATGCGCCCACTCAATATCCAACGCTTCTTCCGTCTGCCAATCCGAATACGGAGGAGGCTTCTTTGTACCCGTCCACGTAACCGTGAAATCGGCGGCCGGTATGCCGAATTGGGTCGAGAAAGCCGCCAGATCGGAGGCCGCGGTCGGATAATCTCCGGCATCGATGATGGCGATCGCGCCGACCCCACCGCTCGGAACATTCGTGCTGGTGGCAATCGGGCAACCAGCGGGTCCGCTCACCAGGTGATAGACACAGGCGAGCGATCCCGGAGTCTCACTACCGGGTGGCGGCTGGGGCACGGGCTGATCCGAATCGACAAAGAAATAATTGGTGTGATGGCCGCCGGCCTCGGGCTGGCTGGACTCGGGGATGATGATGCGATGTCCGTTAAAAACTGCTTCGGCTCGTTGAGCGGAAACTGGAACAGAGGTTATTCCAAGGAAAAACGCACTCCAGACAAAGACCTGTGCGACTCCAAGAAAACGTTGCATGTTGGCTGACTCCTGTAGGCAAGGGGGAGATGAGGCTGCCGGTAATGATGACGTTTCTATTCTGGAATTGCAAGTCTGAAACCGCGCTTGGGGCAAGGATTCTCGTGAGGTGAGAGCTTTTTCGGGGCGGGCTCCGGCAAAGAGCCCGCCCTGGATCCCATCGATTGAACGTTGCGTCTAATGCGGATTCGCCGCCTTGAGGTCCTTGCGGATCAAGGCAAAGTCGAGCAGAAAGCCCAAGCCGCCAGCCAGCGGCACGATGCCGACAGCCACCGCTTGCCAGGCTTCCGGCTCCGACCGTGCGATGATGGCCATCATCGCCATGTAGCCAAGAGAGATTGCAGCGAGCAGGATTCCCCACCGTCGCGACCGCGCGGCCTCGGAGAGGTCAGGCTCCATTTGAACGTTCGCACCGCGGGCGATGGCGGCCAGCCGTTCTTCCATGCGTAGCTTGCGAACGTGGTAATAGGTGTACATGGCTGCCAGCGGAATGCCAAAAAACAGCGTCACTGCCACCAAGCCGATAATGTTGCCGTCCATAATGCGCTCCTGGCGGGGCCCGGTTTGCGCCCCGCGTTTTCTGGATGTAAGTACGGAGAAGGTCTCGGAGAAGTTCCGTGAAGACAGGATGGATGGACGGTGGCGGACGGCGCCGACAGGAGGTCGAGAGGAGATGGAATGGAGGTTCGCGCAGGAGACCGATTCGGCCGACGGCTAAGTCTTGACCGGCCGGGCGTATCTTCGATAGCGCCACAGGATCAAACCGAAGCCTGAAGCAATCAAGATCATCGAGGGGGGCTCGGGAACCACGTGCGGGTGTTTCGGATGGCAGTGGACATCGGCCATTCCGTCGTCAAGCGGACAGCGCGAGTAAGGAAGAGGTCCGGAAAACGGAACATAGGGAAAAATGAAACCGCCGGCGAAGAGGGTCGGGGCGGCGGGCTGGCCGCCGGGCAAGGCGGGTGGGCCCAGCATCGGACGGATCGCCAGTGAGGGAGCTTCCATCACTGCGACGGGTTCGTCAAGCACGTCTTCGGCCGGTTCCTCGTCGGATACTTCGGGTTTGGCTGTGTCCGAAATCTGATTGCCGCAACGCGCCCGCGCGGTGATATTGCCATCGGTGAGCAGCAATTCTCCGGCCTGCAGACGAATCCTTTTCCGCGTCCAAAACACGGTATCGCGGATGCGATAAGAGAGATAAACCTCGCGCGCTTCACTGGCGCGAATGAGCTGCGCGTGACTGTAATCGAAGTGAGCGTAATGCTTACGCACCGCCGAATCGCGCAATGCCGCAGAACGAAGATCGTTGAGATCCTTAACGCCGCCGGGTATTACCGAATAGGGATAGACACCGGGAATCCTCGTCAGACCTTTCGCCAACCTGGTCGCCCGCGCGGTCATCGAAACAAAATTCTTGTGGACGTCTCCGCGAACTCGAAAGGAGTCCGGCAATATCTGAGAACTGCGCAGGGAAGGTAATGGAAGATAGCGCGATGCGCTCTGCCAGAACGCGCCCACCAGCAAAACGCCAAAAACTACCGCCATGAGAATTCGCTGCATGCGCAAACGACGGCGGTACCAAGTCCGTCTTCTCCGCACGCCTTTTGCGAGGGCGCCCGAGGTCGAACTAGCTGGGGTCAAACCACCTTGGATCAAAACAGCACTCCTACCGGAAGTTGGGCATATGCAACTGCAGAGCAGAGCCAACTTTATCGAGCATTCGTGCAGCGCCTGGGAAATGCCTGGGACGTCAGTAAATTTAACACAAGCACAGCTCAACGCTGGACGGAGTCGTGCGACCAAAGCACACTCCACCGCCCTTCACTTCCTTAAGTGAACAATACGCTGCGCGGCCTTTGCGCGCCAGTACACTTCCGTGGGGGTATCTGGTTTTGCTACTCCGAGCCGCCGGGCGGGTCGGTTTGAAGGGCGGCGACCCGCGCATTTGCCTTCATGGGATTGAATTACGCCCAAACCGGTAGGTGAGGGTCACACTGGCGTATGAGGGGAGCCGCACGCCCACCACCTCGCTCACCGGGTCGGCGGGAACTAACCCGTTGCTCCCGAGACCCACCAACCCCGGCCCGTATACGGCTGCTGTGGCAAAGTTCCCGGTGGTCTGGCCGGTCCAGCCGCTGGCAATCATCATATTCACTCCGACGTTGAAGCGGCCTTCCAGGAAGGGCCGAGCCACCGCCAGGCGGAACTCCTTGTTCGGAACTCCGAGGCAATAGCCGCTCCCGCCGGTGAGGGGTTGGCTTGAATCGCAGGAAGTCCCAACCACTTTTCTGCCGACATACTCGAATTCCGCCTTCGCCTGCAACTGGAAGGGAAGATTCTGATAGGTTCCGGTGAGATCGCCGATCAGTCGAGGAGCCTCGGGTGTGATCGATGACGTGGCCACATCGAGAAGGCGGGCGTCGGCCTGCTCGAAGGTTGCGAGTAAAGCTCCGTGGGCCAAGCTCTGCTGCATCGTAAATGCGAGGTAACGGATACGACCCGGGCCGAGATCGTACTGTAGTCCCTGATCGGGATCGATCTTGCCGTACTCGGCGCTCTGCGTCTCATGGCCCAGCGTCAGTTTGAGGCCCGTCCGGTTAAACGTCTTACTCGCTACCAACTGATACGACCGTGCCGTCTCGACTGGGTCAACGGCGGTCGGTCCGTTCAACGGCGTTCCCTCTCTGGGGTCTTCAGCGAAGAACGACTCGCCGAAGCTGAAGGCGATCAGCGGAACTCGCCATGACTCCTCGGGAACCAGGGTGAGCGTGGCTTTGGGCGAATTCACCCCTACCCATTGGTTCCAGGAATTCGTGGGCGAAATCAGGTCCTGATTGTCGATGAAAATCTCGTCGCGCCGCCAGCCGAGGTAGTAGTGAATATACTTGCTCAGTTGACCCTGCCCCGCAACATAGGGAGTTATGGGGGCGATGGTCACGTTGTTGGCGTCGATCTTGACAAAGAGGCCGTAATAAGACGGAGCGGCTGGATTGTAGAAGTTGTAATGATCGAGATCGTCGCGCCGTGGCGCTTCGCGCTCGTAATCGGCGCCGAGTAGCAGGGTGAAGCTTTTCGCGATTTTGTTGACGTAGGTCGCGCTCGCGCCGGTGACGGTGCGGAACTCGCTCTGCCGGATCAGCCCCAGCCCGAAGTCGGAGAAGAGCGACAGATTATAGGTGCGGAAGAATCCGGAGAGTTGCAGAGCCTGACGGGCGCCCAGTTTCCACACATCATTGAGCGCGACGAGCGCCGTGTGCGTCTGTTCCTTTTGCCGGGGATCGATCGTGTCGGGATACTCCACCCAGCCGGCGGCGGCATCGATGGAGTTGAATCCATACATCGGCCTCAGTCCCGCCACGTAGCCGTAGCCGAGGTATGCGATTCCGAACAGCGTCAGCGTGTGACCTCCCGCATGGAAGACGCGTCCGCCGTTGAACTTGAACTGCTTGCGGTGCTCCAGACGGTCGAGGAAGCCATTGCCGAACGAGCCCTCCATCGCAGCCCATGAATCTGCCGATGGGCTTATCCCTGCCGTGGCGGTAATGTCCCGATAGTCTCCTGTCATCGTGATGAAGGCGTTCAGATGCGAGCACAAGCCATAGATCGCCGCCAGATTCAGCGCGTGATTACCCTCGAGCACGTTGAACGCGCCGCCATCCACCTGGACGCTCTCGATCACATCCGCAATGAAAATGTTGGGGTCGGAATATCCGTTGCCGTGCGCATTCGCCGAGAGATTGTTCGGCACCAGGTAGCTGCCGACTTGAATGTACTGGGCAATCGGCTCGCCGTGGTCTCCAGCGACACCGGGGGCAAAATATTGCGGAGCCTTGATGCCGCTGGATGCCGTCTCAATCGGATAGCCAGGAATGGAGATCGGCGCACCGGGGCGGCCTGGATTGGCATCGAGCAAATCCTCAGTAGCGAAAACCTTCATCGCTGGATCGGGGGAGAGCACGTCGAGCTCGTTCACGTCAGCCGTCACGCTAACGTTCTCGGTCCGGGGCAAGAGTTGGGTCATCGTCACCATAATTTCTGAGTTTCCACCCAAGGCAAGGCTAACCGGCTGTACAACGGGGCGAAATCCAGAAGCTTCAACCCTGATGACGAATTGTCCCGGGGATGGCAGCTTGATTTGAAAGAGGCCGTCCGTGCCGGTTGTGCTTCGTCCCAGAATGCGGTCATGGTCGGCCAGTTGCACAGATGCTTTTGGCAGACTGTTTCCGTGCGGGTCGGTGACACGACACCGCAGAACGACCTCCTGCGCTGAGAGCGGAGACGACAGCGCAATGACGAAGACGAGCGCCCGAAGTTGGATGATGGTTCGTGTAATGATCACGGCGCGGTTCGAGAGTTCAAGCTTGAGCGCGGGCTGCATCGCGTCCCGTTCATAGGGAGTGGATCCGGCGCTACCCCTCAACTATCACACGAATTTTAGAATCGTGCTACGCAAGAAGTCCGTGATGGATGTCACAACATTTGACGGGGATTTCACTTACTCCGTAACTTCATCTACTCTGTATGCCAAAGGAGAAATCGTGGCTGATCTGGTGAGAACCGGGCTTTCCCTTGAGCGAGAATTGCTGGACAGGTTCGATGAGTCGATCGCACGGCGGGCTTATCAGAACCGTTCCGAGGCGGTGCGCGATCTGATTCGCGAACACCTGGTTTCGGAGGAGGGCGATAAGAACAAGGTCATCGCCGCCACTCTAACCATGGTTTATGACCACCATCGGCCGAATCTCAGCGACCGCCTTACGGAGATTCAGCACCAGGCTCACACGCAGGTTCTCGCCGCTACCCACGTTCATCTGGACCATCACAATTGTTTAGAAGTCGTCATCATGAAAGGCCGTAGCGCAGAACTGCGGAAGATTGCCGACCGGATTTTGAGTTTGCGCGGAGTTAAGCACGGCAAGTTTGTCATCACCACTACCGGAAAAGATCTGAAATGACTCTCCCATGCGCCTGAGCGCTTGCGCTATTCCCTCGCGATCAACCTCGCCCGCGAAATTGAATGATCCGGCGGCGATCGCGTTTGCAGGGGCGGCCTGTGGGTAATTCTTCGAACTGCTTCTGGGCTTTGCGCTCGGCAGCCACCTTCACTCGCAATTCCTGGCTCGCTTCCGTTTCGCGATAGAGAGTTTGCGCAACCGCGGCCGGGCCGCGGACTTCGCTGAGAAGCATTACGGACACTTCGAAGTCACCGCCGTCATTGGTCACGCGCAACATGTCTCCCATTCGAACCTCACGCGCAGCCTTGGCGACTTGGCCGTTCGATAGAATTCTGCCAAGTTCGCAGGCTCGCGCGGCCAGGCTTCGTGTCTTGAAGAATCTGGCAGCCCAGAGCCATTTGTCGATCCTTACGCCGGCCATGGAACTATTTTGCTATAAAAGCGAGATTCAAGGTGTAGTCGGAATTTAGACTCTGCTCTTTTTCTGGAAGATCCGATCCGCCTTCCAAGTCCGGCTGTGTATACCGTGCTTGCAGGAATCGCCACTGAAGTTCGAGCGCTCGGAGGAAACACCAGGCACCAGATCGACCGGATTATGTCTACAAATTTTCGAGGACCAGCTTGAGATAGTTCCAGAAGCTCTCCACCGAAGAAATCTGCACCCGCTCGTTTGGGCTATGAGGGCTCTCTATGGTTGGACCGAAGGACGCCATCTGCATGCCGGGATATTTTTCGCCAATGACGCCGCACTCCAGTCCAGCGTGCATGGCAATCAGCTTTGCCGGTTCGCCAAAGAGCTCTTTGTGCACTTTCTGAAGCTTGCGCACGATCTCGCTGTTCGGCTCTGGTTTCCAGCCGGGATATTTTCCGCCATGCTCGACTTCAAACCCCGCGAGCGCACAAATCGTCGCAACCATGCGGGCGGCAGAGAGCATGCTGCTTTCGATCGGGCTACGCTGGCTGGTGACAATCTCGACCACATCGCCCTTAGTAGTGACGATCGCCAGGTTCGTGGAGGTCTGCACCAGGCCGGGGACGTCGGGACTCATGGCCAGCACGCCGTGATGCAGGGTCGCGAGCACGGCGACGGTGTGTTTCGCATCATTCGCATCCAGCACTTTGGCCGGCCGATCGGCTTTTTCCATCGTGATCTGTAATCCGGAATCGAATCCTCCCAAATGTTCCTTGTATCCAGCTTCAGCTTTCGAGACCAGAGATTTCAATTCATTTTCGCGAGATGGGTCCAGCACGACCAGGGCGGATGCTTCGCGGGGAATCGCGTTCTGCGCGCTTCCACCGTTGATTTCGGCGATTTCAATGGGGAGATGATCCAGCAAGGTCTGAAGGACTCCACCGATGATGTGCACTGCATTGCCGCGGCCCAGATGGATGTCGACGCCGGAATGGCCGCCCTTCAGCCCCGACACCTTGATGCGCCACGCTGAACCCGGCCCTGCTGGACGAAGCCCGACTTTTCGTCGCGCCATCGTCTTGATGCCTCCCGAACAACCGATGCAGATGGTGCCGATCTCTTCGTTATCGAGGTTCAGAAAATACTTCGACTTCAACAAGCCGCCGGGGAATTCTGCGGCGCCGGTGAGTCCGGATTCCTCATCGATCGTGAATACGAACTCCAGCGGACCGTGCGCGATATCATGGCTCTCCATAACGGCGAGCGCCGCGGAGACACCGATTCCGTTGTCGGACCCGAGAGTCGTGCCCTCTGCCTTGAGCCAGTCACCATCTTTTTTCAGCTTGATCGGATCGACGGCGAAGTCGTGAGCAGTTCCCTCATTTTTCTCACAGACCATGTCGAGGTGACCCTGCAAAAGGGCCATCGGTGCGGCTTCGCGGCCGGGCCGTGCCGGTTTCCTGACCACCAGATTGCCTACGTCGTCCTGGACAGATTCAAGACCCAGTTTGGCGGCGATGGCGCGCACGTAATCGCGCGCGGCCGCCTCTTTCGTCGAAGCACGCGGAATTGCCGCCAGTCGGTCAAAATGTTTCCATACCGGTTCAGGTTTCAGATTTACCAGTGCAGATGTCATGACATGCTCCCTTAGGATTTGAACAGCTTATAAGCTACCAGCCATGGTACAGCGTGGATGCGATGCCAGGTAACCATACACTGCTACTTACGGATTCATTCCAGCTTTGCCAAACTCGAAAATCGGCCCGCCGGAGTCTTCATTTTCAGCCAGAGCTTGCTTTCGAGATACGACGGGTAGACGGCGCGGAGCCATTGGTCCCGAACACGTGGCTTCCAAACTCCAGGTTTCACTCCGCGCTCCGCGGCTGACAAAGGATATCCCATGAGTTCCAGTGTTGAGCCGATTTGCCACTCGATGGCGGCTACCTGGTCCGGCGAGAGTCTCTGTTTCCAACGCTGGACTGGATTCAATCCGAAGCCTGTCTCCTCGCGAAACGAAGAGTTACTTTTGGTGAGGGTGCCCAGAGCGGCCGCCTGGATGCGGTCATGGTCGAGGTCGTGGTCAAGAAATTCACTGATGTTCTTGAGCGTGCGCCTACCATCGTTCACCAGATCTTCATAGCGAATTTCGAGGTAGTCATTGGGAATCGCACGGCCAGCTCGCCGCCCCTTCAGGACCATCCATTGCCAATAGAGAGCCGTCTCTTCCAGGCTTCGTGGTTGGCGACTCCAGGGAAGAGGATTGAAATCGCCCAACTTGCGAAGCGACACGGCAATGTCACGCCCATCGCGAATGATGTGAATAAAAAGTGCCTCGGGGATATCGTTCTTGACAGCCTCCACCCGCAACACGGTATCGGGACTGTAGGCCGCCCAGCGGGCGACTTGTTGTTTTCGAGCAATTGCGCCCATGAAGATGCGCAGGAAATCGCCCCCGCTGCGGCAGTTCTCCACCACTTTTGCGGCTAGCTCTGCGGCATCGAGTCCCGATCGTTCGAAACCTGTGCTGCCGAGCCATGCGGCCATTATTTTCTTACGGTTTTCCAGTCGCTCCAGCTTTCCAAAGCGAGGTATGAGCGTTTCGTAGATGGGCACGCTCGAGCGGTAGATGGCGAACCCGCCGGACGACAGCAAGGTGTCGTACAGAAGGTTCGTTCCGGAACGGGGGCACCCGATCACGAAAACAGGATATCGCTTCCGTTCGATCACGCCTTCACCGGAGTATTCGACTCCTCGCACTCGTCAAGGTGCAAACGATCCGTATTGACGAAGCGTCCCAGTGGTGTCGCCCGCTTGAGCCATTCCTTGTATTGGTAGAAGATAGGGTACGCTGCGCGCATGGTTCGAAGCCTGACGCCGAGGGTTGCACGATGTGTCGATAGCGGATAGCCGAGTTCCATCAGCAGTCCGCCAATCACCGCTTCCAGTGTGGCCACCTTGTCCTCTGAAAGTTGCCTCTTCCACCGGCCCACAGGGGAAGGCCCTCCTGCCTTCCATTCTTCGGGAAACGATGTATTCGGAGTGCCGACTGCGCCGATTTTTGCCGCACGGATCTTCAAGTAATCCAGATTTTCGCCAATAAACCCACCAACCTTGGTCAGCGCCTCCTCGGGACGGAGCACCAAATCTTCGAAGCGGATCTCCATGTAGTCGGGTTGAATGGCTTCGCCGTATTTCCGACCGGTTTGAACCTTCCACATCCAATGCAGCCCGGAAATGTAGAGGCCGTAACTCCTGCCCAGGAGGATCGGACGAATGTGGCCTTTTGTATCGAGGGCATGGGCTACGTCGCGTCCGTCACGAATCACATGGACAAAGAGAGCGTCAGGAATTTGCTGTTTGATGAGTGGAATGTACAGGAGATTATCGGGACCCCACACCGCCCAGCGATCGAATCCGCCGGCCTGGGCCATTGCTCCCATCACGACACGGAGAAATGCGCCGCCGTTGGCCACTGAGGTCACGATTTCTTCTGTTATCGCATCGGCATCCAGGCCGGAGCGCCGGAATTGTCTCGACCGCAGCCAGCAGCGCATCAGTTCGCGCCGGTTGGCAAGATTGCGAAGATCTCCGAATTTTGGAACAAGCAGATCAAAAACGCAGGGTTCGGTTCGATAAACCGGGAAGCGCCCCGAGGAGAGGAGCATGTGATACAGCATCGTATTCCCCGACCGTGCCGAACCGACCACAAACACCGGCGGCTTATTCGTCGTAGTCACCCTTGACTCCTCGATGTAAGCGGGGATCACCAGGAAGAGCGAGTTCCTGGTAAACGCCAAGCCAGTGCGCCCTAATCGTCGTCCAGCGATACGTGAACGACTGGCGATATGCCTTGTCGGTGAGACGCTGAACGAGCGCTGGATCTTGGAGCAGTCGTAGGACATTGGCCGCTAGCTGCTTCCAGTCTTCTGTCTTGCTGACCAGTCCGGTCTCTTCGTGGCGCACGATGTATGGGATTCCGCCAGCGTCGGTGGTCACTACCGCGAGTCCAGAAGCGAACGCTTCCAGGATCGAGACCGGCATGTTATCGACGCGAGACGCGTTGATCATAAGATCGGCTTGGTCATAGAAGCGGCCGATGTTTTCCCTGGTGACTCTCCCAGGCATTTCGACTCCCGCCAAATCGAGTTCTGCGATCAGGCGGCGAATTGCATTTTCCTGCGATCCCTCTCCCAATAACAAGAGCTGCGCTCCGAGGAACACTTTTTTTACTTCAGCAAATGCTCGGAGCACCAGGTCGATTCCGTAGCATGGTTCAAAATTACGCGAGCACAAGAGGTAAGGACGGAGAGGCTCTCGCGCACGGTACGGGAAAAGGGCCGGATCGACGAGGTTAGGGATCGCTTGTGCCGCCACCTGGAATTCGCCGAACACCTCGAGCAGATAACGTGAAGGGACGACGACCCTGTCAGCCTTCCGCAGAATGTTTCGGGCGATCCCGGAAGAGCTCAAATGCTTTCTTGCTCGTCCGCTGTGATAGTGAACCAGAACCTTCTTTCCCAAGATACGGGACACGCAAAAAGCAGGCACGGTGGCGATGAGGAAGGATGTGGAAGCCGCCGAGAATATGTGAGCCACGTCGGCTTTTCTCAAGCTCCACCAGAGCCTGGTCAAATAAATCGGAAAACGTACTATGGTGCGCAGATGAGGAATGCGCTCCAGCCATCCGGGCAATGCCAGATTGGTACCCAGGTACGAAATTTGCGCGGCGGAATCGTCGCGCCACAATCGCAACAGTAGGTCGGCCTGTACTTCCTGGCCCCCTATCAGGTACTCAATCCGAGGGGCGACAATCGCTACGCGCAGGAGGCGACCGCGTTGTTCAGATTCGATCTTGGCTTCCGCGCTATTGGCGAACCGCATGGTTGAATCACAGACGACCGGATTAACCAGCTTAGCCCGGAACTGTCGCCGCTTCGGTCCCCTTGCTTCGCTGTTGATGTCCATTCAGGCCGCGCAAGTAGGAGAACGTCTCGCGCATGGCCTGCTCTGTGGGCACAATCTGCTTCCATCCAAGTTTCTTGATCTGCTGATTGTCGAAATGATGTCCCTTCCACAGGGCGCGGCTTTCGTAAGGCGTCAGCACGGCTGGGATCTGGCCATGTGTCTTGGCGTTGTATTTTTCGATGACCCGCGACAACAGCATCGTCGCAGAGAATGGGAGACGAATGGCGGTTATGTTTTTCACCTGGCCCTTGTAGGAGCGCAAATACTGAATCGTGCTGGGCACGTTATCGTCGAGCACGTTATAGCTCTGGCCTGATGCTTCCGCTTTTTGCCCCGCCACTACGATCGCTTCGGCACAGTTAACAACATGCGAAAGCGGCAGCGGGCTTCCGCCGCCGAACACCAACAGTACGCGGCCGACAAGAATGCCTACTCTTGACGGGAAACCACGGTTCGGGTTGGAGCTACCATAGAGAACACCCGGCCGAAGAATTACCAGGTCGATCCGCCCCTTTTTAGCCTCCTGCCGAAAGAGCCGTTCTTGCCAGATCTTGGCGTGAAAGTAAACATTCCGTTTCTCCGGATGAGGATCGAGTTTCGTGTCCTCCACAATCGACTTTCCAGTTTCCAAAAAGGACGTCCCATAGACTCCAAGAGAACTGATCAGCACGATTCGCCGCTCGCTGTCTTGTACGGCGTTGAGAAGGCATTTGGACGCAACTACGGTGTTGACGAAAATGGTGGCCGGCATCCCTCGCATTCCAGCGGCCAAGTGATAGATCGTGTCAACACCCTCGACCGCGCGGGTAGCATCGACGGGCGAAGCGAGGTTGCCAAACCGGTAGTGGATCCGCGCACCCGGATAACGGTGGCGGATATCTTCCAGGGCCGAAATATCCTTGTCAGGGCGGACCGCGCACGCCAGTTCGAGATGGCCGTGAGCGAAGAGCCTTTCGACCAAAGCTCTGCCCAGGAATCCCGCCGCTCCCGTGACAAGTATCTTCAACCTTTTGCCGCTCCTTCCACCTGCATCTGGTTCACGATCTGATCGATCAGGGACGCGACGCGCAAAATTTCGTGGTACGGAATAGGAACTGGCAGATCGTGTTCGATGCCGTTATAGAACTCGCCGAGCAGGTAATTGAAGCCCTCGAAGAAATGGTACTCGGAACGAGCAAAGCGCAAGACATTTCTCCCGCCTTCCCGAATGTGCTGCCACCCTTGCGCGAAAGGGAATGCCAGGCGGCCCAGCACGCCGGGCAGAGCCGGATCGCGGGCCAGCGTGATGGTGCTGTTCTCAAAATCCAGGTGCGCGGTATTTTTCGTTCCGTAAAATGTCAGGAAATGCTGCAACGGCCGCGAGTGAGACGAAAATGTACCGTAGGCCGATTGCTTCCCTCCGATGATTACAACCCGGAGTTCGTCCGGCAGATCGCAGTCGTGGAGTCGAACCCCGTCGGCGCCTTGCCATGAATAGGCCTGCACCAGAGGCTTTTCATCCGAAATAAATTCCGTGATCTTATTCAACAGATGGTCGAGCACATTCTGAAAGAGTTTGCCTGGGAGCTTATGAAGCCAATGGTCGCGGTCGGAGAGAACCGGAGTTCCGAACGGACCGTTCAGGTTATAACCCAGGAAACTCTCCAAATGGACGGCTTCTCCCATCACTTTTTTCTCGACCAACTGGCGGAGCATTCTGACCGCCGGATCAAAATAATATGTGTAGGTGATGGTCAACCTTCTCGCCCGACGTTCCGCATGGGCTATGAGTTGTGCTGCCTCACACGAATCCAGCGCAAGCGGCTTTTCGACCACCAAATGACATCCCGCGTCGAGGGCATCGAGGGCGAGCGAAAGGTGCGACGAGGGAGGAGTAGCAATGTGCACGACATCAGGCTTCTCGGTCGCGAGCAGCTGTTCGAAGTCGCTGTAGCAATGGGGTATGCCGTAGCGGGCGGCTAATTGCTCTGCCATCAACAGTTCCTGGTCGCATACGGCAACGATTCGGGCGCGCGGTATCGTTTTAATGCCCGAAACATGCATGTCGGCGGTTTTCCCGCATCCAACCAGTGCAACCTTGAGTGTCACTTGCGCGCCTTTAGTCGTCCTGTACTACCTGGAAGAGTGCCAGTCTGAAGAGTGACAGTCTAAGGATGTCGGATGGGTTTGTCCAACACTAACGCCGTGCCAAGCGCCTATTGGACGCGACACTTCGAATCTTTCTCCGGAGATGCATCAGTCTGGCCGTGAGGCCCGGCACAACGGCCAAGCCGCAGACGGCCAGACTCAAGAGCGATTTGTGGAAATGGAGGTTGGCCTCGGCGATCAGTAGCCGGGCCTCCGCAAACTGGCGCGCGTCAATTTTGCATTTGCCTTCTTCCAGCAGATACCTGGCCTTGATTTCGGCCGATCGCCTCTCGACCATCGCACGATCGGAGCCGGTGAGGGGCAGCGTGCGCTTGACCTTTTCGAGAACAGTCCAGCTGCCCTCAGCCATTCTAGCTTTCGACTCGCTGAGCGAACCGGGACGGCCGACATGAAGCCTGGCGCCAATCTTCCGGCTGTATCCGATCCTAGCGCCGCTGAAAGCGGTACGAATCCACATATCGTAATCGTCGCAGCGCGGCAGGGTTTCGTCGAACAGTCCCGCCTTCAGTAGGGCCGATTTGCGGGCAACCACCGTTGAAATCGGAATCTGGCAACGTTCTACGATCAAGGCGCCGAATGACGCCTCCCCGTTCGAGGGATGCTTTTCCATAAATCTACATTCTGGCGCCGCGTCGAGCACCAGGATGCTGTCGCAATAAACGAGATCGAGTGACGGATCTTCCTTGAACAACTGCATCTGTGAAGCGAGATGATCCGGCATCCAGGTATCGTCGCTGTCGAGGAACACAATGAAGTCGCCCTGAGAGTGCTGAATCGCATTGTTCCTGGCTGCCGCTGCACCCTTATTTTTCTGTTGGATGTAAATGATACGGTCGAGATATGGATGGAGCACCCTTTCCAGTTCGGAAGTGTCGGGGGAGCCGTCGTTGACCACGATCGCCTCGAAATCCGAATAAGTCTGCGCGAAGGCGGACTGCAAGCATGCCGCGATCAGGTCGGCGGTCTTATAGCTGGGAATAATCACGCTAACCTTCGGCGGCGTTTGGGTGTGAGCTGGGGGCATCAATCCGGCTGTTTACGAACTGCGAAAACTGAGTTCCGTGCAACGGACGAACCGCGAACAGTCCCGCCAAGTAATTGAGAAGATTGGTGGAGCTAGTCGGGATCGAACCGACGACCTCATCGTTGCGAACGATGCGCTCTCCCAGCTGAGCTATAGCCCCTTGAAGGTCAATTTCTTCATGATTTTAACAGCCGTCGCTTGATTTCGCCTACACTTGTCGTCATTCACCGGATCTATCTTGCGCTCCCTGGCATTCTCAATGCCCCGAACCTCGCATTGAACTCCGCGCTGAACTCCGCCCCGAATTCTGCGGCTGAACTTCGTCACCACTCGGAACCGGGGGGATGAAGAATGAAATCGAAGGCTATAATTTAGTAGTGAGTTCCTTCAAGGTAAAGCAAGTGGCCTCCGCCGACTTCCCGACACGCTGGGGGCATTTTCTAATTCATGGCTTCACCACTCGGGCGTCGGCGTCGGAAGGCGCGAAGGCGGAGGAAGCGGTGGCGCTGGTGATGGGCGAGGTGAATACCGGATCGCCTCTGGTGCGCATCCATTCGCAATGTCTGACCGGAGACGTTTTTGGCTCGCTGCGCTGCGATTGCCGCCAGCAGCTTGAACTGTCACTCTCGCTGATTGCTCATGCCGGAGCGGGCGTGCTCATCTATGAACAGCAGGAAGGACGAGGCATCGGCCTGATGGCGAAACTGCAGGCCTACGCGCTCCAGGACAGCGGGTTCGACACCGTGGAGGCAAACGAGCGCCTCGGTTTCAAGGCTGACCAGCGCGAGTTCCTCATGCCGGTCGAAATTCTCAAGGCATTGGGCATTCAGCGCGTGCGGCTGCTCTCGAATAATCCTGATAAAGTTGCCGCCCTGGAACATGCCGGTATCCAGGTCACCGAGCGCGTCCCCTGCGAAATTGCGCCCACTGAATTTACGGAAGAATATCTGAGGACGAAACAAGAGAAATTAGGACACCTGTTTACGAGCCGGAAGGGGCAGCACTAAGAGCATCCATGGAAGCAGTCGCGTCTTCGTTGCGGAGCAGTCTCTTGAGTTCATTCTTATTCTTCACCGGCAATCCGCGCAGGGCGGCTCGCGCCAGCGCCAGATAAACTTCGCGCACTTCGCGGTTCTTCAGGATCGCGAGATGTTTCGCCACTGTCTCCGCATCTCCCCGAATCAGCGGCCCGCTAAATGAACCCGCCGGACCCAGACGGGAATAATTTTCCAAGGTCTGCCGAAGGATGGGGAGACTTTTGCGCCGCGCCTCGTGACGGGTAAGCCCGGCGGCGCCCGCGGCTGCTTCAAGCGTCGTCAGGAATGCCACCAGCAAGGGTGAAGTCATGGTGGCCCATGCATGGTAGGCAGCCTTGCGCAATGCGGGTAGACGGAAACTCTGACCTCCTAGTTTGCGAACAATCTGGCGGGCCGCTTGCATTGCCGCACGGTCGCCTTCGAGCGCAAAGGGTACGCCCGCCAGCGCAGGATGCGCCCCGGCAACAAACGTCATCAGCGGATGCACCGATGCCAGTGAGATTCCCTCCGTGCGCAAAGGATCGAGCTCGCGGCTGGAGAGTGCTCCGCTGGAATGGATTGCAAAACGCACTTTAATTTTTCGCCGGAGGTCTTTTTGCTCGACGATCCGGTCGCGCAGCAGGGCAGCCGCATGGCGAATCTCACGGTCGGGCACGCAGAACCATAGCAGCTCGGCATCGAGCGTGGTGGAATTTATGGTGACCTGCTGCGCGCCCACTTTGGCGGCGAGCAACCGGGCGCGGCGACGCGAGCTCGCGGCATCGCGGGAGAGGATTTCGGTGACTTCGAAACCGGCTTTATGGAGCGTGACGGCGAGGGACGCCGCCAGGCTGCCGGCTCCGACGAGAGCGATAGTGGGCTTGGCAATGGTCATTTTTCAGTAACGGCGCAGCATACCTTATATTGTTGTCATGGCAAAACCGACACAGACAAAATCGGCGCGAGCTCAAGTCCTCTCTTCGCGCATCAGTTATCAAGGTCCGGTATTCAGCGTCACGACGGATGAAGTTGAAGAACCGGGCGGAGTACGGGCCCGCCGTGACGTCATACGGCATTCTGGATCCATCGTTATTTTGGCCGTTCGGGAGGCATCAAGGGCCCTTAAGGGCGGGGAACCGCAGGTTCTGCTGGAGCGCCAGTATCGGCACGCGGCCCAGTCCATGATGTGGGAATTGCCCGCTGGACGCATCGATGATGGCGAAACGGCACTCACGGCCGCCAAGCGGGAGCTACTTGAGGAAACTGGATTCCGCGCTCGCCAGTGGAAAAGAATTCTACATTTTTATGTTAGCCCCGGCTTTTTAGATGAAACCATGACCATCTACCTCGCCCGCGGTCTGCAAGAAGGCAAGGCCCAACCCGAGGCGGACGAGCGGATCGCAATTAAATTTTTCTCTTTATCAGAGGCAAAGCAGATGGCGCTGCACGGCCGTATCCTCGATGCGAAGACGATTTCCGGCATCCTGTGGCTGGCGGAAACGACTCCATCGTCCCGCTCGTGAATCTTCCGCGGTCGTCCAGCCCCTCACTCTAGATCTGGTAATCGATATCTTCGATAATCCGCTGCATTGATTCGGAAACCGGCTCACTTCCACCGGTGCCTTCCAACACGCGCACACGTTCCGCCAGCCGGTTGACCTCCGACGCTACCGCGGCCAGGGCTTCCGAGAGTGGATCGTTGATTTGCTTAGGGTCGGTGATGACCACACGCTTCCCTTCCCGGAGAATGATGTGTCCGGGTACACCCACCACGGTGGAATCGTCGGGGACGCTGCGAAGCACTACGGATCCGGCGCCTATCCGGCAGTTGTGGCCGACCGTGATGTTGCCGAGAATTTTAGCTCCTCCTCCGACGACCACATTGTCGAGAAGAGTCGGATGCCGCTTGCCGTGCTCCTTGCCGGTTCCGCCGAGAGTTACTCCCTGGTAAAGAGTCACATCCTCGCCGACAATGGCGGTTTCGCCGATCACTACGCCCATGCCATGATCAATGAACAAACGGCGGCCGATTTGTGCTCCGGGATGAATCTCAATGCCGGTGAGCCAGCGCGCGACCTGCGACAGCCAGCGCGCCAGCAGAAAAAAACCATGGTTCCACAACCAGTGATTCATGCGATAGAACCACACCGCATGCAAACCGGAGTAACACAGATAAACTTCGAGGCGCGACTTCGCAGCAGGGTCGTGCTCGAGCACATTGGCGACGTCTTCGCGAATTAGCGACAGCAGATGCGGCATGAGTCTGATATCTGTGAGACTCGCGCAATGATCAGGCCGGAATTTGTGCCGTCGGAATCTGCAGCGCCTGGTTGCGGAGTCCTTCGAAAAGAATACTACTGAGGTAGCGCTCACCGAACGAAGGCAGAACAACAACAATCAATTTCCCCGCGTTCTCCGCACGGCGCGCCACCTGCAGAGCCGCCACCACGGCGGCTCCAGAGGAAATGCCGACCAGCAAGCCTTCCTCCAGCGGAAGGCGTCTTGCCATGTTGATCGATTCATCGTTGCTGACAGTAATGACTTCGTCGACCAGATCACGGCGCAGGATGCTGGGAACAAAACCGGCGCCGATCCCCTGAATCTTGTGGGGCGCAGGCTTGCCTCCGGAGAGCACCGGGCTGTCGGTAGGCTCGACGGCGATGGCCTTGAACGATGGCTTTCTTGCCTTTATGTATTCCGCGACACCGGTAATGGTTCCTCCGGTGCCAACGCCTGAGACTAGAAAATCTACCTTCCCGTCGGTGTCTTCCCAAATCTCGGGGCCGGTGGTTTCGAAGTGGATCTTAGGATTGGCCGGGTTATCGAATTGTTGGAGCATGTAGGAGTCTGGAGTCTGAGCGAGCAACTCCTCGGCCTTGAGAATCGCCCCCTTCATTCCCCGCGGGCCAGGAGTCAGCACGATTTCGGCGCCTAGCGCCAACAATAGAACGCGCCGTTCCAGGCTCATCGTCTCCGGCATGGTGAGAATGAGTTTGTAGCCCTTCACGGCCGCCACGAAGGCGAGCGCGATGCCCGTGTTGCCACTGGTGGGCTCAATCAGAACCGTCTTCCCGGGGTGAATACGGCCAGCGCGCTCGGCATCGTTAATCATGCTGACACCGATGCGGTCTTTTACGCTGGCGAGTGGATTCTGGCTTTCGAGTTTCGCCACCACCTCGGCTTTTGCACCTTCAGTGACGCGATTCAGTCTTACGAGTGGCGTGTGTCCAATCAGTTCGGTGACATCTTTTGCGATCTTCATAGACTTTTGACTCTCGAATTTTCCTTCCGATTTCTTCTCTTGCCCCGAGCGGTCTCCGCATCTAGCTTGGTGGTGGTTAATACCAGATTAACCTTACTAGTTTACTTGTATATTGTAAGCAACACCCGCTGTATTTGTCATCTCGTCCGCGAAGTGAGGGGATTCCGCATTTTGCGTAGTTCCCGGCTATCGCGGCTTTCGCCGTCCCACTCGCGCCAGAATGCGCCGAACCTTCTTTGGAGAAATCGACAGCCGCGTCGCCACTCGCGACACTTTTCTACCTTCCCGCTCCCAGACCCGCGCAATCACAATCTCCGCAAATTCGTCGCTGATTTGCCGGAACGTCTTCTCGCCCACCGCTCCCTGCGACCACGCTTTCAGCGCCGGGTGCACGCTTCCCTTGCGTAAGATCTTCGCACCCAGCGTCTGCATGTCCTGCCACATATTGTTGTCGGGTTGATTTGTCCCGCAGGCGGCCCGCGCCAGGTCATACGATTGGCGCGCTTCTTCCGGATTGTCAAAAAATGAATTGCACTGCGTCAGCCCCTGCCAGAGATGCGCGTTCGCGAGCAGCAGGTGGTGCTGCGTGTGCTTCGCGAGATCAATCGCCTCTTGACTGCACTCCAGTGCCCGCCGCGCATGGCTTCCCGGATCCGCGCCTTCGCCAATCTCTTCTTCCACTTTCGCATTTTCAATCATGCACTGCAGAATGCGCGCCCGCCCCATCAGAATGTAGTCTTGTTTCTCTTCCCCCAATTCGTAGGCCGAAGCCGCTTCCTTCTCGGCCCGCTGAAAGTCTCCGCCATCAAGGTGGATGTACGCGGCGTTCAGATATACCGTGCCCGCTCCATGATGGCTCGGACGTTCCTGATAAATAGCACGGGCCCGCTCCAGATGTTCGATGGCTTCGCGGCGTAACTGGGCGAGGCGACTGCGGTAATCATGCTTGCGCGGAGTCTGCTGCGGTTTTGCAGCGCTTTTCGCCTCGGGGCTGGCCGGAATCTTCCGCCGCCGCTCGGCATCGCGATCGATTCTCTTCTGCAGTTCAAGGGCGATGCCGCGTTTAGCCAGAGCCATGTTGGCCAGGGATCGCGCCAGGTTCAGATGCCGCGGGTCCCGTTTCCCGTAATGGCGGATGGCACTCTCGAAAAAGTCAATGGCTCTATCGAAACGTCCCTCGCGGCGCGCCATGCGCCCGTAGAACGATTGAATGTTGCCCAGCGTCACGTAGTCGTCGGTCTCGGCCAGAACTCTTTCGGCCGCCTGCGAGATTCGCACCGCCTCTTTCCATTTGCCCTGCTGGAAATAAAGCCAGCCCTCGAGAACTTGCATTACCGCCGCCATTCGCGCGTGCCCTAACTCGGACGCTAGATCCTTTCCTTTTACCGTGTAGATCAGGGCTTCGTCGTATTCGCCGCGTCTGCGCAGGCATCGTCCCTTCCAGAAATAAACGATCGCGAGCAGAAACCGGTCATCTAATTCCTGGCTCAGACTCAAAACGAAGTCGAAATGACCCATCGCCCTTTCCATCGCCTCTTCCGCCATGGCAGCCATGCCCTCGGTCATGCGCAAGCACAGATAATCCGCGATGGAGAGTTTCGAGCGGAGTGCGGATTCCAGATGCTCGAAACGCTGCAGAAGATTTTTGAGCGGAGGCCCGTTAAACCCGATGTCGGTCCAGATGGCAAGTTGCGCGAGCAAGCGGGCGGCATTTTCCAGGGAAGGGTCGATGTTGGCGATCAGATTCTGGTGCGAAACGAGACAGGCTATCCCGCGCTCAATCTCACGCGCGGCCACATGTTCCCGTAACTGCGCAAGGAAGGCCGCGTCAAGTGGCGCAGAGTTAATCGTCGCTAGCTCAAATTTGGCGGGATTACCTCTGCGCGCGCCCATCAATTGACGTTCTAGTCCAATAAATCGTAACTGGCAAGCGTAAGAAACTCGGCAAAGTTCGAATTCGTCGCCAGTTGTTCGAGAAGCCGGGCCGCTTGTTGCAACTTCTCATCGTTGCCTGACTTGCCACCCAATTCCGCGGCTCGCTGCCGGATGATCTCTTTGACCATCCCGGCCGTAACCGGCCTGCCATCCTTGAGGTGAGCGCCATACTTCACCCACTGCCAGAGCTGGGCGCGGCAAATTTCGGCGGTTGCCGCATCTTCCATCAGGTTGTAAATCGGAACGCAGCCCAATCCGCCCAGCCACGAATGCAGGTACTGCAGGCCGACGTCGATATTCCAACGCAGTCCCTCGTCGGTGATCTCGCCGGTCGGAACCTCCAGCAGGTCTTTAGCCTCCACTTTCGCGCCGGGTCGTTGCATGGCAATCTGATTCGGTTCGGGCATGAACTGATCGAAGATTTCCTTGGCCACCGGAACCAGCCCTGGATGGGCAACCCAGGTGCCGTCATGGCCGGCTTTGACTTCACGGAGTTTGTCGCGTCTGACTTTTTCCAGTGCCTGTTCATTGGCCGCCGCATCATTTCGAATCGGAATCTGAGCCGCCATTCCTCCCATCGCGTGAATGCCGCGGCGGTGACAGATTTCCACCAGCAAGGCGACGTACGAACTCAGGAAGTGCGTTTCCATCGTGACCTGGGAGCGATCCGGCAGCACGAATTCAGGATGCTGCTGGAATTTCTTGATGTAGCTGAAAATGTAGTCCCAACGCCCGCAATTCAGACCCGCGGAATGGGCGCGCAGTTCGTAGAGGATTTCGTCCATTTCGAAGGCGGCCAGAATCGTCTCGATCAGCACAGTCGCGCGAATCGAGCCGCGGGGAACCTTCAACTCATCCTGCGCAAAGCAGAAGACGTCATTCCAAAGCCGGGCTTCGAGATGGTTCTCCAGCTTCGGCAGGTAGAAATAAGGACCCGTTCCTTTGCCAAGCAGGGTTTCCGCGTTGTGAAAAAAGAAAAGACCAAAATCGAACAGCGCGCCCGAGATCGGCTTGCCTTCCACCAGAAAATGCTTTTCGTCCAGATGCCACCCGCGCGGCCGCACCATCAGGGTGGCCAGCTTGGATCCTAGTTTGTATTGCTTTCCCTCCGGACTCTGGTACCGGATCGTCCCTCGAACCGCGTCACGCAAATTGTATTGGCCCTCCAAATTGTTGAACCAGGTCGGTGTGTTCGAGTCCTCGAAGTCGGCCATGTAAACGCTGGCGCCAGAGTTCAATGCGTTAATGATCATCTTGCGATCGACGGGTCCGGTAATCTCCACGCGGCGATCCATGAGATCTTTGGGAATAGGCGCAACCTTCCAATCGTCCTGGCGAATCGCTGACGTCTCCGGCAGAAACTGCGGAAAAATATGGCGATCGATATCCCGCTGCACGGTTCGCCGCCGCGCCAACAATTCCTGCCGCCGGGTCTCGAACCGGGTGGCCAGCTTCAACAGGAATGCGCGCGCATCTGGGGTAAGAATGCTGGTTTCGATCTGCTTGAGCGTCGGGCTTTCAGTCGCATCGTTCTGAACAATAGTCATAGCATTCATAAGTGAACATCATAGCCAGGGGCACGCGCAAGTCCCGCGCACTGGGTCAAATTGACCCAGTAGTCCCGGAAGGCCAGGGCGATTTGTGTGGAAACGCAATTCGGCGTCTACTGTCCTTGGACGCACAGTCCGGACGCAAATTTCGTGCAGGGATGAACAAGTGATGACTTCGACCGCCAACCGCCAAACCAGCAATATCGATGACATGATCTTTGACGCGGGACACAGCCATGGTATTCGGACCCTGGTGGTTCTGGAATATCCTTCTTTGACAGGTACTTCCTGGGACGACGAACTTCTGCCGTCGGGAGATTAGGGCCCGGGAGCGCGCCGATTTCCTGGAATCGGCGCCACCTTCCCGTTTTCATACCATTGACCGATGACGAACCGGCCCTCGCAACGAATCCCGCGTCTGGCAGCCCGACACGTCCATTGACGTTACAATGACGTCAAACTTGGCATCCCGGGCAGAATCAATTTCTAAAGATCGGGCAGCAATGGAAACGAACAAGGCAATTCTCTGACGAGGCTATGCATGGAGGCAGAAAGTGTTGATTAGCTCTGAGCAGGAAAAAATGACGATGTTCGAGCAACAGACTGCGGCCGCAAAGGAATACTTCGCCAGTCCTCGATTCGATGGGATCACCCGTCTCTATTCCGCGCGCCAAGTGGCCGAGCAGCAGGGGACGATCTCCGGCGACTACACCGTAGCCCGGCAAGCTGCGACTGAGTTTTACACACGACTGCGCGAACTTTTCGCAGAGCGCAAGCAGATGACGACCTTTGGCCCCTATTCGCCGGGTCAAGCGGTCATGATGAAGCGGATTGGGATGGAGGGCATTTACCTCGGGGGCTGGGCGACGTCCGCCAGAGGCTCGCTGGCCGAGGATCCGGGGCCCGATCTGGCCAGCTACCCGCTCAGCCAGGTGCCAGATGAGGCCGCCGGATTGGTGCGGGCGCTTCTTACCGCCGACAAAAATCAGCATTTCGCGCGGGCGCGCATGACCGAAGAACAACGCGCAAACACACCCTCGATTGACTTCCGTCCTTTCATCATCGCCGACGCGGACACCGGTCACGGCGGAGACGCGCACGTTCGCAATTTGATTCGACGCTTTGTCGAGGTTGGAGTGCCGGGCTACCACATCGAAGACCAGAAGCCGGGAGCCAAAAAATGCGGCCATCAGGGAGGTAAGGTTCTTGTGGCAGGAGATGAGCAGATCAAGCGATTGAACGCTGCCCGCCTGCAACTCGACATTATGCGAGTTCCGGGCATCATTGTGGCGCGGACCGATGCCGAATCGGCGACATTCATCGAGAATCGCAGCGACGAACGCGACCAGCCCTTTATCCTGGGAGCCACCCACATCGATTTGCCCAGCTATAAGGCGGGCTATCTGGCGATTTTGCGGAAGCTCAACCAGTTGGGCGTCGACGAGGTTCGCGGTCATCTGCTTTTCGCTCTATCCGAAACCGAGTACGCGGCGGCCTTCGATTGGCTGGAGAGGGTCGGGCTCATGGCGATAATCACCGAGCGCGCCCCGGCTCTCCGGAAGATGACGGCCACTGAACTCGAGGCGGCACTGGAAAAAATAGACTCACGCTATGTCGAAACCTGGCAGGCGGAAGCCGGAATGAAGACCTACGGGATGGCGGTCGCCGAAGTGATCGAGTTCCGCGCGGCCGAAGGCGAGCGTTTCGACATGACGGTCGACGAGTGGCTGGCGTTCTCGAAGCGGGCCTCTTTCTACGAAGCACGCGAGCGGGCGAAGTCCATGGGCGTCCACGTTATTTGGGACTGCGAGTTGCCCAAGACTCCCGAGGGCTTCTATCACATCCAATCGGGAATCGATTACGCCATTGCCAAGTCACTGGCGGTTGCGCCCTTCGCCGATCTGCTCTGGATGGAAACCAAGACAGCGGACCTCGAGGACGCCGAGAAATACGCACACGCCATTCACGCGCAGTATCCCGACAAGATGCTGGCTTACAATCTTTCGCCGTCTTTTAGCTGGGACACCACCGGCATGAACGACGATCAGATGAAGCGCTTCCCGGAGGAACTCGGAAAACGCGGCTTCGTCTTCAACTTCATCACCTACGGTGGCCACCAGATCGATGGCCTGGCTGCCGAGGAGTTCGCGACCGCTTTGAAGCAGGATGGGATGCTGGCACTGGCGCGCTTGCAGCGCAAGTTCCGACTGCTGGAGTCGCCCTACCGCACGCCGCAAACCCTGGTTGGAGGTCCACGCCTCGACGCCGCCCTGATGGCGTCGTCCGGACGCACTGCGGCGACCAAGGCGATGGGCAAAGGATCAACACAGTTCCAGCATCTGGTCCAGACCGAGGTTCCGACCAAACTGCTCGAAGACTGGCTGACGGAGTGGCGCAAGCACTGCAACTACGCCGAAAAGATTCACGTAAAGCTGCGTCCGCACACGGCTGGTTCTGAGTTGCTGGAGCTGAGCGTCTTGAACGAGCCGACCGGGGAGAAGCTGGCGAGCATCGTATTCGCTTACATCCAGGATCGTCATGGACGCAGCATTCTCTCGGTTCGCGACCAGAACACCCTCGCGCCTGTCCGCAAGAAGCGCCTGATGACCATGGCCCAACTGTTCCTGATTCACCGTTACAACGCTACTTCTGTGCACTACGTGACGCCAACGGAGGATAACGAGTTTCAGACCCAGAGAATGAAGAGCGTTGGCATCTTCTCGGAGGTTCACACGGAAATTGGCCAAATCATCGTGGCGCAAGTCAGCAAAGATCGCGTCGCCGAATTGCTCCAGCCCGACCGTGTGCAACTTCTGGAGATCATCCGTAAGACTGCGCCGGTATTGCCAAGCCAGAACGCTTCACGCGGAGTGAAGTCTGAGGCGAACTGATGCCGTCGGGAGACTAGAAATCTGGAACCTGAAGAAGCAATTCAGATTGGAGAAGAAGCTCGCATGGCGGGATGGGGTTTTGCCCCGTCCCAGCCGGGCGCGGCCCGGCTACCACCCACTCTTCAGGCCGGTCCGGCCGCTACTTTTGAACGCAGGCGTTTGTCTTCGCGAAGTTGCGCTGCCGTAAACGCGGAGCCGCAGGTGCCGCACCGCCAACTGGTCAAGGAGTTGCTCATCAAGCTTGGCCCCTCACTAGCGGAGTGAGCCTGGTTCGCGCGCACCGCCAGAACTAGCTCGCCACCACAGTCCGAACATTGCCTTTTCTGCATAGCCCGTCCAATACCCTTCAAAGAATGGCCGCCCAACGGCAGCACCCATCATTTGCTCTCATGGTTCTGAAGTGCTTACTGTCTCTACTATGTCACAGATATGGGGTAATTACCGGCAAATCGGCAAGGCCGCGCCACAGGCGCGTGTCAGCATAACGCCTCTTCTGGAGCGGCAGACGGGACAAGCCAGCGAGTTCTACGATCTTGAGTGTCTGCGAGAATGTCTACCAGGAGAGTTGTCAGTGCTCCCAACAGCCAATCGGATTTTGCTGCAACCGGAGTCCTGAACTCCAAACCATTCTCTTGCCTTGTGTCCAGGAAAATCGTAATCTGGGCGACCGGGGGCCTACAGCAACAGACTGCGTGTAGGATTCAAGCCGACCCTCTACCATTACCCGCTGTCAGCTTTCCAATTCCTTTACAAGGAGAACCAATGAAAAAACTGCTCGCAACTTGTTTTGTACTCGCCCTGTTCGCGGTGGGTGTGGCTTCCGCTCAGGACACAATGAAGAATGACAACACGACTGCCGATTCGTCGAAAGCAATCCAGATCACCGGCAAAATCAGCGCTGACGGCAAAACGTTTGTCACCGACAAAGACGGCAAGAGCTGGACGATCATAAATCCAGAGGCAGTGAAGGGACACGAGGGACACCATGTCGTGCTGACGGCACACGTTTATCCGGATAAGAATGAAGTGCACGTCATGTCACTCAAGATGGCGAAGTGACCTGGCAGGGCAGACCCAGACCTCAGGGCGAGAAAAGTGCCGGCGCTCGAAACGCCGGCACTTTGTATTTTTGCCGCAAATGATTGTCGAACTCGATTGTCAAACTGGATTGCGGAACCAGCACATGCGAGAAAGCGTTACTCCACCGCCGCCAACACATAATCCGTCAGCATCTTCTCCGTCTGCTCATGCATTCCGTGGGTGTTGAAGTTCGTGCTCGTAATAACGACGGCCATATCGAGGGCGGGAATGGCGACGACCTTATTCCCTCCGTTGCCCGACATAAAAAATGCCGGATAACTCCTCTCACCCGACTTGAATGATTTCAGCCACCACAGGTAGCCGTATTCGGTCGTCTCGTCAATTCGGGCGTGAGGTTCGGTCGAACCACGCACCCACGTTGCACTTACGATGCGCTTCCCTTGCCATTCGCCGCCGTTGAGGTAGAGTTGAGCGATCTTGAGCAGATCGCGACTGGTCAGCCGCAGCCCACCGCCAGTCTGCGGAACGTTCAGGGGAGAAAAGACCCACTCCGCACTATTGATACCGAGGGGCGTAAGGAGCTTGTCGCTCGCATAGCGATCGGTGCGCTGGCCGGTGGCCTTCTCCAGCACCTCGCTCAGGGTAAAAACTCCTCCCGTGCAATAGCTGAAGTAGCGCCCGTAGGGAGGCGGTTCGATCGGTTCGCCGACGCGCATGCGTCCCCGAATCGGCAAGTCGAGAATGAATTGCGCCCAATCTTCCACCACATACATGCGCTCTTCGTTGCCCCGTGAAGCGTCATTCCAGTCATCGCACTCCAGCGGAGAACTCATGGTGAGAAAATCTTCGATCGTGATCGCCGCCTTGCGCGGATCAGGATTTTGCAGCCTGCGGGCATGCTCCGGCAAAAGCGACAGGACCTTGGCATTCACACCGCTAAGCTTATGTTCGTCGATGGCGATGCCGACCAGGATATCGGTGATACTCTTGGTCGCCGAACGGGTGTCGCGCAGCGCGTTGGCGTCGCCATCAAAATAGGCTTCATAAACCAGTTTGCCGTGGCGCGCCACCAGAACGCTGCCGATTTTCTTGAATTCGCCGGAACGAATCGCCGCATCGAGTGCGCGCAAGCGATTCTCGGAAAGGCCGTTCGCGGTGGCCGAAGCCGATGCCCAGTCGCCCGCTTTGAAGCGAGAATCTGCCGCGGCTGATACTGCCTGTGAAGACAATTGAGCTCGCGACTCTGCACCAAGAGAAGCGAACAGGATCATCACTACCCGTGCAATGCGGCGAACAAACGTCATGGGCACAGATTCCTACTCCGTAGATTTCGACGCGGAAGGCGCATCTATGTGAGCAAGGTCCTATACAGTCGACAGGATGAACCGCTAGCGGCTTGTCGCCAGACGCTGCCCGACCAACGCTTCGATTCGATTGAGCACTTCATCCTCGCTCATGTGCGTGGAGTCGAGCACCACGGCATCCGGGGCAGCCACCAGCGGAGACGCTGCCCGGGTGCGATCGCGACGGTCGCGCTCTCGAAGTTCGGCGGCCATGGTCTCGGCCGATGGGCCTTTCACCTTTTGCTGGTCGAGCCTCCTCTGCTCGCGAATCACGGGGTCGGCATCGAGAAAGATCTTCAAGTCGGCGTCGGGAAATACTTTCGTGCCGATATCGCGCCCTTCCATCACAATTCCGCCTCCAATACCCATTTCGCGCTGCCGCTCGACCATCCACTGCCGCACCTTGGGATGGACGGAGACACGCGACGCCGCCTCGGTAACATCGCGCTCGCGGATGCGCGAGGAAACATCGATTCCGTTGAGCAGGACGCGATTGCCGCCGATGCAACGATCGAGGGTTATGCGTGAATCCTGCGCCATCTTGAGCAGCGCTTCCTCATCGTCGAATGACGCGTCCCACTCGATGGCTCTGAGCGCGAGCGCCCGGTACATGGCCCCACTTTCTAGATTCACGTAGCCAAGTTTGCGCGCCAGGCGCGAGGCGATCGTGCTCTTGCCGGCTCCGGCCGGGCCGTCTATGGCAATGATGAGTTTACGCGGGGATGGGTCGGTCATGATCGCGAATGTGTGATTCTACACGGCTCGCGATGGGAAAACTACAGGCGAGGGCGCCCGGGAAGCGCTGCCGTTCAACCTCAGCTCACGCGCTGCGGACGTGGCTTGGGGACATAGGCTTGCTTCAGGGGAGTCACCTGCAACAGCGACTTGCTCCCTACATGCACGAAACTTAATTCGCGAGCCGAGAGCAAGGCGTGAATCGCTTCCTTCACTCGCGTGCGCGGAACGAAGTTTGCCAGAAAATTCTCCACTTCGGCTTCGTCCACGGCGATTACGCAGTCCAGGTATTTCGACACCAGTGCCGAGAGCGCTTCGGGCACGGAAATTCCGACGCCTTCGCGCACCACATCGGGCGCCCAGCGCGACAGTTCGTCCCATACCGAACCTTCCTCCACCGTGTAGTCGACCCGCGTGATGCGCAGTTTGCCCCAGAGTTCGCTGAGGGCGCGATCGAGGCCGGCGTTCGAAACCGAACCGCCCAACATCTCGCCGAGCTTTGATTTTGAAATCGGTCCACGCCGACGGATGATTTCGAAAGCGTCACAGGCCAGCGGCGAATACGGGGAGCGCGGTCCGCTGGCGGGCGGCTGCTTGGGATTGCGCTCGCCCACCAGAGAATAGAAGTAAGGGAAAACAGAAGCCGCCAGCAGGAAGGCGTTGTTCTCATCCAACAGAGGAGCCTCGAAGGCAGACCGGTCGCGCAGCGCGCGTACCATCAATTCGGTCGCTTCTTTCGCTCGCGGATCGTTAAACGCATGCTGGCGGGTCGGCAACTTGTCGTCTGCTCCCACCCAGGCCCCTATAAAAGTCGGCGCCAGAAGCGCGGGCCGCATCGGATACATCAGGCAGAATCCGACCGACTCCAAGAAGATGCGGGCGTCATCGAGTGTGCGCACGGTCTGGCCGTCCAGATGCCATTTTTGCGCGCGCCCCTGCAAGAGTTCGAGGTCAGTCATGATTCGATTAGAACACAGGTCGGCTGCCAGTTCTCAGTTCTCAGTAGGGTCTTCTTTCGCTAGCTTCCACGGCACAGCAACTACTGCACACACATGAGAAGATTCTGCTGAGCACTAGATCCTCTTGAACGCCTTCTGAATATCTTGCATGGAATAGCGCAGGACCACCGGCCTGCCATGCGGGCAGGTCATCGGATGTTCGGTTTTTGCAAGCTCGGCCAGCAGCCACTCCATTTTGTTTTGTTCCAGCGGCATATTGACCTTGATGGCGGCATGGCAGGCTATAGAGGCTGCGATTCGCGTTCGTACTGCTTCCAGATTGATGGCCTGATCTTCGCGCGTCAACTGCTCGAAGATTTCGTTCAGCATGCCCTCAATCTGCGCGGCATCCACCCCCGCGGGCGCTATTTTTACGGCCACGCTGCGCGCGCCGAAAGGCTCCGCCTCAAAACCATTGCGCGCCAGTTCCTCGGCAATTTCGCTGAAGATGGCTTGCTGCGCCGGTGTCAGATCGATGATTAGCGGCATGAGTAAACGCTGACTTTCGACGTGCTGCACCGAACGTTGCCGCAGGATTTTTTCGAAGAGCACGCGCTCGTGGGCGACATGCTGGTCGATAATCCAGAGACCGTCCTCATTCACGGCGAGAACAAACGAATTTCGAATCTGGCCTAATGGGCGCAGGGTTCGCAGTGACTCCAAAGTTGGCGCGCTTTGCGGCTCCTGCGCGATGGGCGGCGCGCATCCGTGGTCCGGGATGGGCTGAGCAACGCTCGGCCCGGAATCCATCGCTGACTCAGCACCCGGGACAGTGGCTTCGGGTGCGTGAGCCAGCGATACTGCCGCATTCGCATCGACCGCGATGCCTCCCGCAAACTCGAAGCGGGCCGTGATTGCTGGGACGGCCGGCGCTTGCAGCGCGAATCCTCCTCCGAAATCTCCAGCCGCCGCCGGCTCGTACAGGTCGCGCCAGGGCGCGCGTGCGGGCCCATTGTCATCGTAAGCGCCCTCCGAGAAGCGAGTGCTGCCCATCGAGGGGCTGCTCAGGCCCGGAGCCGCGGTCGGCTGCGCGCCAATCTCCTTGAGGAACTGCGGTACAGGACGTGCCTTCATCAGCGCCGCCCTCACCGACTCGCGCACAAAATCGTGAATCACCGTCTGCTGCCGAAAACGCACTTCGGTTTTCGAGGGATGCACATTGACATCCACTTCGACCGTCGGCATCTCGATGAAAAGCAGAACGACCGGAAATACCGTGGGCGGTAAAATGTTGCGATAGGCCTCGGTGATGGCGTGCTGAACTAAACGGTCGCGAATGAGCCGTCCATTGACAAAAATAAAGATCGAATTGCGGTTGAGCTTCTGAATTTCTGGCTTGGAGACGAAGCCATGCAGCCGCACCTCGCCAAAATCGTGTGGCGCGGGTGCCCCCGCTCGCGTAGCCTCCTCCGCGAGGTCGGTGGGTTTGTGCGAGCCAGTCTCCGCGCTTCGTCGCCACGGCGGAGGCTGCGGCAACCCGACTCGCTCCAAGGGTTGCACCGCCGCCAGCGGAATCAACTGGTCGAGCGTTTCGCGTCCAAACACCTGGTAGACGCGCTCGCGATGACCCGTCACCGGCGGAGCCACCAGCAAGGCGTTTGTCGACGAGTGCAATTCAAAATGCTTCTCGGGATGTGCCAACGCATAGTGAGTGACAAGCGACGCGATATGGGAAAGTTCGGTCGATTCCGACCGCAGAAATTTCTTCCGCGCCGGCGTATTAAAAAAAAGATCGCGAATGGTGATCGACGTCCCCAGCGGCAGCCCCGCCTCTTCGACGCGGATAATTTTGCCGCCGTTGATCTCGAGAACCGTCCCGGCCGCTTCTTCCACCGCACGAGTTTCCAGATGCAGGCGGGCCACCGATGCGATCGATGGCAGCGCTTCGCCGCGGAATCCCAAGGTCGAGATGCTCAACAGATCGTCCGTCTCTTTGATCTTGGACGTGGCGTGCCGCTCGAAGGCCAGCATGGCATCGTCGCGTACCATGCCGCATCCGTTGTCAGTGATCTGGATCAGCTTCTTCCCGCCCGCCTCGACCTGAATCCGAATCCGCGTGGAACCGGCGTCCAGTGCGTTCTCCAGCAACTCCTTCACCACAGAGGCGGGCCGCTCCACCACTTCGCCGGCGGCGATCTGGTTGGCTACTCTTTCCGACAGAACGTGAATCTTGCCCATAAGATTCGGGGATAATAAAGATCATTGCCAGTGTGACAGATACGCACTCGAAGCGTAAAGGCGGGTCGATCCCGCGCTTTGCGCATCCAAAACGAGGTATCGTGTAGTTCTTCGGAGAGAGCTGCCATGAAACACGCTATTTTAGGAGCAGGCGCCATCGGAGGCTTGATGGGTACCGTACTGTCTTCGCTGGGCGAGGACGTCACGGTGGTGGTTCGGCCGGAGACGCTGCCAAACTATCCGGCTAAGTTGACGCTGGAACGTCCGGTCGGTTCTCTTACCGCTCCCGCGAAAGCTACGGCCGCGCTAAAAGAGCCGGTTGATGTGCTGTGGATCGCAACCAAGACTTATCAACTCGAAACTGCGATCAAGGCCGTTCAATCATCTCCAGGTTGCGTGATTCCCCTCCTCAACGGCGTGGATCACGTTGCCGCGCTGCGAGCGCGATTTGGAAACGACCGCGTGGTTCCAGGAACGATCGCGGTGGAAGCAGAGCGAAGTGCTCCGGGGCGATTCATCCAGCGATCGCCGTTCGTTCTCCTCAACCTCGCCTCCAGCGGAGAGCCACTGCTCGGCGCCATCATCGGTCGGTTGGGCAATCTTGGATTCAATTGCCAATTCGTTCCGAACGAGAAGACTTTGCTCTGGGGCAAGCTTTCGTTCCTGGCTCCCTTCGCGCTGACCACGTCGGCATCGGCGATGAATCTTGGCGAGATTCTCGCAAACGCCGATTGGAAGCACGAACTCTTTTCAGCCATCTCTGAGACGTGCGCCGTGGGGAATGACAGCGGCGCGCAGCTTGACCCCGAGCGGGTTCGGAAAGGTTTTGAGGGCGCGCCTCCGAGCATGCGGAGTTCCATGCAGAAAGACGTGGCCGCCGGACGGCCACTTGAACTGGACGCTATTGCCGGCCCCATTGTGCGCGGTGGGAAAAAGCATGGGATCCACGTACCGATTACGGTGGGTCTGATGGCGGCGATTCAGTCGAAGATTAGCGCGCACTGACGTTGGCGGTGCAGAACGTAATTGTCGAGCGGGGCTAACACGCGGGCGAGGCGCCCGCGCCGCACGAATCCTGCTACACTTTTTCTCCGATGAAGAATTCGCGGCTACCTTTAATTCTGTTAGTTCTTGCGAGTCTATTCGGAGGGCGCCTGGTTTTTGCTCAATCCTCGGAGAGTCCGGTTGCGCCTGACCTGGCTACTCCCGAGGAGAAGCACCTTCGCAACGTTCGGCAACTTACTTTCGGCGGATCGAACGCCGAAGCTTATTTTTCGGCCGACGGCAAGCGGCTGATTTTTCAATCGACACGCGATAACCTGCAGTGCGACCAGATCTTCACCATGAACGTCGATGGGACCGATCAAAGGATGGTCTCAACCGGCAAGGGGCGCACGACCTGCAGCTACATTTTCCCCAACAATGAGAAGATCCTCTATTCGTCAACCCATCTGGCGGATGCCGCTTGCCCGCCGCGTCCCGATTATTCGAAGGGCTATGTGTGGGCCGTGTATCCGTCATTTGATATTTTCACGGCCAACATGGATGGATCCGGCCTGAAGCAGCTTGCAAACACTCCGGGCTACGACGCCGAGGCGACGATATCGGAGGATGGCAAGAAGATCGTTTTCACATCCATGCGCAATGGCGATCTCGATATTTATTCGATGGACGCCAATGGCAAACACGTAAAGCAGCTTACTCATGAGCTGGGATATGACGGCGGCCCGTTTTTTTCCAAAGACCGAAAGTGGATCGTGTATCGCGCCTACCATCCGAAGACCGAACAGGAAATTGCAGAATACAAGGAACTGTTGAAGCAGAATCTGATTCGCCCGACCACGCTTGAAATCTGGATTATGAAGGCTGACGGGAGCGGCAAGCGGCAGCTTACGAATTTGAATGCGGCGAGTTTTGCGCCATCGTTTTTTCCCGACGGAAAGCGGATTATTTTCTCGACCAATGTAGGTTCCACGGGCGGAATGGGAAATTTCGAGCTCTATGCGATCAACGTGGATGGAACGGGACTCGAACGCATCACATACTACGACGGGTTTGATGGATTCCCGATGTTTAGTCCGGATGGAAAAAAGCTGGTCTGGATCTCGCACCGCAACGGGAAGGCGCAGCGGGAGACGAACGTGTTTATCGCGGACTGGGTGCCGTGAGGTTGCCGGTCGCTGTGCCAGGCGAGGGCAAGCCGCGTCTCTACATACGTCTTGCTCTGGCTAACGCGCCTTCCGCGGGCTCGGCTAGCTCCTCCCGCACATCAATGCCGGGAAACTTTTCCCGCAACCTTCGACTGAAAACTTCACGCACCTGCGATGACTGACGAAAAACACTGCCCGTCATGGCTATGGATAGCGTTGCCTCTTTCGATCGGGGCGCGAGGCGGCAGACGACAATCGCCGCGAGAGCAGCCAGCTTTGCCCCAGCGTCGGCCAGCAGCTCGCTTGCGATAGCGTCGCCCTCATCGGCAGCCTGCTGAACGATGCGAAACAAGCGCGGGAAATCTGGCGCTGGCGTTGCATTGGCTTGCTGCACGAGTTCGTCGATGGTCGTGAGCTTCCAAGCTTGAAGAACCAGTGCAGTGAGCACGGTGTCGAGTCCCTGATCACGAGCGCTCAGGATAGCCGAGATGGCGCGACGTCCAATCCAATGGCCAGAGCCTTCGTCAGAGACGGCAAATCCCCAGCCCCCGGCCCGCGCCGTATGTCCGTTCGCATCGCGACCAAAGGCGATGGAGCCGGTGCCAGCGATCGCGATCACACCCGGGCCCGCGCCAAACGCCGCTTCTAACGCGATCACGGTGTCGCCCACAACTTCGATATTGGCTTGCGTTAGAAACGGGACTTGCCCCGTCTCCAGTGGCGCCGGAATCAACTCTCTGACCATGCTGCCAATCTTGGCGGCAATCTCCGGCCGTCCAGCACCGGCGGCGCCAATACAAACCGAGCGAATCTGATGGGGAGAAATCTTCGCCGCACTGCAGACCTGGCGAATCACTGTGTGCAGAGCCTCTTTCGCCTGTTGCCCGCCGAGACGAACGATGTTGCTTCCGCCGGACACGGCCCTGGCCAGTACGGTGTTTTCGTCCGCGAGAACACAGAGAGTCTTGGTACCTCCACCGTCGATTCCGAGATAATAGGGCATCGCGCTAGTTCTAACACAGGTTCACTGGAATTCGGTCATCGATGAGTCATGCGGAACGCTTATACAATGCTGCGAAACGTTGTTTGCGCGGACGCGGCGAACCACGTCACAACGGGAGGGGTTTGATTGGGACTGAATCGCGTCGACCTGCTGATTATCGCGGCTTACCTGGCGGGAATCACGCTGTTCGGTCTCCGCTTCCGCAAGCGGCAGCGGACCATGCGCGATTACTTTCTCGCCGACCGCAACATTCCCTGGTGGGCGATCGCTCTCTCGATTGTCGCGGCGGAAACCAGCACGCTGACCATCATCAGTATTCCCGGACTCGCTTACGATTCCAATCTTACGTTTCTCCAAGTGGTGATGGGCTACGTGATCGGGCGCGTCATCATTAGCTTTGTATTGCTTCCGCAATACTTTCGCGGCGAGCTCTATACCGCCTATCAGCTGATAGAGCGCCGGTTTGGCTCGGAGCTACGCACGGTTACCGCGGGCCTCTTCCTGTTAACGCGGGCAGCAGCGGAAGGAGTGCGCGTCTATGCCGTGTCGATCGTGGTATCCATTGCACTCGGCACTGGAGAAGTTACTTCGATTGCCATCATCACGTTGCTCACTCTGATCTATACCTTCGAGGGCGGACTGACCGCAGTCATCTGGACCGATGTGGTCCAGACCTTTATTTATGTCGGCGGCACGCTGGTCGGCATGGTAACGATTCTGCACCTGGTGCCGGGCGGATGGGCCTCGGTGCATGCCATTGCCACCGACCTCCACAAATTTCAGATATTTGACTTTCACCTGTTTGATTCAACAACGTCGGCCCACTGGCCGCACCTGAATTTCGCAACACCTTACACATTATGGGCTGGAATTATCGGCGGCGCGTTTCTGACCACGGCCAGCCATGGCACCGACCAGCTCATCGTGCAGAGGTTGCTGGCGGCGCGAAATCAGCGTCAGTCGGTGCTGGCCTTGCTGTCGAGTGGAGTCGCGGTCTTCTTCCAGTTTGCTTTGTTTCTCCTGGTGGGCGTAATGCTCTTTGCCTACTACCGGGTTCCGTCGGCTGGCTTTGGACGAGCAGACCGCATTTATCCGACGTTCATTGTGACCCGCATGCCACATGGCATCGCCGGATTGCTGATCGCGGCGATTCTGGCGGCGGCGATGTCAAACCTGAGTGCCGCGCTAAATTCGCTTTCATCGAGCTCGATGATCGATTTCTATCTTCGCTTCCGTTCATCGTCGCGTCCAGAAATGAACGAAGCGACACGACTGCGGGCGGCACGGCTCGCAACCGTTGTCTGGGCGGTGGTGTTATTCGCGCTCGCAGTCCTCGCTCTGCACCGCGTCGGACGCGTGGTTGAAGTCGGGTTGCAGATCGCATCCGTCGCTTATGGAGCGTTGTTGGGAGTTTTTCTTCTCGGAGTGTTGACCAGACGCGCCAATCAGCGCGGTGCAATGGTGGGTATGATTTGCGGATTGGCGATGGAGCTCTATCTATGGCGATGGTCGTCCGTGGCGTTTACCTGGTGGGTCGCGATCGGGACCTGTGTGACGTTTGCTATCGGATATGCCGCTAGCGTTGGGGGGAGGATCACATCGAAAGCTTAGACGGGGCAGAGCTCCGAGTTCGCGGAGCAGTGAAAGAACCTGCCATTCGGTTCTCGCTCGTTGCTCTCCGCGTTCTCCGCGAACTCTGCGGTTAGAATCGTTCTCTCAAAGTTCGATCGAATATGGATTTGCCAGCAAAAAGCTGCTCTCGTCCGGAACTCGCCCGTGACTTGGGCCTGTCGCATGCCGGTGCCGTCGTGGTCGGCACCATCATCGGCAGCGGAATTTTTCTCGTTCCCTCGGAAATGATGCGCGCGGTGGGTTCGGCCCGCGTTGTTTATCTGGCATGGGTGATCGGCGGCCTGCTCTCTTTTTTCGGTGCGCTCACCTATGCCGAACTGGGGGCCATGAAGCCACAGGCGGGCGGCGAATACATTTACGTTCGCGATGCTTACGGGCCGCTGGCGGGATTTCTCTATTCCTGGACAACATTCTTGATCTCCAAACCGGCATCGATTGCGACCATTACCACTGGGCTGGTGCGGATCCTCGGGACCTTCCCGGTCTTTTCTTTTTTCTCGCGTTCGTACATTCTGCGTCCGTTCACCATCAGCTTCGGTCAAATGGTAGCGATCGGAGCCACACTCGCCATCTCGTGGCTCAATTACGTTGGGGTGCGCCGCGCCGGAGAATTTCAATTCCTCTTCACGCTGCTGAAAGTTGCCATCATCCTCGGAATCGTCGCCGTTGGCTTTTCTTATAGCGGCGGTACCTGGGCGAATTTCGCCACCGAATTTGCCGGCGCGAAAGGCGGCATCGCGGGATTCTTTGCGGCGCTGGTGGCTGCGCTTTGGGCTTATGACGGCTGGAACGATCTGAACATGGTTGCGGGCGAGATTCGGAATCCGCAGCGAAACATTCCGCTTTCGCTGATCTGGGGCGTAGCCACGGTAGGCGCACTCTACATTCTGGTCAACGCCGCAGTCCAATATGTTTTGCCGGCAACAGCGGTAGCGTTATCGGAGCGCCCGGCCTCGGATGCGGTGGCGCTGGTGCTTGGTCATGCTGGCGCAGGCCTGGTGTCGGCGGGCATGGCGATTTCCATGCTGGTGACTTTGAACGGCTCGATTATGAGCGGGGCCCGCGTCCCATTTGCCGTGGCGCGCGATGGATATTTTTTTTCGTCCATGGCCGAAGTTCATCCCCGTTTCCACACGCCATCCGTGGCCATCTTTGTGCAATGTGGCCTGGCCGTGGCTCTGCTGCTGCTGGGTGGCAGCTTCCGGCAATTCTTTTCACTCGCTATTTTCGCGGAGTGGCTCTTCTACATGATCGCGGCCAGCACCGTATTCGTTTTCCGGAGGCGCGAGCCACATGCCGTGCGCCCTTATCGCGTGCTGGGATATCCCTTGGTTCCGGCACTGTTTGTGCTGGCGTCCGCCGCACTGCTCTATTACACGTTTACCGATAATCTTAAGAGTTCGGCCAGCGGATGCCTGGTAATTCTGGCGGGCATTCCGGTCTTCTATTTTTTTGCGCGGCGACGGATGGTGAGCTGAAGTTACGCAGGTAAATGAATCTGCTCTAACCCGTAATCTCCAGTGCTTCCGATAACTCTTCCCATTCCTTCATCAGGCTCCGCAGGTCGTTCTTCCGGTGGGCGAGGTCCTGCGTCTGCCGTTGAGTTTCCTCCGCACTGACGAAGCTCTGGAGATCGGTTTCGCACTGAGCAATGGCGGCTTCGGCGCGGCCGATCTCCTCTTCTATTTCGTGGAGACGATCTTCCATCCGCTGGCGCTTGATCGGATTCAGGCGCTTGCCTTTTGCCTCGGCAGCTTCGGGCGAACGATTTCCATTCACCGGCACTGAAGACGACGCGGAAAAATTACTGGAAACTGCGGATTCCTTCGGCGTTTCTGCGACGGCTGCGGCTCTTCCCTGCTTTCGCCAGAGATAGTCTTCATAATTTCCTGGATAAATTTCTACTTTGCCATCGCCGATTTCGAAGACTCGCGTGGCCAGCTTGTCGATGAAATAACGATCGTGCGACACGAAAACTACCGTCCCGGTGTACTTCATCAGCGCTTCCAGCAGGACATCTTTGGCGCGCAGGTCAAGGTGGTTCGTGGGCTCATCGAGCAGCAGGAAGTTGGCCGGATGCAGCAGCATTTTCAGCAGCGCATAGCGATTGCGCTCGCCTCCGGAGAGCACGCCGATGCGCTTGAAAACATCGTCGCCGGAAAAAAGAAAACAGCCCAGCAGGCTGCGCAGTTGCGTTTGCGTCGAGGCAGCCGAAAGCTCGCCCAGGTCGTCGAGGATCCTCGCTTCGGGATCGAGTTCTTTGTATTGGTCCTGCGCAAAATAGTCGAGATGGACTTCGTGCCCCAGCTTGTATTCGCCCGCAGTTAGCTTCTCCTGTTGAGCCAGCAGTTTGATCAGAGTCGACTTCCCCGCTCCGTTAACCCCGACTAACGCTATGCGCTCGCCGCGCTCGATCATGAAGCTGACCTGGTCGAAGACTTCGTGCTCGTTGATACCGGGTTCGCCATAGCTCTTGGCGACATTTGCGAACTCGGCCACGATGCGGCCACTTGGCTTAGGCTGCGGAAAGGAAAAATGCACGGTCTTCTCTTCTTCCGGAATTTCGATCCGCTCCATCTTTTCCAGTTCTTTGATGCGGCTTTGCACTTGCTTCGCCTTGGTCGCGGTGTAGCGAAATCGGTTGATGAACACTTCGAGCTGCTCAATGCGGTCATGCTGCGTCTTGTAGGCGGATTCCAGTTGCTCCTTGCGCGCAGCTTTGCCGGCCAGATACTGGTCGTAGTTGCCGGCGTAGAAGTGCATGTGTTTGTTCCATATTTCCACGATGCGCTTTACCGTGATGTCGAGAAAGTACCGGTCGTGCGAGATGATGACGAAGGCAAAGGGATAGGTCGTCAGATACTCCTCGAGCCAGTTGCGGGCCTCGAGGTCGAGATGGTTGGTGGGCTCGTCGAGCAGCAGCAAGTTTGGCTTTTGCAATAGCAGCTTAGCGAGCGCGATCCGCATCTGCCAGCCACCGGAGAACTCTTCAGTCTGGCGGGTCCAGTCGGTGCGGTGGAAGCCCAGTCCGGTTAACACTTGCCCAACCTGCGCTTCCAATGTGTAGCCGTCCCGGGCTACGAATTCGTGTTCGAGCTTCTGATAACGGTCGGCTACGGTGGCGTATTCAGAACTCTGGTGGTCGAGTTCCGACATGCTGCGGGTTAGCGACTCCATTTCCTTTTCGATGGCGTGGAGTTCCTCAAACACCGCCATGCACTCGGCGAAAATGGTGCGGCCCGTCATGGTCAGGCCGTCCTGCGGAAGGTATCCGGTGGAGATGCCTTTAGCGCGCGAGACGGAGCCGTAATCGAGCGACTCGCTTCCCGCAAGAATCTTCATGATGGTGGACTTGCCGGTACCGTTCGCTCCGACCAGCCCGATGCGCGATTCTGGCGTGATCAGCCAGTCGGCGTTCTCGAACAAGAGCTTGTGCCCATAACGCTTGCCGGCGCCGGAAAGTTGAATCATGGAAGTCTCTTCTTAATATAACGGACGGAAGCGCCGTGACTGAGAACTCCCGGGAGCCGCCGGCGCTTGGAATACCCGGTCATCCTCGATCGTAGTCCCGCGAGAGTACGTCCTCGATGCGATGGCTTTCCCCGCGCACACTGCTCTGTGACGCCAAGCCTTGACAGTCCCACGAGCCGGCAGGACAATTCCTAACACAATTTGCGGAGCCTCGGAAATTGCGCCTTTTTCAGAGGTATTCCGCAAAGCGGAGGCGCACGTGGAACGACTGAAAGGGATTGTCAAGTGGTTCAACAACGCCAAGGGATACGGCTTCCTGGGCCGTGATGATGGACCAGACGTTTTCATTCACTACAGCTCCATTACCACCGAGGGGTACAAGAGCCTCCAGGAGGGCGACAAGGTGGAGTTTGAGATTGTGCAGGGAGCAAAAGGGCCGCAAGCGGCCAACGTAAGCAAGGTTTCCTGAACCAAGAGGTGACGTTTCCTCGCCGCTTTCTTGCGAACCATGCTTTGCTCTCAATGGCTGGGCTAGCTCCGTCTTCTCGCGAATGTGACGGGGCGTAAATTCTTTTTTCCGCTCGCTGCAATCACCCGCTCGCGTAGCTCCCATCTGGCTCTCCCGTCGCAACTCGTTTAACCTTATTCCTTACCCATGGACAACAAGGCCATTGCCACACTTCTCCACGAAACTGCCGATCTGCTGGAGATCGACGGGCAAGACTCCTTTCGCATCCGGTCGTATCGCAACGCGGCCGAGGCAATCGAAGCGCTGCCGCAGCAGATTGCCGACCTGATCTCCGAGCCAAAAAAGATTCTTGCCATCCAGGGTATTGGCAAGGGAATGCTGGCCAATCTGCAGATGCTGTTCAAGGATGGGCGCATCGAAGCGCACTCCGAACTTCTGAAAAAATACCGGCCGTCGATGCTGGAACTGCTCAAGATTCAGGGCCTGGGACCCAAGACGATTGCCTTGATCTGGAGCGCCTACCAGGTGAGCGATCTCGAAGGCGTGGAGAAACTGGCGCGCGAGGGCAAAATCCGGATTCTCCCGCGCATGGGTGAAAAACACGAAACAAAACTGCTCAAGGCAATTGAGGACTATCGCCGGATCGGCGGACGATTTCTGCTCGACACGGCCGAAGAGCTGGCCGAAAAGCTGGTGGCTCATTTATTGGCAGAGCCGGGCATCGAAAAAGTGACGCCCGCCGGATCGCTGCGGCGCGGACGCGAAACCGTCGGCGATCTCGACATTCTCGTCACCGGCAAAGGCTGCATTGAAGACGCGTCACGACAGCAACTCATTGAACACTTGCTCAAGTTCCCCGGCCTGATGGAGGTGATCGCGCAAGGCGAGAATAAAGTCAGCTTCCGGCACCGCAATGGCATGCAAGTGGATGTCCGCCTGCTGCCTCCCGAATCTTTTGGAGCCGCCATGCAGTATTTCACCGGCTCCAAAGCGCACAACGTAGCTTTGCGCCAGCGCGCGCTCAAGATGGGCTTTACACTGAACGAATACAGCCTCGCCACCCTCGAAGACGCCCGCCCTATCGCCGGCAAAACGGAAGAAGAAATCTATTCCCGTCTGAAGCTCGATTTTATTCCTCCGGAACTGCGCGAGAATCTGGGAGAAATCGAAGCTGCCGCGGCGCACACGTTGCCCACACTGCTGCAGTTATCCGACCTTCGCGGTGATGTTCATATGCATACCGTCGAGACCGACGGCCGCAACACGATTGAAGAGATGGCGGAAGCGGCCCGGGAGCGCGGTTACGAATACATGGCGATCACCGATCACTCGAAGAATTTAGCTTTCGCCAATGGTCTGACCGACGAACGCGCTCTCGCTCATATCGAACGAATTCGGGCCGCGGAGAAAGCAATCAAGGGGATCCGCATTCTTGCCGGCATCGAAGTCGACATTCTGACCGACGGTTCGCTGGATCTTTCCGACTCGGTACTGGAACAAATGGATATTGTGATTGCCAGCGTGCATTCGCAGTTCAATCAGGACCGCACCACCATGACCGAGCGTCTCCTGAAGGCGATCGCGAATCCGAACACGTCTTTGATCGGGCATCCGACCGGACGCCTGCTCCTGCGCCGTGACGCATACGCGTTCGATCTCGACGCAGTTCTTAAAGCGGCCGCCGAACACAAGGTGGCAATGGAGCTGAATTCGTACCCTGATCGCCTCGACCTGTGCGACGTTCATTTGCGGACGGCAAAACAGCACGGAGTGAAGATTGTCATCAACACTGACTCCCACCACACTTCGCACATGGAGAAACTACGCTACGGCGTCACCCAGGCGCGGCGGGCGTGGCTCACCAAGGATGACGTTCTCAACACCCTACCGGCGCGGGCCTTCGCACGCGCCATGAAGCACGCATGGTAAACCTCGGATTTTTTCGCAGACCGTGACCTGAAACTCAGTCTCAAATCAGTCATCCCACCACCGGCAAAAAGCATTTACAATGGCGTCACTCGCACCCCGACCGGAGGTTGCTGTGAAATCGAATCACCATTGCGGAATTGTCGCAGCGTGCTCGGTTGTACTTCTCGCTCTGGCGCCGAACCTCGGCGCCCAGGAGGCGTCCTCCGGCAAGCCCATCGGGGCCATACAAGACTGGTCGCAACGCCAGATCGTATTCAGCCGCGACACGCTCGCACAGCATCCAGATCTGGTCTACCGTGAGCCCCGCGTTCTGCAGCAGGCGTTGCAGCGCTGGCAAGTGCCCGACTGGGGTAGATTCTATCCCCACAATTCGATGGCCAGCCCGAGTTCAAGCAAGCCTGCTTCCGAACGTGACTGGAGCGTTCCTGGTCTGGGAGGCAAGCTCGCGGCCAATGTGTTTCCCGCCAAGTTCTCCATCAACCCCCAGGCACCTCCCGACTGCGTCAAAGACTTTGTTGTTTTCGGGTTGAATATCGAGGGCGCGACCGGAGGACAAGCTAACCTCATAGCCTTCGACAATCTTTACGTCAACGCCCAGGGCACGGGCTTTTGCAGTGGCACCGCTCCAAAGCTCTATTTTGCCTACAATATCAGCACCGTTGCTGGCGGTAAGATCACGACTTCGCCCGTTCTCTCCCAGGATGGAACCAAGATCGCCTTCGTGGAAGATATTCCGGCCAACGCCGGCCTCGGTATCACCGCTTCCTCCATCCTTCACGTATTGACATGGACCGCAGGCCAGGGCGCGATCGGCAATGCAGCGCCGCCCTCTTCGATGACCTCAGTCACATTCTCGGCAACCAACGAAATTACTTCGTCGCCTTGGATAGACTATGGCGCCGATACCGCCTACGTCGGCTCCGCCAATGGGGACCTCTACCAGATCACGGGCGTCTTCACCGCTAGCCCTACGCTTTCGGGACCTCCTGACTGGCCCGTAACTGTCAGCAAGAACTTTGCCTTAACCTCTCCGGTTCTTGACGTGATTCGTGGCCTGGTCATGGTCGGAAGCGCAAACGGCGCCCTCTACCAGATCAACACGTCGACAAGCGCGGTCGCGAAACTGCAAATTGGGCAAACCGGAGGCACCACTTTCGGGATCATTGCGCCGCCCATTGTCGATATAACGAACAACACTACTTTCGTCGTCGATGCGGATAATGGCACTTCCGCCGTTCTGGTCCAGGTGCAAACCAGCAACCTGCAGGTATTGTCGACGGGGAATATCGGTCTCGGCTCTACCACTGGTACCAAACTCAAACTCTACCAGCCCGCCTTCAGCAACGCGTACTATACCAGGCCCTCGTCTGGATTGGTCAGTGTTTGCGGAACCGGCTCCGCGGACAGCACTCCCTGGCAATACACCTTCGGATTCACCGGCGCTGTCATGAACACGCCCGCCTCGTCCTCGCAGCAACTGCTGATTTCCACCACTGCTCAATGTACGGGATGGACTGAGTTCTACAATCCGAACATTAACGGTGGAACCGATTTCTTCTTCTTCGGGCTCACCGAGGACTGTGACGCAGCCGGGACAGCCGGCGGTTGCGTGGCCGAGATCGTCGGCAATACTCAGCCCATCAGCGCTACCGCCCAGGTGCACAGCGGACCCAGCGGAATTGTGGTCGACAATTACAGCCTCGACATCGGAGCTTCCAGTATCTATTTCAGCGCCTTGAGTCAGGATACGGTCTACAAATTTACCCAGAACGGTCTGCAATAGCAGCCTTACGTTACTGATCCACAAACGTCGCGATAAGTCCCGCTCCCAAGCTGACTCTCGGTTTTGTTCTTGGGCGCGTTCTTGAAGTTTCTCCCGCCCGCGGTTCGTCAAAGCTGCATCAGATTCGGTTGCAGCTTTGTGTATCCCTGGTTCGCGGCCCATAGGTCGAGCGGAATCGATGCGATTTCGTCCACGATCGGCTCGGCGTGCCCGTTCGTGGTCATGTCTACCGTCTTGATATAGGTGCGGCAACTGTCGCAAGCTTCCACCCGGACGTGCTTCAGTTCTTCCGCCGTGTAGACGGGAAGCTTGGCATGGTTCTCTTCCCCGCATCCCGGACAAACAATGCGGCGAAACTCCCATTCCGCCAGGCACAGGGAACACACCAGAGATCGCTGTCCGCCGTCTCCCATGGGACGCAAAACGCCGAGTCCAGGTTTTCTTTTGCAAAACGGACACCGATACGGGGTCGGGCCGTTCCACTTCTTTTTTGAACGCAGGATTACCGCATAAGGCTGCAGAAAAGCTCGGGCGATAAAATCTTGAGGACCGGACAGCGATCCACCATCGGTTTCATTCCAGAAAACCGTGAGCACTTGAGCAAGGGATTCTTCGCCGCCGTTCCGGAGTTCGCGTACCGCCTCCTGCAATGCGCTTGGACCACTCTGTTCGACCACGGACAAGAATCGTCCAACTCGGCGCATCACGTCTGGTGGCAGCGGACGAGCAAACGCCTCCACATCGGATACATGTCCACTGGCTGGCGCGTTCGTCTTTGCAATTTCCTCGTGGAACTTTTCCTGAAAACGCGCAATCTCTATATAGAAGTGCAGGATCTCCGCTGCAAAGCTGTACTGGGCGCCAAGTTCCTCGGCCCGGGTGATCCGCCGCTGCCATTCGTTCTGCACTCTAGTCTTTGCCCGATTCGATATCGGCGCGATGGGATCGGAAGCGATTGGACATGCAGAGATTATCAGTCCACAGCCGCCGCCGCGCAATGTCAGTAAAGGAGAGAAGCCTCGGAACCAGCGGGGGCGTTAATTTCAGGACTTGGCCAAGTGTTGCGTTTTGAGGTACAAAAACCTGCCCAAAGCCAGCGCCGCGCCGGGAAGGATCGACCAGTTGAGCGCCCCGGCAAGAACCAGCGGCCACTGGTGCGAGACATGCGAATATCTCGTAGCCACAATCCACGCTACCAGGATCCACCATACGCCGAACATCACGAACGATGGCAACAGGCTGGCGACGAGTTCGTCTCGACGTTCGCCTCCCCCGCGATGTGACAGATAGGCTGCTGCGGCTCCGAGCAAGGGCTGGGTCGCCAGCCAAACTAGATATGGAGTAAACGCGAGCCCCGCGTGCAACCACGGTCCGGGCATGCCTGGCCCAAGAGTCATTCGCTGCAAGAGCATCAGCCAAACCATGGAAGCTGTCAGTGCGGCCAGACCAGGTAGCCACCGTGTCTTGGTTCGATGGTTCATAGTTTCCGTCAACATTGGATTTCTGTATTGCAATGTAGTTCTCCTCTATTCCAGGGCCGGAGTCAATATCTTTATTCACGCCAATCGTTCGATACCAGTCAGGCCAGAATTGCACATCATCGGCGGTGACCACCGTAACTGCAGGTTTCGTGGAAAATCTGCGACGCACTCTTATGATGAGTCAAGAGTGTAAATTGATGGGCTTCTCCACCGAGCGAAACCGGCGCATAGCGGTCTGGGCCTTCTTCGGGCTGACCTTAGGGTATGCGTTCGTGGCCGGATTGCGCACCGTCTCCGATTTCGATGTGGGATGGTTGCTGGCGACGGGGAGATATCTCGTGAGCCATCACGAAGTGCCTCGAACCGACGTGCTGTCGTATACGGCATATGGTGTGCACTGGATTTATCCACCCTTCGGCGGCGCACTGCTTTATTTGCTGTACGCCATCGGAGGATTTGCCGCATTGTCATGGTTGAATGCGGCTGCCTGCGCCGCGGTGGTTGCGGTCGCCGTGGGACGTCCCCGACCACTCACCTGTGCTCTGGCCATTCTTGGTGTACCCTCGATTGCGTTTCGAACCGCGCCCCGCGCCGATCTTTTCACGACGTTGTTTTTCGCCGTATATCTGGCACTCCTGTACCGATACCGGAGAGAAGGAAAAGCTCCGCTATGGCTCCTGCCAGCGATCATGCTGCTCTGGGTCAACGCCCATTCGGGATTTTCCGCAGGAATCGCATTGCTCGGATTTTATGTGGCTGGGGAGTTGCTGGAGTGCTGTTTTGCCGCAAAGCATGTGGCCGCATTGGCGCGCCTGAAACGCGCTGCACCGTGGATCTTGCTCTCTGCGCTGGCCACGGCGATCAATCCATGGGGCTTCGGAGTGTACCGGGCGCTGCTGGCGCATAACAAACTCGCCGAGTTCCAGGGTGCCGTAGTTGGCGAGTGGTCGGCCATGCGGCTGACGATAGCCTCGTTCGCCGGCGCACTTCAACTTCGCGATCCAAACAGCGGTTACTGGTGGCTGCTGGGCTTTGCGTGCTCGGCCGCGATGATCGCGCTCTATCGTCGCCAGTTCGCAAATGCCGTGCTGCTCGCAGGCGCTGCGTACCTGTCTGTGCAGCATGTCCGCTTCCAGGCGTTGTTTGTCATTGTGGTCATAGTTATTTCGGGGGAAGTTTTTCCGCCATTTCGACTGGCCGCCCGCCGTGCCCGGTCGGAGACGAGACCAGCGTTGTCTCTGCACAATGGTCTGGCCGCCGCCGTCGCTGCGGTCGTGCCAGCGGCCATCGCAGCGCTCGCACTCATGCACATCGCCGACACCGTCAGCAACCGGTCGTATCTCGCGAATAGCGAACTCTCCTCCTTTGGCACGGGATTGTCGTGGTGGTATCCGCAGGGTGCGGCTCAGTTTATCGAGAGCAACGCTCTTCCGGCGCAGCTCTTTAATGATTACAACAGCGGCGGATATCTGACTCTGCGGCTTGGCCCCGGGTATCGGGACTTCGCCGATGGTCGCGGAATTCCCTTCTCTCTCGATATTCTCACCCTCCAAACCACGCTGATGGCGTCACCTCCCGATTCCGCGGTGTGGGCCGAGGCGGCTGATCGCTATGGGATCAATACGATGATCGTTTCGCTGGCCCGAATTGGCGGACTGGAATACATTCCATTGCGGCAGTATTGCGAAAGTGGCGGGTGGAAGCCGGTGTATCTCGACGATGTTTCCATCGTGCTGCTACGCAACCGGCCCGAGAATCAGCGATTGATCGAGCGCTTCGCAATCGACTGCGCAAAATACCAGATCGCTCCTTCGACAGCTCGGTTATCCGCGGGCGCACGGCGGCGGGCTGACCTTTATAACTTCTACGCTAATACGGCTTCGATCTACTACATGCTGGGACGCGATCGCGATGCCTTCGACGCCGTCGCACATGCTGAAGCCCTGTTCACGGATGATCCGGGCCTGCCACTGCTCGCCGGACAACTGCTGCAGTCTAACGGGCGGCTGGCGGAGGCCGAGGCCAGCTACCGGCAGGCGCTCCGTATTCATCCGACTGACATCGGGTGGTATATGTTGGCGCAGTTGCTGATGGCGCAACGGCGTTATCCGGAAGCGGCCTCGGCGCTGCGGAACTCTGCCGACCTGGCGTTGCTGCCGGCCAGCCGCTATCTATCGCTCGGCAATGTTGATCTGGCCATGAGTCGTCCTGAAGAAGCGCTCTCCGCCTTTGATCGCGCCGAGCGCTTCGGAGAAAAACTGGCTCCCCTACTCGGCTATGCGCAGTTTAGCGCCAAGGTGTCGGAAGGGCGGGGTCGCGCCTGGCTGGCGCTGCACGATTCCACGCGAGCCACTTCGTCGCTTGAAAAATCTACCCAACTGGCCCCCGACTCGAAGCGCTGGAACCTCCTCGCCGATAGCTATGCGGCCGAGGGACGTACGGCTGACGCTGACGAGGCACGGAAACGCGCGCGCGAAATCGGCAGATAACTGACTCTTCCGAGATAGCATCTCCTGATCTCCCCGCCCGATTGACGTTGCCTCCAAAGTGGCGTTATAGTTCTTGGCGTTGTCGGAGCACATACTGGACGCTGTCGTGGGCGTCCGCAGCCGTTCACCTCCGTAACCTTCTGGAAAGCGCAGTACCGGGGGCAACAAAATGGAGTTCTCTCGCAGGACTTTTCTCAAAGGCACCGTGCTTGGCGGAGCCGGTTTCTCCGCCCTCGGCTTTGATCTGACCCCGGTTTACGCTCAGACCGAATCCCTCAAGATTTCTCGCGCCAGCGAAACCCGCAGCACCTGTCCTTATTGCGCGGTGAGTTGTGGCGTGATCATTTACACCCTGGGCGACAAGGCCAAGAATGCCATCCCCCAGGTGGTTCACGTCGAGGGCGATCCCGACCACCCCATCAATCGCGGCACGCTCTGTCCCAAGGGATCATCGCTAGCGCAGGATATTATGAACGACCGCCGCCTGCTGAAACCGCAGGTGCGGCGTCCGGGAGGCACAGACTGGGAAGACATTACCTGGGATCAGGCCTACGCCGAGATCGCGCAAAAGGTAAAAAAGACCCGCGACGATACCTTCGTCGAAAAAGACGCGCAGGATCGCACTGTCAATCGCTGCGAAGGCATCGCCTTCACCGGCGGCTGCACCGACACCAACGAATTTAATTATCTCGCCGTTAAAAGTATGCGCAGCCTGGGGGTCTGCTACCTGGAAAACCAGGCCCGCGTTTGACACGGCCCCACGGTCTCCAGTTTGGGGCCCACCTTCGGACGCGGCGCAATGACCAATGGTTGGATCGACATCAAGAACACCGACATGATGTTGATCATGGGCGGCAATCCCGCCGAAAA